>JQGR01000059.1_pt1 | contig 21479 bp, 28 predicted proteins | sample 210181 | NCBI WGS metagenome assembly JQGR01 (sample SAMN02928655, study PRJNA255238) | bioreactor metagenome | biome: continuous culture; feature: L-culture metagenome assembled contigs; material: continuous culture biomass; isolation source: continuous culture inoculated with microbial biomass... | reverse complement strand
AAAACACGACTCCCGCCAATCATCGCCCTATTGCAGTTGAGGGCAGGCCCTTCCTCGTTTTCAAGGCTCCCCCATTGCAAGACAACTGCCCACCGATCTGCGCTGCGCCAAGATCCACTCCGCCCTCAACACTGGTTTTCCTGCGCAGGAAAACATCGTTTTGCACCTTGATTCGGTGCAGATCTAATCCGTTTTCCACCTGACAACCCTGCAACGATAGGCCACCTAGCGCGGCATCCCTAAGGTTTGCACCATCCGGCAGGTGACACTCCACCAACCTCAGATCAAGCTCTGTATTTTGGCGTTCAAACTCCAAGCGTCCGGTCAGATAAGCCCCCGCAAGCCGCACTCCTTCGACGGTGGGGCGCGCGCCGTTATTGCCATCGCAACCGCCCAGCAACAGATAGGTGATCAGCTCTGGCCGCACATGGCGAGAGGTGTCTTCCGGGTCGGGCAAGCCAGGCTTGCCCGCAAAAGGTATCCCCGCCCGGCAATTCTCCAACAACTCCCGCTCCAGCGCGGACCAGTCCTTGTCGCCTTTGATCTTGTGAATGCTCTTTTTAAATGTCTGAACCATAATCCACTCTCCAATAAAGCGTTTCGCGATAAAGCTGTGCCACAGGTTGATCGCGAAACGAGCGCAACATTAGGAGGTTCCGAGCGTTTTGCCACACGTGACTGCGTCACGTTTATGACGAAACGCCTTTGGCGAACATGGCCGCAAAACTGCGCGCTTTCAATATCAATTGGCGCAGGCTATACCGCGCGCCATGACGAATGCAGCCAACCCGCCAGACCTTCGCCCGGACCTTGCCCCCAAGGCCCGCATCACCGACCCCGTTCGCGAGGGCCAGCCGAAGATTGGCATGGTCAGCCTGGGTTGTCCCAAGGCGTTGGTGGACAGCGAGCGGATCCTGACCCGACTGCGCGCCGAGGGTTATGCGATCAGCCCAGAGTACACCGGGGCCGACGCGGTGATCGTCAACACCTGCGGGTTTCTCGACAGTGCGAAGGCGGAAAGCCTTGAGGCCATCGGCGAGGCGCTGAATGAAAACGGCAAGGTGATTGTGACCGGCTGCCTTGGCGCGGAAGAGGATTACATTCGCGGCACCCACCCCAGCGTGCTGGCGGTGACTGGACCGCATCAATACGAACAGGTGCTGGACGCGGTGCATGGCGCGGTGCCGCCTGCGCCCGATCCGTTCATTGACCTTCTGCCTGCCACCGGCGTGTCGCTGACCCCACGCCACTACAGCTATCTGAAGATCTCGGAAGGCTGCAATCACAAGTGTAAGTTCTGCATTATCCCGGATATGCGCGGGCGTCTGGCCTCGCGCCCCGCGCATGCGATCATTCGCGAGGCGGGCAAGCTGGTGGAGGCCGGGGTCAAGGAGCTGTTGGTGATCTCGCAAGACACCTCTGCTTACGGCGTTGACATCAAACACGCCGAGGAACGTGGGCATCGCGCGCATATCACCGATCTGGCGCGCGACCTTGGGGCGCTCAAAAGCAATCTGGGCGCGGGCGAGGATCTGTGGATCCGGATGCATTACATCTACCCCTACCCCCATGTGCGCGAGTTGATCCCGCTGATGGCCGATGGCTGATCCTGCCCTATCTGGACATTCCGTTCCAACATGCCCACCCCAATACGCTGAAACGCATGGCGCGCCCCGCTGCCGCTGAACGCTCGCTGGACCGGATCAACGAATGGCGCGACATTTGCCCGGATATCACCCTGCGCTCGACCTTTATCGTTGGCTATCCGGGCGAAACTGAGGCGGAATTTCAGACGCTCTTGGATTGGATGGATGAGGCGCAGCTGGATCGCGTTGGTTGTTTTCAGTATGAAACGTCGATGGCGCGCGGTCAAACGACCTGCCGGATCACGTGCCCGCCGAGGTCAAACAGGACCGGTGGGAGCGGTTCATGGAGAAGGCCCAGGCAATCTCCGAGGCGAAACTGGCGGCAAAAGTCGGCCAGACCGTGGATGTGATCGTGGATGAGATCGACGAAGACGGCATCGCCACCTGCCGCACCAAAGCGGATGCACCAGAGATCGACGGCAACTTGTTTATCGACGAGGGCACAGACGGGTTGCAGGTCGGCGAGATTGTCACGGTCGAGGTGGATGAGGCCGGGGAATATGACCTGTGGGGGGCGTTGGTGCGGTGATCACCATCCCTCTGAAGACAGCTTCATGCCGCCCTCTTTCTCGGCCAAGTGCTTCACATACTCCTTGCCTTTCTCGGTAGTCCTCCAAGTATTATCCGCCTCGGGCTGCAAAAAACCGAATGAAACAAGCTTGTTTGCGACTTTACTCTTTGCTTCATTTGTCAGCGCCTCATCTTCGGATTCAGCAAATGTTTCATGCCCATACTGCCCTGACAGTATCATTAGCTTGTTACCTACCTGGGTAGGCAAGCGAAGAACTCTGTCTTGTGCCGCCTGAATCATCAGTTGGTTTTGATCATTGGTCAGCAGAGGAAATATCTGTTTTACGGTTGACTTTTTACGGTTCTGCGCAACCTCCTCGCGCAACTCCTCGCCGCCAACATCCTCAGCCTCTTTCTCGCGCTTCGCCGCCTCAATTTTGCGTCGCTCCCGCGCTTCCTCTTCTGCGGCTCGGGTTTCCTCAAGCTCAGTCCCCCGACGGATTTCCGCGATTTGGTGTTGGTGCGCGACCTCGTCTTGCAGATTCTTGAGCTTCGCATTCGGCTGCTTGGCCCAAAGTGCGCCGACATGCTGCAACCACGGACTCGCCAGCGCAAAAAGGATCCCACCGCAGATTGGAATACCATACAGCGTCACCCACGTGGTCACATTGTCGAAATGCGCCAACCGCACCAGCACCGAGCTATCCCCAAACAGCAGGTTGAACAGGGGCCGCCAGTTCACCGCCAGAAACACAAAGATGATTGATCCCACAAACGGGCTGCGGATGCGGTTGTTGGCCGCCTCCCAGATCTCCTTCAACACATCGCTCATCCTGCACTCCGTATGCACCACTCAACCTCAGCGGCATCATAGGTCATTCCCGGCGGGGCGAAAGCGTAATTGCAATTCTCAACTCACAACCCCAAGAAGAATCTTGCCTCAGCGCCTCCCCCCGCCTAAGCTCTTCGCGCGGGCGGGATTGGATTTCTATATTTGAGGATATTGCATGAAACCTCCCTACCCGGATCTTTCCGAGGATGATGAAACCGCGTTCTTGCAGTTGGAGCGCGAGATCCGCCAGACATTGGATGATGATGTCCGCCGCGATGGGCGTGACCCTTTGCGCGCGCAATTGGCTTATGTAAACAAGGTCTTGGCTGCGGCAGATGCCCTGAACATTGCTCTTCTCTCCCATCTGACCCGCCCGGAAACGCCCCTGGTAAAAGACGCAGGCAACGTACATCATCTGCGCGATGAAATTGATCATGCGCTGGTGGCGCTGCGCCTGAAATCCGCCCGCCGCGATCCGATCAAACCCTCAGCAATGCCACTGGATCAGCACCACCGGTTGAACGCTCTGATTGAAAGCATCGCCACTGAGATCGCCGCCGCCCCCTGCCTCAGGAGGAGTTTTCCGAGGCGATGCAGGCGATAAATACCCTGCGCAAACACATCGATCGCCGGGACATCCGGATGGAGATTTTTGTCGAGCTGGGGCGTGCAATTGCCACCATCGGCAAACGCACGGAAACCGAAGCCGTTGCCGACAAATGCTGGCGCAGGCTGCGCATCGCAATGGATCTTGTCAGCCAGTCCAAAGGCGCGCATCGCCCTTTTGCCCATCTGAACGACGGCACGCACGAGCACGACCTGAACGGTCACCATCATGCAACAAATAACGACAATCCTGCTGAATAGCCCCAAGCGTGCGCCAAAAAGATAAGCGCCGCCCCAATCACTTGGGACGGCGCTTTTTTATGGATGGTTGAAGAGGTTAGGCCTGCAGCGGCGCCACTTCGATCTCGCGTTCCACCCGTGCTTTCATCGCGCGCACAGCCGCATGAGAGGCGGCCAGCGTGGTGAAGTAGGGGATCTTATCCATCAGTGCCACATTGCGCATTTTGCGCGAGTCATTCACTGATTGTGCGCCCTCGGTGGTGTTCATCACCAGCTGCACATCGCCGTCTTTCATATGATCAACAATGTTGCGCCCCGGCTCATACACTTTGTTCACCTCTTCGGTCTCCACCCCGTTTTCCTTCAGGAATTTGGCGGTTCCGTGGGTGGCGATGATCGCAAAACCCAGCTCTTTCAACATCTTGGCGGTCTCCGCCAGCTGTTCGGTTTTGTCCGATTCCTTGATCGACAGGAACACTTTACCTTCCACCGGCAGATGGGTGCCCGCACCAAGCTGCGCCTTGAGGAAGGCCATGGCAAAGCTTTTGTCTGCCCCCATGACCTCGCCGGTTGAGCGCATTTCCGGCCCAAGCAGCGTGTCAACACCGGGGAAACGGGCAAACGGCATGACCGCTTCTTTCACCGCATAGGTGTCGATTTCCGGGTCAACCAGATCAAATGCGTCAAGTTTTTCGCCCGCCATCACCCGCGCCGCAATCGAGGCAATCGGGCTGCCCACGGCTTTGGCCACAAAGGGCACGGTGCGCGAGGCGCGTGGGTTCACTTCGATCAGGTAGATCTCATTGTCTTTCACAGCAAACTGCACGTTCATCAGACCAACCACATTGAGCGCCAGCGCCAGCGCCTTGGATTGATCACGCAGCCCCTGAATGATCTCAGCGGAAAGCGAATAAGGCGGCAGCGAACAGGCGCTGTCACCCGAGTGCACGCCGGCCTCTTCGATGTGCTGCATGATGCCGGCCACATGTACGCTTTCGCCATCGCAAAGCGCGTCCACATCGACCTCAACCGCGCCAGACAGGTAGCTGTCCAAAAGCACCGGACTGTCGCCCGACACCACCACGGCTTCAGCGATGTAGCGTTCCAGCTGCGCCATGTCGCGCACGATTTCCATCGCGCGGCCACCCAGAACGTAAGACGGGCGGATCACCAGCGGAAAGCCAATTTCCTCTGCGATTGCAAGGGCTTCTGCGTCAGTCGAGGCGATGCCGTTTTTCGGTTGTTTCAGGCCAAGCTGGTTTACCAGCGCCTGGAACCGCTCGCGATCTTCGGCAAGGTCAATCGCGTCAGGCGTGGTGCCAAGGATCGGGATGCCCGCATCTTCCAGCGCATTGGCGAGCTTCAGGGGCGTCTGCCCACCGAACTGCACAATGACACCATGCAGCGTGCCGTTGCTCATCTCGGTCGAGAGGATTTCCATCACATGCTCAAAGGTGAGCGGTTCAAAATACAGCCGATCCGAGGTGTCATAATCGGTCGACACGGTTTCGGGGTTGCAGTTGACCATGATGGTCTCATACCCCTGATCGGTCAGCGCAAAACAGGCGTGGCAGCAGCAGTAATCGAACTCGATCCCCTGACCAATCCGGTTCGGCCCCCCGCCAAGAATAACCACTTTCTTGCGATCAGAAGGCCGCGCCTCGCATTCCACGTCGCCCATCATCGGGGCCTCATAGGTGGAGTACATATAGGGGGTCTGCGCTTCAAATTCGGCGGCGCAGGTGTCGATGCGTTTAAAGACCGCCTTCACCCCAGCCCGATGGCGGGTGTTGCGCACATCACTTTCCTTGAAACCGGTCAGCTTGGCCAGACGGGCATCCGAGAAGCCCAGCATCTTCAGCTTGCGCAGGCCAGCGGCCTCCGACGGCAGACCGTTTTCTTTCACGGTGTTTTCAGCGTCGATGATTTCGCGAATCCGGTCCAGGAACCACGGATCAAAGGCGGTCACACGCTGGATTTCCTCGTTCGACAGGCCAAAGCGCATGGCTTGTGCGATTTTCAGGATCCGGTCGGGACGCTGTTCGGAAATCGCCTTGATGATGGCGGCGTGCTCGGGCGCGCCGGGGATCTCGATTTCGTCAAACCCGGTCAGCCCGGTTTCCATCGAGGCCAGCGCCTTTTGCAGGCTTTCATGGATGGTGCGGCCAATCGACATCACCTCGCCCACCGACTTCATCGCAGTGGTCAGCTCGGGCTTGGAGCCGGGGAATTTTTCAAAGGCAAAGCGCGGGATCTTGGTGACCACATAGTCGATGGTCGGCTCAAACGACGCAGGCGTGACCTTGGTGATGTCATTGTCAAGCTCGTCGAGCGTGTACCCCACGGCCAGTTTCGCAGCAATTTTGGCAATCGGGAAACCGGTCGCCTTGGAGGCCAGCGCGGATGAACGCGACACCCGTGGGTTCATCTCGATCACCACCATGCGGCCGTCCGCCGGGTTCACCGCCCATTGCACGTTTGACCCGCCGGTTTCCACGCCAATCTCACGCAGCACGTTGATCGAATGGGTGCGCATCAGCTGGTATTCTTTGTCGGTTAGCGTCAGCGCCGGGGCCACGGTGATGCTGTCGCCGGTGTGCACGCCCATCGGGTCGATGTTCTCGATCGAACAGACAATAATCGCATTGTCAGCGGTGTCGCGCACCACCTCCATTTCGTATTCTTTCCACCCCAGCAGGCTTTCGTCGATCAGGATCTGATTGACCGGCGAGGCGTCCAGCCCGGTGCCGCAGTAATGTTCGTATTCTTCGCGGTTATAGGCCACGCCGCCGCCGGTGCCGCCCATGGTGAAGGCGGGGCGGATGATCGCGGGCAGGCCGATATCATCCAGCGCATCCATGCATTCTTCCATCGTGGTGGCGATGGTGGCGCGGGGGTTTTCGATGTTCAAACGGTCCATCGCTTCGCGAAACAGCTTGCGATCTTCTGCCATTTCAATCGCGTCGCGTTTGGCGCCGATCAGCTCGACATCGTATTTTTCCAGTACGCCCAGATCGTCCAGTTCCAACGCGGTGTTCAGACCGGTCTGCCCGCCCATGGTCGGCAGCAGCGCATCGGGGCGCTCTTTTTCGATGATCTTGGTGACCACTTCAGCGGTGATCGGTTCGATATAGGTGGCATCGGCCATATCCGGGTCGGTCATGATGGTGGCCGGGTTCGAGTTCACCAGAATGACGCGGTAGCCCTCTTCGCGCAGCGCCTTGCAGGCCTGGGCACCGGAGTAGTCGAACTCACACGCTTGACCAATAATAATGGGGCCCGCCCCGATGATCATGATGGATTTGATATCGGTTCTTTTAGGCATGGGGTCCCCCTTCGGCAGCTCAAGGCAGAGATGTGTCGGCGCGAGTCTCGCCCGCACGCAAATTGTCCTGCGTTATAGTGATCAAAGGCCGTTGTGCAAGCCCTCATTGCACTCGCACGGCGCGAAGGTGCAGATTGTCACGAAATGCGCGGATCTGTGGCGCAACTATGGGGCAAGCGCGGCGCATTTGCACCAAACTTTGCGGAGCACCAGCCGCAACGATGCTGCGATCAGGGGGAACTTGCGGGTGTGCCGGACGCAAGCGCGCGTAAAACTTCGCCAATGTGGCGCATTCTGCCCTTCCCTCGCCGCAAGACGGATTATAAAGGCCAACGCGAACAGCAAAAGGACCGCAAGGTGCAGATTCGTTTTGACCAGCTTCGTCATGACCCGGCCCTCGCCGGGGCACCCTGCCAGTTTGCCTGCCCGATCCGCGTGATCGAGGCGACAGACCCGGCTGAGGTGGATAAGGCGCTGGCAGCCCTGGATGACGCACGCGCCGAGGGATATTGGCTGGCCGGTTATGCCAGTTACGAGTTGGGCTATGCGCTGGAGCCAAAACTGGCCCCCCTGATGCCGGACAATCGCCAACTGCCATTGCTGCGCTTTGGCGTCTACGATGGGCCGCAGGTTGCGGATGACTTGCCGGTTGGCCGCGTCGGTCAGACCGTAGGATTGGGGCCGCTGCGCCCCGCTGGGATGAGGCGCGCTATCGCGCAGCTTTTGATCAGGTGCATGAAGCGATTGGCGCAGGCGACATTTATCAGGCCAACCTGACCTTCCCGATTGACTGCGATGCCCATGGCGATCCGCTGACGCTGTACGGTGCGCTTCTGGCCCGCCAGCCGGTGTTGCATGGGGCGTTGGTGTTGCAAGACGATCTGCCCGACCTGTTGTCTCGCTCGCCCGAGCTATTTTCCAGACCACCGCAGGCGGTTTCGCTGGGGGCCATATTGAAACCCGCCCGATGAAGGGCACCCAGCCGCGATCCGATGATCCCGCCCAGGACCGCGCCAACCGCGATTTCCTGATTGCGGATGAAAAAAACAACGCCGAGAACCTCATGATCGTGGACCTGCTGCGCAACGACATCTCGCGCGTGGCCCGCCCCGGATCAGTGCATGTCCCCGAACTTTTTTGCGTCGAAAGCTATGCACTGTGCATCAGATGGTCTCGACCGTGGCGGCGGAACTGACCGAAGGCACCCAGCTTTCTGACATCCTGCGCGCGCTGTTTCCCTGCGGGTCGATCACCGGCGCGCCCAAAATCCGCGCGATGGAGATCCTGCGGGATCTGGAACCCAACCCGCGCGACATCTATTGCGGTACAATCGGCTGGGCCGCGCCCGATGGCGCGTCAAGCTTCAACGTCGCCATCCGCACCCTGATGCTGGACCAAGGGCGCGCCCGGCTGAATGTGGGCGGCGGCGTGGTCTGGGACAGCACCAGCGCATCCGAATATGAGGAAGCCCTATGGAAAGCACGTTTTGCGGAAGCGTTCCAACTGGAACCCAACTGATCGAAACTTTTGCGCTTGGCCCCAAGGCGGCGGCGCGCCCAGATCTGCATCTGGATCTGCACATGGCACGCATGGGCAGATCGGCCAAGGTGCTTGGGTTTCGCTTTGAGGAAGACAAGGCGCGCGCCCTGATCGCGCACACAGCCCCCCCGCAGACACGCCCCTGTCTGCCCCCCTGCGCGCACGTCTGACGCTTTCGCAAGACGGAACGCTGGAGCTTACCACCGCACCGCTGCCGCACAGCAAACCCGTTTGGACATTTGCAATTCACCCAACCCGGCTGTCCTCAGCCAACCCATGGCTACCCCACAAATCCACCCAGCGCGCGCTTTACAACGCCGCGCGGGCGACCTTGCCGGAGGGGGTCGACGAATGGGTTTTTCTCAATGAACGCGGTGAGATTTGCGAAGGCACCATCACCAATATCTCGATCACCTCGCCACAAGGGGATCACCTGACACCGCCGGTGTCCTCGGGCTGTCTGCCCGGGGTCTATCGGCAATCACTTTTGGATCGCGGTGTGCTGCATGAGGCGGTTCTGACCGCCGCTGACCTGCAGGCCGCCACGCGGATCACCTTCATGAATGCCCTGCGTGGCGAGATTTTGGCTAAGCCGGCGCGTCAACCCTGATCGGCACTCCCACGGCGGCCGGCGCGGCAAAATGCGCCTTCGCCGCCGCACCCGCCCGCAGGTTGCGAAACACCAGATACCAAACGGCGATGGCCATAACCCCGCCGCCGACGAGGTCAACGAAATAATGCCCGCCCCAAATGGGTGTCGCCGCAATCATCAGGGCGCTGAACACCCACCCCGGCACCCACAACCAGGTGCGCATTGTCGCCAGCATGAACAACACGCCAGTGGCCATATGCAGCGACGGGAAGGTCACCAGACCAACAAGATGAGAATTGCCGATCACAATCGCACCTTCAGGCTGACGCAACCTCTCAAGCGCCTCAACGTAATAGATGCCCGGCGGGAAACTGAAGTTCGGATAGAGGGCGAAATCTGTGACCCAGTAATCCGCGGCCCCACGCGCCGGGATGATCAGCCCGAAAGCAATCGAGATCAGTGCGCAAATGATAAACGCCTCGACAAATGCTTTGGCGCGGGTGCCCTGTTGCAGCAAAAGCAACCCCAATACAGTGGCACCAGTCGCCTTTTCAATGGCCCCATAGCTCCAGCCCAGCACATCGTGCCACTGTGCGTTGGTATGGATCCATTCAAAATAATCCATCCACTGCAACCCTAACATCATGTCAAGACTGGCCAATGTATCATCAACAAGCGGCAGGATCACCGCAGATGTCGCGTGATCCAGCAAGCGCAAGGTGACCGCCACCACAAAAATCAACACAAGAGTTTCACAAAGCAATTTGCCGATATACACCCAAATCGGCTGCCGCCCCAGCTTCCTTTCAAGAATGGACAAAAGCCCCCACAGTGCCGCAAATTTCACAATTTCGACGGCTTCGGGCAACCATGCTTTGGTCAGGATATCAACGCGGGTGGTCAGATCAACAACAACCAAAATCAGCGCGCTGATCGCAAGCAAAACATATATATATGGGCGGCAAAGCTGCATGAAGTCACCTATCGTTTTCTCCCTGATGCCCAGAAAGTGCGGCGAAAATAAGATAACTCCGAGGAAAATCCGGGGGAAATATGGTGAAAGAGGCCATCAGACGTCAGGCGTCGGGCGAAAATGCCCCGCGCCGCGCGGTTTAGACCAATTTTGACCCACATTACTTGACATCTGTCCACCAACCTTGTGTATCGGCGGGGACGCGTTTTCCTGCGCTTGAAAATACCGCCCAGATAAACGGGCGCCTTATCCGAATTTGCCGATGAAAGGCCGTAACATGCACGCATATCGCAGCCATACCTGTGCCGAGCTTACCAAATCCAACGTGGGCGACACCGTTCGCCTGTCCGGCTGGGTTCACCGTGTCCGCGACCATGGCGGCATCCTGTTCATCGACCTGCGCGACCACTACGGCGTGACCCAGGTGCTGTGTGACCCGGACAGCCCGGTGTTTGCGAGATGGAGAAGGTCCGCTCCGAATGGTGTATCCGCATCGACGGCAAGGTTCTGGCGCGGGACGAAAGCCTTGTGAACCCGAACCTGCCCACCGGTGAGGTTGAGGTCTTTGTGCGCGACCTCGAGGTGCTGGGCGACGCGGGCGAGCTGCCTTTGATCGTGTTTGGCGATCAGGAATACCCGGAAGAAACCCGCCTGAAATACCGTTTCCTCGATCTGCGCCGCGAGCAGATGCAGGACAATATGAAACTGCGCTCTGACGTTGTGATGTCGATGCGCAAGCGGATGTGGGACGCGGATTTCCGCGAATACCAAACCCCGATTATCACCGCCTCGTCGCCCGAAGGCGCGCGCGACTTCCTGGTGCCGTCCCGCCTGCACCCGGGCAAGTTCTACGCCCTACCGCAGGCACCGCAGCAGTTTAAACAGCTGATGATGGTGGCAGGCTTTGACAAATATTTCCAGATCGCGCCGTGTTTTCGCGACGAAGACCCGCGTGCGGACCGCTCGCCCACCGATTTTTACCAGCTCGACATGGAAATGTCCTTTGCCACCCAGCAGGACGTGTTCGACACCATCCAGCCGGTGCTGCAGGGCGTGTTTGAAGAGTTCGGCGGTGGGCGCAAAGTTGACAGCGACTGGCCGCAGATCTCCTACAAAGACGCGGCCCTTTGGTATGGGTCGGACAAGCCGGACCTGCGCAACCCAATCAAGATGCAGGTGGTCAGCGAGCATTTCGCCGGCTCCGGTTTTGCGATCTTCGCCAAGCTCTTGGAAAACGAAGGCACCGAAATCCGCGCCATCCCCGCGCCAAAAGGTGGCTCGCGCAAATTCTGCGACCGGATGAACAAATTTGCCCAGCAAGAAGGTCTGCCCGGCATGGGCTATATCTTCTGGCGCGATCAGGGCGAAGGCATGGAAGCAGCCGGTCCGCTGGCCAAGAACATTGGCCCCGAGCGTACCGAGGCGATCCGTCAGCAGCTGGGTCTGGGCGTGGGCGATGCCGCCTTCTTCCTTGGCGGCAAGCCGAAAGCCTTTGAAAAGGTAGCGGGTCGCGCCCGTGATGTGATCGGCGAAGAACTCGGCCTGACCGACAAAGACCGCTTTGCCTTTGCGTGGATTGTGGATTTCCCGATCTACGAACAGGACGAAGAGACCGGCAAAATCGACTTTGAACACAACCCATTCTCAATGCCGCAGGGGGGCATGGACGCACTGAACGGCAACCCGCTTGAGGTTCTGGGCTATCAGTATGACCTTGCCTGTAACGGGTACGAGCTGGTGTCGGGCGCGATCCGGAACCACAAACCCGAGATCATGTTCAAAGCCTTTGAACTGGCCGGTTATGGCAAAGACGAGGTGGAAAAACGCTTTGGTGCGCTGGTCAACGCGTTCCAATACGGTGCCCCACCGCACGGTGGCTGTGCCGCTGGCGTGGACCGGATTGTCATGTTGCTGGCCAATCAGGACAACATCCGCGAAGTGATGCTGTTCCCGATGAACCAACGCGCCGAAGACCTGATGATGGGTGCGCCCAGCCTGCCCGAGAACGAGCAGCTGCGCGAATTGCACCTGCGCGTCATTCCGCAGGAATAATCTCTGCCATCTCGAAAACAAGAAAGCCCGCGCCGAAAGCGTGGGCTTTTTTTGTGCTGAACTCGTCGGCCAATGCCAAAGACATGCAGGGCTTAGGACAGACGCAATTGGTCTGCCTCATAAGACTGGATCTCAAACCGCGGATCCACCTCCTGCGCCACATCCTGCCCCGGATCAACGACACTCAGGACCACAGCCGTGGTCAACATCAGCGCGCCAAAGCCCAGAACAGCCCAGTCCAGAACCGCATTACCAAATTCTTCATCGGCAAATTTCTTCAGGAATTTCGTCATTCTGTCCTCCTTGCACGCATAGGGCTGCTGGGGGTATTCCCCACGGCCTTAGTGCCTTTACTGTTTCGTGCAATTGGGGCGGGAATATGGACGTGCTTGGGCGTTTTGCGGTCAAGTGCCGGGCCTTAGTGGTATGAGGGGGCGTGGCCGCGGACATCAGGGCAGCTTCCTGCCCCGTTGCTTTTGCTAAGATGTCAGCGCGTCAAAGGGCTTGCCGGTCAGACAGGCGTTCTTGCACCATGCCGGCCACAAGATCATAGCGTTTGCGCCATTCCGACCCGGTTTTCCCTGCGCGCGCCAGATCATCTGCGGCATGTTCCAGCTTTTCGTCATGGGCCGAGCGCGCCACCCCGCCAATGAACTGGGCAATATAGCTGACGTCGGCTGCATTCGGGTCATTGCCCATGATCTCGGCCATATGGCTGAGGTCATCCTGCAACGCCATTTCATCGGGGTGGACCATTTCGCTGGGCACCTCCCGAGGGCCGGTTGGCCCTTCGCCGACGGGAAGAAGATCAAGCACGGTCTGCTGGAAAACCGCAAGGCTTTCCAAGGGCTTGGGCAAGAAACAATCAGCCCCTGCTTTCAGCGCCTCAAGCTGCATCGCATCATCGCCACTGATCGCGATCAGCACAGGAATGCGACAGGCCTCATGGGACAGTTCACGCAACAAATCAGCACCGGATCCATCAGGCAGTCCCATATCGACAATCACGATGGTCGGGCGATAGACGCGCAGGTGGCGATGTGCTGACGCCAGGCTGTCTGCGCGCCTGATCCGCGCACCTGATCGAAGACACAAAAGCCGGATGGCCTCGGACGCGTAACGACTGTCTTCGACCACCAATACAGTTTTGCCCTGCAGCGGGCGGTCGGGCGTAGCGGGTTGGCTCATCAAGAACCGTTCTAGATCATCACTCATGTCAGCGATTCCTTTCCCTGACAACGAAACCGGAAAAGGGTAAACCCAGTGTTAATCGATCAATTTTTCCTGAGAAAATCCTTCATGCTGCCCTGCGGCATGTCCGTTCTTGCCAGACCCCCCTTCAACGCGGCATAAGGCGTCAACAGTTATGAACGGGAGAGAGAAATGATTGGACGCCTGAACCATGTTGCCATTGCCGTGCCGGATCTGGAGGCTGCATCCGCACAATACCGCGACACGCTGGGGGCCAAGGTCAACCCGCCTCAGGACGAACCCGATCACGGCGTGACTGTGGTGTTCATTGAACTGCCCAACACCAAGATCGAACTGCTTTATCCGCTGGGCGAAAACTCTCCCATCGCTGGTTTTCTTGAGAAAAACCCGGCCGGGGGCATCCACCATATCTGCTACGAGGTCGACGATATTCTTGCCGCCCGCGATAAGCTGAAGGCGGCAGGTGCGCGCGTGCTGGGCACGGGCGAGCCGAAAATCGGTGCCCACGGCAAGCCGGTTCTGTTCCTGCACCCGAAAGACTTCAACGGCACCTTGGTTGAGCTGGAACAAGTCTGATGTCGATCACGGCTGCCCTCGTCCTATATGTGGTGATCTGGTTTGTGACAATGTTTGTGGTCCTGCCCATCCGCCTGCGCACGCAGGGTGACGAGGGCGCGGTTCTGCGTGGCACCCATGCGGGTGCGCCTGCTGATTTCAAGCTTGGGCGCACTCTGATCATTGTCACCATCTGGGGCACTATTGCCTGGGCGGTTGCGGCAGGCATCATCCTGTCGGGCTGGATCACGGTTGAGGATATCGACTGGTTCAACCGGATGGCGGTGGACGGCTAAAAGCGCTTAGGCCAACTGCGGGGCCCTCCGCTGGCTGGCCTTGGCGTCACTCTCTTTTGCCCCTATTTCACCAGTACCAATCTCACCTGCCCCAACCTCATCCGCAAAAGCCAGCACATGCGCTGCCCGCGCCTGTGGTGCGATGCGCAGAACATAGGCCAGCTCCGGCGCAGGCAGGAACAGGTGGTCAATGATCTGCATCTCATCCGTCAGATAGCGCCCCGGCAACAGCGCCACCCCAAGGCCCGACTGCACGGCAGAGATGATACCGGCGGAACTGGCGCATTGCAGCACGGTTTCCAGCCCGGGAGCGGGGGTATTGCCCTCTTCCATGGCCCAATGGCGAAAGAAGCAATCCTCATCATAGGCAAGGAATGGCAGCGGGCGATCCAGCTGCAATTTCATGTCCTTGGCCCGCACCCAATGCACCCGGTCACGATACAGTAACCGATCGGTGGGGCGCAGATCGGGGGCAAAGATCTGCATCATGGAAATGTCCAGCTCGCCCCGTTCCAATGCGCGCTGCAACACCATGCTTTGGCGGACATGAGTGCGCACGGCCACATCGGGGTAGCGACGGGTGAAGCGGCCAAGGATGCGCGACAGATCGCTGCTGGTCACATCCTCGGTCATGCCAAGGCGGATATGGCCCGACAGCGCCCGTTTGCTCAGGCTTTGCAGTGCTTCATCATGCAACGCACAGATCCGCCGGGCATAGCCCAGCAGGCGCTGCCCATCCGGCGACATCAGCGGCGCACCTGGCTGGCGGGTCAGAAGCGCGCAGCCAATGCTGCTTTCCAACCGTTTGATCTTGTGGCTGACCGCAGATTGGGTCAGGGCCAGATGCTCAGCTGCGCGGGTGATGCCGCCATGATCGGCAATGGCGCATAGGGTGCGCAGGGCTTCGGTGTCCAGCCGGGGCATTGGGCGCTCCTCAAATATGACATATCTTAATGGCTTCATTAAAAAATGCCACTTCTGTCATGTCCAGTCAAATGCTATCCCTCTTCCCAGCTTACAACTTCCCACATTGCAACCGGGAGCAATCACCGATGAAAAGCGCCAAATGGATCACCTTTTTCGAAGTCACCGGCTCGGGCCTCGCCATCTTATATGCGCTTTTGATTGCCTCAAACACCGGGCACGAGGTGCTTGGTTTTACACTATTGTTGATCTCCGCCTGCCTGTTTGCGGGATGGGGGTGCTTGACCGACGTTGGGCCTTCGTAGCGCTGCAGTTCTTTTATGTGGTGTCAGCGCTGATTGGATTGGTGCGTTGGGCTTAAAGCCCACTACCATCAAGCGCTTAAAGCCCACTACCATCAGGCGCGTAATGCCCAAATAGTATCTTGACCCGAGGCACGTCTGCAATCTGGATCTAAACCACAGCCCCCCCTGCCTAAGCTGCCCATAGCGTCACATCCGGGACAACATGCCGATATTCCCCCGGATATGACGGTTCTCGACCATTCCCGCCCGCATACGCCCTGTAGGTGAGGTAAGACTGCTGCCAAAGGGCAGCGCCACAAATAGGATACGCGCGACATGAGCAAACAGATCGTCCTGATCACTTCGGCCACCGGCCGCATTGGCAAAGAACTGGTGGCCCGTCTGGGGCAAAACCCTGATTTCACCGTGCGCGCCTGCTATTTCAGCAAGGCCAAAGCCGAAAGTCTTCTGGCACTAGGTGCCGATGAAGTGGTGAAATTTGACCTCTCAGATCCCACCACCTGGGGGCCTGCACTTGACGGTGTCAGCGCGGTCTACTCCGCCTCGCTTGACCCAATGCTGGAGGGACATCTTGCGTTTTGCAAAGAGCTGGGCAAGCATCGTGACCAGATCAAACATGTGGTGCGCGTCAGTTGCATGGGGGCGGACACCAACACCGCCTCTTATGTGGCCGACGAACATGTCTCGCGCGAAGGAGCGACGATCCCCTTGATGTTGCAACACTACTGGTGGGGCGAAAAGGCGCTGATCGACGAAGGGCTGAACGTGACCGCGCTGCGCAACAATTTCTTCATGAACCACCTGTTGAAAACCGACTGCGAGCTGATCGAGCGCGAGGGCTGGTTTGCAAACCCGTTGGGCGGCATCCGCAACTCGTTTGTGGCAACCCGCGACATTGCCGAGGCCGCCGCCGTTGTGCTGGCGGAAGGGCCCACGCGCCATGGCAACAAGTTCTATGACCTCACCGGCCCCGCGCCGCAGAACATGGCCGAAATCGCCGCTGATCTGGGCCGTGCCATGGGCAAAAAGATTGAGTACCGCCCGCAATCCATGGCGGATTTCGAAGCCGATTTCGGCGCCACCCGCGCCGCGTTTTTCGAATATCTCACCAATGGGTTCTACACCCGCTGCAGCCCGGATTTCTACAATCTGACCGGCCATAAACCGACCTCGTATTATGACTATCTGACCACCAAAGGGGCAAGCGGCGAGACAGGTCTGGAAGAGCTGTGGCAGGGCAACCTGTGGAAAAAGGGCGAAGATGCGATGAAAGATGCAGCCAAGGCCTAAGCCTTCCCCAAAATGCGACACGCAAAGAAAAAGGGCACCGGCGTATCCGTCGGCGCCCTTCTTTGTTTACAGTGGTTCGGCCTATCGCGCCGACAGTCGCTGGAACATGTGGGTAAAGGTTGCCGCGCCCAGAATGGGGATGAACAGGTTGACCAGCGGGATCGACAGCGGCACCGCCATCAGCGTGCCGGCCATCCAAATCTGGGTATTGTGGCGCTTACGCAGGGCATGGGCCTCGGCCCGTTCCATCCGGCGCATCGCTGCCATGGTAAAATACTCGCGCCCCAACAGGTATCCGTTCACCGCATAAAACAGGATCGGCGCCAGCGGGCCGACAAAGAAAAACAAGATCAGCGCCACAAGGTTCACGCCGACAATCACACCGAAGAACCCAAGGCTTTCGCGGATCGCCATCGTGATCGGCTGCGCGGCATTGGGGGCCAGATGCGGGTAGTGTTTGGCTTCGACCGCATCCGCCACCTCGTCCAGAAACAGCCCGGTAAACGCACCTGCCACCGGCACCATCAGAACAACCGACAGCACAATCATCAACAGCGCCGCAAGCCACATCGCCACACCACCAACAAATGAGACCTCGCCCACAAACGGCAGCGACAGCACATCGGGGATCACAAACCCCACCAGCGTGACCATGCCCCAGGTGATCGCCACAAGCAGGCCAAGGGTCAACCCCAGCCCTTTCAACAGCACCTTGCGAAAGCGGGGGTCGCCCAATTGGCCCACAGCGCAGAAGAAATCATCAAACATCAAAAAACCCTCAATTATCAACCCAAGTGGTGATCAGCTCCATGTCCGGACGCGGGCGTTCCGGTGGGGTGCAGGTCTCCGTGCCGATGTGAATGATCCCGGCCACCTGCTCGTGATCCTCCAACGCCAGCCCATCGCACATAAATACCCGATCCTGCGAGGCCCACCCCGACAGCCAGTTCGCGCCCCAACCGCTGGCCAAAGCCGCATTCAACAACTGCAAACAGGCCGCGCCCGCCGAATAGGTCTGTTCAATTGCGGGGACTTTGTCAGAGGCTTTCGGGCTTTCGACAACCACCACCGCAAGGGGGGAATTGTCATAGGCGTGGCGCTCTTTTTTCACCTTCATCTCGTCAATGCCAAGCGCCGCACCACGGGTGGTCACCAGTGCGCCCAACCGCTCAAGCGCCGGTTTTTGCAAAACAATGAACCGCCACGGCTCCAACTTGCCATGATCCGGCGTGCGTCCTGCCGCCGTCAGCATCGGCATCAGATCTTCGCGCGACGGTCCCGGCCCGGTCAGGGTCTTGGCCGGGCGCGAACGACGGGTCAGCAGGAAGTCAAGGGCGGCGGCATTGCGATCAGGCATAAGTCATTCTTTCATCAGCTTGCGTGCAGGCTGGGCCGTAGGTGCGGCTGGCTTGGCTCACATGTCGGGACTTGCAGGGCATTCGTCAAGATGTAAATCCGCTTTACATCTAAAATTTCATATTCAGCGTCAATGCGCTTTTCTCTTTTCCACAGTACCGCCGGGCAGCGCCCCTAGACACCGTGGAAATCCGCCAGTTCAGCCAATATCTCGGAGAACAGGTTTTCAACACGCGTATTCGGCTGACGCGCGGCAAATACCTCGGCCAGAGGGTCTGGCGCACAGGTCGCGGACCCGGACATCTCTTCCAATACCGCATGGCCACAAAACGGCACATAGACCTCGGAATAGCCACCCTCATGCGCCATCATCAGCCGTCCGTTGCAAATATCCCCGGCCAGTTCTTTCACCCTCTTGGTCATCTGGCGAAAGGTGTCGGCCGTGGCCAGCATACATGACAGCGGGTCAATCACTGCCGCGTCATAGCCATTGGCAATCACGATGATCTCGGGCTCAAACGCGCGGATGGCGGGGATTGCAATACGCTCGATCGCTTCCAGATAGGTGCGATGCCCACCGCCCGGTGGCAGTGGAATATTGATGTTCGCCCCCTGCCCGGCACCTTCACCGCGCACATCCGCATCGCCGGTATCAACCGGGTAATTGCGTTCCTGGTGGATCGAAATGGTCAGCACGTCCGGGTCTTCAATGAACACCGCCTCGGTGCCATTGCCGTGGTGCACATCCCAATCCAGCACCGCAACGCGCTGCGCGTGCCCCTCGGCCTGCATGGTACGGACCGCAATGGCGAGGTTGGCAAGCAGGCAAAATCCGTTGGGGAACTCCGGCAGACAATGATGACCAGGCGGGCGCGACAGCGCATAGGCATTGTTGACCTTCCCCGTCAGCACGTCCCGCATTGCCGCCACTGACAGCCCCGCTGACAAGGCCGCGAGCTCATATCCGCCGGGGCCAAATGGGGTGCGCCGCCCAAGTTCACCGCCGCCGGCATCTGACACCCGTTTGAACTCGTCCAGAAAACCGCAGGGATGCACCCGCGCCAACATCTCACGCGTGGCTTCGGGGGCGGAGGATGTGATCAGCTCACGCGACAGGCCAGTCACATCCATCAGATTTTTCAGGCGCCGCTTGGTTTCCGGGCTTTCCGGCAAGCCCCCAGCCGCCAGCGGTTGCACCAGCCCACCCACCGGCAGCGTGCCCGCGTAATTGCCACCCGAATGCCAGAAACTGCGCTCGTCCCAGTAAAACCCTGTTGCCATGATCCCCTCCTGTTTGACGCGAGCTTAGCGCGCGCCCTTGCCCCGTCCAGCAAATTCCGCCACCAAGGTGGCATGAAAAAGGGCGCCTTCTCTCACCTTGCCACCCCCGGCAGCACGCTGGCCGTGCGGGTCACGCCAAAAGCGTCGCGCAATGCGGTGGAAGAGGTTGCGGGCGGGCTGAAAATCTCGGTCACAACCGTGCCCGAGGGCGGGAAAGCAAACAGGGCGGTCGAGAAGCTGCTCTCAACCGCCCTGGGCATTTCAAAATCGCGCCTGACACTTACCCATGGGGCCACGTCGCGCGACAAGGTTTTTCGGGTGGATTAATCCCCGGATCAATCACCAACGCGCGGAATAGACGATTGCGCGAACTCCTCATCAGGTTGGGACCAGTCGCCGCCGTCACCAAGAGGGTCAGGCCCAAAGCGGTTGTTGCCTTCGGTGCCCGGATGATCATCCAATAAATCAGCAGCAACCAGCCCAGCAGCGGCACCAACACAATCCAGAACCACCAACCCACGTGGTCGGTGTCGTGCAGACGGCGCACAGTCACCGAAATCCCAGGCAAGAACAGCGCCAAAGCAAACAGCGTCGTCAGCGGGGTGAACTCCGCCATTCCCAAAACAGCGATGTCGATGATCATCAGCACAATCTGGCCACCGGTGTTGAACAGGGTGAACCACCAATACTCTGACCGCGACGCGCGTCCCTTGAAGGTGACATATTTCGACAAGCAGGTTTTCACTGCAGTTTGAAAATTCATTTGGCAAACTCCTTCTGCCATACTCAAATCCGGCATTGGCCGGGGAAAATGGGTTGGCCTTTCGGCCTGCCTGCTATCGGGGGGGCAGCGCCACACAACATCTGTTGTCGCGCCTTCATACCATCAGATCAACGGTCTGATCCCACATGGACGATCTGCAATACTGACCCGCACAATCACTTCTTGCCGATCTTCGGCTCTTGCCCTTTGGCAATCCGGGAAATATTGGCGCTGTGGCGATAAAAGATCAACCCTGCCAAAGCGACCGCCAATAGGGTCAGATGGCCCTGCCCCAATGCGATGGCCACCACAGGCGACAGTGCCGCCGCCACCAAGGCCGCCAGAGAAGAAATGCGGAAAATAACGGCCGTGACCAACCAGGTCGCGCAGGCGGCAAGCCCGATGGGAAACGACAGTGCCAGCATGGTGCCAAGCCAGGTCGCCACCCCTTTGCCGCCCTTGAACCCAAGGAACACTGGAAAACAATGGCCTAAAAAGGCAAAGAAACCGGCCACCTGCGCGGCATCCTCGCCGATGAAACAGCGCGCCAAAAGGACAGCCGCACCGCCTTTGCCCGCGTCCCCAATCAGCGTCAGAAACGCCGCCACCTTATTGCCCGTGCGCAGCACATTGGTCGCGCCAATATTGCCCGACCCGATCTGGCGCAAATCGCCCAGACCAAACAGCCGCGCCATCACAATGCCAAAAGGGATCGACCCCAATAGATAGCCAAGTGCGGCCACAAGGATCAGGGCAATAGGGGCCGAGGTAAGGTCTGGCATGCGAGGCTCTCGTTTTGGTTACGTTTGGTTGACGTCAGCTTTGCGACGGGGTGCCGTGTGGGTCAAGCGAGAACTCAAGCAACGGCAGCATCCGACCGGGAATCGAGCCCGATGGGACCTCGCCTATGCGCCGCGCGCCCATGCGCAGATAAAAGGGTTCGGCAAAGGGATCACTGTCGATTCTCATGCGCGCAGCACCCTTTTCCACAAGCCGAGCTGTGGCCCAGTCGAACAATGCCCGCCCGATGCCCGTGCCCATCCCCTCAGGGTCCACAAAAAGGCTGTCCAGCTGTGCGACACCTTCTATGGCTATGGCAGACACTTTGGCCATCCCCAGCGCCCCCCCATCAGGCCCGACCCAGATCACGAGATTTCCGCCCAGCTCATCAAGACTATGGGT
>JQGR01000058.1_pt1 | contig 21608 bp, 22 predicted proteins | sample 210181 | NCBI WGS metagenome assembly JQGR01 (sample SAMN02928655, study PRJNA255238) | bioreactor metagenome | biome: continuous culture; feature: L-culture metagenome assembled contigs; material: continuous culture biomass; isolation source: continuous culture inoculated with microbial biomass... | reverse complement strand
AGATCCAGCTGCGGTGGGAGGGTAGTCGTGGGGAGGTATTGCACAGCAAGAACCGGCGAGAATGGCCCCAGCGCCCTCTCCTTGGAATATATCCCCCCCCAATTGCGCGCGCGCCCTATACGCCTGCTTGGATCGGCGGATTTATGAATGGCTTACCGTGGAGGGACAGAAATTTAACCCTCGGCGAAAAGTGAACATCCCATGACAAGACGAATTTACGGAACTCCAGATGCGGACGTGATCCATGGTGGCGCGGGCCCGGATCACATCCTTGGAAAAGCCAGCAACGACCAGATTGTGTCCGGCAATAGCGCTGACAAAGTATTTGGGCAAGGCGGTGATGATGTCATCGACGGTGCCTCGGGGGGGACCGGTTAAAGGGCGGAGAGGGTGCAGACACCTTGTTTGGTGGATTTGGCCAAGATCGCCTGTATGGCGGCACTGGCAATGATGTGATGTCTGGGGGAAATGCATCGGGCGGTGGCGGAGCGGGCTCTGGCGGCGGCGTTGATGATCGGCTGTGGGGGGGCGTTGGTGACGACACTATGACCGGTGATGGCGGCAATGACCGTCTTTATGGTGGCGCAGGCAATGATGACATGAGTGGAGGGCAGGGCGCTGACCGACTGTTCGGCGGTGGTGACAATGATCTCATGTCCGGCGGCCTTGCAAATGATGTGTTGAATGGCGGGGGCGGAGATGACCGCCTGAATGGCAACCAGGGTGTGGATCGTCTGTTTGGGGCGGCGGGCGCCGATATTCTGTCTGGCGATGGAGGGTCTGATGCTCTTTTCGGCGGTGATGGCAATGACCAACTGTCTGGCGCTCAGGGCAATGACCGGCTGTTTGGCTCAATTGGCCATGATACCTTGTTGGGCGGCGGCGGTGATGACCAGCTGTACGGTGGCCTCGGGGATGATGAGATAACGGGAGGCATTGGCGCTGATCGGGTATGGGCGGGTGCTGGAAATGATCTGGTGTTTGGCGACGCCGGCGATGATGTCCTTGGTGGGGCTGCTGGCAATGATGTGATCTATGGCGGCAGTGGCGCAGATGTTCTTTATGGCCGGTCAGATGACGATGCTTTGCACGGCGATACTGGCAACGATCTGTTGATTGGTGGGCAAGGAAACGACACGCTTTCTGGTGGCGATGGTGCGGATGAATTGATCGGGGGCAATGGCCTGGATGTCCTGTCTGGTGACCGCGGCAATGATGTGCTGACGGGCAAACGCGGTGCCGATCAGCTTAGCGGTGGGGCGGGAATGGACACCCTATCGGGCGGAAACGGAAACGACATCCTTTCGGGGATACGGGCGGTGATCTGCTGAATGGTGGCGCGGGGGCGGATAACCTTTCAGGAGGGGCAGGCCAGGACGTTTTGATCGGATCATGGGGCAATGACAGCCTGGATGGCGGCGGTGGGCCGATAATCTGCAAGGTGGCTCGGGTCAAGACCAGCTTCACGGCGGGGCCGGACGCAACGCGCTTTCAGGAGGTGCCGGTGCCGATACATTCGTGTTCAAATCCGACGTCAGTTTCTTTGCCGATACACTTGTGGACTTTCAGATCTATGGCGCACATCAGGACCGAATTGATCTGACGCATTTTGATCTGCTGAGCCAGCATTCCGGGGTTGAAGAATGGGCCGCTGAAAATGTCAGCGTTCTGGAGAGTGGTGATGTTTTGATACGCCTCTCAGGTCTCAGTCAATTCTGGTTGCGGATCACGATAATGTAGGTGATGCCTTTGTGGACCACCTGATCGACGACATATGGTTTTAAGGTGCCATTGTTCGCCTTTTGGTGTCGTCCTGTAAGGGCTCAAATGGCGTGCGCGGTAAGAATTTTCTTGCACATACAGATCCCAAGTGAGTTTACATGGTATCGCCATCTGGTGGGCGAAGCCGTAAGTGTATTGTGCTCCCAAAAACTTCTGTGAGAACCAAGAGCTTTGCCGTGTTTTCTCGACTAACGGCAAAGGCCTTCCGCAATGCCCATTGTGCAACCGTGCCGGTTGGTGATCAGTGAAAAGAAGCCCGCTGTCCTGTTTTCTTAGGTGGTCAAATCCTAAGGACATGGGGGTGCATCCGGGTAGTTTAATCAGTGAGCTTTGGTGGCGACTACAAGTGGCCGTCATAAAGGGTGCCTCCTAAAGCATCGGTTTTTTTCAAAATCGGCGCATATTTTTAGAAATCGGTGCGCGCGGATATATCGGTCCGCTATACTGGCCCCAACCCAATACCCGATGAAAAGTGGCCCGATATGATCTACATCGACCTTGTGCTGCGTGGCGGCGCCGTGACTCTTTTGCTGTTGTTGGTGGCGGCAATTTGGCGCGTGCCCATCGGTTTGCAAGGGCGCTTGTCTGTGACGACACTTGCCGTCTCGATGTCAGCGTTCCTGATCACCACGGCCGCGATACCGCTTGATTTGCACCCGGTCGTGCAGTCAAACCTTACGCTTCTATCCAGCATCACCCCAGTGGCGGTCACTTGGCTGATCGTTACCATCTTTCTCGATGCCCCCGGTCAGCGTTGGCCTTGGATCTTGGCGGCCAGTGCCACGTCGGCAGCGCTGTATTCCCACCTGGTTTTCCCAAATGCTTTTTCGGTTTGTTTGCCAATGGGCGTGCTGCTCTATGGGGCTTTGTTTACGCTCTCGCTTTGGTCCACGCGTGACGATCTTGTGGAATGCCGTTGCCGGGCGCGGCCTGGGTTTGCAGCCTCGATTGCCGGTCTTGCCTTGTTTCTGACGCTTGGGCAAACAACCGGCCTGTTGCCGCAGGACACGGTGCTGCTTGCTTTGTCGCAAGCGGTGGGGATTTTTGCAGTTACCCTTGTATTTGCGCTGTGGCTGCTACGTCCCGATGTGAACCGCTGGCCGGGTGAGGTTTCCCCCGAAATGATCAACGAGATGCCGATCCCGGATGCGTTTGCAGATACCGCCCTTATCGCGCGTATCCAATCTGCGATGGCTGAGAATGTTTGGCGGGAAGAGGGGCTGACGATCGGCACATTTGCCGGAAAACTTGCCGTGCCCGAGCACCGCCTGCGCCGCGCGATCAATCAGGGTTTGGGCTATCGAAACTTCTCAAGCTTCATCAATCGGGCGCGAATTGAAGCCGCCTGCGCTGTCCTGACAGACCCCGCTCATATGAACGTAACCGTGCTTGAGATTGCATATAACGTCGGCTTTGCTTCCATCGGGCCGTTCAATCGCGCCTTTCGGGCAGAGGTTGGGCAAAGCCCGACGGAATATCGACGAATGGCGCTATCTGGTGCGTTGGCCGATTCTGAAAAATCACCACCGGTTGCTACAAACCTGCACTGATTTTTGACTTCGGCGCGCCGGGACACATCCATCTTCATAGGAATTGAGCATCAAACCCTCTAACTGGAGATGCACAATGCGCCCCCTTATTCTTGCCGCACTTATCGTCCTTGGCAACGCCACTCAGGTGGCCTCTCAAACAATGCCGACCTTTCCACCGTCCACATTCCCTGAGGCAAGAACTTTCTGTGGGGTGCTGATCCTTTGTCCCAAAACCGCGCCTGAAGACGCCGCGTGATGTGATGGCATCTATCCCTATCTGATTGTAAACAGACGCAATTCAGTGATTATGGTGTTAAGAAATGGGCGCTTTGATCCAGCTTTCTTATCGTTTTCGTTTGATCTGCAATGTGGTCCAGATCGGATTTTGCACCCTTGGTAACACTGTGGCATCGCAGGGGACTGGCCAAGTCAGCTTTGACATTGCGTCCTGCAAGCTGGTGAAATGATGAAAGGGCGCGGATTTCCCCGCGCCCTTTTCCAATTTTGCTTGAGGGAAATCCCTCGGCGTCTTGATGCCCGTTTAGAAGTGCACGGATTTTGCAGTGCTTGGCACTTCCAGCGGCGGGGCGAATTTGGTCAGGTCAATGCCTTCCACCGCAGCCTTGTATTCCTCCATCGTGGGGGTACGGCCAAGGATGGCGGACAGAACCACAACCGGGGTCGAGGCCAGCAGGCTTTCGCCTTTCTTCTCGGGCAGGTCGCCGACGACACGGCCTTGGAACAGGCGGGTTGACGTGGCCAGAACCGTGTCGCCTTTGGCGGCTTTTTCCTGGTTGCCCATGCAAAGGTTACAGCCGGGACGTTCGAGATACATGATGTTCTCATACTCGGTGCGTGCCTGGGTTTTCGGGAACAGATCATCAAATTCGAAGCCCGAGTACTTTTCGAGGATTTCCCAGTCGCCTTCTGCTTTCAGCTCGTCGACGATGTTGTAGGTCGGTGCAGCCACCACAAGCGGGGCGTTAAACTCGACTTTACCCATTGTCTTTTCAAGGTTTTTAAGCATTTGCGCCACGATCTTCATGTCGCCTTTATGCACCATGCACGAACCAACAAAGCCCAGATCGACCTTTTTGGTGCCGCCATAGTAGGAGACAGGACGGATGGTGTCGTGGGTGTAGCGCTTGGACACGTCGTCGTTATTTACGTCGGGGTCAGCGATCATCGGCTCGTCGATGGCGGCCAAATCAACCACAACCTCAGCGAAATACTTGGCATTGTCATCCGGGGTCAGGGCCGGGTTTGCACCCGAGCGGATGTCCGCGATGCGGGCGTCGGCTTTGTCAATCAACCCCTGCAGCAGTTGAGCTTTGTTGTCCATGCCCTTGTCGATCATGATCTGGATGCGCGACTTGGCCAGCTCAAGCGAGCCGATCAGCGTGTCGTCATTTGAAATACAGATCGAGCTTTCGCCTTCATCTCGGCAGTCCAGTCGGTGAAGGTGAAGGCTTGGTCGGCCAGCAGCGTGCCAATGTGCACTTCGATCACACGGCCTTGGAACACGTTGTCGCCATGCTGGTCCAGCATCTGCGCCTGAGTGGCGTGCACCACGTCACGGAAGTCCAGGTGATCGGCCATTTTGCCTTTGAACGTCACTTTAACCGATTCCGGGATCGGCATCGAGGCCTCACCGGTCGCCAGCGCCAGCGCACGGTGCCCGAGTCCGCGCCAAAGGCCACGCCTTTCGACATCCGGGTGTGGCTGTCGCCGCCGATGATCACGTCCCAGTCGTCGACGGTGATGTCATTCAAGACTTTGTGAATCACGTCGGTCATCGCGTGATAGTCGCCTTTTGGGTCACGCGCGGTGATCAGGCCGAAATCATTCATGAACTGCATCAGTTTGGGGATGTTGGCCTGTGCCTTCTTGTCCCAGACCGACGCGGTGTGACAGCCAGACTGATAGCCCACGTCAACCGACGGCGAGATCACGGTGGCGGCCATCGCCTCAAGTTCCTGTGCGGTCATCGGACCGGTGGTGTCTTGTGAACCAACCACGTTTACCTTCACGCGCACATCAGACCCGGCGTGCAGGGTTGCGCCCGGCGTGGTGCCCAAGGCGTTGCGGTTGAAGATCTTTTCAACAGCGGTCAGGCCCTGGCCATCAGCGGTGATTTCCTTTGACGGCGCATATGCCGATTTCAGATCTTGCCCCAGGGCACCCGCTGCAAATGTCTGCAGTTTCTTGCCAAAGACCACAGCGTAGGAACCGCCCGCTTTCATGAATTCCATTTTCTGCGGCGTGAAGGCGGCGGCAACGCTTTTCAGCTCTTTGCCATCGGCGTCATGCAGGGTTTTGGTTTTCGAATTGATGGTCAGCACGGTGCCGGTGGCAACCGAATAGGCTTCTTCAAGCACGGCTTCGCCATCTTCGTCTTCCACGACATTGCCGTCGGTGTCCAGCTTCTTGACCCAGTTGTCCAGATCAATGCCAATGCCGCCGGTCACGCCAACAGTGGTCAAAAAGATCGGCGAAATGCCGTTGGTGCCGGCCACAACCGGGGCGATATTGATGAAGGGAACATAGGGGCTGGCCTTCTTACCGGTCCACAGTGCGACGTTGTTCACGCCCGACATCCGCGAGGAGCCCACACCCATAGTGCCTTTTTCCGCAATCAGCATCACGCGGGCATCGGGGTGCTGTTTTTGCAGCTCCTGAATTTCGACCTGTGCTTCTGGGGTGATCATGCATTTGCCGTGCAGCTCGCGGTCCGCGCGCGAGTGCGCTTCGGCGCCCGGCGACAGCAAGTCGGTCGAGATGTCGCCAACACCGGCGATATAGGTGACAACTTTGATCTCTTCTTCCACCTCGGGCAGCTTGGTGAAAAATTCGGCCTTGGCATAGCTTTCCAGCAGCTCTTTGGCGACCGCGTTGCCCGCTTTATAGGCTTCGTCCAGACGATCGGTGTCGGCTTCATAAAGGAACACCTGGGTTTTCAGCACCTCGGCAGCTTGGGCTGCGGTGGCCGCGTCGTCGCCCAATGCCAAATCCAACAGCACTTTAACCGAGGGGCCGCCTTTCATGTGCGACAGCAGTTCAAGGGCATATTTCGGGGTGATTTCAGCCACGACGGCTTTGCCCAGAATGATCTCTTTCAAAAAGGCAGCTTTCACACCAGCGGCAGATGTGGTGCCGGGCAGGGTGTTGTAGATGAAGAACTTCAGGCTGTCGTCGCGGTGGGCGTTGCCCGCATCCTTGATCTGCTTGATCAGCTCGCCAACCAGGGCGCCATCGTCGATCGGCTTGGGGTTCAGGCCTTCGGTTTTGCGCGTTTCAATCTCATTTAGGTAGTCTGTGTACAAGGTCATGACGGTCCCTACGAATTTGTGTTGCCTTCAGATTGAACGCCGGGTCGCAGACGATGCTGGCTGGCCGGGTCAAGCTAACTTGTATGCCGATGTATACCAAGCGGGGCGGGGTTGCAAGATGCTCAGCGTAACATGGCGCCTTTATTCTGTCTTTATCGGTAAGAAAATAAGGAGGCCAGCGTGAATGAAATTCCGGCTGAATTTTCACCAAACCGTCACTTTGAACAGTGTGCCTGAAAAATGCGAATTTGCCCGGTGCTTGGCTGATTGGCGGATCTTTCTGGCCGGGATTCTTCCCGATGCGCGGCGCGGAAATTACAGGAATTGGTAATTGTGTATAAAAATAACATATGTTTTTTGTTGATGCAGCAATGAGTACCCTGAAAAAAAGGATGTGTGCTATGGATCCAACCCTGAAAAGCAAAGTTATATCAATGCTTAAAGAGGCACTCCCCGAACTTTCTCCTCGATTGCGAATCGTTGCGAAGTACATTGTCGACAACTCGTCAGATTTCGGGCTGGACCCCATCCGGGAAACCGCACGTAAAGCGAATGTCAGCACCTATACGCTGGTGCGGATGGCTGAAAAGCTGGGATTTGATGGCTATGATGAGTTGCGCGAGCCGTTTCGTCATGCCCTTGTGTCCACCGCCACTGTTTCAGAGCAGCCGGATTGGGTGGCAACTATGCAAGAGCAGGGCGTGTTCGGGCAACGGCAAGCTGAGGCCGCGGTGAACACAATGGCCATTGTACAACGCTCGTTTGAACGCCAGACACCAAGCCAGATGGAGCGGGTGGTCACGATGCTGCTCGAGGCCAATTCAATCTATCTGACCGCCGTGCGCGCCAGCTATTCTTTGGCTTATTACCTGCATTATGTAGGCCGTATGGCGCTGCCCTCGCTGCAACTTGTGCCTCGGCATATGAATAGCGCCATTGATGAGCTGAACAACGCGGCGCCCGGTGATGTGATGATTGCCATCACCTTTTCGCCTTACTCACGCGAAACCATTGAGGCCTGTAAATTTGCGCTGGGGCGTGGGGTGAAGCTGATTGTCCTGTCTGACAGTGATGTGGTGTCCACCGAATTCAGCGCTGATGAAACCCTCGTGGCCTCCACCGTTTCCACCCACCATTTTGCTTGCTTTTCAGGCGCGATGGCGATGATCGAAAGCCTTCTGGCGCTGTTGGTGGAGCGGGCAGGGCCCCAGCGCAGGCGCGCATCAAATCCTACGAAACCTTACGTAGGGACAACAACGCATATTGGACCAAGTAGAAAAACATTAGTTTTCAGGTGACATATCCGCTATTTTTCTAAACTCTTGTTGCGTCAACAATGGCGTATGATAACAGGCGCCAATTCAAGACTTTGGGAGAAAATTGAAATGCTGAACAAACAAAAGGTGCTGGGGCTGGTTGCCGCTGCGACCATGGGCTTCGCCACTGCTGCCACCGCAGCTGACCAGACATTTGTAACTATCGGTACTGGTGGTGTGACTGGCGTCTACTACCCGACTGGCGGCGCAATCTGCCGTCTGGTGAACAAAGGCCGCAAAGAACACGGCATCCGCTGCTCGGTCGAAAGCACCGGCGGGTCGGTCTACAACACCCGCACCATCCGTCAGGGCGAACTGGACTTTGGCATTGTGCAGTCCGACGTGCAGGCTGCTGGCCTGGCCGGCACCGGCAAATTCGCTGAAGATGGCGCTTATCCGGAACTGCGTGCGCTGTTCTCGGTCCACCCGGAACCGATGCACCTGATGGTTCGCGCCGACAGCGGCATTGAAACCACCGCTGACCTCAAAGGCAAGCGCGTGAACATCGCAAACCCCGGTTCGGGCACCCGTGTTCTGGCCGAGACCCTGATGAAATACGAAGGGCTGAGCGCTTCTGATTTCGCACTGGCTGCTGAGCTGAAGTCGTCCGAGCAATCCGCCGCCCTGTGCGACGGCAAGATCGACGCCACCATCTGGGCTGCTGGCCTGCCGAATGGCTCGAGCCAGGAAGCCACCTCGTCGTGCGACGTGAAAATCATTCCGCTGACCGGTGCAGGCATCGACACGCTGCTGGCTGAAAACCCCGCTTACGCTGCGGCCACTATTCCAGGCGGCATGTACCCGGGCAACGCGGATGACATCGCGTCCTGGGGCCCGAAAGCCACCTTCGTAACCTCGGCCAACACCTCGGATGACGTTGTGTATGCGGTGGTTTCGGCTGTGTTCGAAAACTTCGACGCCTTCAAAAAACTGCACCCCGCCTTTGGCCGTCTGGTCGAAAGCGAAATGGTGGTTGACGGTCTGAGCGCCGAAATCCATCCGGGCGCAATGAAGTACTACAAAGAGCGCGGCTGGAAGTAAGCGCTTGATTGCAGTATAAAATCCAACCTCCGGCGCTCCTAGAGAGAGCCGGGGGTTTTTGCGTTTTGACGACCCTCAAATCAAAAGGGCGGAAAGCGCGAAACATGACGGGGTAGAAAATGTCACAAGAAAATCAGACACCACCACAGGACAACGATTTGGAAGATTTCGTTGCCGACAGCGACACCGGAGGGCGTCAACCGTCCGACTGGTTTGGCAAGGCCGCACTTTGGTATATTCCTCTGGTCTGGTCGATATACCAGCTTTGGATTGCATCGCCTTTGCCATTCATCCTGAAAATCGGGGTTTGGAATGATACGCAGACACGGGCCATTCACCTTGGTTTTGCCGTGCTTCTGGCGTTCATCGCTTTCCCGGGAACAAAAAATAGCCCGCGCCACCGCATTCCGGTGACAACCTGGGGAATTGCGATCATCGGTGCGCTGGCCTCGTCTTATTTGTTTTACAATTACGTTGGCGTTGCGAACCGCACCGGCAACCCCAACACAATGGACCTTGTGATCTCGGTAATCGGGATCGTCCTGCTGATGGAGGCTGCCCGCCGTTCCCTTGGTGTGCCGTTGATGGCCGTGGCGCTGTTTTTCCTCAGCTATGTGTTCTTTGGGTCCTGGTCCGGCCTTCCGGAAGTGATCCAATGGAAAGGCGCCTCAGTCTCCAAAGCGATGAGCCATATGTGGCTGACCACCGAAGGTGTGTTCGGCGTGGCGCTCGGCGTTTCGTCGGGCTTTGTGTTCCTGTTTGTGCTATTTGGCGCGCTGCTTAATCAGGCAGGCGCAGGCAACTACTTCCTGCAACTGGCCTTTGCGGCCCTTGGCCATCTTCGCGGTGGTCCGGCAAAAGCGGCGGTGATCGCCTCTGCCGCCACCGGGCTGATTTCCGGCTCGTCCATCGCCAATGTGGTCACCACTGGCACCTTCACCATCCCGCTTATGAAAAAAGTGGGCTTTCCGGCAAACAAAGCCGGCGCGGTTGAAGTGTCGTCGTCAATCAACGGCGTGTTGACCCCGCCTGTGATGGGTGCTGTTGCGTTCCTGATGACCGAATATGTGGGCATTTCCTATGTTGAGGTGGTAAAAACCGCCATTGTCCCCGCCGCCATTTCCTATGTGGCACTGGTCTATATCGTGCACCTCGAAGCCCTTAAAATGGGCATGACCGGCACCTCGCGCATGCATCCGGTAAAGTTCATGCTCGGCGCGATTTTCATCATTGCCGCGTCGATTGTGATTGCCGGGGGCACCCTGTTCCTGACCGGTGTGATTGTCGACACAATTCAGGCCGCATTGGGGGGGGCTGCGATCTGGGCCATGGTGCTGATCATCGCTGCCATCTACGTGCTTGCGGTGCGCTTTGCCGCAGCACGACCGGATCTGGAGATGAGCATCGAAAGCATGCAGCATCTGCCGCCCGCGCGTGAGATCTTCAAAACCGGCATTCACTATATCTTGCCGATCCTGCTTTTGATGTATCTCCTTATGATCGAAAGAAAATCTCCCGGTCTTTCGGCCTTCTGGTCGTCGGTGGGGATGCTGGTAATCTTGGCCACCCAAAACCCGCTGAAGGCTTATTTCCGCGGTCAGACCGATGTGTTTGGCCAGCTGAAACGTGGCTTTGCCTCGATCGCTGAAGGGTTGATTATTGGTGCTCGCAACATGATTGGCCTTGCCGCGGCAATGGGTGTGGCCGGTATCATCGTTGGTGCTGTGACCCTGACCGGCATTGGACAGGTGATGGCTGAGTTCGTTGAATTCCTCTCCGGGGGCAACCTCTTGGCGATGCTGTTTTTCGTGGCCCTGATTTCGATCATCCTCGGCATGGGCCTACCCACCACCGCCAACTACATCGTGGTGTCATCGTTGATGGCAGGCGTTGTTGTGGAACTTGGCGCGCAATCCGGCCTGATTGTACCGCTGGTTGCGGTGCACATGTTCGTCTTTTACTTCGGGATCATGGCGGATGTGACGCCCCCCGTGGGACTGGCCAGTTTCGCCGCCGCCGCGATTTCCAAAGGCGACCCTTTGCGCACCGGATTTCAGGCGTTCTTCTATTCGATCCGGACAGCGCTGCTGCCGTTCCTGTTCATCTTCAACACCGATCTTCTGTTGATCAATGTGGGACCGGTGCAAGCTGTGTTTGTCTTCATTGTGGCGCTGGTAGCAATGTTGCTGTTTGCAGCGGGCACGATGAACTACTTCATGGTGCGCTCGAGAATCTGGGAGAGCTCTGTGTTGCTTCTGGTGGCCTTCACCCTGTTCCAGCCGGGCTTTTTCCTCAACCGTCTGCAAGCCGAGTTTGAAACCCGGCCGGGAGCCGAGATTTTTGCCATGGCCGAGGCCGCTGAGGCGGACAGCTCGCTCCGAGTTAGGCTGATGGGGAGAATATCGAAGGCAATATGGTGGATGCCCGTTACTTGTTGCCGCTTGGGGACAAAGGTGCCAGTGGAGAGGAGCGACTGTTGGATAGTGCAGGCATTGAATTGCGCAATGAAGACGGCAAGTTTTTCATCGACAACTTGAATTTTGGTGGTCCGGCAGAACAGCTTGGCATCGACTTTGATTGGGAAGTGGTGGAGCTTGACGTACAAGCCGATCGCATGCCGAAAGAGGTGTTCTACATCCCGGCGTTGCTATTGCTGGCGGCGGTTTACCTGTTGCAGATGCGCCGTAAACGCAAAGAAGAGACGGAAGGAGTGCTCGCATGAAACATGTGCTTTGTGCAATCGACCTGACCCATCTGGAAAGCGAAGGCAAGCTGCTGAAAACAGCAGCAGATCTGGCGGACTTCTACGGGGCCACGCTCAGCGTGGTCACCGTGGTGCCAGACTACGGCATGTCCATCGTCGGATCGTATTTCAAAGAGGGCACGATGAAATCCGCAGTGCAATCCGCCAATGAGCAACTGCATGATTTTGTTGTTAAAACTTTGCCTGATCATGGGGCTGTTCAACATATTGTGGAAGTGGGCACCGCCTATGAGCGCATTCTTGAAGCGATCGGCCGTGCAGAAGCAGATTTGGTTGTGATGGGCGCCCATAAACCCAATCTGATGGACAAGCTGCAAGGGCCAAACTCGGCGCGCGTGGCCCGCCAAGCACCATGTTCGGTGCTGATCGTGCGTCCGGAATAGTCGCGTATGGTACTGCATTCGTTGTTTTGCAGAGCATTTCTGCGTGGTGATTTTGCAGTGTTAAGAATAAAATAAACTGTCGCCAGATCATTTTCGGATCTGGCGGCTTTTTCCAAGTCAGTGGAGAGACTGGGCTCGCGACAGATGTGCCTCTGCAGATCTTCCCTTTGGCCGATACTTCGACCTGTTGGTGGATTCTTGATGCCAGTTGCTTGGTGGATTACCCTGTCGGGTTGAATATGACGTCGGCCAAGCGGTGCTTATGATTGAAATTGGCCAAAGGTTAAGAGCCCCTGTGTTAAAGCCAAGTGACTTCATCCTCTTTTCCGCTTGGAGATATGGTAGTGTCTTCATGGAACAGGCGGGTTTTTAGGCTTTCAAGACGAATACTCTGTTTTAAGTGCTCAATGTCAACGTCCTCACCAATTTTGCAATTGCTGATGACTTTCATCAATCCCGATAGATCCATCAAGGTTTGTTGAAGGCGATCAATGTCTTGCAAGACATGCATCTCAACGGTCAAATTTGGATGATGAGCCGTTTCCAGTAACGAGGAAATCGCCCATTGGATTTCTTTACTTAGATGGGCAAGGTTCCCCAACTCTTCGGATGAAGCCGCCAAGGTGGTCGCAACATTTCCGTTTTCTGGAATGCATCTTTTTTGCGGAGCTACCATGTTAATGCCTCCTAAAGCCGGCCGACGATGGCCTCAATTGCTGTTCGCAGTTGCTCAGGTTGGAATGGCTTCTTAACGAAGTTGTTCATTCCGAGCTTTTTCCCATATTCGATAACTTCTCGATCAGCTTTTCCCGTAATCAAAAGGAATCCAACTCCTTTTGTTTGGGGAGTCGAACGCAGTGCGTGGAGTAATTGAAGGCCGTTCATTCCCGGCATGTTCATGTCTGAAATGACGAGGTGAACTGGCCAGGTTGAGATTTTCTGCAATGCTTCCTGACCGTCGCTTGCTGATTCAATTTGGCTAATACCAAATGCCTCAAGTGCTTGAGTAATCAGTCCACGGCTTGTCGACATATCATCGACCACCATTGTTCGGAGTTGGTCTCTAAGTGCCATGTCTTTTACCTTTCTGCCCGAGAGGGAATTATGTTCTGCGTTGGTACGCTGTGCTGCCTAGGGTGCTAAACCGTTCTTGATACTGGTCAGAAATTCGTTCGGAATGGCCCAGCAAGAGCAATCCACCGGGGCGGAGAGTGTTGAAGAATTTTTCCCAGAGAGCATCTTGGGTTTTCTGATCAAAATAAATCACCACATTGCGGCAGAATATAGCGTCGAATTTTCCCTTCATCGGCCAATTGTCCAACAGATTTAGCTGGCGGAAGCTTATAAGGCGATGCAGTGTTTCCTGACTTTGCCACGTGGTTTCACTGTCCCCGGTGCTATTGGCTACAAAGTACTTCTCACGCAAAGGAGTTGGTAACCCTTCGAGCATCCGATCTGGGTATTGTGAATTTTTGGCAAATTGAACAACGCGTGGATCGATGTCTGTTGCCAGAATTTTTACATCGCCTGCTTTATCAACTAATCCGCTTTCACATAGTGTCATCGCCAGCGACAAGGGCTCTTGACCGTTTGAGCAGCCAGCCGACCAAAAACGGATTGGCCTTTGCAAGTTTTCTGGTGACATCAACTCCGGTAAAACTTGGCTTTGCAAAAGTTCAAAGTGGTGCTTTTCGCGAAAAAAATGTGATACGTTGGTTGTAAGTGCCGAAATCAGTTCAATCTTTTCTGATGCACATGTGGTCCTTGGAAATAGTTGCAATAATCGTCAAAGCTTGCAAGGTTGAGTGACCTCAATCGACGCGCCAGCCTTGTGCGAACCATCGCTGATTTCGTTGGCGAAATGGATAGGCCAGCTGCTTCGTAGGCAAATCCAACGATTTTCTGAAATGATCGTTCGTCAAGGTCGGGGCCGGTTAGTTTTTGGAGGCTGTCATGGTTTGCAAGTGTCACGCGGCTTCCTCGCTGGCTTCAGGCAAGACTGCGTTAAGATCGAGAATACGGATCATTCGATCTTCCACGATAGTCAAAGCGGATACGAAGTTTCGATCTTGATCAGCCCGCATTTCGGGTGGGGGTTGCATATCGTCTTCTGCGATGGAGAGTATGTCTGAAACTGCGTCTACCATCAGTCCAACTGTGCGGTCCCCGATAGCAACGACAATGATGACATTCCGTGCGTTATTTTGTTCTTCTTTCATGCCAAGACGTTTCGCAAGATCCATGATTGGCAATACGGTTCCACGCAAATTGATCACGCCTTGAACATAACTTGGGGAATGGGGCAGTGAAGTCGCTTGGGCTCCGCCACGAATTTCGCGAACACTCATAATATCTACGGAATAGTCTTGTCCGCCAACCAGGAATGAGAGCAGTTCAGTTTCGCTGCCGTCATTATGTGCTTCTTGCGATTTTGTTGCTTCAGTCATTTGCTTATCCTGCGATTTGTGCGACATTTGAGGAGGAGCGGGTGCGGCCGCTGGCCTGTGTAATCAAGTCAACTGGATCCAGAATGAGTGCTATTTTGCCATCTCCGAGGATCGTTGCAGCAGCAATGCCTGGCACACGGCCATAGCTGTCTTGAAGCCCTTTGATGACAACCTGCCGTTGGTCATCAATTGCGTCTACAACAACGGCTGCACGTGACCCGTCTTCCTGCATAATTAAGAGAACGACCGTTCCGGCGTAATCATTTAGCGGATCGCGGTACCCCAGTTCCGCGCCGAGATCCAAGAGGGGAACAAAAGTATCACGAATGTTTACAACGTGGGTTTCGGGGCCGAACTCCTGTAGGTCTGAGGACGTAAGCGTAAGAGTTTCCAAGATGGAGTTTAAAGGAACCACCAGGGTTTCTTCGGCCACGCTTACGATCATGCCATCCAGCACCGCCAAAGTTAGGGGCAAGGATATTGAAAAAGTTGTGCCTTTTCCTTGCTCGGACGTGATTGAAATGCGCCCACCAAGGGATTGGATCGCGCTGCGAACCACATCCATTCCGACACCACGGCCAGAGAGGTTTGACACTTCTGCAGCCGTGGAAAAGCCAGGAAGGAAAAGCAGATTGTCAATTTCGCTGTCTGACAATTGGAGATCAGCGGGAACCAGGCCCTTCTCAATGGCGATTTTGTGAACTTTTTCGCGATTGATCCCACCGCCATCGTCAGAAACCTCAATGACAACCCGACCTGAACGGTGCATGGCTGAGAGGGAGACATGACCTTCGGAAGATTTCCCGATCGCTTCGCGCTCGGCGTTGCTTTCAAGGCCGTGATCCACGGCATTGCGGATCATGTGGGTTAACGGATCAGCCAAGCGTTCGATAACAGTTTTGTCGACTTCCGTGTTTTCACCCTCTGTTTTAAGGCGAACCTCTTTTCCAATGGCGGCAGAGGCCTCGCGTACAATTCGGCTCATGCGCTGGAACAGTGATTTCACCGGTTGCGCCCGGATCATCATTACGCTTTCCTGAATGTCGCGCGTCAGCTGCAAAAACTCTTCGAGGCCGGTGCGTACAGTGGAGTTAGGGGGGAGGCCGGCTTCTTCAACGCTTTGTGTTAGCATTGCCTGGTTGATAACAATTTCGCCGACCAGATTGACCAACCGGTCAATCCGCTCGAGGTCTACACGCACTGTTGCGCGGGGCGTGGCACCTGCAGGAGAGGGTTTGGCGGGCGGTTTTGCCGATTTTTCGGTGTTTTTAGCCTTTTGGGGGGTAGGAGCGGTCACCTGTGCCTGAGCCGATGGGGGAGCCGGGGGGGCCACGTCGTCTTGCGCCTCTGCGGGTAGTTCAGGCAGAGGAGGGATTTCAGCTGTTACAGGTTCGGCCTCGGTCTGCGAAGGATGATCTGCAATATCGGGAAAAGTGGGGAGGTCAGGTAGCTGTGGTGCTGCGCTTGTCTCGGAAACTGAAATATCAATCTGGCAAATGCCTTCAACAAACTCAAAAACTTCGTGGATCGCTGCTTCTGGTTCAGATGTTGTGAGACTGATGGTCCAAACCATGTGCCCCTGCTCTGGATCCAGTTCCGCGAGGTTGGCAGATTTTCGATGGAACAAGTAACCTCGGTGTCACCCAAGTCGCGGATTGCGCGCAAGAGAAACAGAGGCTCATTCCCCAAGGTATAAAGCTCTTTCTCCGGGGTGAAAGTAACTGTGTAGGTGGGAGGGCCCGCTTCTGGCTCGGGGATGTCGATGCCTGGAAGGTCCAGTGACAATGTCATTGGCTGGAAGTCGACCTCTTCTTCTTCCTCGTCCTGTGCTGACCCGCCAAGAAGCGTGTCGAGATCTGTTAGAATTGGTGCGGTGCGCGAGGGGTCGTGTGGTTCGTCATCGCGTGCCTCGCGGACCAAGTCGGTCAATATGTCACTGCATTGGAAGAACAGCTTAAGGACTTCATGGTCGGCAACCAAGTTTTCCGAACGGACTTCATCCAAGGCGGTTTCAAACCGATGAGCGAAGGTCACCAAATCATCAAGTCCGAATGCGCCAGCCCCACCTTTGATCGAATGAACTGCCCGAAATACGACGTTGACGGTTTCGCTGTTGGCCTCCCCGTCGTCCATTTCCTGAAGGCCGTCTTGCAGCCCCTCCAAAAGCTCTTCGCATTCGATGAAGAAGGAGGCTTTGATTTCTGCCATCGGATCTGACATGTGTCTTACCCCGCTACCATTTTAAGAGCTTTGACCAGTTTGACCGGGTCAAAGGGTTTGATGATCCAGCCTGTGGCACCCGCTGCGCGCGCGCGCGCCTTCATCTCGTCGGCGCTTTCGGTGGTGAGCACGAGGATTGGAATTCCCTTGAACTTCTCTTGGGAACGCACCGCATCAATGAACCCAAATCCATCAAGGCGCGGCATATTGATGTCCGTGATGATTGCGTCGGGGGGCGTCATATCCTCGAGCACCTCAAGACCATGGATTCCATCTTCCGCGAGATGTGCCCCGATGCCTTCACTGGACAGCGTAAGTCGCACCATGTCACGCATTGTTCGACTGTCGTCTACGGCCAAAACCTGCATTTTAAGCAGCCTCCCATTTGCAAATCGTTTTTGACGTGAAGCCCAGTAAGTTCATTTGGTCTTCGCATTCGTTTGACGCGTTAATAAATTGAAGAGTTTTGTCATCACCCGCCCAGGTTTTTGCAGCGGAGCGTATGACCTGCACACTCAGCGCGCCAATTTGGGTGACCTGTCCCGCGTCCAGTGTCAGGTCATGCCCGCGCGTTTCGAGGATGGCGGACTTCAAGGCTTCGACACTGCGCAGGTCGAGTTTGCTTTCAAGGAGAAGTGTTGTGCCGTTCATGTCAGCGCCCCTTCGGCACGGTGCAGATCTGTGTCACAATTTGCCCTTTCGTTATCGGTTGACACAGGTTTAGGCTGCGGAGAGTTAAAATTGACTTACAGGACAAGAGATTTTCGCTGAGCGGTCTGATAAGCGCGCTTAGAACCTAGGGGATTTTGATCTGCAGGCCGCCACGTTCAACCGGCTACAAGCCGTTAGAATGCGTTGACAGATGGAAGGAAAACAGCCAGCTTCGGGTATGTCATTAAGCGTGCATATTGTGGGTAAATTGCAATCATAAGGTGTGCTTTGCATAGCCTTTGCCAATGGGAAAAAGCGGAGATCCATGAAACAGGTTCTATTCACGGGGGCATTGGCCGCATCCCTATCGGGTTTCTCATTGTCCGGGGCTTTTGCTGAGGATCGTTTGATGTTCCCGCCGGGAAAGGGGGCATTCAACTGGCAAAGCTATGAAGACTTTAAAAATCTGAGCCTGTATAAGAACTTGTCTGACGAAGTGATCACAATTTCCGGCCCGTGGAGTGGGCCAGATAAAGAGCAGGTTGAAAGCATGATCGCTTATTTCGAAGCGGCGACTGGCGCGCAGGTGCAGTATGTGGGGTCAGACAGTTTCGAACAGCAGATCGTTATTGATATAGCCGCCGGAAGCGCGCCGAATATCGCCATTTTTCCGCAGCCGGGACTGGCCGCTGATATGGCCTCTAAGGGTAAGCTGGTTCCACTGACTTCAGAAACCGCAAATTGGGTACGCGACAATTATTCGGCGGGGCAGAGTTGGGTTGATCTTGGCAGTTTCCAGGGGCCGGATGGGCTACAGGCGCTTTACGGTTTTTTCTACCGGGTCGATGTGAAATCTCTGGTTTGGTATGTGCCGGAGAATTTCGAAGATGCAGGCTATGAAGTTCCGCAAACGCTGGAGGCTCTGCTTGCGCTCACAGATCAGATTGTCGCGGATGGCGGCACGCCATGGTGTATTGGGCTTGGCTCAGGTGGCGCCACGGGCTGGCCTGCAACCGATTGGGTTGAAGACATGATGCTGCGCCGCGAGCCCGCCACCACATATGACGCATGGGTGCGCAATGAAGTGAAATTCGATGATCCGAAGGTGATCGGCGCGATTGAGGCCTTTGGGGAAATTGCGCGCAATGATGCCTATGTTGCAGGTGGGGCAAAAGCGGTAGGCAGCATGGATTTTCGCGACAGTCCACGGGGGCTGTTTTCCGCCCCCCCTCAATGTTACATGCACCGACAAGCCAGCTTCATTCCGGTGTTTTTCCCGGAAGAGGCCAAGGTTGGCGAGGATGTCGATTTCTTTTATTTCCCGGCAGACGACACCAAGGACCTTGGCAAACCCGTGCTTGGGTCAGGCAGCCTGTGGGCCATCACCAATGACAGCAAAGGGGCGAGGGCGTTGATGGCGTTCCTGAAACTGCCCATTGCTCATGAAATCTGGATGGCGCAAACAGGATTCCTCACACCACATAAAGGGGTAAACTCCGAAGTGTTTTCTGACCCGGCGATGGCAAAGATGAATGACATCTTACTGAAAGCCGACACCTTCCGGTTTGATGGGTCTGACCTGATGCCGGGGGCAATCGGGACCGGCGCATTCTGGACAGGTATGGTGGATTATGCAGGCGGCAAGGATGCGGCGTCTGTGGCTGCGGATATTCAACAGGTCTGGGATTCTATTGACTAGAGGGCACGTCGAGTGGGGCCCCGCTGAGTAGGGATATATGGCTATTGATGCCAGCTAAGGGCGTCTTACCCCGCAGACGAGACCACAGCGCCGGAGACGGGTAATGCTACAGATCATCACCACACAAAGCGCCGTTTTAGGACAATTTGTGCTTGTGGTTGCGGGGGGGCTGGCCTTCTTTCTGTTGGGCAATTCCTTGGTGTACCGTGTATTTTCCCGCTCCGACGGTCCACGAGGGTCAAGCCGGGCTGCGATGATCCGCCCCTGGCTGTTTATGCTTCCCGCGCTGTCGATGCTGGCCATTTTTCTGGTCTTCCCGCTGGTCCAGACCTTGTGGCTGTCGCTGCACGGCCGTTCTGGCAATTGGGTGGGGGGCGACAATTATATCTGGCTGGCCGGAAATGGAAAATTCCGTGAAAGCGTAGTGAACAATGCGCTTTGGCTTGTGATTGTTCCGGCGGCATCAAGTTTGCTGGGTCTGGTGGCCGCAGGGCTGACGGATCGTCTTTGCTGGGGGCGCATTGCGCAAAGCCTGATCTTCATGCCGATGGCGATCAGTTTTGTGGGGGCGGCGGTGATTTGGAAATTCATATACGAATATCGGGGCGCGGGGCAGGGTGACCAAATCGGCCTTTTGAATGCCGTGGTCGACGCGCTTGGCATTGCCCCGCAACCCTGGCTGTTGCTGCCCTTTTGGAACTCATTTTTCCTGATGGTGATCCTGATCTGGATCCAGACCGGATTTGCCATGGTGATCTTGCTGGCCGCATTGAAATCCATCCCCGAGGATATCTGCGAGGCAGCCCGGCTGGATGGAGCAGGCCCGGTGCAGATCTTCCTTCAAATTCAGGTGCCGCAGATCTGGGGGCCTATCGCCGTGGTCTGGACCACCATTACCGTCATTGTGCTGAAAGTGTTCGATATCGTCTTTGCAATGACAAATGGGCAATGGGGCACGCAGGTGTTGGCGAACCTTATGTATGACTGGATGTTTCGCGCCAATGATCCGGGGCGCGGGGCGGCGGTTGCCGTGGTTCTGATGCTCTTGGTCACGCCAGTGATGATCTGGAACATGCGCCGCATTTCCAGTCGGGCAAAGAAGCAGACAAATGGGCAGGCACATCGACGGGGGAAACGACAGGCGCAACGCGGGGTGCAAAACCAGCAAGCAAAACAGGAACCGCACATATGAAGGGCGACTTTGTGATATTACGGGCCGGGGTATTGCACTGCGCGGCGCTTTTTCTGGTGTGCTTGTGGTTGATCCCGACCCTTGGTCTTCTGCTCACCTCATTTCGTGACCAAGGGGCAATTGCAACCAGCGGGTGGTGGTCCGTGCTCACGCCAACCGAACATGTGTTGCAACTGCGCGCGCCCTCTCTGGTTTCGACCCCGGATCGCGCGCCGGATCTTGTCAGGCAAGACAGGGTGGGCTGGATCCAGCATGGAAACCTTTTTGACGGTCAGGCAGGGGAGGTGTCGGCCTTCGGTTTGACCGCCACCGCGCCCAAAGCTGCACTGGCCGGGCAAACCCTGGCTCACAGGCGCGGACATCAGGTGAACGTCAATAAAAATGGCGATTTTACAATCACCTATCCTACAGATCCCCGCGGTCAGCGCGGGCAGAGGATTTTTATCTCAACCCGGCAAGCCCCCAATCTGACACTGGACAATTACCGTGAGGTTCTGTTGGCACAGGGCATGGGGCGCAGTTTTCTGAACACGCTGATGGTCACGCTGCCAGGAACCCTATTGCCGGTGCTGATTGCCGCTTTTGCCGCCTATGCGCTGGCCTGGATGAAGGTGCCGGGCCGCGCATTGCTGATTGCGGGGATTGCGGCGCTTCTGGTGGTGCCACTGCAAGCGGCTTTTATCCCTTTGCTGCGGCTCTATAATGGCGTTGGACTTGGCAAAAGCTATCTTGGGATCTGGCTGGCGCACACTGGTTTTGGCCTGCCGATTGCGATTTTCCTCTTGCACAATGCCATGGCGCGATTGCCGCGCGACATGATTGAAAGTGCCCGGATGGATGGTGCCTCGGACTTGCAGATCTTCCGGTCCATTGTATTGCCGTTGGCCTTTCCAGCGCTGGCCAGTCTGATGATCTTTCAGTTCCTTTGGGTCTGGAACGACCTGCTGGTGGCACGGGTGTTCCTGGGCCATGGCGAGGATGAGCTGGTGATGACCGGGCGCATGATCGAATTGATCGGCTCTCATGGCGGGAACTGGGAGGTGCTGGCCGCGTCCGCCTTTGTGTCCTTGGTGGTGCCACTTGCAGTATTTTTCCTGCTGCAAAGGTTTTTGCTGCGTGGCCTGCTGGCAGGATCAATGCGATAAGACTTGCGACAGATTGAGGGCAAATGAAACGGTGCGGAGATCCCCATGGCAGACGTGAAACTTGATGCGATCACCCGCCGTTACGGTGGGCTTGCTGTGCTCAACAA
>JQGR01000057.1_pt1 | contig 21728 bp, 23 predicted proteins | sample 210181 | NCBI WGS metagenome assembly JQGR01 (sample SAMN02928655, study PRJNA255238) | bioreactor metagenome | biome: continuous culture; feature: L-culture metagenome assembled contigs; material: continuous culture biomass; isolation source: continuous culture inoculated with microbial biomass... | reverse complement strand
GGGGGGATGATATTTCACGAAGGAGGCGTGGGGCCAGCTTGGGCCAGCGTTCTTCGGCCGTTCTTGCTAGTGCATCACCCTCCCCCCCAAAGTGCCCTTACCCCCACACCGCAGCTGGGATCTTCACAGTTTTCAAAGCGATTTACCCCTCTGAACTCTCCCATTTTTCCTACATCACCTGTCAAAGGGGTAACGCGCATACCCATTGGTATAGTGTTTGCAACCTTCGGACCTGTTTCCTATCCCGCTCCCACAACCAAACCGAGATTTCTCTTGTCATAGTGATCCCATCAACAGCGTCCACTCGCAGTTCAGCGAAGCGCCGTACACATCAAAATGAAGGGCATGACATGAAAAAGATCTTTGTAATCGGCGGCGATGGATTTTGCGGATGGCCAACAGCATTGCACCTGTCCCAGCTCGGACATGAGGTGACCATCATCGACAACCTCTCACGCCGCAAAATTGATGAAGAATTGGGGGCCAACAGCCTGACCCCCATTGTATCAATGGACCAGCGACTGGAGGCTTGGTGGGTTTTGTCAGGCAATCGGATACGGTTCGAAGAACTGGATGTTGCAGAGGAGTATGACCGCTTAGAATGCCTGTTGGATACTCACCAACCCGACACCGTGATCCACTTTGGGGAACAACGCGCTGCGCCGTTCTCAATGAAAGGACCCAACGAAAAACGCTACACCGTCGATAATAACATTCGCGCCACACACAACCTATTGGCCGCAGTTGCCCAGCTCAGCACCGATCCGCATGTGATCCATTTGGGAACGATGGGGGTTTATGGCTATGACGATGATGGGCTGGAAATCCCGGAAGGCTATCTGAAGGTCTATATCCCCGGTGATGACCGCCAGATCTTTCAGCGCGATATCCTTTACCCCACCAATCCGGGCAGCGTATATCACATGACCAAATCCATGGATCAGCTGCTGTTTCAGTTTTACGCCAAGAACGATTTGCTGCGTGTCACCGACCTGCACCAGGGCATCGTCTGGGGCACGCAAACAGCTGAAACGCGACTTGATGACCGCCTGATCAACCGGTTCGATTATGACGGAGATTACGGCACCGTTTTGAACCGCTTCCTGATGCAAGCCGCCGTGGGACATCCGCTGACGGTGCATGGTACGGGCGGGCAGACTCGGGCATTTATCCATATTCAGGACACGGTGAAATGTATCGCATTGGCGGTCGACAATCCCCCCCCGCGCAATGGGAAAGTCAAAATTCTGAACCAAATGACGGAAACCTATACCGTCCGGCATCTGGCAAAGCTTGTATCACGCATTTCCAACGCGGACGTGGCTTATGTCGACAACCCCCGGAATGAAGCGGCCGAAAACGGGTTGAGGGTGTCGAACAAGACCTTAATTTCGCTGGGCCTTGACCCGATCACACTGGAAAAAGGGCTGCTGGATGAAACCCAGCAAATTGCCCGCCGGTTTGCACATCGCTTCCGCCCGGAAATGATCCCCTGTGTATCCACCTGGACGGATCGACAACGTCCCGGTGTCCTGAAGGGCGCGCACGCTGCGTGACCCGACCGCGCTCTGCTGGCTCAAATCCCTTCCTCTAATGATGCCTGCAGAGCGCAAATTTTTTCTCGGAGTAATTTCATGCGCATTATTGGATTTGCCTTACTGACATTTCTCCTGGCCTCCATTGCGTTTCTTATTTCCAACGACAGTGTTGTCAGCCGCAAAGTGGCCCGCATCACCTCTGTGTTTCAACCACAGGAAATGGTGTTTGAACCCAGCACTGCCTTGCCCATGCCCAGCGTAAAAAATGAACGGGTTCGGTTCAGCCCTCATGGGCAAGTTCCCATCCTGCTCACCGGTCTTCCGGCCCGTCAAAGCATCACATTTACCTTGCCGAAAGACAGCCGCATCCGCTCAGGTCATCTTTTGATCCACGCAACGCCCCAAGTGTTGGTGGACACCCAGGCAGCCCTTCGCATTCAGATCAACGGCGCACGCCGGGCCGAGGTGCTTTTGGTGCCGCAGGCCGGACCCAAAACCATCCGCATTCCCCTGTTGCCCGAGGATCTTTTGACCGCGGAAATGACAGTGTCGTTCAGCCTGCGCGGCGAGGGTCCAAACGAGGAATGCTCCTCAGATCGCGGTGTCGAAGCCGTGGTCGAAATTGAACGCACATCGGGTCTTTTCCTGGCGCTTGGGGGGCTGCCGCTCAGTCCTAGGGATCAGATCGCGGCATGGGGGCAGCATGTATTCGCATCGTGGTCGCCGCAAATCGACCGTCAGGCGCGTGTGCAATCGCTTCTGGCAGCAACAGCACTTCATCGCCAGGGATTAGGCGTCAGCTTTATTTCCGCAAGTGGGGCGCCAAGGGCCAATGATGGAATGGACGTGGCACAGCTTCGAGAGGCAGCAAGTCACTTGAATACCACAAAACAAGCGCGCCCCGATTTCTTCCCCCGCCCGCTTGCGAAGCGCAATGCAAATACCGCTGCGCGGCGTTTTCACCTGAGCACAGACTGGCGTTATCGGTATCGCCTGCGTGACATCACCGAAGGTGTGTACCCCAAATCACTGGAACTGTCCTTGGCATTTGGAGGGGGCATGCCCGGCACACGTTGGAGTGTTTTTGTCACGCTGAATGGTCACATGGTGCAGGCCGCGCATATGACAGCGGGTCAGACGACCTACAATACCAGTATTGACCTGCCCATCGCGTTTCAGGGCGCAAACAACCTGCTCCACGTAAGTCTTGTCAGCGGCCATGTGCCAGACCGGCGGTGCGATACCGGACCGCAACTGATTGCCGAAATGCGGCAAGAAACGCATCTTGCCGCCGGGAATGTGCGGATCAAAGATCCGATGCGGGACGTTCACGATGTAATGGCCAATGTTGGCGCTGTCACCCTTTTGGGGCTGAACAAGCTTTCCGCGCTTGAGGCCACATTGACCACGCGCCTTTTGGCAGAGGCGATGCCGATGAAGAAATCGCAAAACCCCACCGCACCGCTGGCTCAGATCGAAGTGTTGAGGCGCGAAGATGTTGCAAAGCGAGTGCGGTCACAGGGGTGGTATGTTTTTCAAGACGCACTGAATGATGAAATTGCAGCCCTCTCGGTGACAGCCGCCCCATCGGAGATTGAGGACCTCACCAGCCCGCTTCTTTTCCATATCCGCACCATCAAAAGGGACAAGTCATGACGCGAGACGCAAAACCAAAGCGATCGGGATCAGATCAATTTCATCTCGGTCGACAGCGCCCCGAAAAAATTTGCGGGCTTTGTCTCCATATGGCGAGGGCCGGCAATGTTGGTGTCCTTTAGTGTGCTGGCCTTTGCGCTTTTGTGGGCCGTGAACACCCCGCAGCTCAGCACCATTTTTCCCAACCGCGATCTTGTCTTTTCCCCGTACGAAGGGCGCCATGCCATTTCGATCCGGATTTTCATCTTGTCATTTTTTGTGACCTTTGCCGCATTCAGCTCAGCCAGCCCATGGGGCAAAACTCTATTTGCATTGGATATGTCAGTAAGTTTTGGGCTGATCTGCGGACTGTTGGATTTGGCCAATGCGGCCTCATTTCACTATTTGGGAGTTGCCTATTCTTTGCATCTCAGCGCAATTCTGACCGGGCTTTTGGGGTTTGCCTACTATTCCTTCAAATTGCTCGAACGCGGTTTCATGCCCATGCGCATCCGGATCGAGCATCGCCCCGTCAGCAACCGCCGCGCCATCATCCGCCTGGGTATGGTCATAGGCGTCGCAAGTGCCGTCTCAATCTATGTGGGCGGGCTGAAACTGGAAGTGGTTGAACAGATGCGCCAGCTGACGCTGTTGGGTGGCATTGGCCCCGGTGTGTTTCTGTTCCTGCCGGTCTTGTTTGGGCTGCTTTATGTGATGGCCATCATTGACACGATCCGCATGAAACAGCCTAGGTTCACCCCCGCCGTCAGCATCATCGTTCCCGCCCATAACGAAGAATACATTATCCGCGACACCATCGCCGCGATGGACAAAGCCGCCACGCGTTATGGCGGTGAGGTTCAGATCCTGATCATGAACAACAACTCCACCGACGCCACCGAAGAGATCGCCACCGAAGCACTTGTAAATTGCATCAGCGCATCGGGCCGCGTGATCAACGTGCCGAAGCCGGGAAAATCCAACGCATTAAACGCAGGGCTGGACGCGGCAGAGACCGAGTTTCTGATCCGGGTAGACGCTGACACATTGATTGGCGAAGACAATCTGTCGCGCGCCATGCCCTATTTCTCAGACCCTGCTGTGGGGGTTGTGGGCGGGGTGCCAATCCCGCCGGGTGGGGCGTTGTTTGATCGCTCGCGACTGTTAGAGGTGTTGGTCAAACACGGCTTTTATTCAGTCGCCATGGGGGCAGTAAACGGGGTTGTCGGTATTCCCGGCATGTTTGTGGTTCTGCGCACGGAACACCCCGTTATCTTGGTGGGTTTGTCGAAGGGATGAACGGCGAAGACACCGACATGTCGCTGCGCATTGGCGAGCTTGGTTTTCATTCGGTGGTTGACCCCAAGATCCGCTATATCTCAGAGGTTCCCGCCTCTTACACCCATATGCGCGAACAGCGGATGCGGTGGTTTCGATCCGTCTATCACATCAGTTCGCGCTGCCGAGACCTGATCTATTCAGATTGGCTCAGCCTGCGCGGAAAAATAATCCTGCCTTACATGCTGATCAACTCTGGCCGCCGGGCGATGTTGGTGCCGTTGATGTTGTTTGGCGCGTTAGAATACTTCGGCGGCTTCAATCCGCAAAGCCCGCTGATCTGGCAATCAATCGCCGCTGTCGCCATCGGTGCGCCTGCAATCGTCGCCTGTGTTGCGGCGCTGCTAAACGGTCTTCCGCGTGCGATTTTTGCCCTGCCGGAATACCTGATGTTCCGCCTGCTCAGATCCTATTTCACCCTTGAATCGATGATGAGTATCCTGATCCGTACGGAAGGTGAAAAACAGGAAGTTGCGTTCAAAAAGGACATTGTGTCCACCAGTCCAGTGAAGGTAGCATGATGTATTCGAAAACCACATTCACCATACATAAAAAACATACAACACACTGGAAAGCGGCCCTGTTTCCACTTGTCGCAGTGATGTCATTTCCCTCTGTGACACACGCCGAAGCAAAGCCCCTTTTGGTGAATTTCAAACACAGCCTGTCCTTTGAATATGCACCCGAAACAACCGGGCGGGCCTTGTCACAAACGGTGCCCGCCATACTGGCCAAGGCTCTTCGCAATGAGGCCACAATCACAGTTCGGGGGCTTGAATATGGCCAGCTGAAATTCGGCGTATCACTGGAAACCCGCCACTATGCGGACCAAAGGTATGCGCTTTCCAACAAGGCAAGCGTGCGGATGGAGTATCGCGCGAAACCGTCAGACAAGCTGCAATGGCGTGTGCAGTTTGCATATGATCGAGCGTGGCTGGGCGAAGAACTGAATTTTGATCGCATCGCCTTGGGGCTGCGGATGCAATATCGCCACACCAAGCAACACACGACCCGCGCCCACCTGCGCTATCGCTACCGCAATCAAAACGAGGCGCGGTTTACGGGATATGATCAAAGTGAATATCTATTGTCCTTGGCGCATGACTATCGCCCCGCACATTCAAACTGGCGCTTCAGTGCCACCACCTATTTTGAACGCCGCGCGGCCGAGCAAGCGCGGTTCAGCTATAAAGAACTGGGGCTTGGGCTGGCAGCCAGATACAAACTGTCGAAAAAGACCGAGCTTCGTGGATCTGTGAAAGCATTCACCAGGCAGTACCAGGCAGGCACCGGAATTGAGGCCCGCAAAGATACGCGGCTTGAGGTCAAGCTGGGTTTCCGGCACAAGGTTAGTAAATCTGTATCTGCGTTCGGCCATATCGGCGTGCGGCGCAATCAATCCACCGTGGTCACACGCAGCTATTCCGAACCGATTGCAGCGCTTGGACTGACCTATAAATGGTAACTACGACGTCGCCAGTTTCGTCAGTTCCTTACGCGTGATGCGCCACGTTTTTTCAATATTTGCGCGGGAGGCTTGCCAATCGTCAGGTCCGCCGACGTTTAGCGACTGCTCATATAGTACGAGATCAGATTGCAATTTGTGCGCACCCAGCACTGCGGCAGATCCGGCCAGTTTATGAACAGATTTTGCCAGCTCCGTCACGTCATGAAAATCCTTGGGCGCGGATGGCCCAAGCAAATCCTCTCCATCTCGTTCAAGTTCTGACATCAGTTTTCTCAATATGTCTTCAGACAACGCGGATCGAAGTTCATTCAGGGTTTGTTGATTGAAAACAACATCAGTCTGTTGCCCCCGCGATGTCACATCAACACCAGTTTGCCCACGCGCAACCATGCCCAGCAAACGGCGTAAATTGTCACGAGACACGGGTTTGACCAGCACATCGCGCATCCCCGCCTCTTTGAACCTAACCACATCTTCAGGGAGGGCGTTGGCGGTCAACGCCACAATGGGTACGCGTCCTGCCGCCCCGCCCAAGGCCCTGATCTGTTGGGTGGCTTGCACACCGTCCATCCGGGGCATGCTGATATCCATTAAGATCAGATCAAAGCGCTCTTGCCCAGCAAGGGAAATCCCTTCTTCGCCATTGCATGCCTGGGTCACCTGATGCCCATCCCCTTGCAGCATTTCACCAACAACCAACCGGTTGATCGCATTGTCTTCGACGATCAGAATGCGCATGTTGGGCACATGCGTTTCAAGGGGATGCTGTGCAGCTTCCAGCGCCATGTGATCCGCCTGATTGTCCACACGAGGGAGCGGGATCCGGAACCAAAACAGACTGCCTTCGCCGGCTTCACTTTCAACACCAATTTCCCCACCTAAGACATGCACCAACCGCTTGGTGATCCCCAGACCCAGACCTGTCCCAGAAACGGCGCGCCCGTAAGATGGATCAAGGGTCACGAAGTCATCAAAGATCAGATCTTGATCTTCGTCCGCAATGCCAATCCCGGTATCCGCCACGCGAAATTCAACGGTTTCAGTTCCTCCTAGGCGTTCACATTCGATGCTCACCTGTCCGCCCGGTGCAAATTTTAAGGCGTTCCCCAATATGTTCAGAAGGATCTGGGTCAAACGCATTTCATCCCCCATCACCAATGTGTTACCAAGATTCATATCGGTGATTTTGAGGTCAATATTGCGGGCCGTCACGATAGACCGCTGGCTGCCGCAAACGCCGTTGATGAGGCCAGGAACATCAAACGGGGTGTGCGCGGGCTTTTCGACATCCGCGTCCAGTTTCGAGATTTCCAGAACATCGCTGACATGGTGCAGCAAAAGCTTGCCCGAGGTGGTTGCAACCGACAAAAGCTCGCGTTGTTTTTGATCCAAAGACGTATCGTCAAGCAATTCCAATGTACCAAGCAACCCATTTAGGGGCGTGCGCATTTCATGGCTCATCACCGCCATAAACTCTGCTTTCGTCCGTTCGCCCGCCAACGCATCATCACGGGCGGCCATCAGGGCCTTTTCCGCCGCAACCTCATCCGAGATGTCACGCAGGAAAGAGACAAACATTTCGCCGTCAGCGCCTGTGCGCTTGAGATCGACAACTCCACCGGGAAAACATGGCCGTCCTTGTGCTGGGCTTCCAGTTTCACCCGACCTTGCCCCACAACCCGCTGTTCGCCCGTTTCCAAAAAGCGTTTCATCCCGGCCCGATGCGCGGCACGCAGGTGATCTGGAATGATCAGCTCAGCCATATCCCGACCAATCACATCGCTACGGCTATAGCCAAACACTGCCTCGGCCGATTTGCTGAACTCTGTGATCCGGGCCAAGGTATCGATTACCAGCACAGCATCCAACGCGCTGTCCATCACCGCCTCCAACCGGGACACGGTTTGATCTCGTTCACGGGTTTGACGAACCAACACACGATATTGCCGCACCACGAGACCCGCAAGAACCACAAACAGAGCAAACAGCAACCCCGCCATAACGGCCGTTCGCATCAGGGTTTGTGAAAAATCTCGCCGTTGTCGGTCAGACAGTTCTGCAAAATGGGCAATACCGACCAGAGACATGTCGTGCAGACTGAGGCGCAAAGCCTCGGTTTTCATCTGAAGCTCTGATTTTGCAGCAAAAAACACTTGGTCCGGGCCATCCAATATTGGGGCGGTGAAGTGCAAAAACGATTGGGCATTTTTCAAGCCGGTCTGGAAGCGCGGGTCGTCGGGTTGTTCAGAAAACACTGGAGAGTTCTCCAGTGTTTTGATCCTGCTGTAAAAAATATCAAAGCTTTTCCGAACATTTGCCAACTCTCCAACTTCGCCAGCATCCGTTCTGGCCAAAGCAGCATCGAACCGCAAAAGCTCAATTTCGGATTGCGAGAACATCCATTGGATATTGTCACTCCGCGCGGTTGCAAGCTGGGACAACTCGTTGCGAACCGTCCCGGCCATGTTCAACACCACACCAAGAAGACACACCACAATGACGGTGAATAAAACCATGACGCGCCGTTGGGGGGACGCCAATTTTCCAGTCAGGCCTGGCACGGATCAATGCTTCCTCGCGTTAGGGTCACTCTCGCACTGTAATACGATCCAACTGCCAGATGCTACGCGCATAAACAACTTCGGATTGAAAAACTGGATCAGCATCATAGGGATAAATGATCCAAAGCGGACCTTTGTCCCGGACCGACATCGGCACACCATTGCGTTCATAGGCAATGATCGGACCGTCAGCTGTGATGTCAGAAGCTGGAATATCGATCATATAGTCATTCAAAGCGGTCGCTTCGATGGCTTTGTCCTTGGCGTCCAGCATGGACATGAGCGTGTAAAGTGACACACCCTCAAAGACCTGCACTCCGGTGGTCCAGATTGTAGATGTTGTGATGGTTCGCGGCTCAAGTGACCTTAAAGTGTCCAGATCAAAGCGTGCGATTTTTTGGTTGGTATCGCTTTGAATATCTCCGTTTACCGTCAGGATGATATTGTGGTTGGGGGATGAGGCGGCCGTCTCTGCAAATGCGGCCCCTCCCATCCCCCAAACGCCGAGAGTGGTGGCGGTTAGTATTGCTCGTATCCAAGAGAACATGTGTGCTCCGTTATAATAAAACCTGCAAAAGGTAACTGGTTTACTCGTTACTAGAATCAGTATTTCACAAAACAAAACCCCACGCATGGAAGCATCAGAATAGGAGACTATACGATCGGATAGGGTTGCTATGCACAATCCCTCTGTCTGGCCCTCTGTCTTGGGGTGTTCGTTTGCCGCCAGCTTTGCTTAAATGGTCTTAAGACGCGATAAATGATTTTGAAACATGATGTTGGTAAGCCAATTTCAAGAAGGTTCAAGGGAAGGCAAAATACATGCGACTACTGTTGGCCGATGACCATGTTCTGGTACGCGATACAATCGCAAGCTTTTTAACGGGCAATGGCATTCGGGATGTTATTTGTGTGGGCAGTTTGCCCGAAGTTGTGGAAAAACTGGAACAGGAACGGGTGTTTGACCTTGTTCTGCTTGACTACCAAATGCCGGGAATGGACGGCCTGAATGGGTTGAAAACAGTTCTGACACAAGCGCACGGAAAACCCGTCGCGTTGATTTCAGGAACAGCAAGCCGCGAGGTCGCCCAAGCGGCGGTTGAGGCAGGGGCCGCTGGTTTTGTCCCCAAAACCCTTGCGCCAAAATCCATGCTGGCGGCCCTCAATTTCATGGCAGCCGGTGAAACCTATCTTCCAATCAACTTCCTGGACGCCCCACCTGATGCCACAGACAATGGGCTTACCACGCGCGAGAATCAGGTTCTGAAGGGCGTCTGCGAAGGCCTGTCCAACAAAGAGATCGCACGGGATTACGACATTCAGGAAGTGACGGTTAAGCTGCATGTCAAAACCCTGTGTCGCAAACTCGGCGCCAGAAACCGCACCCAAGCCGCGATGATTGCGCGTGATCGAAATATTGTCTGATTAGTTACAGGATGTTCAAGGGATGCGATCAGGCACCACGGGTGCTGGGTCACTAACTGCCGCAGAAGCATACAGGGAAGATTTCCGCTTCCGCCCAATTCAAACACATAACCGCTATTGCCCAAAGGGCGATGTGCGTCGCGCAGCATATACTCTAGGTCTGGCCCGCGCACACGCTCCAACTGTTCCAGAAGCTCGGGGGTAACACGGAACGTGTGAACACCCTTCTCTTCTTCGTCACTCATCAGACCGCGATCTGCTTGCGGGCTTTGACCGCTTTGCGCTTCTTGGCCTCCATCGCCTTGCGCTGTTTGCGGTTCAGGGTGCGTTGCGGCTTGGCCGCGGCCATTGGTGCATGTGCGACGTTCAGCGACTCATTGCGCGGCATGGTGGACAGCGCTGCACCCTTGAGCGGTTGCACGGGGCCGCGATCCAGCACTACGGGTACAGGCAGGCGCGGGCCTTGGCTTTCCGCCATGCAGAGCCATGAGAAATACAACACTTTATACCACGAAATGAACAGAAACGAGATTGGTCGAAGAAAATTCAATTGCAACAATGAATTCAGATAGGTCAACAAAAACAGCCCCATAAGGGGTTGAACAAATGCCTGCAGAATTGAATGAAAATGGTGGGTGGCGGAGCGGAAGGGATTCGAACCCTCGAGACGGTTCCCCGCCTACACACTTTCCAGGCGTGCGCCTTCGACCACTCGGCCACCGCTCCGCCGGTGTTGCTATAGCGAAATCTGAACGGTTTCAAGCGTCTTTCGCAAAAATCTAGAAAAACTTGGCCGCCCCTGATCAGGACCTTTTCAATCCACCAGATGCAGGGCCACACGGCGGTTGAGCTTGCCCTTTTTCTCAATCTTACCGATGCGGATTTTACCAATTTCCAGGCTGCAGGCCACATGGGTACCCCCGCAAGGTTGCAGGTCCACCTGCTCATCTTTGGTGCCAATCCGCACCAATCGAACCCGCCCGGCCCCGCTTGGCGGTGCAACAGACATGGTTTTCACCAAACCGGGATTGGCGGCAAGCTTATCATTTTTAATCCATTGATCTGAAATGGAAAGATCGCGGTTGATCAGCGCGTTCAACGCATCTTCCAGCGCCTGCTTGTCTTCCGGCGGATGCTCCATGGCGAAATCAAGCGGGATTTCTCTGCACCGATCTGTCCACCCGTGACCGGCAGCGGGATCACCACTGACAGCAGGTGCAGCGCGCTGTGCATGCGCATATGACGATGCCTGATCTTCCAGTCAAGATGTTGCATAACCTCCCGCCCAACCGGAGGCAGATCCTGCCCTTCGGCGGGCACCAAAACCGGTCCCTCGGGGGATTTGATTGTGCTGGCAACCTCCATCTCGCCGCCATCCCATATGAGCTTGCCCCGATCGCCGGGCTGCCCACCGCCGGTTGGGTAAAACAGGCAATTATCCACACGGACGCCGCCCTGTTCACCCTGATTGCTGTGGGCCAGAACCTTGGCTGATGCCTGCTTCAAATAGGCATCCTGGATGTAAAGCGCGTCACTCATCGCCCTCTCCTTCCACGCCTTCGTCGGTGCTGGTCTGCATATCTTCTGCGGTGAAAGCATCTGGGGTGGCGTTCAGCTGGCTTTGCATTGCCCCCCCGCTTGCCCAGCCTGCCCTGCAGCAGAGGCGGGTTGCAAAACCTCTGGATTTCGAAGCCACAGATCACGCTGCGCAAAGGGAATTTCAAAGCCTTCCTCGGCAAATCTGCGGGCGATTTCATGGTTCATCTCGCTTTTCACCGACAGCGAGAAATTCACATCGCTGAGGATCGCGCGAATTTCAAATTCCAGCGCATCAGCGCCAAAGTTCTGAAACAGCACCGAAGGCGGCGGGTTCACGGTCACCATCGGATGTGCCTCGGCAATTTCGCGCAGCACCTCTTCCACCCGCTTGGTGTCAGTGCCATAAGCCACCCCCACCGGCAGGATGATCCGCCCGATTGCATTGCCACGGGTGTAGTTGGTGACCACGCCGGAAATCAGATCCGAATTGGGCAGGATCACGTCAGAACGGTCAAAGGTTTCAATCCGGGTTGAGCGCACTGAAATGTCACGCACATACCCCATCCGGCCGCCAACTTCGATCCAGTCGCCTTCGGAAATCGGGCGTTCAATCAACAAGATAATGCCAGAGACGAAATTCGACACGATGTTTTGCAGGCCAAAACCAATCCCCACCGACAGCGCCCCCGCCACAATCGCCACCGAGCTGAGGTCCAGCCCAGCCGAGGTGATCGCCACAAGAGCCGCAAGGAAAATGCCCACATAGCCAACCCCCGCCGAAATCGCGTTCTGCCCACCGATGTCCAGCTTGGTTTTCGGCAGGATCGAGGATTTCAGCATGGATTGCAGCAGCCGCGTGGCAGAGTAGCCCACCACAAACACCATCGCAAAAATCATAAAGGTGCGCGGTGTGATCCGTGCATCCCCCAGCTGGATTCCAGCCATCACCGTGGCCCAAAGTTCGGTCAGGTCCGTAACCCGCGCGCCCCAGACCAGCGCAAATATCGGCAGCGCCGCAAGGGTGAACAGGAACGAAATCAGGATCGGCCAGAGTGCCTGATTTGCAGTGTCTTCATCCTTGCGCAGAACCAAGCCATAAAGACTGACCACAAACCGGTGCAGCACCTCAAGAAGTGCCAGAAGCCACAGCGTCAACACCCACGGCAGCATCACCCCATTGGCCAGCGTCTGATATCCCACCGCAGCCACCACGGGACCGGCAAAGCCGATGACGGTGGTCAGCGTGCTGACCAGCCCCAGAACGGTGGACCGAAAACTGCCCCCCTCTTCATCGCGGGAACGCACCCTTGTGTGCAGTCGTAATAGTCGGCCAAGCCGCACCAGCAGCACCCCGATGGCCACGTAGACCGGAAACGTCAGCACCGCGTCAGTGGCGGCGGAATAGCCTTCATGATCAGACAATGCGCGCAGGCAGATGCGCAGCGCCAGCATCACGCCAAGCAAGGTCACATTCAGCCGCGCTTCAGCCCGGGCCACCGCCGAAGGCATCTCCAGCACCGGCCAGCTTGCGCCCTCAACGCCAAACACCCGGTTGCCGAGCCAGAGGCTGCCGAAGATCACCATGGCCACGGCGGGCAGCGTATCTGCTATGATCTGGCCACGCAGCCCAAGGATGCCGACCAGGTTAAGGGCCTCGACCAGCAGCACCATCCCCAAAAGCGGGGCAACGACCTGACCGATTGAGACAACAAACCCCACCACCCCGCGCGATGGACCGTGGCGACGGGCGCGCAACACTGTGCCCATCCGCATCACCCAGCTGCGCCCCCGCAGCAAGAACACCAGAGAGACCACCAGCAGCACGATGCTGAGCGGCAGATCGCGCAGGAAATCCGCGCGCTGCGCATCACTGCCCCAATTGGCCCGGATCTCGGCACCAATCAGGCTCAGCGAGGTGTTCAGATCTGCCAGCGCTTTGGGCCAGAGCACCGGATTGATCGGCGTTGGTCCCAGCTGCAACAACTGGTCCGCCTGACGGCTGCGCAGCAGGCTGTCAATCTCGCCAATCAACACATCCGCCCGCGAAAACGCCTCTTCTGCGGTTTGCACGGGCGCTTGGGCAGCATTCAATTCTTTGGTCAGTTCATCGCGGCGCTGGGTCAGAATTGCGGGTTCCACCCCGTCACCTTCTGGCTTTGGACCCAAAGTGGCAATTTGCGTCTTCAACGTATTGATCCGAACAGAGTTTTCGCGTTGTGCCGTAACAAAAAGCGCCCGCCAATCCGCAAGATCAGCCCGCAAATCCCGCATCACCGTATCTGATGCACGCCCGACCTGAAGCGCCTGCTCAACCCGTTTGGCAAGCTTGTTCCAGACGTCATAATCCGGGCTGCCATCACCCAAAAGCGCATATTTCGGCGCATCCGCATCCTCTTGTGTCGTCGTCTTTGGCGCCACGGAAAAAGGCGCAGCGGAACTGGCTGCGCCCTGTTGTGCCATCCCTTCAGGCGCCGCCCCTGCAAAAATCAGAGCGCAGGCAACAAGGGTCAGGAAAAATCGTACCATCAGAGGTCCTCAAACACCTCGGGCAAGACCGCTGGGTCGCGGTCAAGCCAGGTCGGGACTGGCAAGCCCTTTTCTTTCAGGAACCCCGGATTGTAGAGCTTGGTTTGATAGCGCGAGCCATAGTCGCACAGGATGGTGACAATGGTGTGGCCCGGCCCCATTTCCCGCGCCATGCGCACCGCTCCGGCGATGTTGATCGCAGACGATCCCCCCAGGCAAAGCCCTTCCTGTTCCACCAGATCAAACACAAACGGCAGCGCTTCAGCATCGGGGATCTGGAAGCACATGTCGGGGGTGAACCCTTCGAGGTTGGCGGTGATCCGCCCCTGCCCGATGCCTTCGGTAATGGACCCACCGGTCGAGGCGAACTCGCCTTCGGTGTAGAAATTGTAAAGCGCGGCACCTTCCGGATCCGCGAGGCCGATTTTCACGCCCTTGGGCTGCAGCACCTGGGCCACGCCCGCCAATGTGCCGCCAGAACCGACCGCGCAGGTAAAGCCATCCAGCTTGCCATCCGTCTGTTCCCAGATCTCAGGCGCGGTGGTTTCAACATGGGCCTGCCGGTTGGCGACATTGTCGAACTGATTGGCCCAGATCGCACCATTGGGTTCGGTTTGTGCAAGTCTTGCCGCCAGACGGCCGGAATACCGCACGTAATTGTTCGGATTACGATAGGGTGCTGCCGGCACCTGAACCAGTTCAGCCCCGGCCAAACGCAGCATATCTTTCTTTTCTTCGGATTGGGTTTCCGGGATCACGATCACCGTTTTGAAGCCCATCGAGGCGCCCACCAGCGCAAGGCCAATACCGGTGTTACCCGCAGTGCCTTCGACAATCGTGCCGCCGGGCTTCAGATCGCCCCGCGCAATCGCGTCGCGGATAATGTAAAGCGCGGCCCGATCTTTCACCGACTGGCCCGGGTTCATGAATTCAGCCTTACCGTAAATGTCACAGCCGGTCGCAGCACTGGCCGCGTTTAGCCGGATCAACGGGGTGTTGCCCACCGTTTGTGCAAGATCGAGTTTGATATCCATAGTGTCCCTGCCCTTTTTCATGGCGTTCGTCGCGCGTGGGAAATGTTCCCGAATGTCTCAGGTTCATGTGTAGTTGTGCGCCGCGCGGGTTTCAAGAAGCCCCACGCAACCGTTCACGGTTTTGCGACAACCAATAGGCCGAAATCAAAAGCGGGGCATTGTCGGCCTCACCGCTCTGCACCAGCTCCATCAGCCGCGCAAACGGGATGACATGGCTGCGAATGTCCTCGGCCTCCCCCAGCATCCCGCCCAACCCGGCAACGGTTTCTGGCAGATCACACAGCGCCACATAGGAATAAAGGTATTCAGTCACCGCCCCCGGACTGGGGTAATAATTGCCCACATGCTCCAATGCGCCAATAGACAGGTTGGCCTCTTCCAAGGCTTCGCGCCGCGCGGTGTTTTCCGGGGTTTCACCGGGGTCGATCCGGCCCGCAATTGGTTCCAGATGCCAGGGCAGCTGATCGCCCCGCATATAGGGGCCCACGCGAAATTGTTCGACGATCAACACGCTGTCGCGCTGAGGATCATAGGGCAGCACCGTGACCGCATCTCCGCCCAGAAACGCGGCGCGATTCACCACTGGGCTCATTGCACCATCAAACCGCGGGAACGACAGATTATGTTCTTCCACTGCAAAGTAGTTCACGTAAGGCGTTGTTTTAGATTGAACTTTAATCTCTGAAGATCGCCGTGCACTGCGCAGCTCAGCCGGGCTTGCCACCGCCCGCGCGCGCCCCTTTGTGGCCGCCCGCATTTGGATCATCGGCAAACACCCCGCCACCTGTTGCGGGGACAAGTGGCGAGGTAGGACATCACCTCTTCTGCCGCCAACAGGGTGATGTCCCTCCAATCCATGACCCAATCTTGCAGGGACCAAGGTGCACCGGCAACCAGATCCCCTGTTCGGGGACAAAGACTTCCGCTGTAACCTCCCCGTCAGGCCCGTCCACTCGCATCTCCGTCACCTCATAGCCGAACGCGCCTTCGTAGTAGGTCAAACGCGAAAACGCCTGATCCGACAGGTTACTCAGCAAAAGACCCTCAGCACGCACGCCGGGCTGCGCGCAGATCATTGGGAAGGACGGATCTTCACCGTCACGCAGCGCCCAGTGCAGGGTATGATCAGCAAGGGACGCGGTCTGGACCTCAAAAGAGGCATTCCCCAGCACGATTTCCAGCAGGGGCAAATGGCACAGGGTACCGTAAACAAACAGATTGTTCATAACGCCTAATCCAGTTCAACAGCGCATCAAGACCAGCGCATCGCAGCCGTACGGGTCAGCCAACCGCCAATCAGACTGCCAATCAGCAACGTGCCCAGCACATCCGGCTGCGCCACAATCACCCCAAATTCCACGGCAATCTCAATCACGCCGCGAATGGCCTCAACCGGGCCGTCGTAGGCCTTGCGCAACGACAGGCGGATCATTTCATAAAAGGAACTGAGCAACAGCCCCCAGAACGAAAACAGAAATGCGGTGGACAGGCCAATCCCAACAGCACCGCCTAAGCCCCGCCCGATGCGATAGCCAGTGAAACGCCATCCGATCAACAGACCAAGGGCGGCCAACGCAGGTGAGAAATACGGGTATTCCACCCCCTCTTGCAGATAGGGTTTGATCATGTCCCCAAGCAGATAGGCAAGCGCTGCAAAAAACAGCGATGCAACCAGTTTCGCAGCGGTGGGCATTTGCTCTCTCCTCATCCCTCCCGCACGGCAGTTATATCCGGCGGCTGTGGCGGGGCATTTGCGCCCCCGGGAGGGGCCAAATTTCCCCCCTCCTCAACCCTCTTGCGGGGTCATGGCCCATAACACCCGTTCAGGCGGGTTTTTGCAAGGTCACCTGCACCACATCGCAATTGCCAGACCGGAAAGAGGCGGCACAGGAGGTGAGATAGAAGTTCCACATGCGCCGAAACCGGTTGTCAAAGCCAAGCGCAGCCACACGGGACCATCGCGCATTGAACACCTCATGCCAGCGGCGCAGCGTGACCGAATAGCTTTCGCCAAAGGTGATCTGATCACGAAAGGCAAGGCCTGCACGCCCCACCTCCTCCCGCAGCCGGCTTTTCGAGGGCAGCATCCCCCCGGGAAAAATGTACTTCTGAATGAAATCAACGCCTTTCCGGTATTTCTCAAAGCGTTTTTCGGTGATGGTGATGATTTGTAACACCGCCTGAGCGCCCGGACGCAGGCAGTTTTGCACCGTGTCAAAATAGGCGGGCCAGTATTTTTCGCCCACAGCTTCAAACATCTCGATTGAGGCGACACCATCATAGGTGCCGCGTTCGTCGCGGTAGTCCTGCAGACGGATCCGAACCAGATCCGACAGCCCGGCGCGCTTGATCCGCGCAACAGCAAAATCATGCTGCTCTTGCGAAATGGTCAGGCCGGTCACCCGCACCCCACGCCGGGCCGCAAACTCGGCAAAGCCGCCCCAGCCACAGCCAATTTCCAGAACATGATCACCTGGCCCCACGCCCATCTGATCCAGCATTGAGGCGTATTTCTGCTGCTGCGCACGTTCCAGACTTTCGCGCCCCGTGCGATACAGCGCCGAGGAATAGGTCATCGTGTCATCCAGCCAAAGCGCGTAAAACGCATTGCCCAGATCATAGTGATACGAGATGTTCTTTTTCGCCTGCCGTTTGGAATTCGCCCGCAGAACATGGCGCATCCGCTCGTAAGACCGGACAAAGATCATGCCGGGAAATCCGTCATAGATCATATCGTTATCATCTTGTAATAAATCGAGAAATGCCTGCAAATCCGGTGTAGACCAGGCACCTTCGATATAGGCATCGCAGAACCCAAGGTGGCCTTCGCGAATGAGGCGCGCAAAGACATCCGGGTCATGCACATGGATTTCGGCCACCCGACCGGGATGGCGGCCATTGGCGCGAAACCTGCGCCCGTCCGGCAGAATAAAATCCAATTGGCCGGTGTTCAGCTGCCCGGCGCGCTCAAGCACCTGGGCAAAATAGCGGGGCAGATCCGCCTGCCCTTTTGTGGTTGTCAGGATCATGGCTCCCCCCCGAAATCCATCTTCAATCCGTGTTTTTAACCACCATTAGGCTACGCCGTGGCGGGGGGAGCGGACAAGGGGGCGGTTTTGCGTGTGCAGAAAACCGCCCCCTTGCAGGTCGCATCGAAGCCTTTCGTAAGAGTTTTATGCGGCGTTTTCAGAAAACTCCGGTGCGTCAGAGCACCTGATCCAGCGCCTCGATCAGCTTGGTCACTTCCGCGTCAGATGTGTAGTGGGTGAAGCTCAGCCGCAGCACGCCACGGGTGGGGTCCACACCCTGTGCATCCAGCGCGCGCACCGCGTAGAAATCACCGCCCCCGGCCATAATGCCAAGCGGCGCCAGTTTTGCGGCCAGATCTTCCCCCGGGGTCTGCGCGACCAGCGCCACCGTGGGCGCGCGGTCTGCGGCCTGATCCGGGCCAAGAAGCCGCACCGAATTTTTCGCCGAGGCATAGTCCAACAGTGCACAAGCAGTTTCACCTCATGGGCACGCATCAGGTTGTGTGCGGCGCGGGCCGCCACCGCGCCCCCCGTTGCCACACCATGTTCGCATGCCAAAGCCTCGATGTAGTCCGCCATGCCTGCCGAGGCCGCAATCTGCGCATGATCCGGGCCCGCAGGGTGAAGCGTTTGTAGAGGCAGTCGGCGTTGAAGTAATGCGCCTGATTGGGAAGCACTTCGCCCAGAGCGCGGCGGATCACCATCACGCCTTGGTGCGGCCCGTAGGTTTTATAGGCCGAAAACAGGTAGATATCCGCCCCCAGATCATCCACATCCACAAACCCGTGTGGTGCATAGCTGACCCCATCGACACAGGTGTATGTGCCGTTCACACGGGCCTTGGCACAGATCGCCTTCACGTCGTTAATCTCGCCCACCACATTGGAACAATGCGGAAAACACAGGAGTTTCACCTTCTCGTCCAAGAGGTCATCGAGCTTTGCCGGGTCCAGATGGCCGGTTTCCGGGTCGATCTGCCATTCCCGCACCTCAAACCCTTCCTCCACCAGCCGCCGCCACGGGCCGGTGTTGGCCTCATGGTCCTGATTGGTTACGATAATCGCATCACCAGGAGACAGGTATTGGCGAAAGGCATTGGCCAGCACATAGGTGTTTTGCGTGGTTGACGGCCCGAACGACAGCTCATCCGTGTCGACGCCCATCATCGCCGCCAGACGGCGGCGGGCCTCGTCCATTTCGTCCCCAGCCAGCGTCGACGCCTCATAGGGCGCATAGGGTTGGACCTTGCGCTGGGTGTAATAGCGGGTCAGCCGGTCCAACACCTGTTGGCAAGTGTAAGACCCGCCTGCGTTCTCAAAGAACGCCTGCCCTTGCAGCGGCGCCTCGGAAAAGGCCGGAAACTGGTCCCGCACCCAATTGATGTTCAACTCAGTGGTTTCATGGTCTTTCATCTTTTGCTCCCTCATTGCGGTGATTGCACCGCAGGTCTTGTTTGGGAGCGTGGACAGCGGTCCGGGGGCTCCCGTTCCGGCAGGTCCTCCAGCCAGCACCGCAGGATGTATCCCCCACGGGCAGCCATGCGCGGATTGGCGCGTGACATAGTCAGGGAATTGCTAGCGAGCGCAGGCGCGCGGGTCAAGACAGCCAATATGAAAAAGGGCCCCCGGTTGGGAGCCCTTCTACGTGGAAAATCCGGATCGGATGGTCCGCGTTATGTTTTACCTTCGCTGTGCAAGGCTTACTTTTTGCCTTCGCTGCGCAAGCCGAGGAAGATCGACACGCACATCAGCATCAGCACAATTGCAAACGGGAAGCCCGTTGCGATCGCGGCGGCCTGAAGGGCAGCCAACCCGCCGCCGAGCAAAAGCGCAATGGCGATGGCACCTTCGAGGATACACCAGAACACACGCTGTGCGGTCGGCGCATTGGTCTTGCCGCCTGCGGTGATCTGGTCGATGACCAGCGAGCCCGAGTCCGACGAGGTCACGAAGAACACGATCACCAGCACGATACCGATAAAGCTGAGGATCCCGGTCAGCGGGAAAGCGTCAAACATGGTGAACATTTTCAGCTCAAGTGCGGCACCCGAGAGGGCCTCACCAGCACCGGACATGACTTGGTCCAAAGCAGCGCCGCCAAAGACAGTCATCCAGATCGCACCCACAACGGTGGGGATGATCAACACACAGATGATGAATTCACGCACGGTACGACCACGCGAGATACGCGCGATGAACATGCCCACAAACGGTGACCAGGAAATCCACCAAGCCCAGTAGAAGGCGGTCCAGCCTTGCATGAAGTTGGTGTCTTCACGGCCAATCACACCCGAAAGGCCGGCAGGTTGACGGCATAGGCCCAGAGGTTGTCGAAAAACCCAGTCAGGATCGCCAGCGTCGGGCCGACGATGATCACCAGGATCAAGAGCACGGCGGCCAGCACCATGTTGACCTCGGACAGGCGTTTCACGCCCTTGTCCAGACCCGCCACAACCGAGATCAGCGCAAAAGCGGTGATCGCGACGATCAGGAACACTTTCATGCCATCCGACACCGGCACGTCAAACAGGTAGTTCAGACCCGCCAGCGCCTGTGATGCCCCCAGCCCCAGCGAGGTGGCGAGGCCAAAGATGGTGGCAAACACGGCCAGAACGTCGATCACGTGACCGGCAAACCCCCAGGTGGCTTCACCAAAGATCGGGTAAAACACCGAACGCATGGTCAGCGGCAAACCTTTGTTAAAGCTGAAGAATGCCAGTGCCAGCGCCACAACCGCATAAACCGCCCAGGGGTGCAGGCCCCAGTGGAAGATGGTTGCCGCCATGGCCAGATCCCGTGCAGCTGCCGGATTGTCAGCGGCCGCGCCCAGCGGGGCCCAGTCGGTGCGCAGGCCAGCTTCGGCAGCGGTGCCCCCCAGCGATGCGCCATAATGCGAGATCGGTTCGGCCACGCCCCAGAACACAAGGCCAATGCCCATGCCCGCTGCAAACAGCATCGAGAACCAGCCCATATAGCTGTAGTCCGGCTTGGCGTCAGCACCGCCCAGGCGGATCTTGCCGTAGGGGCTGACCACCAGAAGCAGTGAAAACACCACAAAGATGTTGCCCGCCAGCATGAACACCCAGTCAAACGAGCTGGTCAGCGCCGGGCGCAGCCAGCCGAAGAATTCCGATGCGCCATCTTTGAAGACCAGCGTGAAGAACACGAACGCCAGAATGACCGCAGCTGAAATCCCGAACACCGGGTTGTGAAAGTCCAGACCGAATATCTGAACATTGTCCTGACCGACCTCATAGTCGGTCTCAGTTTCTTGGGACATATACCCCTCCCTAATTTTTTGCGCATTTCCGGTTTGCGCTGCCATGCAACTCAAACTAGAAACGCGCAATATGTCTAACTGTCACGTTCCTATCGTTTTTTATTGCAGATCAACAACAACCCGAAACGCCCTAGATGCGGCGAACCTGTCGGTAAGGCGGATTTAAATATGGGTCCAGACGCCCTATTTTTGCCCAAAACCGACATGCATGTCGCAAACGGGCCTAGGACGTCGTGATTTGAGGCATGTCATTTCAAGCGAAACCCGTCCCCCCGCCTGCCCCCGAGGGTCGGACCTGTGGTCAGGCACGCCGGGCGGTGGCGGTGAGCACCCCCATTGCAACCAATGCCCCGCCG
>JQGR01000056.1_pt1 | contig 21824 bp, 24 predicted proteins | sample 210181 | NCBI WGS metagenome assembly JQGR01 (sample SAMN02928655, study PRJNA255238) | bioreactor metagenome | biome: continuous culture; feature: L-culture metagenome assembled contigs; material: continuous culture biomass; isolation source: continuous culture inoculated with microbial biomass... | reverse complement strand
GGGATTGCCCCCACGGTGACAAATACAGCATCCGCGCCGCGCCCGGCGGCTTTATAGGCGGCTTTCCACGGGGTGGGGTCATTGGCCAGAACACCGGCCGTGGCGCCGAATTCCAGCGCCATGTCCAGCTTGGCTTCGCTCATGTCCACTGCAGTAATATGTGCCGCCCCGGCGAGGCGCGCGCCCTGAATGGCGTTTAACCCAACGCCGCCTGCGCCAATCACAACCACATTCTGGCCGGGTCGCACCTGAGCGGTGTTCACCACAGCGCCCACGCCTGTGATCACCCCGCAGCCCAGCAGGCAGGCCACTTGTGACGAGATATCTTCGGGCAGTTTGGCCACCTGCGCCGCCCCCACCACCAGTTTTCGGCAAACGCGCCCGTGTCCAGCCCCTGCGCCAAGGGTGCGCCATCCGCGCAGGCAATCGGCCCTTTGGTCTGATCGTAACGTTCCGAGCAGCGGGTCGGCTGGCCTGCGCAGCAAGGCGCACAGCTTTGGCAAGAACGGATCAGTGTAACCACCACCTTGTCGCCAACCGCAAAGCCGGTGACCTCGGGTCCCACTGCCGAAATTCGCCCCGTTGCCTCATGGCCGTAGACCGCCGGCAGCGCCCCGCCCCAGGCCCCTTCGGCGTAGGAAATGTCGGAATGGCAGATTGCGACGGCCTCCACCGTCACCTCCACCTCGCGGGATGTTGGCGGGCGGAGGGTGATCTCTTCGATCACCAGATCCTTGCCAAACTCATGACATACGGCGGCTTTGATGGTTTGCATGTGGCGCGTCCCCTAGGTGTTTTTTCACACCCTTGCAAAGGGGGCAGGCGGGGAGCAAGGGAAATGAACGTGACGCTGGGTTACGGCATTTGGTTCCCCGTGCTGATGGCAGCACGGTAAGGCGGGCGCAGGGTCTAAGAGCCCCCGGGGCTTAGATGTGTTTGCTCACCTTAAGGAAGTTGATCAGCGCTTCGGCGTAGGCTTTGGGCTGTTCAATTGGCGACATATGCCCGGACTGTCGGATCAGCTGGAACTGCGATCCGGGGATCAGGTCCGCCAGCTCGCGCACCAAGTCTGCGGGGGTAGAGCCGTCTTCGCTGCCAGCAGTCACCAACGTGGGCAACGTCAGGCGTGCGGTGCTTTCGTAAAGATCGGTTTCGGCAATCGCCGACATGCACCCCAAGTAACCCTCTTGCGATGTGGCCTCCATGATCTCGGCCGCGCGAAACACCAGCGGCAGTCGTTCACGATGGGTGGCGCGGGCAAACCAGCGCTGCATGTTGGGCTTGGTCAGCGCCTCGATGCCTTCTTTGCGCACCATATCCATACGGGCCTCCCACATGGCGGGGGTGCCGATTTTGACAGCGGTGTTGGACAGCACCAAGGCGCGTACCAAATCCTTGCGTTCGGCTGCCAGCCCTTGCGCGATGATCCCTCCGATGGAAATCCCGACAAAGCAGCAGTCCTTCACGCCCAAACGGTCCAATGTGGCGGCGGCATCTTTGACCAGATCGCCCATTGGGTAGTGCCCGGACTGGTTTGCAGAGGGGCAGGGGCTTTGGCCGTGACCGCGCATATCCATGCGAATAATCCGCAGCTGATCGGGCAAGAGCGGCAACAGCGCGTCCCACATGGTCAGATCCGCACCAAGCGCATGGGCAAAGACCAGCGCAGGGGCGTCTTTTTGCCCCGCATCGGTCACATGCAGGCGGACAGGTTCCTCTCCCGGCAGGATCATTTTGTCCCTCGTAGCGTCAGATGAGCCATGATTTGCCCGTGGTCTGAGGCAAGCTTGTTATAGGGGGCCTCGGGGTGGGATCCGTCGGTGATATGGTCATTCAGCACGCTAAAATAGGTCATATCAGCAATCCGCGCCCCGTTGTCCGGGTGAAAATCACGGCTCAGGAAAATCTGGTCGATGCTTTCAAACACGCCACCGAAAGACGCGGTATAAACCATGTCACGCAGGGATTTGCGTACGAATAATTTTTCCGCCGAATGCAGCCGCACCTTGTCAATCGCCTCAGTGATGTCTGCGCTGTCGTCGCGTGAATAGCGGTCGCGCGGGGTCTTGGCGTCATGGCGCAGCATCCAGGCGTAATTCTTGAACGGAACCTCGCCCGAGATGATCTCGGAGCTCACCGCATGTTCACCGTCGTTGAAATCCCCCAGAACCACCACCGGATGGCCCGCATTGATCTCTTCCACCACCAGGCGGCGTAAAACCCAGGCCTCGGCCATGCGGCGCATTGCGGCGCGCGCCGCGCCAAGCGCACGGGCCACAGGGTCATAGTTGGTCAGATCAGCTTCGGGCGCAAACTCCGCACCTTCGGGGCGGATAAACTCGCCCAGCTTTGATTTCAGGTGGCAATTGAAAAGCGTGATCACCTTCCGGTTCTCGCCGTCCCCTACCGGGATGCGCACCTTCAGGATTGGCCGTGACAGGCGGGCAAGTCGGTATTCCCCGCCGTCTTCGCCAAAGGGAACGATCAGCGGGGTGTCCAGTTCTTGTATGACTTCGGGGTCGCCGACAAATCCAAAGCGCGATAACACCGCCAGGCCGGGGCGACGCTGGCCAGGGGCACCGTCATTGGCGTTGGGCGCAAAGGCAATATTGTCAATGCCCCAGGGTTCGACCTCAAGTTTGCGGAAAATCGCCTTGCGGTGATAGCGTTTCGAGCGGTCCGGGATGGTGGCGGCGTTCAACTCGCGCGCGCGGGTGTTGGCGTCTTTGATCACGTCGATCAGCGCGTCTTTCTCAAATACCTCCTGAAACCCGATGATATCGGCATCCAGCGACAGCATCTGGTCCGCCATCCAATCCCGTTTCCAGGCATATTCCTCGGGCGTGTAGGACATGAACCGATAGTATTCCTGATCGGCGCCGATCAGGTTTTTTACGTTGAAGGACGAAATGGTGAAATCAGTCATTTGTCAAGATACTCCAGAGCACGGATGAAAATCTTTGTGTCTACATTGCCGCCTGAGGCAATGACAACCACGCTGTCGCTGCGGATTTGGTCGGGTTGGAAAAGGGCTGCCGCCAAGGCAACCGCACCGCCCGGCTCAACCACGATTTTCAGGTGGCGAAATGCCAGCGCCATGGCGTGCAGACAATCCTCTTCACTGACCACCAGGCCAGGGCGGCAGAGGCGTTTGATGATCGGAAAAGTCAGGTTGCCCGGACTGGGCGTCAGGATCGCATCACAGATCGAGCCAGACAGCTGGGTGTTGTGCTCAGGCGCGCCGCTTATAAGCGAGCGGGTAACATCGTCAAAGCCTTCGGGTTCCACCGGGCGCGCGCGCATCCCCGGGGCATCATTTTCCAGCGCAAGCGCAATGCCGGACAACAGCCCGCCACCGCCCGCAGGCACCAGCACCTCAGCCTCTTCCGCCTGCAAGCTGCGTGCGGCATTGGCGATCTCCAATCCAACCGTGCCCTGTCCGGCGATCACATCGGCATTGTCGAAAGGTTTGATCAGGGTCAGTTCGCGCTCGGTTGCCAGCTTTGCCCCCAAGGCATCGCGGTCTTCCGTGGCGCGGTCGTAAAGCACAACCTGCGCGCCCAAATCGCGTGTGCCTTGGATTTTGGCGGCGGGCGCGTCCTTGGGCATGATGATTGTTGCGGGGCATTGGTGCGCGCGGGCCGCGCGCGCGACCCCCTGCGCATGGTTGCCCGAAGAATAGGCGATCACCCCCAGTTCCTTCTGCAGGTCGGTCAGATTTGAAATCGCAGACCACGCGCCGCGCGCCTTGAAACTGCCGGTTTCTTGCAGGCATTCCGCCTTGATAAGCACCCGGCGGCCTGCAAGCGCATCCAGCGCGGGGGAAGACAGGATGGGCGTTTGCCGCACGTGGCCTGCGATCCGGCGGGCTGCTGCGCGAATGTCGTGGATTGAAAGGGTCATTGGTTTTGCGCTTTCATATCTTCGATCCAGCTGTGAAGAATGCCCACGGCTTCCGGCTCGTCCAGAAACGGCACATGGCCGCGATCTGCCACTTTGGCATAACGTAATGCGGGGATGCGGCGGGTCATTTCGGCTACGGTATCATCGCTCAGCAAGTCGGAATTTGCGCCATGGATCAAAGCCAGCGGCAGGCCTTTGAAAGCCTCATAAAACGGCCAGAGATCCGGCATCGGCTGCGCTCCGGCCAGCTCGACCGCGTCCCGCAGTGCCGGGTCATAGCGGTTCTCCCATTTCCCGTCGCGCTCTTCATAAAGGTAGGACACTTCCTCTTCCCAGCGCGCGTCAGGGATGTTGTGAAATCCGGCCTGTTCCATCGCTGCTTTGCGCATCGCCACAATCGACCCAAAAGCCCGCCACGCCGGTCGGCGACCGAGGTAGGACATGATGTAGGTCAGCCCCTGAGGGTCAAGATCGGGGCCGATGTCATTCAGGCACACACCAAGCAGACGCGCGCGCATCGTGGCGGCCAGTCCCATTGCAATCAGCCCCCACGTGAGGTGCCAAGGATTGCGGCTTTCTCAATCCCCAGATGATCCAGAAGCGCCAGCGTATCTGCGGCTTCCTGCGGTACAGTATAGGTGGTGTGGGGCGCCCAATCCGACTGGCCCCGACCGCGGTAATCCATGCGGATCAAGCGCACGCCCGACAAATGTGGTGCCACGAAGTTGAAATCATTGGAATTGCGCGTCAGCCCCGACAGCGCCAGAACCGGCAGTCCTTCCCCCTCATCACGGTAGGCAATCTCGACCCCGTCCGCTGCTTTGAACTTCCGCATCACTGTCTCCTCCTGCGCTCCGCGCTACCAAAGCATGGAACCCCTCAAGGTCCACACTCCTCAGTTTCTAACAGGAAATATCCCGGGGTGAGACCGAAGGTCGAGGGGCAGCGCGCCTGCGCCGAGCGAAGCGAGGCCACCTTCACCCCGTGTTGATCCCACTGGGATCAACAAAGGGGGAGCTCTTCAAAATAAAAAAGGCCACCCTAAGGTGGCCCTTTCAAAACATGTGACAAAGCTCAGAGGTTGTCGGGCTGCGGCATGCCAAGCACGTGGAACCCACTGTCCACGGTGATGATCTCACCGGTGGTGCAATTGCCGTAATCCGATGCGAGGTAAACAGCTGTGCCTCCCACCGCTTCCAACGTCGCGTTCTGGCGCAGAGGGGCGTTTTGTTCGGTGTGGCGGAAGGTTTTGCGCGCGCCACCAATGGCGGCACCTGCCAGGGTTTTCATCGGACCGGGAGAAATGGCGTTCACACGGATCCCATCCGGGCCGAGGTCATTGGCCAGATAACGCACCGAGGCTTCCAGCGCGGCCTTGGCCACGCCCATCACATTGTAAAACGGTGTGACCCGGTTTGACCCACCATAGGTCAGCGTCAGGATTGTGCCGCCATCTGTCATTTTCGGGGCCACCCGGCGGGCGACTTCGATCAGGGAATAACAGCTGATGTCCATCGAGTTCTTGAAATTGGCCCGCGACGTATCAACAAAGCGCCCAGCCAGTTCGTTCTTGTCGGAAAAGGCAATCGCATGAACGAGAAAATCAATGCTGTCCCATTTGGAAAACAGGTCATCAAACCCTTTGTCCAAAGCCGCATCATCGCAGACATCCATGTCGACAAGCAGGTCTGATCCGACGCTGGCAGCCAAGGGGGCCACGCGTTGCCCAAACGCATCGCCCTGATAACTGAACGCCAGCTCTGCACCTTCGTTTGCCATTGCCTGCGCAATACCCCACGCGATTGAGCGTTGGTTGGCGACCCCCATGATGAGGCCACGTTTTCCTTGCATCAAACCTGCCATATTACGTCCTTACCCTTTGAACTTGCTCATAATCATCGATCCATTGGTGCCGCCAAAGCCGAAGCTGTTGGTCATCACGCTGTCCAGCCCGGCGTTTTCCACCAGCGAGGTGGCAATCTCGCCCTCATTGATGGCCGGGTCCAGCGTGTCCACGTTGATCGATGGGGTGATGAAATCATGCTCCAGCATCAACAGGCAATAAACGGCCTCTTGTGCGCCGGTGGCACCCTGGCTGTGGCCGGTCATCGATTTGGTTGAGCTGATCGGGGGTGTGGTGCCTTCGCCAAAGACCCGGCGCACCGCTTCGACTTCGCCCACATCGCCAACCGGGGTCGAGGTGCCATGGGCGTTGATATAACCCACTTTGCGGCCCTCGGGCAGCATGTCCATGGCCAGACGCATCGCGCGCTCGCCGCCTTCGCCAGAAGGGGCAACCATATCGTGGCCGTCCGAGGTGGCGCCATAACCGGTGACTTCCGCGTAAATCTTAGCACCGCGCGCCTTGGCATGCTCCAGGTCTTCGAGAACCAAAATGGCCCCGCCGCCGCCAATCACAAACCCATCGCGATCCGCATCAAATGCACGCGAGGCTTTCTCGGGCGTGTCGTTGTATTTCGATGACATTGCGCCCATCGCGTCAAACAGGCACGAGAGCGTCCAGTCCAGCTCTTCCCCGCCGCCCGCAAACATCACATCCTGCTTGCCCAGCATGATTTGTTCAGCCGCGTTGCCGATGCAATGCAGGCTGGTGGAACAGGCCGAGGTGATCGAATAGTTGACGCCCTTGATTTTAAAGGCGGTCGCAAGGTTGGCGGAGATGGTCGAGCCCATGCACTTCGGCACAGCAAATGGCCCGATCCGCTTGGTGGCGCCGGATTTCAGCGCGGTCTGATGCGCAGCAAACATTGCCGAGGTCGATGGCCCGCCGGAGCCCGCCACAAGACCGGTGCGTGGGTTCACAACGTCATCTTCGCCAAGGCCCGCATCGGCAATCGCCTGAGTCATCGCAATATGCGCATAGGCCGCACCCGGCCCCATAAAGCGCAGGGTGCGCTTGTCCACATGCTGGGTAATGTCGATATCCGGCTTGCCCGCAATCTGGCTGCGAAACCCGTGCTCCACCATGTCTTCATTGGCGGTTATGCCGGATTTCCCGGATTTGAGCGAGGCCAGAACCTCGTCTTTATTGTTCCCAATGGCCGAGACAATGCCCAGACCGGTCACGACGACACGACGCATGCGTGGCCTCCCTATAAAATGCTCATGTCTTACTAGGGTATTGACAGGGGCGGTGCAAGACAGCAAGCGCCTGCTGCCCGGACGTGAAAAACCGCCGAAAGGCATCCTGCGGCGGTTTCTCAGATCAAATCTTACCCAGCGTCACGCAGCGGCGCGTTCCACGGCTTCCGGGCAGGCTTCGCGCAGTTTGGCCAGAATGCCATGAACCGAGCAGGACGCATCGTTGGCCTCGCCGGAATAATTCCAGCAAGAGCTGCATGTCGCCTTGGTCGACGGCTCAAATGAGTTGCATCCCGAAGCAACGCTCACATGACCGCCAACCGGGCAATCAATTGCATCGGAAGAATGCGAGACCGCATTCCGGATTTTGTCAGAGTTCACGCAAACGTTGCATTTGCTTTGGAAGTAATGATGTACAGAACTGCCCATGGCTATGTCCTCACGGTTGTGGTTTCTGCTGACATCTTATGCTTGTAACACGGCTGGGAAAAGGGGTGGATTATCCGAGTGTTGGGAAAATTACAATAAAAACAGTGATTTAAGTCTGAGTGTTTTGCTTTCTTAATCTGATGAATTTTGTTTTTTACCCGAGTGTTTCCTTTTCTAATCATGATTGATTCCATCGGGATGGCAGCAATGCAGGTCGTCGCGAGGGCGTGCGCTTGGATGTCGTTCGGATGTTGCGTCCTGTGAAGCGGCCCGAAGCTGCTATAAAGTGACAATAAAAAAATGCCCCCTGCCGGCATGCGGGGGCATTTCTGTTCAACCTTGCTGATGTGTTGTCGGGCTGGGATCAGCTCTCGCTCAGCGCCACTTTCATGTCTTTGACCTGATAAATCACTTCACCGTCCGCCTCGACGATACCGTCCGCGACGCCCATGGTCAGGCGGCGGGTCTGGATTGCCTTGGTGAAATCAATCTTATAGGTCAGCATCTTGCGATCTGGACGTACCATGCCGGTCAGCTTTACTTCGCCCACGCCAAGCGCATACCCACGCCCCTGCCAGCCGCGCCAACCAAGGTTAAAGCCGGTCAGCTGCCACAGTCCGTCAAGGCCAAGGCAACCGGGCATGATCGGGTTGCCGGGGAAGTGACAATCAAAGAACCACAAGTCGGGGGTGATGTCGAACTCTGCGAGAATATGGCCTTTGCCATGCGCACCACCATCGGCCGAGACTTCGGTGATCCGGTCCATCATCAACATCGGCGGTGCCGGAAGCTGCGCATTGCCGGGGCCAAACAGCTCGCCGCGCGCGCATTTCAAAAGATCTTCCTTGTCAAAGCTTGTCGGATAGTCCGCCATCAACCGCCCCATATCTTGTGTCATTTCATCCTCTTCCCTCTATCATCCGCGTCAAGGGCGACGCAAGGGCAGGGCGCGGCCAACACCAAGAAAACAGGGCGTTTGCAGGGCAAAATCAATGCACATGTAAAAAACCATGGCATCTGCGCGGATCCGGCCCTATATTACAGGGCACGAAACGGAACTATGACATGACCACACACGCGATCCCACATGAAGAAACCTGGCTGGCAAGCGCTGGCCTGCGCCCGACACGGCAACGCCTGTCGCTGGCAAATCTGCTGGTGGGCGATGGTCAGCACCGTCATGTTACCGCAGAAAGTCTGTATGAGGCGTCGCGCGACAGCGGGGAAAAAGTGTCCCTGGCCACGGTTTACAATACGCTGCGTGTTTTTTCGGACGCGGGGCTTTTGCGTGAAATCACCGTGAACGGCGCGCGCAGCTATTTTGACACCAATGTGACCAACCACCCGCATTTCTTCTGGGAAGACAGTGAAGAGCTGATGGATGCCCCTTCAGAAGAGTTGAAAATCGCCCGCCTGCCGGAAGCGCCTGACGGCGCAGAGATCAGCAAAGTTGATGTTGTAATCCGCCTGCGCCGCAGCTGATCTGCCGCACTCAATTCCTGCGACCTGCACAAAAAGACAGATCTGAACAGGACGCGCTTGATCTGCGTTCGGTGTGATCGCGGTTTTGTCTTGCCGAGAATCTCTTAAGGGACGAGGGCTTCTCGGAGGTTGTCTGGGTGACTATTTTGTTCAAAGACCGGGCAAAGCCGATGCGTTCCTCGTGGGGGCGCCGCTTTCTTCCTCATAGTGTGAGACGCCGACAACCAAAATTATTCAAATAATTTCCACCTGGCTGGGCGATAGCCGCGGCCCTGTCGGGCCACGGCAGGCGTATGGTGCAAAGGGCGTATGGTGCAAAGGTTGTGAGGCAATCAGCCGATTGACACGATTTCGAAATCAAAGATCAGCGTCTTGCCGGCCAGTGCGTGGTTGGCATCCAGCGTCACACTTTCCTCAGTAAGCGCGGTCACGGTCACCGGAACTGGCTGACCTTGCGGGCCGGACATTTGCAGCTGCAGGCCAACTTCCAGCGGGATCTCGGCCGGGATGTCTGCGCGCGGCACATCCATGATTGCCTGATCATGACGTGGGCCATAGGCCTCCTCCGGTGCGATGGTCACTTTCTTTTTCTCACCGACGGTCATACCCGGCAGCGCCTTGTCGAGACCGGGGATGATCATGCCAGACCCCACGGTGAACTCCAGCGGGTCGCGCCCTTCTGAGCTGTCGAAGACCGATCCGTCTTCCAGCGTGCCGGTATAGTGAATGGCGACCTTTGCGCCGGATGTGACTTCGCTCATGCGAGAACCTCGTTTGTGGAAAAATGGACGAGGCCGCGTGCGGTCAGGCTGCGGGGCTCGTGAAGATCGGGCAACACTAGTGGATCAGAATGCAATGTAAACGGCTTTTCTGTGGGCGGTGTCGCAGGGTGCCTGTGCTTAGATAGCCTCCGGTCCGCTCAGAACCACTGCCCCGGTTCCATCAAACCCAGATCCAGCAGCTGCTGCGATGACCAGTCAAACTCGGTGGAGTTGTGCCATTTGAAGCTGTGAATATCGAAGGTTGAACCGGAATTGGATTTCAACGCTTTGGCGGTGCGGAAGCTGGCAATCGCCACGGTGATATTGTTGTGCCAAGGGCAGGCGTATGTGTTGAACTCTTCGTCATTGAAGGTGTGATCGGCGCGTAACTTCAGCCTGGCTTGGCGCGAAACAGGGAAATCCGGTCGATCTTGCGGCGTGGCGCAGGGATATGTTCCTCAAACCGCCACCTGAGGCCACCGAAAAAGTCAAGCTGGCGATCCTTCGGGTGTTTGTCATTGTCACTATTAGGTCGGCCCAAGGCGTAATAACCCGATTTATCCATCCAGGCATTTTCCAGCGATACTGCATCAGGATTGGCTTCCAGGTCGTCGGCATAAAGGTCGATCACGTAGGTCAGCACCGCATCGCGCCGTTCTTCCGTCTGGAAGGTCGTTAGTTCACCGATCGAGCGGGTCTCACAGAACGGGTGAAACAGGTATTCCGCGTTGAAGCAGTAGTAAAGCCAAAGGCCGGGGGCCGCGTCGATCACCCGGTTCACGGCATTGATTAATGCGTCGTCTTGCGAGATGTCGAAGTCGATCCGATGGACCGGATCTTCAAGGGTGGCAGGCAATTCCAGTTGCTCTGGGGCAAACACCAAAAGCGATGTAAACCCGGCAAGATGGTGGTGGCGGATGGTGCTTTCCACCTCAACCAGATCTTCGACAAAGATCATGCCGACCGGCCCCTTGGCCAAAGCCGCTGGGGCGGTTGACATAAACTCGTTCAGATCGGCGTAACGCATGAAAACTCTCCTGCCCGCGCAGAGTGCGGGGATGTGGTTAAAAAATCACGAAGTTGCGGGTGTTTGCAAGGAAACTTCGCGGCGGTTTCACGCTTTGCCTAGCGAAGCGGCGTGCAGGTGTCAGCTGGGTGGGGCAAACGTGATGCCAAACGTGATGCCTCTGGGCGTTGCAGGGGCGCGCGCTTTTGTGTAGGAGAGCGCCTTGACCCCGGCTATGATCGTGATCACAGCCCCTCCAGACCCACCGGGAATGCCATCATGACCGACAGCACCACTGACGCAAAGCCGACTGACGCGACCACCACCCCGGTTGTGAAAGCCGATCCGAAGAAACTGTTTATCCGCACCTATGGCTGCCAGATGAACGTCTATGACAGTGAACGTATGGCCGAGGCGCTGGGCGCGGATGGGTATGAGCAGACCGACAGCCCGGAGGACGCGGATATGATCCTGCTCAACACCTGTCACATTCGTGAAAAGGCAGCCGAAAAGGTCTATTCTGAACTGGGCCGTTTCAAAGGGCTGAAGGCGGAAAATCCGGATCTGAAAATTGGTGTGGCCGGCTGTGTGGCTCAGGCTGAGGGCGAAGAGATCATGCGCCGCCAGCCGCTGGTGGATCTTGTGGTGGGTCCCCAGACCTATCACCGCCTGCCGGATATGATGGAGAAGGTTGCCAAAGGGGAAAAGGCGCTCGACACCGAGTTTCCGGAAGAAGACAAGTTTGATCATCTGCCCAAGCTGCGTGGCGCGAAAAAGGCAAAACGCAACCCGGCGGCGTTTCTGACCGTGCAGGAAGGCTGTGACAAGTTCTGTGCCTTCTGCGTGGTGCCATATACCCGTGGTGCCGAGGTCAGTCGCCCGGTGGAACGGATCTTGCGCGAGGCAAATGAGCTGGTCGAGCGCGGCGTGCGTGAAATCACCCTGTTGGGCCAGAATGTGAACGCCTATCACGGGCAGGGGCCGGCCAATATGGGCGGCGGCGACTGGTCGCTGGCCAAGTTGATCTGGGCCCTGAATGACGTAGATGGTCTGGAGCGGATCCGCTTCACCACCTCGCACCCGAACGATATGGAAGATGACCTGATTGCTGCCCACGGCGAATGTGAAAAGCTGATGCCTTACCTGCATCTTCCGGTGCAATCGGGATCCGACAAGATCCTGAAGCGGATGAACCGCAGCCACACCGCTGAAAGCTATTTGCGGCTGATCGAGCGCATTCGCGCGGCACGTCCCGATATCCTGATTTCCGGCGACTTCATTGTCGGTTTTCCGGAAGAGGATGATCAGGACTTTGAAGACACGATGGCGCTGATCCGTGAAGTGAAATACGGACAAGCGTTTAGCTTCAAATATTCCACCCGTCCCGGCACGCCTGCCGCAGAACGCGCGCTGGTGGATGACGACGTCGCATCCGAGCGTCTTTACCGGCTGCAAACGTTGATTGCTGAGCAGCAGCGCGAAGTGCAAGACAGTATGGTCGGCCGCGAGATCGGTGTTCTGTTTGAAAAGAAAGGCCGTTTCGAGGGGCAAATGGTGGGCAAATCTGACTATCTACACGCGGTTCACGTCAAAGGGGATGTCGGTGTGGGAGAGCTGCGTCGGGTGAGAATCATCGAAAGTGTGCGGAATTCTCTTGCTGGCGAGCTGATTGATTAACTTGCAAGGGTTTTGAGTCTTAAAGGCAACAGTTTGCTTGTCTTTTGAGGATTGTCTTGGAATGAGCCACAATATCTAGGGAATTTCTCTTTCCATACACACAAAATTTGCTAAAATCGCTGCTAATATGTATCAATTTTGGCTGTCCGCTTCGTCAGGATGCAGGCCGTTGCGTGCTTTTTATGTGTGCTCTCCTGTGGCCCCTTGCGGTGCTATGCCAATCTGTTGAACAGAAGAGGGATAGTGGTGACGTTTATTCGCAAGATCTTGTCAGGTGCCGCCATGGCCTCAGCGATGACGCTGGGCATGGGTGCTGCACCTTCGTTGGCCCAAAGCGCGCCGCCGGTTTATGGCAGTGTGAATTGGGGTGTCTGGGTTGACCATGACGGTTGTATGCACTGGTGGGCCGATGGCGGCCTTGAGGGTTATATGATCGACCGGGTGAACCCGAAAACCGGCAAACCTGTCTGTCTGGCCAAAAACACTTGTCTGGTGGAAAACACCGACACGCTGTTTGCCACCGACAGTGCACGGCTGACCGCCGCTGGACGTCAGCGCCTGCAGCAATTCTTCGCCTCGTCTGATGCCTTCGGTTACGGCATCTACGGCCACACCGACAGCCGCGCCTCGGACAGCTACAACATGCGCCTGTCCAAACGTCGCGCCGCCGCCGTTGCAAAAGTGGCCCGGTCGCAAGGTGCCGTGGTTGAGCGTGAGATCGGCTTTGGCGAGCGTCAGCCGCTGGCGCCAAACACCTCTGCCGCCAACATGCAGAAGAACCGCCGCGTCGAAGTGGTTTGCTATACGTGGGATGACAAATGATGGTGAAATCTACTTTTCCGCTGGTGATGGGCGCAGCCGTTTTGGCGCTGTCCGGTTGTCTTGGGGGGAGGGGCTGAAGCAATACAACGGCAACCCCAACTCGATCATCGCAACCAATCAAGACCGCGGCGATGACGCGGTGTCGATCATAGACGGTCATGCCGCCATCGTTTATGACCCGGACGGTTGTCAGGGCTGGATGATTGATGATGGTGTCGAAGGCTACGCCGGACGCCGGTTCGATCCGAAGACCGGCCTGCCGATTTGTAACAAGAAATTCCCGCCGGGAACTGTGGTTGGTCAATATCAGTCCGACAGCCCGGGTCTGCGCGACTATGTTCCGGACAACGGTAGATAACTTGCGGGAATACACCTGTGGGACGTAATCAGCCCTAGGCGATTGAGATTGCAATTTGAAAGGCCGTCGGTGTTCCGGCGGCCTTTTTGTATCAACCCTGTGAAGTTTGCGTGAGGGGGCTTGCGCTCGCGGCGCTCTCTTGGCACCCTTTTAGTTAGGGAAGTGCCAATGCAGACCGAAGTTGCGCCACAGTTTGGTTGGACCCGGATGCGGGTAAGGCACTGAAATCTTGTGGGTGTTCCGGCATGATGCCGCCGCCCTGAACCACGTCGAAACACTGCTACGGAGACCGTCTTGGGATTTGACACTGTGAACACACCGCCCCCCGCCGTTGAACACGAGCATGAGGTGGTGCTGGACTTCCCGGACAATCGTTTGCTGATTGACCTCTGCGGGGAATTTGACCGCAACCTGACCCATATCGAAAGCCACCTTGGGGTGCAGATCGTCCGGCGCGGAAACCATCTGGTTGTGATGGGGGAAGCGCGCGAAGAGGCGGGGCAGGTTCTGACCGCGCTTTATCAACGGCTTGAGGCCGGGCGGATGATCGAACCCGGTGATATTGACGCTGAGATCCGCATGGGTGGATCGCAGGAGGGCACCGGATCGCGTGAAGGCGATCAGATCGAGATGTTCAAGCGCGGTGATGTTGAAATCATGACCCGCAAGAAAACGGTCGAGCCGCGCACGGAAGCGCAAAAAGCCTATGTGCAGAACCTGTTTGAAAATGAGCTGGCTTTCGGTATCGGCCCGGCCGGCACTGGTAAAACCTATCTGGCCGTGGCTGTTGGGGTGAATATGTTCCTCGGTGGTCACGTCGACAAGATCATCCTGTCGCGCCCTGCTGTGGAAGCGGGCGAGCGTCTGGGGTTTCTGCCCGGTGATATGAAAGACAAGGTCGATCCCTACATGCAGCCGCTGTATGACGCGCTGGGCGATTTCCTGCCCGGCAAGCAGGTGGCCAAGTTGATCGAGGAAAAGCGCATCGAAATCGCGCCGCTGGCCTTCATGCGCGGGCGCACGCTCGCCAATGCTTTTGTGGTGCTGGATGAGGCGCAGAATGCCACCTCGATGCAGATGAAAATGTTCCTGACCCGTCTGGGCGAAGGCTCGCGCATGGTCATCACTGGCGACCGCACCCAGGTTGACCTGCCGCGCGGGGTGCAATCCGGCCTGCGCGATGCAGAACGCCTGTTGGGCGGCATCAACCGGATCTCTTTTAACTACTTCACCTCAAAAGATGTGGTGCGCCATCCGCTTGTGGCCAAGATCATTGAGGCCTATGACGCGGCCAGTGAACGTGAACAGGCACGCAAGGCCGAGGCGGGGGGATCATCCTGATCCCCGGACCTGCCCCCCGGATGTGTCAGGCGAGAAGGGCAAGATGACTGTCGATATCGTAATTGAAGACCCCCGCTGGGAAGAGGCGGGGCTTGCCCGTCTTGCGGAGCGTGCTTGTGCAGCGACGCTGACCCACCTCGGGCTGGGCCCAGCTGAAATTGCGCTTCTGGCCTGTGATGATGCGCGGATTGCCGAGCTGAATGGCGCGTTTCGCGCCAAGGGCCAGCCGACCAATGTGCTTTCCTGGCCGTCGGATGAACGCGCTGCTGAGACTGCCGGTGGCCAGCCTGCCGCGCCGGAGCCCGATTTCCCTGGAGAGCCGCTTGAACTGGGTGACATCGCCATCGCTTATGAGACCTGCACCCGCGAAGCGCAGGAGCAGGGCAAGGAATTCCCGACCCATGTGACCCATCTTTTGGTGCATGGCACCCTGCATTTGTTGGGTTATGATCACATTCATGACAAAGATGCAGCCTTAATGGAGGGGTTGGAGGTTGAAATTCTTGGCAAGATGGGCATTTCAGATCCATATTTGAACGAGTAAAGCCCCATTGCTTGGCCCGGAACGGGTCGCCGGGGCGTAGGGCGCAGGTTGCGCCGCAATGGAAAAAGGACCGCAAAAGGACCAATGGGCGAAAGTCAGATGGATGAGGGCCAGGAGGGCTCTTCTAACGCAGCGCATAGCGCGCAGGACAATAACCATCCGAAGGGCGGGGATTCCCCCTCGGTGAAAAGCGGGTTTTTCAGCCGCGTGATTGGGGCGCTTAGCCCGACGGATGCGGATGAGGCCCTTCCCGAACCCCGCACCACACCGGTCAACGGTGCACCGCAACCGGCGATGCCGGGCATGGTCAACCTGCGCCGGATGCGGGTTGAGGATGTTGCGATCCCGAAATCCGAGATTGTCTCGGTTCCGGTTGAGGTTGAGAAAACCGAATTGGTGGAAGTGTTCCGTGACAGCGGCCTGACCCGCCTGCCGGTGTTTGAAGGCACATTGGATACGCCGATTGGACTGGTTCACCTGAAGGATTTTGCCCTGAACCACGGGTTCAACGGGGCAGCGGCCAAAGATGAATACGATCTGAAATCGCAATTGCGCCCGCTGTTGTATGCCCCGCCGTCGATGCCGCTGGGGGTCTTATTGCAGAAAATGCAGACCGAGCGGATCCACATGGCACTGGTGATCGACGAATATGGCGGCGTGGACGGGCTGGTCACAATCGAAGACCTGATCGAACAGGTGGTGGGCGAGATCGAAGACGAACATGACAGTGAAGAGACCGCGCTGTGGTTCGAAGAAAAGCCTGGCTGTTATCTGGTCGAAGCCAAGGTGCTTTTGGAAGAGTTTGAGGCCGAAATCGGCGTGCGCCTGCATGATGATCAGGAAGACGAGGAAATTGATACGCTGGGTGGGCTGGTGTTCCTTCTGTCCGGCCATGTACCCACCCGAGGCGAGGTGATCTTGCATCCCGAGGGCCCGGAATTTGAAGTGGTCGATGCCGACCCGCGCCGGATCAAACGGCTCCGGGTGCGCATCCCGACCAGTTTGCAGGGCTGATCCAGACCGTGTCCAAGTTGAAACCCCTGTTTCCGGTTGCTGCCGGGGCGCTGGCCGCTTTGGGACAGGCACCGTTTGGTCTGTGGTGGGCGATGCTGGCTGGCCTGAGTGCCGGGCTTTGGTGGGTGTTGCGGGCGGCAACAGTAAAACAGGCCGTGGTGCGAGGCTGGCTGTTCGGGCTTGGCTATTTCGCCGCCACGCTGAACTGGCTGGTAGAACCGTTTTTTGTCGATGCTGCACGCCACGCATGGATGGCCCCTTTTGCGCTGTTTGGCATGGCCGGTGGTCTGGCGTTGTTTTGGGCATTGGCTGCGGGGCTGGCGTATTGGGGTGCGGTGGCGAAATGGCGCTGGGCCGCTTTGGCGATTGCGCTCAGCGGGGCCGAACTTGCACGAGGCTATGTCTTTACCGGGTTTCCCTGGGTGGGCCGGGCTTGCGTGGATCGACACGCCATTGGCCCAGCTTGCCGGTTTTGCCGGGGTTTACGGGCTGAACGCCCTGTCATTTGTGGTTTCCGCGTCGGTTGCGCAAAGTATTCAACGCCGCAGCCGCCGTTTGGCGATAAGCGCCATTGCAGGTGTTTCTGCTGTGCTGGTGGGGGCTTTGCTCATGCCGCGCCAGTCGGAGACCCCGGATCAGGACATCACTGTGCGTCTGATCCAGCCCAACGCGCCACAACACCAGAAATGGGACCAAAAATACGCCTTAGATTTTGTCTATCGCCAGTTGGATCTGACCCGCGCTGCGCCTGATCCTGCCAAACTTGATCTTATCGTCTGGCCAGAAACCGCCGTGCCGTACCGCCTGCGGGACACCAACCGTTTGGTGCAGGCAATGGTAAAGGCCAGTGGGGGCACGCCAATTTTGTTTGGGGCGCAACGTGACGAAGGGTTGCGGTTCTTCAACAGTCTGGCGGTGACCACGCCTGACGGAACGGTGACCCCGGTTTATGATAAACATCATCTGGTGCCCTTTGGTGAATATGTTCCCTTTGGCGATCGGCTTGCGGAATTTGGCATCACCGCCTTTGCCGCCCAACTGGGGCAGGGCTATTCGGCGGGGCCATCGGCGCGGGTGCTGGATCTGGGGGCGGCGGGTAAAGTGTTGCCGTTGATTTGTTACGAGGCAGTTTTTCCCCAAGATGTGCGTGCCATGCCCGAGCGTCCTGACTGGATTCTACATGCCACCAATGATGCCTGGTTCGGCAATTTCTCGGGTCCGCAACAGCATCTGGTTCAAGCACGTTTCCGGGCAATTGAATTTGGCCTGCCAGTGGTCCGCGTGGCCAATACCGGGGTGTCTGCGATGATTGACGCCTTCGGTAACATCCGCAAATCCCTGCCGCTCAATACTTCCGGGTCAATGGATGCAAATATTCCTGCCGCACGCGATGCAACGCCTTATTCTCGCCATGGTGATCTTCCATTAACCGGGTTTGTGTTAGTTGCCCTGAGTGTTTTTGTTGCCGGGCGGCGAGGCAAAAGCAATTGACCCCACCTGTGGGGCCATGTATCGGACAAGCAACCCCCCAGCACAACGGCTTCCTGGCGTGATGGGGATTGTATCAATGGAGCACTTCTCATGACCCGCAAATCCCACGTATTCACCTCGGAATCCGTTTCCGAAGGCCATCCCGACAAAGTCTGTGACCGCATTTCCGATGCGGTGCTGGATGAATTCCTGGCAGCTGACCCGCATTCGCGCGTTGCCTGCGAAACCTTTGCCACCACCGACCGCGTTGTGATCGGCGGCGAAGTGCGCGGCCCGGCCAGCGTCATTGAACGCGTCGAAGACATTGCTCGTGAATGTGTCAAAGACATTGGCTATGAGCAGAAAGGCTTTCACTGGGCCAATATGAAAGTCTCGAACTTCCTGCACGCGCAATCGGCAGATATCGCGCAGGGGGTGGATGCCGCTCAGGACAAAGATGAAGGGGCTGGTGATCAGGGCATTATGTTTGGCTATGCCACGGTGGAAACCGATGCGCTGATGCCCGCGCCTTTGCATTACAGCCACGCAATGCTGCGCCGCCTGGCAGAGGTACGCAAAGATGGCACCGAAGGCTGGATGGGGCCGGACAGCAAATCGCAACTGTCTGTGCGCTATGAAAATGACATGCCGGTTGAGGTGACTTCGCTGGTGCTGTCGACCCAGCACCTTGACGAGAACATGACCTCGGCTGATGTGCGTGACGCAGTGGAACCTTACATCCGCGACGTGCTGCCTGAGGGTTGGCTGACAAATAACACCGCATGGCACGTGAACCCGACCGGCAAGTTTGTGATTGGTGGCCCCGATGGTGACACCGGGCTGACTGGGCGCAAGATCATTGTTGATACCTATGGTGGTGCTGCGCCCCACGGTGGCGGCGCGTTCTCGGGCAAAGACCCGACGAAAGTGGACCGGTCTGCGGCCTATGTCTCGCGTTATCTTGCCAAAAATATCGTCGCGGCGGGGCTTGCGAAACGCTGTACCCTGCAGCTGTCCTATGCAATTGGCGTGGCGCGTCCGCTGTCGATTCTGGTCGACACCCATCGCACCGGTGAAGTGGATGAAAGCGCGATTGAGAAGGCGATCAACGAGATTATCGACCTGACGCCGCGCGGCATTCGTGAACATCTTGGTTTGAACAAACCGGTCTATCAGCGCACCGCTGCTTACGGTCATTTCGGGCGTGCGCCGTCTGATGATGGCGGGTTCAGCTGGGAGCGGACCGATCTTGTTGAAGCGCTGAAAAAAGCGCTTTGATCCGGCCCTAAGCCGATGGAAAATACCTGCAAAGGCCTGCCCCTCCGGGCGGGCCTTTTCTTTTGTGGCCTTGACGGGCTGGATCTGACATGCGACAGGCGCGGCCATGACGGATAAGACACAACACCAATCGGGCGCCCCCTGGCGCAACTTTTACGGTCGCCTCAAAGGCAAGCATCTGCGCGAAAGCCAGCAGGGTTATCTTGAAGAGGATCTGGCTGCGCTCAGCCCCGGTGCGGTAAGTTGGGACGAAAACCCTGAGCGGGCCGACATCGATCTGAAAGCCCTGTTTGGTGACAAGCCAGTCTGGCTGGAAACCGGCTTTGGCGGTGGTGAACATATGGTGCATCAGGCGGCCAGTAACCCGGATGTGGGCATCATCGGCTGCGAACCTTACATTAACGGCGTGGCAATGTTGCTGGGCAAAATCCGCGACGCAAAATGTGGAAATGTTGCGGTGCATCCGGGGGATGTGCGGGATATGTTTGATGTGCTGCCGGATGGCTCCATCGACAAAGCGTTTTTGCTTTATCCCGATCCCTGGCCGAAAAAGAAGCACCACCGCCGCCGTTTCGTGACGCAAGAATACCTGCAACCCTTCCACAAGGTGTTGAAACCGGGAGCTGAATTTCGCGTGGCCACCGACATTCCTGATTACGTACGTCAGACGCTGGAAGAGGTACCGCGCGCGGGGTTTGAGTGGCTGGGCGAAGGTCCTGCCGATTGGCGCGAGCCGTGGGGCGACTGGATTTCCACCCGGTACGAGCAAAAAGCCCTGCGCGAAGGCCGTACGCCACATTATCTGACCTTCCGCCGGATCTGACGGTTTTATCCGCAACAAGGTGCCCTCGGCTGATGCCTCGGGCCGCGCCGCGGCGATGGCTCATCTGTGATGAGCCTTGCAGGAGCTTTGCTCCTCTTGTCCCCTGCGGGGCCAATTCACCACAGGATATTTATGGTCAGAAAATGAACTGGGCGCAGTGCGGGCAACTCGCGGCTGGAAACTTGTGAATGTCTGCGCTATCAGGTCGTGAGCTAGGCGTGTTTCTGTGAAGCCCGAATGAGGGTAAAGCGGGGCACTGCGCATCACACCATTGCTGTGGGCATTTTAAACAATCCCGTGCGGGGGATTTTTTAAGACGCTTCAGGAGGAGAACCCATATGTCCGGCCACGGCCCCGCCATTCCCATGACCTCACGTAAATGCGGCCCGCTGACTGGCGAGGCCCATGTCCCCGGCGATAAGTCCATCAGCCACCGGTCCTTGATCCTTGGCGCCTTGGCGGTGGGCGAGACACATATCACCGGCCTGCTTGAAGGCGAAGATGTGCTGGGCACGGCAGGTGCGATGAAAGCCTTTGGCGCGGATGTTGAGCGCCTGGGGGATGGCGAATGGCGTGTGAATGGTGTTGGTGTTGGCGGCTTTGCCGAGCCGGAAGAGGTGATTGACTGTGGCAATGCTGGCACCGGTGTACGGCTGATCATGGGGGCGATGGCCACCTCGGACATTACCGCGACATTTACTGGTGACGCCTCGTTGCGGTCGCGGCCGATGGGGCGGGTGACCGATCCGATTGCCCTGTTCGGCGCACAATCTTATGGCCGCGATGGCGGGCGTATCCCTATGACCATTGTCGGTGCTGCCGATCCGGTGCCCGTGCGCTACACCACGCCGATGGCCTCGGCGCAGGTGAAATCTGCGGTGCTGCTGGCGGGGCTGAATGCCCCCGGCGAAACCGTGGTGATCGAAAAAGAAGCCACACGCGATCATACTGAACGGATGCTGGCAGGTTTTGGTGCCGAGATCACCGTGCAAGACACGGACGAGGGCCATGTGATCACCCTCAAGGGCCAGCCCGAGCTGAAACCGCAGACAATTGTGGTGCCGCGTGATCCATCGTCGGCTGCTTTCCCGGTCTGTGCGGCGCTGATTGTGCCGGGGTCTGATGTTCTGGTGCCAAACATTGGCCTGAACCCAACCCGTGCCGGGCTGTTTTACACGCTTCAGGATATGGGCGCAGACCTTGTTTTTGAAAACCCGCGCGAAGAGGGCGGTGAACCTGTGGCCGATTTGCGGGCCAAGTTTTCGCCCAATATGAAAGGCATTGTGGTGCCGCCGGAACGTGCCGCCAGCATGATCGATGAATATCCAATCCTGTCTGTGGTTGCGTCTTTTGCCACTGGTAAAACCGAAATGCCCGGCGTGCATGAGCTGCGGGTGAAGGAAAGTGATCGGATTGATGCCATGGCCAAGGGCTTGCGTGCCAATGGGATTACCGTCGATGAAGGTGAAGATTGGTGGTCAGTTGAAGGATTGGGGCCTGAAGCTGTGCCCGGTGGGGCCACCGTGGCCACGGTGCTGGATCACCGCATCGCGATGAGTTTTGCCTGTCTTGGCATGGCGGCGCAATCCTCGGTGCAGCTGGATGATGGTGGCCCGATTGCCACAAGTTTCCCGGTGTTTGAGCCGCTGATGGCTGGGCTGGGTGCGCAGTTGACGCGAGACAACACATGAACAAAGGCGGATGCTATTGCGGGGATGTAACCTATCAGGTGCGCGGGCCTTTGCGCCCGGTGGTGGCGTGCCATTGCAGCCAATGTCGCAAAACATCTGGCCATCACGTTGCTGCGACTGCTG
>JQGR01000055.1_pt1 | contig 21847 bp, 21 predicted proteins | sample 210181 | NCBI WGS metagenome assembly JQGR01 (sample SAMN02928655, study PRJNA255238) | bioreactor metagenome | biome: continuous culture; feature: L-culture metagenome assembled contigs; material: continuous culture biomass; isolation source: continuous culture inoculated with microbial biomass... | reverse complement strand
TTACTTACTTCAAGCTGGTCATTTCAAACGCGGAAGCACTACGGAAGCAACTGAACTCAGAATTTAGCGTTGTTGTTCTGCAACAGAATACATGCTTCTGGTTGAAATTAATCAGCCCGACCCAAGTGGTCCAGTTTGAAATCTAGTGCAAGAGTAGCCTGTGTTCCCGCCCCCGACCGACCAACGATTTGATCCGGTTCGACGAAGTTTTGATCAGGTAACTCAAGCGGACATCCTCTGCACAAATCGCTAAGAAATCCATATTGAGTACCCAGACCTTGCAAGCCGCTTTCATCTGTGTCGCATCGATGCGCTGCCAGAAGCGGCTAGCGGCAACATTACACCAGTATTCTTATCTGGGAATGATATCGATCACCCCCCCGATATCGATCCAAATCGTCTGTCACATTTGCGACATCCATTGTGCGCTTGATGTTCAGTGCGAAATCGGAAAAATGCTCCGCCATCTGTGGCCATTCTTCATAGTCCATGAGAAGAGAAACATTGGCATAAACACCGTTTTCCAATAGCCAGACAAAACAAGTGATGTCGTCGTTATTTTCAACGGCAAACCCCATGCCGGTACAGTTGACCCAATGCATGGGGGTCTCTTCGTTTCCAGCAAACTCGTAAGTGCCCCCGCTCGGCTTCCCATTGGGCCCAAGAAAATCACTTGCATAGCTGATGTAATCCAGACCACCAAATTACTTTGTGCCAATATTGGGTTTGTTGCGGACTGAAGATTTCAGCCGGTTCATACTTGGGAGAGGTTCTGACAGCGTCAGGTTATAAGTCGGGTATCTTGTGAACAGGTTAGGGATCTGTGAAGTATTAATCCTTAGAATAAATTGCCGAAGTGTTTTCTTGCGTCCTGACCACCGACCACAGGTCCGATAGAACTGATCCTGCATTTGCACAATGATCCCGTCAGGCGCGCTTGGCTCTTTCTCGGGGCAATAGGGTGTCTCTTCTTCGGAGAGCACAGGCAAACTGGACACCACCAGAAGCGAACAAAGCGCAAAGAGAAATTCAATCTTTACTTGAATCCTTAAATAAAGTTTCTGCAAATGAATTTCGTAGGGGGTACCAATGCCATATGTTTTTTTCTCAATCACAAATTGAAGCACTAGAGGCACTTCATCTCGCAGAAGACTATGCAGAAATGTATGCGAAAGTCTATGCTTTCACGGCCAACCCGGATGCCAATGGAACCGCCGCTGATCCAATGGTTCGTTAATGGTTTCGTGCAGTAACCGAGGCGAACACCGGAACAGGTGCTGCATCGGATCTCATCCGCAATTATACTCAGGCCCAAGTGAACCAGCGCACTGGGCAAACTGTCAGCGACACGGATATGCAGGCGGCTTCGGATGCTCTCGCAAGCAGGTTGTTTGAGTTATACTTAGAAAATGGAGTTTTGCCGAGCCTCCAAGACATTGCAAATGAAGACAAAGATCAGATCATCGCGAAGCTGAACGAACAAGGCTATGATGTGGACGCCTCGGTATGGTCTGGCAATCTGCTGTTTGTCGGTCTTGGCGAAACCAGCCCGCTGAATGAAAATCTTCTTGGTGACTCGAACAATAGCTATGATTTGTTCACGTCAGCAGCGGCGTTGCAATCTGCTGGCTTGCTCACTGCTGACGAAGCAAGCTGGGATACGCTTTGGGCCAATTTGTCGTTTCCCTTTGCGACAGCTGGTTCAGCCCTGTCTGACATCAATCAGTACCTCGCCAGTAACTATGGAAACCTTGCCCCAATGCGGGATCATAAGCTCGTCGAAATCAGGCTGCTGTGCGGCCTTAAGCTTCAAGAAGCTTTCGAAGCCATAAGTCGTGAAGTAGCCGCTATCAACCGGTGGGGGAATTAGAGGTTTTGCCGTTTCGCGTTTCTCCATCGCGGACTTGTAGTGCGCCTTGGCGGCTTTCGTGGCTTTCTCCAGCCACTTTTGCTTTGTTTCGCCCCCCATTTCACTCGACCCTTTTTGCGTCAAGGAACCCATCGGCCATCATACTGGCGTTGCATTCATGGGCTCAGTTAAAAAACTTGATAACCTGCGGCGGGGAAAAGGTCCGACATCGGCATCCAGGCAGAGCCAATAATGCCAAAAGCGTTGTCAATGCCATGCATCTGTAGGACTTTGACGAAAGCTTCTTCGGTCGTCATCTTCATGAAAACATCTTCTGTAAGGTCAGTATGTGAGAGTGGGGTTCGGGTTTTCCGCGATCAGCGCCGATCTTCCAGGATCATATCGCTGGCCTTTTCACCAATCATGATGGCTGGGGCATTGGTGTTGCCGGACACAATATCAGGCATGATCGATGCATCCGCGACCCGCAGCCCTTTGATGCCATAAACACGCAAACGGTCATCCACAACCGCCATGTCATCATTGCCCATGCGGCATGTGCTGGTCGGGTGATAAATGGTCTGGCTGATATCGCGGGCACATTGCAGCAACTCTTCATCCGTTTGTGGATTGTTTGACGGCACATGTTCGCGGACGATGAACGGGCTAAGCGCCTTGGTTTTGGTCATTGCACGCGCAAATTTGACGGCGCGAATGGCACAAAGCTGATCTGCTGTGGCCGACAGGTAATTGGGCACAATCTTGGGGTAATCCATCGCATTTGGTGAAGCGATATGGATATGTCCGCGGCTTTCAGGCCTCAGCTGACACACCGAAGAGGTAATTCCCGAAAACGGATGCATTTCAATCCCCGGCTTGTCGGCGCTAAGGGGTTGGAAGTGGAATTGAATGTCGGGCGTATCGAGCCCTTCCATAGATTTGGCAAAAACGCAGACCTGGCTGGCGCCCAAACTCATCGGCCCTTTGCGGAACAGAACATAGTTAAGCCCAATACCCATGCGCGGCACGAACCGATTTATGGCGTCGTTCAGCGTTTGCGCGTTGACCTCATAAATCAGACGGATTTGCAAATGATCCTGCAGGTTTTCACCAACACCGGGAAGTTCGTGCCTGACCGCGACACCGGCTTTTTGCAGAACATCCCCCCGACCAATGCCTGAAAGCTCTAAGATCTGAGGGGACCCGATCGCGCCTGCAGACAGGATGACCTCACCGCCGGGGTTGAGGAACACCTCGTGTGTGCGACCTTTTTTTGAATAACGCACACCAATCACGCGGCGTGGTTCTTTGGGATCAAATATCAGCGATTCTGTGTGGGCATGGGTGATAATTTCAAGATTTGGACGTTTCTTGGCCGGGTTAAGAAAAGCGCGGGCGCTTGAACACCGAAAGCCCTTGCGGGCGGTTTGGTGAAAATAGCTGACACCTTCCTGATCTTCGCCATTGTAATCGTAGTTGCGCGGCACACCCATTTCCATGGCTGCCTCAATAAACGCCTGAGATATATCAGTTTTCGCGCGGATCATCGACACCGCCAGGCCGCCGTCTCCGCCATGGTATTCATTGGCGCCCTTTTCATAAGATTCAGAGCGTTTGAACAGCGGAAGGACGTCGTCATACCCCCAGCCCTTGTTGCCGCATTGCGCCCAGCGATCATAATCTTCTTTTTGGCCGCGCACATAAAGCAGACCGTTGATTGAACTCGACCCCCCAGTGTTTTCCCACGCGGCCAATCCAAGGATCGTCCGTTCAATCCGGGATCCGGTTCCGCCTTGTAGCACCAGTCCGTATTCGGGTTGTGCAGGGTTTTGAAATAGCCAACCGGAACATGGATCCAAGGATTGATGTCGCGCCCACCAGCTTCCAGAAGGATCACCCGATTCGCCGGGTCCGCGCTTAGTCTGTTCGCCAGAACGCATCCTGCGGATCCTGCGCCAACTATCAGAAAATCAGCTGTTTTCGGCGACATATGCGGTTCCTCCCGGTTGTATTTAAAGGGAATTGAAATTTCCCTTGCACCACCATTCACTAGTGCACTATTAATGAGACCGCAAGTCTCAATAATTGCGTTCAGGGAGGAAAGACGTGAGTACATCTAACAATCTAAGCGGCATTACACGCCGCGATCTATTTCGGGTCGCAGGCCGATATGGCATGAGCTCGACACTTCTGGCGGCAGGTGGTTTCGGAGGGGCGATGAGCCTTGCCAACCTCGCAAGTGCTGCAGAATCGACCTATGAAAAACGCTTCTCAAAGCCTGCGAAACACACGTTGAAATTCGGGGCCTCGGGCTTTAACGCGCGGAACCTGTTGATTGAACGTGCTGGTGCCTTGGAATTCGCACGTGATCTGGAAAGCCGCACAGACGGTGAGATTCGCATCGAATTCATTGGCGATAACCAGATTTGTGGCCAGACATCCTGTGTTGAAAAAACCCAACAGGGTATTGTTGATATCTATGCTGCATCCACGCAGAACTCGGCCGGTGGTGCGCCTTACCTGAACGTTCTGGATTATGCCTACATGTTCCCGGGACGTGCGGCGCAGTATCACTTCCTTTACAGCCCGGAATCGCAGCGCATCCTGCGTGATCCACTTGAAAAACGTCACGGATTGAAGTTCCTGTTCAGCCATTGCGAGCTGCGCGGTATTCAGCTGGGTCTGGGTTGGGAAGACAAACCAACGGTGACCAAGCTGGAACAGTTGTTTGGCACCAAAAACCGTGTGACCGGCACTCAGCTGGGCCGCATTGCAATGCAGGCACTGAACCTGAACCCGGTTCCCGTCGCGTGGGAGGAAACGCTGGACGGCCTGAAGCAGGGCCTGATCGATGGCGCAGAAACATGGGCGTCTGCGGTGGCTTACGCCAATATGTCGCCGGTTGTATCGCAGTCAGTTGATCTGAAATTCTTCTGCGGCACCGAGCACACATCGATGAGTTCGTCCGTCTTTGATAGCCTTGATGGCCATCTGCAAGATGCGGTTATGGAATCGTCTTACTGGGCGCAAACCCACGTTCAGGCCGCCAACGAAGCCGCGCTTGTCAAAACCGTTGGTCATTCTGATCCACAAATGCCGGGCACTATTTTTGCGGAAAACAATGTCCGCAATGCCTTCCTCGCGGAGGATCAAATCAAGATGGCAGAAGAAATGTGTTCGCCAGAGTTCCAGCCGCAGCTTTGGGAGAAGTGGCGTGAACGTCTGAACGGCTGGGCCGGTGGCATCGATACCTATCAGGAAATCTATGACATCGCACGTCAGGTTCCCAAGGATATGAAGCCCGAAAATGTCGAGCCCCGCCGATGGTGGAAAGGCTGACCTAAGCCAAACAATGAGAGCCGGCGCCGTGTTTTTGCGCCGGCTTGTTATGTGTGCCTGAACCGGAAAATATCGACAGGCACGACAGGGAGGAAAACATGGCAATCTGGTCAGAGATCGGTGACATATTCAGCGCATTTGCGTCCCAGGACAGTTTCGAAATCCGAAATGCCCTGAAGTCAAATGCAGCCTGGGTGTTCGGAACCGTGGCCACCGCGGCAAGTGGGCTGCTGGTGATGTGGATCTATAAAAAAGTGCCTTGGCTTGATCGCCATTTGGAACGCACCATCATGGTGTACAGCTATCTTGCGATTGCGTTTATCATCTTCTGGGGCGTCATCGACCGTTTCGTTTTTTCAAATCAACAGCCCTGGTCCACCACCATTCCACCGCTGTTATTCATGATTATGGCCTGGTTCGGTGCCGCCTTTAATGTGCGCCTACGGACCCATCTAAGCTTTGCCGAGTTTCGAACCGTCATGCCGCGTGCAGGTCAGATGGCCTGTCTGACATTGGATGCGGTTTTGTGGTTCATCTTCTCGGTCATTGTTCTGGTCACCACAGCCCGCGTGACAGCGTTGTCGGCGTCCAATTTCCAGATCGTCTTGGGAACCGACAATGTGATGCAGTGGTGGTTCCTGATCACTGCCCCCATGTCCTTTGTCCTGATGGCTGCGCGCGTTTTCGAAAATTTTTTCGAAGACCTCAGGAATTTTAAAAGCGGTGCGCCACTGATCAAACAAGCCGTTATCGGAGGAGACGTGTGATGGATGTTTCAACCTGGGTTACGCTCATCTCGATCGGCGTCACGGTGCTTTTCATGCTGGGTGTGCCCGTCTTGTTGGTCATTGCCTATTGGGTGATTGGCTGCTCTTTGGTGCTGGGACTGACGCTTGATAACATGGGGGCAGAGCTGCTCAATGTGTTTAACAAGGGTTTTGCGCTCTTGGCGATGCCATTGTTTATTCTGACCGGCGACCTGATCAATCAATCCGGCATTGCCCGGCGATTATCCGATTTTGCCTATTCCTGTCTGGGATGGCTGCGCGGGGGGCTTGCGATGGCAGCCCTTGGGGCGTGTGGATTGTTCGCAGCGATTTCGGGTTCGAACTCGGCCACAACCGCCACGATTGGGTCAATGCTGCACCCGGAAATGGTCAAAGGCGGCTATGATGAACGGTTCTCGGCCGCCACCGCCGCGGCAGGTGGAACGGTTGGAATTATCATCCCGCCGTCGATTATCTTTATTGTCTATGGGTTCTTGATGAACCTGCCGATTTCCGACCTGTTTGTGGCGGGCATCCTGCCCGGAACTCTAATGGTCGTTGGCATGCAACTGGCATGTTGGATCATCTGCCGCCTTAACGGCTGGGGCTATCTGATCCCGCTGCAACTGAACCGCGTTTTGAAAACCGCCTTTGGCGCCTGGCTTGGGTTCTTTGCCATCGGTCTTGTTCTGTGGGGCATTTACACAGGCAAGTTTTCCCCGACGGAAGCGGCGGGGGTAACCGTCGGCTTTTGTATCATCGCGGGTGTGGGGTCTTGGCTGCTGACCAACATGATTGGCGCAGGCTCAGATAAAACATGGGAAGAAAAATCCTACCTCGAAATGCTGGTTGTGGAAGGGTTCACAATCCCGCAAATTCCGTCGATTGTGGTACGCTCAGCCCAGATCAGCGGTATCCTTGCGCCTTTGATCGCGGTATCTGTTGTGATGCAACAAATCCTGTCCCTGTTGGGCGCACAGCAAACCATTGGTGATTTTGTAACCGGCATGGGCGGCTATTATGCGGTGTTGTTTACATCAATGATCATCGTGTTCTTTTCGGGGATGGTTTTGGAAAGCCTGCCCGTCACGATCATCCTTGCGCCGATCCTTGCGCCAATTGCAGCGTCGGTGGGCATTGATCCCATCCACTTCTCGGTGATCTTCCTTGTGGGGGCCTCGATCGGGTTCATCACGCCACCTTACGGTTTGAACTTGTATGTGGCATCGGGCGTGACAGGTGTTCCCTATTTCCGACTGCTTCGCTATACCGTACCTTACCTTGTCGCCCTAATTGGTGTGTGGATCCTTGTATCCCTTGTACCAGATCTGGCGCTGATCCTATTGCCTAGCAGATGACCCGAGATGCCATGTCCGACGACGCAACAAACTCAAAAGACACTCAGATCCCGACCAATCTTCGGCTTTTGATGATACTTGAAGAGGTTGTGCGCCTCGGCGTGGCCGTCAAACCCGCTGACTTGATCGAGTCAATCGGGTTGCCCAAACCAACAATCCATCGGCTTTTGCAAACTGCGGAAGCCGAAGGATTTTTGCAACGTGACCTGGATGGCAGGACATATGGCCCCGGAGACCGGCTCAGATCTCTTGCGGTCAACACCATGTCATCAGAGCGTATACGAACCGCACGCCTTGCCATCATGAAAGGGGTCGCCGAGAAAATCGGAGAAACCTGCAATCTGGCAACCCCCGACCGGGAGGGGATGACCTATCTTGATAGGGTCGAAACCGAATGGCCCCTCAGGATCCAATTGCCCAGAGGAACGCAAGTGCCGTTCCATTGCACCGCCAGCGGCAAGTTGTATTTGTCATCCCTGCGCTCAACGACCTTAACCGGCGTTCTTTCCGCAAAACCGCTTGATCAATATACCGAACGCACGATCACAGCGCCGGAAAAGCTCCGCGACGAACTGGCCAAAACGCAACAGCGTGGATATTCGATCGATGACGAAGAGTTTATGATCGGGATGGTGGCGGTTGGCGTGCCAATCCTAGATCCACAAGGCAGATTGTTGGCAACTTTGTCGGCACATGCACCAGTTATGAGGTGCTCGCTTGAGCAGATTATTGAGTTTGTAGATCCTTTGAAAGAGGCCGCTGCTAAACTGTCTGAACTCAATAAGCTTCAATAGGTGTCTAAAGCATTGGGCAGAAGCCAGACCCAATTCACTTCCGACATGTGCTTGAACCGGATTTCTTTTTTTGTGGCAATAGCGCCCGTTGATGGACCCGCTGAGAACGGCAGGTTGATCCCGATTTGTCGCAACTCGCAATGATCAGATGCTGCACGCCAAAAGAACGATCGGACTGCCAAATCAGTGGTAAATCTACCCTGCCCTAATTTTTCTACTTGTGTATGAGGGTCTAAAATCAGCTAATTGTCCGTCGAGTGCTGCAATAAATGCTATCAATAGAGCGGCAGCAAACCGCGAAGGCGGGCTGAGCGGAACAAAGCGGGCTCAACGCGGATCACCGAATGCCTTGAACCGATATCCTCCGAGGTTGTTGAACCTCAAAATGGATGTCTGAGCTGATCCATTTCTGTTATTGGCGCTCTGGCCCAATTAGGTGTCTGTCCCAACAAAGCTGACCAGCAATCCGAACAGTTCATTTTGTGAAGAGATAGTGAGCTTTTTGTATAGCGAGCGGCGGTGCACCTTGACTGTTTGGCTTGAAATACCAAGATTCATACCAATGGCTCGGCTGGAATGGCCCTGAACAATCAAGGCGGCAACCTCGGCCTCGCGCATCGAGATATCCGTGCCACGCGCTTGGGCCATGGCATGAAATCTCCGATCCAGCGGTTGTGCCTCCACGACGTCTTCTGTTGGCTGATGGATCAGAATTTGCCTTAGCTTTGGGGCCAGGACTTTTGCGAACTGCCGAAATCTGACAACGTCATTGGTGCGAAACCGGCGCTGCCCTTGGTTGCGCCCCATCGAAAGGTGGACGGCGGTATCATCGTCGATCCGCGCAACAAACCCCAGTTCATCCACCATATTTGTATCCCCGAAATAGTTGGTGAAATACTCGCTTGATTCAAACCGGTCCGGCGCAATGTCTCTTAGCGAGCAGGCCTCCCAATCTTGGACAAGAAAGGCCCGATGGAAGAATGGGTCGACCATAAAGCCCAGCTTTTCGTACCGTTCATCAAACAGCCGGCGCAGGGTCTTATCCGGTATCCAGCGAAATAGAACTTTGGGAAGACGGGTGCGATGGAAATGGATCGCAAGGATACTTTTGGCGTGAAAGGTCGGGCCGAAAAACGGGGTGATCGCGCGGTCAAAACTGTCCACGCTGTCCGCAACTGCAATCTCCCCAAGAAAATCATATTCATCCACAGAACACCTCCCGGCCGTTTAGCACCACCAAATTTGTATATTTTCTACAAAATATACCACTCTGGTGGTATTGGTTGATTGTTTCCGTGTCAATTAACGTTGAAAATAACAGCGCAAACAAAGGCGCGAGATTTTGGGAGGGATGGCATGACATCCGCAATTGGCCTGAACGGGCTGCAAAAAACATATCCGGGGTCGCCTCCGGTGCGGGCGCTGCGAAATGCCGACCTTACGATCAATGACAATGAGTTCTTTACCCTTCTAGGGCCTTCAGGCTGTGGCAAAACCACGCTTTTGCGCCTTATGGCGGGGTTCGAGGTGCCGACTGCGGGGGAACTGACACTGTTCGGGGATGACATCGCGCATCTGCCACCAGAAAAACGCCCGATTAACACGGTGTTTCAGCATTACTCGCTGTTCCCGCATATGTCTGTTCTGGACAATGTCGCCTTTGGCCTCAAACGCCTGCGCAAATCGGATGCCGAGGCCAAGCGCGTGGCCCAAGAGATGCTTGATCTGGTGCATTTGTCTGAATTCAGCACGCGCAAACCTGAACAACTGTCTGGTGGGCAACAACAGCGTGTGGCTTTGGCGCGCGCGCTTGCCCCGCAGCCGCGTGTTTTGCTGTTGGACGAGCCGCTTTCTGCGCTTGATCTGAAACTCCGCCAATCGATGCGGGCAGAGTTGAAGCGCCTTCAAAAAGAAACCGGAATTACCTTTGTCTTTGTCACGCACGATCAAGAAGAGGCGCTGGCGATGAGCGACCGGATCGCGGTGATGTCACAAGGCGAGATCCAGCAGGTGGGGGATCCCGCGACCATTTATGAATTTCCCGAAAACCGCTTTGTGGCTGAATTTATCGGCGATGCGGATTTCTTTGAGGCCGAAACACTGGGGGGTACCAGTTACAAGCTGCCCAACGGCGAGACCATAAACGGCCCAGAAAACAAGGCAGAAACCGGCGCCAAGGTGACCCTGTTTTTCCGCCCTGAAAAAGCGACGCTTAAACGCGCGGGCAAAGGATTGTCCGGACGCGTCTCCGACATCCTCTATCTGGGCAACAGCACCGATTACGTGGTGGAATTGACACAGGGCGGTTCACTGACCGTGAGATCCGAAAACCACAAAGATGGAACCGCCATTGCGGATGTGGGGTCCGATGTGGTTGTTGAAATTGACCCCGCAGCGGTGCGGGTGTTGACGACATGATGCAGATCGGCACCAAAATACGGTCGCATGCGGCCCTGATCCCGGCCACGGCGGTTATCGGCATCTTCATGATCGTGCCTATCCTGATCATACTGGTCTATTCGTTTCTGGCGCCGGGTGATTACGGTGGCGTGAAGCCCGAATTTTCGGCGGATGCCTATCAACGTCTGCTGTTTCAGCGCGACTTGTTTGATCAGATGGTCTTTGATCCGGCTTACCTGAAAATTGCGTTTCGCTCCGTTTGGGTCGCTGTCGTTTCGGTTGTCGGCTGCCTGGCTCTTGGATTTCCGGTGGCCTATTATATCGCCTGCCAATCGGAAGAGCGGCGCAATATCTACCTGTTGCTGATCACCATCCGTTCTGGACCAACCTTTTGATCCGCACCTATTGCTGGATCCTTGTGCTGCGCGACACCGGGTTGATCAATGGCGGGTTGATGCGATTGGGGCTTATTGATGAGCCGCTGACCCTTTTGTACACCGAAGGGGCCATCGCGCTTGGCCTGATCTATACCTATGTGCCCTTCATGGTGCTGCCGATCTATGCCGCGCTTGAACGGCTGGATCGACGTCTGATCGAAGCGGCGCGCGACCTGTATTCCAACCGCTGGGTGGCCCTGCGCCATGTGGTGATCCCATTGGCGATGCCGGGGATTATCGCGGGGTCGATCCTGGTCTTCATTCCAGCACTTGGAGCCTTCATCGCGCCCGACCTTCTGGGTGGCGGCAAGAACCTGATGCTGGGCTCTTTGGTGCAACTTCAATTTTCATCCGCACGCAACTGGCCCTTCGGATCTGCGCTGGCGATGGTCATCATGGCGATGGTTCTGCTTTGCTTGTTCTTCTATGCCCGCAGCGCCAAGAAAACGGTGGGGGATTCAGCATTGACCCAGAAAAACGACATTCGCTGGCTGCCCGGTTTCAATTGGGTCACGCTGTGCTTCTTTCTGTTCCTGTATTTGCCGCTGATTATCCTTGTAGTGTTTTCCTTCAACGCCTCGCGATCCGCCACGGTCTGGAGCGGCTTTTCACTGGAATGGTACGTGAAAGCCTTTGCCAATGACGACATCCAGCGCGCCACGAAAAACAGCCTGATCATCGCTGTATTCTCGACCACCTTTGCCACAACCATGGCAACGATGGCGGCGCTGGCCCTGTCGCGAAACCGGGCTGTGAAACGTAAAAACCTGTTTGGCGGCGTGTTGATCCTGCCCCTGATGGTGCCCGAAATTGTGACCGCTGTGGCCACGCTCACATTCTTTTCCGCCATCGGATTGTCGCTTGGACTGGGCAACATCATCATCGCGCACTCGGTGTTTTGCATCCCCTTTGCCTATCTGCCCATCCGCGCCCGTCTGGATGGGATGGATGAGAGTTTAGAAGCTGCGGCGCGTGATCTGTATTCAAACAAATGGGCCACGCTGCGGCTGATCACGCTGCCGCTTTTGATGCCGGGGATCGTGTCTGGGGCGATGCTCGCCTTTATCATTTCGCTGGATGATTTCATTATCACGCTGATGGTGGCCGAGGCCGGATCAACCACCTTGCCAATCTACATCTACAGCCTTGTGCGCGTCGGGATCACGCCCGAGGTCAACGCAATCTCGACCGTTCTTTTGGGGGTTTCGGTCCTCATCGTCACCGTGTCCTATCTGGTCGGAAAAAAGAAATAGGGACGCGGTTCATTTCTGGGAGGAAACCATGAAAACGATCACAACATCCTTGCTGGGCCTACTGCTTGGTGCCGGTGCCGCTTTTGCTGACGGTGAGCTATTTGTCTATAACTGGACAGATTACACGGCACCCGAATTGATCAAGAAGTTCGAGGCCGAAACCGGCATTTCCGTCACGCTCGACACCTACGATTCAAACGAGACTTTGCTGGCCAAACTGCAATCTGGCGCCACTGGATATGACATCGTTGTACCTAGCCACAATTTTGTCGAAATCTTCGTTGCAGAGGGATTGTTGCAGCCGATCAATGCCTCAAAACTTGAAGGTGCGGCCAATCTAAACGCAGATTTCACCAGCCCAAGTTGGGACAAGGACAACACCTATACGATCCCATGGCAGTGGGGCACGACCTCGTTCACCGTAAACACGGATGTTTATGGCGGCGACATCAACACCTATGATGTTCTGTTTCAACCAACTGAGGAATTGCAGGGCAAGATTGGCATGTTCAAATCCGCAGACGAGGTGATCTCAATGGGATTGATCTCGCTTGGTCTGCCGTTGTGCAACGAAAACCCCGAAGACATGCAAAAGGTTCTGGATCTGCTCAAGGCCCAGAAGCCACATGTGAAAACCTATAATTCCGATGGTATTCTCGAGCGTCTGACTTCTGGCGATGTTGCGGTGCACCAAAACTGGAACGGCTATTCCATTCGGGCGCGCGACGAAAATCCATCCATGAAATACGCCTTCCCTAAGGAAGGGGTGATTACATGGGCCGACAATATCGCCGTGCCCAAGGGCGCACCCAACTATGACAATGCCATCAAGTTTATTGAGTTCCTGATGGACCCGGAAAATATCGCCATTCAATCGAATTTCGCCGGGTATTCCAACGGGATCTCAGGCAGCGATGCACATATGAGCGAGAAGCTCAAAACAGCGCATGAATTGTCGCCGCCTGAAGGCACCCCGCTTGTCTTCTCGCAAACCTGCTCTCCCGAGGCGGTAGAGTTGCAGAACCGCGTTTGGACCGCGCTTTTGCAATAATACCTCCTCAACTGGCGGGGCCTCGCCCCGCCACCTTTTCCACAGAAAGCTGACGGTAAATGAGCGACCTGATCATTTATAATGCGAGCATCCTCACGATGGTGCCGGAACATCCGCGGGCCGAAGCGATTGCCATTCAAGGAAACCGTATCTGCGCCATTGGCCAGACGGATGAGATAAAGGCGTTGGCCCAGTTGAAGACCAAGCTGATCGACGCCAAGGGGCGCAGTGTTTTGCCCGGCTTCATCGACAGTCATGTGCATCTGTTTCAGGGATCAGCCGAGTTGGATTTCTTGCCCGTTGGCGGGATTACGGATTTGGCCAAGGTACAACCTGCTGTTTCGGATTATGCAAACACACGCCCCGATGAACCGCTGGTTCTGGGGGTTGGAGCGTTTTACGATCTGTTTTTAGGTCAAGAGACCTCTCCGCGTCTGTTGCTTGATATGATCCTGCCAGATCGGCCCTTCGCACTGCTTGCAGCTGATCTTCATACCGTTTGGGCCAACACATGTGCGCTTGAAAAAGCAGGCCTTTTACAGGGGGCGGATATGCCTGAAGGCAGCACTGTGATCATGGGCGATGACGGGCTTGCCAATGGGACCTTGCTGGAAACGGGTGCCTTTGGGCCTGTTCTGGCCCTGTCGCGCACCGGCGGGCGGGACATGTTGGGATATGTCACGGGGGATGATCCGGATCCGGCCGCAACCAAGGCGGAGCGTGAAGCGGACAAGGAAATGCTTTTGAAAGGCCTCAACCATGTGGCCGCCCATGGCATCACCACGCTGCACAATATGGACGGCAATTTCTATCAGCTCGAACTTCTGAGCGAGTTAGAGACCGAAGGGCGACTAAACGTGCGTGTTCAGGTGCCCATGCATCTGAAAAATTATGACCCCCTTGAACGGTTGCAAGAGGCCGCTGAAATGCACGCCCAATACAACAGCGACAAGGTTTGGTCCGGCCGAGTGAAAATGTTCATGGACGGCGTGCTGGAAAGCCGGACCGCCCTGAAATCCCGCCCTATCCCGACACGCCTGAAACGCAGGGCGAAGCGGTGTTTGACCCCGAGCACTTTAACGAAGCCTGCCGTATCGCTGATGCGATGGACCTGCAAATCAGCGTGCACGCCGTGGGTGATCTTGCGGTCAGCCGCGTGTTGGACGGGTATGAATACGCCCGGAAATGCAACGGAAAACGCGACTCACGCCACCGGATCGAACATATCGAAGTGATTTCAGAGGCGGATATCAACCGTATGAAAGCGCTTGGTGTTGTCGCCTCGATGCAACCCCGCCACGCCGCCTTTGCGGGCTTCTTTGAACCACCTCAGCCAAACAGTGTCCTCTATGAAGATGAATGCGCACGGGCTTATGCGTGGCAAACTTTGAGAGACAAGAACATTCCACTCGCCTTTTCAACCGATTGGCCCGTCGTGCCCGTGGATGTCATGGCGAACCTTCAATGCGCAGTCGCCCCGGTGGATCTTGGGCCAAGCTGGCCAGATCAAAGCCAATCCCTGATAGACGCGCTGAACAGTTACACAGCCGTAAATGCCTGGATGGCGTTTCGGGACACCTTTCACGGACGGTTGAAGCCCGGCCTGGTGGCCGATTTGGTCATGCTGGACGGAGATATTACATCTTGTGCACCGACTGAGCTGGACAGTTTGCCCATTGCACTGACCATTTGCGATGGGGACATCACGTTTTGTGGCGATGTGGCAGGCGGCTGAATTTGACGATCGAGTGAGATATTCTCAACAACCGATCCCCGAAAGCGGACTTTCCAACCCTGTTGGGAATGGGCTCTCCCACCACCTTCGCTGCGCCGCTCAGGAGGGGTCGGTTTGGGACGCACTGCCGTTCGCTGCAGGCCACATGAACTCGTGATACGAGGGACAAAGCGCTCCTTCGTTGCAGTTGCATCCATGGATGTTTTCATGACTTCAATTCAACGCATGCTGTCTTTCCAACACTCCACGAACGATCGAACAGAATGTAGGCCGCGCGCCTGTCAGCCTTCGGGTTCACCCGCCGCTTCGCGATGCATGTCCTCCCAGACCAGATCCATCGGATCCGTCATTACAGCTCCTCGCAGCAACATTCATAGCTTCAAGGTAAATGTCCATTGATCCGAGTTGGGGCGGTGAAGACATCAGCATTGCCAAGTTTTACATTGGCAACCAATGCCAGCCCGACATCATGTGCGGTTTTGACAGCTTGGGCGGTGGGAGCGGAGACGGCGATCAGAAGCGGGCAGCGGATAATTGCCAGCTTCTGCACAAGCTCAATTGACACGCGTGATGTCATGACCACGGCACCGCTTGACGGATTAATGCCCGCATGCAGCAAAGCCCCTAGCAGTTTGTCCAGGGCATTGTGCCGCCCCACATCCTCGCGCGCTATGACAATACCCTGCCCCGGTTGCAAGAAGCCAGCGGCATGGGCCGCGCGCGCTTGATCGTGCAATGGCTGGTGCTGGCGCAGCAGGTCAGGTGCAGTGACCACCTCTTGCGTGTCAAAACGGATGGCTGAAACAGGCAATTTGGGCAGGTCGCGCAAGGCCTCGGCAAGACTGTCTATACCGCACAGCCCACACCCAACAGGGCCCGCCATGACGCGGCGCCGGGCTTCGATCCGGCTTTGGGCCTGTTCGGTTAACCAGAAACGGGCCTCGATCCCATTCTCATGCGCAATCTGTTGGAATTCCTCAACTTCCTCAAGATCTTGCACAAACCCCTCACTTACGACAAACCCATAGGCGAAATCTTTGATATCCTTCGGAGATGCCATCATGACAGCCACCGTTGTACCATTAAGCACAACGGCAATCGGCATTTCCTGCGCCAGCAATACTGCGCGCGCATCCTCGCCGGTCAAATTATACGACACGGTTGCCATCATTGCCATGTGATGCATTTTGTCATTGTTGCGAACCGTTGCAGTCATGACGCCAGATCTTTCGCTTTGAAAAAATCCAAACCCTGATCGTTCAGGATGTAAAACAGGCGCTGGGATTTGTCCTCGCGGTCCTCAAGTGTGATCAGTTCCGCCTCTTCTGCAAGGGCAACGCATTCACGCAGCACAAGCGCATGGGCGACCTTCAGCTTGCGGGAAAAGCTGCGACTGTCATTCGCAATGCCCATCCATACCGCTACAAGGATCCCCGCCCCAATGGGCTGACCCTCTCAGGCGCATCTGTCAAAAGCCGTTCAATTTCCAAGGTCAGGGGATCGCCCATCTTACCTCCCCGCAGCCCGGAACGTCACCATCACCGATTTGGACGCAGGCGTGAAACTCTTGTCACCAAAGCTTTCATGCGGCACCAGCACATTCAGCTCCGGGTAATAGCCCGCCACACAACCGCGGGGTATGTCGTAGGACACAAGGCGGAAGGCGCGGGCGATACGCTCGATCCCGTCATCATAGGCGCCGATCACATCCACACGGTCCCCAGCCTCCATGCCCAGCAGCTTCAGATCCTCGCGATGCATGAACACCACCTGCCGTTCGCCATAGACACCACGATAACGGTCATCCATGCCGTAGACGGTGGTGTTATATTGATCATGCGACCGGAAGGTCTGCAAAACAAAGGTCTGTTCATCACGCTGTGTGCGCTGCCATTCAGTCTGCTCTGGCAGATCCGCGTCCGAGAAATTGGCACGCCCGGTTGGCGTGCGCCAATCCCGTGCAGCGCCACTGTTATATAGATGAAAGCCCCGCGGTTTGCGCACATCCGTGTTGTAGTTGCCAAAGACCGGCAGAACGCGAGCGATCAGATCGCGGATCTTGTCGTTGTCATCAGCCAACACGTCCCAGTTCACCACGTCATCGCCCACGGTCGCCTTGGCGATGCCCGCAATGATCCGAACCTCAGATCGCAGTTGGTCAGAGGCTGGCAGGTTGATCCCTCCAGACCCATGCACCATCGACATGGAATCCTCGACCGTGACAATCTGACGTTCCCCCTTAGAGTTCCGATCAATCTCGGTCCGGCCAAGGCAGGGAAGGATATATGACATTTTACCCGGCAACAAATGCCCGTGGTTCAGCTTGGTCGCCACATTCACCGTCAGGTCCAGATTGCCAAGCGCCGAGGCAATCAGCGGGCTGTCTGGCGTTGCACGTGCGAAATTGCCGCCAAGGGCAACAAAGGCCTTTGCCTCTCCATTCAGCATCGCACCGATGGCGCGCAGTACATTGTGACCCGGCTTACGTGGCATCGGCACGCCCAGCTCACGCTCCATCGCGTCCAGAAGAGGGGCCGGGGCTTTTTCATTGATGCCAACCGTGCGGTCACCTTGCACGTTTGAATGCCCGCGCACCGGGCAGACCCCTGCCCCCGGACGGCCAATATTGCCACGCAGAAGCATGAAATTGGTAATCTCGCGGATTGTCTGAACCGAGTGCTTATGCTGGGTCACTCCCATAGCCCAGGTGGTGATCACCTTATCCGCAGCCATGTAAAATCCAGCGGCCTGTTCAATTTCAGCGCGGGTCAAGCCGGATTGGTCGAGTATCTGGTCCCAGTCGGTGGCCTCAACCAATGCGCGGTATTCGTCAAACCCGTGGCAATGCTCGGCAATAAAGTCGTGATCCAGCACCGGCGTCTCCCCCGCCGCCTGTGCGACCTCTTCGGCGGCAAACACAATCTTTGCCATGCCACGGAAAATCGCCATGTCCCCACCAAGGCGCGGACGGAAGTAATCAGTTGAGGTCGGTTCGGACGCACCGCGGATCATTTCCAGCTTGTTTTGCGGATCGGCAAATCGGTGCAAACCCTTTTCCTTGAGCGTATTGAACACCACAACCCGCGCGCCGCGCTGGGTCGCTTTGCGCAGATCAGCCAGCATGCGCGGATGATTGGTGCCGGGGTTTTGCCCGACAACAAAGATCGCATCCGCCTCTTCAAAGTCCGATAGCAGGACCGTGCCCTTGCCAATGCCGATGCTTTCAGTCAGGGCCACGCCGCTGGCCTCGTGGCACATGTTCGAGCAATCGGGGAAGTTGTTGGTGCCATACAGACGCACAAACATCTGATACAGAAACGCCGCCTCGTTGCTGGCACGGCCAGACGTGTAAAACTCGGCCCGGTTCGGATCATCCAGCGCATTCAGGGCAGTGGCGATCTCGGCAAAGGCCGTATCCCATTCCACCGCCTCGTATTTATCCGTCATCGGGTTATATCGCACCGGATGGGTCAAGCGCCCCTGATGCTCAAGATCATAATCGGTCCAGTCCTTCAGCTCGGATACGGTGTGTTTTGCAAAGAATTCAGGCGTAACGCGGGCCTTGGTCGCCTCCCATGCAACGGCTTTCACGCCATTTTCGCAGAACTCAAATGACGAACCATGTTCCGGGTCGCCCCAAGCGCACCCCGGACAGTCAAACCCATCAGGTTGGTTCGCCTTCAGCATGGTTTTCGCACCGGACAGCGGTTTGCCACTGCCCATCAACTGGCGCCCCACGCTTTTCAACGCCCCCCAACCGCCTGCTGCATTCGAGCTTTTCCCGATATGGTTCTTTTTGGGCATGGTCACGCATCCATTCCTAACGCCCTCGGTTCAAAACGGCGCAACCAAGCGACCGCCCACGAAGGCAAAACTAATCATTTTTTCAGGGGCTTGCTGCAGGCAAGTGTTTGTCGGAAACACTAGATCCGTGGCTGTTTTCGGTTGAGTGCGCAGGAACGCGCCTATCTGTCAATCCGAAAGATATCCCGAACATCATGACCCAAATTGCTGCGCCATGACGAGGCAAAATACGACATGAAAGCCCCACAAACCGCAGCGCTTTCGCAATTCATTATCGCCAGTGCAGAAATTTGGGGTTGTCTGAACGCATAATTTGCGAAACAAACACCTATGTCTGTTGTTTGGCCCGAGAGATTTGCTCCGCAAGGACTCGGTCAGCACACCAAGCTTGATTTGCCAGGAGTGGCGACCCGTTCTGCCCTTCATATTGCCACCATCGCCTCTGGGGTGACGGTGACCCTTAGCCGTTTCATGGAAACAGATGGGCGATCGGATGATATTCGACGCCAGACCGACACAGTGCTGGTGGTGCTTGGCCTGAAAGGCGTAACCCATCTGACATGCCTTTCAACCGGGCAGACTGCGCAGATCCGGCAGGGTGAATGTTGGTTGATACACCCATTGCAATCAGGCATCCGCCGACATATTGCGGCGCAAGATGAAACATCTAGCTTTGTCATATCGATCCGCCAGCAAGACGTGTCTGACACCCTCAAAACCGCAGCAGCAGCATTTTGTTTGTCAGGGGCAGTGTTTGCCAAGGTCGAGACCCAGACCACCCCGCCAACCGCCTTTGCAACGCTGTTTCACGAGGACCTGACCCCGATCGAGCTGTTGCAAGTGGAAGCGCAGTGTTTGGGGTTCATTGCCGACGCCCTTGTCTGTGCCTCCTCCGCGTCGGAAACGCGACTGACAAAGCGGGTGCGCACCTATCTTGAGCCACGGCTTGCCAAGAAGACCACACTTGAAGATGTGGCACGTCATATCGGGGTCAACCGCACAAAGCTGAACGCAACTTTACGGGCAGAAGCCGGAGTATCCGTCTTCGAACTGTTGCGGGACATGCGGGTGTCCCGTGCCCGGTCCCTTTTGCAGACAACCGGGAAATCATTGGCGGAAGTCGCCGATGCCACAGGGTTCTCCAGCGCCAGTCATTTATGCCGAACCTTGAAATCCTTCCGCGCGCCGCATGCAGCAAATGACACTGAAACTGCAGCAAGTGAAACACAGTAAAACGCGAGATGATATCGCGCTGATCAAATTCAAACTGATCAGGAGTATGGACCGTGAAGAAGGGCTATGTCGTTGTTCCCATCGCAAGCGTTATGATGACCGCACAGGGAATTGCACCGGGGATTGCACAAGAGGTGGCACCGGATGCCCCCTATGATCTGGGGGAGATCATCGTAGGCGCGCGCCTGTTTGACGAGGCCGCAAGCACCGTGCCCGGATCTTTGTCGGTTGTGTTTGCCGAAGACCTTGCTGCGCCGGAAAGTGCCGACCTTGGGGATATAACGGCCGGCACGCCAAATGTGACGTTCCAGAAATCCAATTCGGACGAACGCCTGATCATACGCGGGATCAGCGCCTATCCGAACGCGCTGGCCGATCCGGTGGGTGTTAAGGTCAATGGCGTCGCCCTGCCACTGGGAACGATGCAGGCACCAACCCCGATTGCGCTGGATCAGGCGACGGTTCTGGTTGGACCGCAGGGCGCGCATTATGGGCGCAACTCCGAAGCGGGGCTGGTCAGCCTTGAGCTCGCCGCACCGGGAGCCGAAGACCAGACGCGCCTCAGCTTCACCGGGGCCAGCCCAAAGGCCGGGGATCAAACCTATATCGGGTCACTTTTGCTCAATCGAAATCTAGGAAATTTCGGGTTGGTCTTCGCGCTTGAAGGCGAACGCAGTGACAGCCCCATCACCAATCCAACCCGTGCCCTGCCAAGTAACGAACGATTAACGGGCTATGCTGGGCTTGGTTTTGAAACTGATGCAGGCACAACAATTGAACTGACCCATGTTTCGAAAACGAAGATGGCAGCAAAGAGCAGTTTCGCTATGCCGACGGCCCCTTTGCGACCGAGAGATTTCAAAGTAACTATGGCACCCCTTCCCTTGAAGAGCGGAAAAGCAATGTGACCTCTCTGAGGATCAAGCACCGTTTCGACTGGGCTGAATTCACGTCGATCACCGGGCTGACCGGTTTTGACCGCAATTTCGAACTCGACTTTGACACCAGCCCATTGCCGCTTGGGGTCACGCAGCTTGCGTTGCGCGATCGAAACATCTCGCAGGAATTCCGTCTGACCTCACTGCCGGAGCGTGCTGACGCTTTGAAATGGTCGGCTGGCGCAAGTTTCTACAAGCAGGATACGGACGTTGTGTTTGACCTTGGGGCGTTTTCGACAAAGCGCGAAACAACCATTGAACAAACCGGTGCCGCGATCTTTGGCTTTGCCGAATACCAGATATCTGAGAGGTTGCGCCTAGGCGCAGGTGCCCGACTGGATCATGTGTCCTCCTCGGGTGCGCAGGTGCTAAGCTCTCCACGGGGTACTGCAAACTATTCCGTTGACCAAAATGCAACTGCGTTTCTGCCAAAATTAACGGTCGCCTATGACCTGACCGATCAAACGCTGATTTATGGTTCGGTCGCACGGGGGTATCTTGCGGGTGGCTACAATTATAATTTCGCAAATTCTGCAGCAAATTTTGCATTTGATCCCGAATACACCACTACTGCCGAAATCGGGATGCGCTTTAACGGTGCGCGCTCGGTGGTTGAGATTGCAGCGTTTTATTCCGATATCACCGACAAACAGATCGTCGAGACCGTGCCCGGTGGCGCCCAGAAAATTGAGAATGCCGCTGCCGCCAAAGCCTATGGCATTGAGGCCAAGCTGGATCAGCAGATCAGCGATCACTGGTCGCTTCAGGCCAGTGCAGGATGGCAGCGGGCCACGGCGACGTCCTTTCGCACCTCAGCCTTTTCCCCAACAGGTCCGGTGCCCGTGGACTATTCCGGAAACAAGCTGCCATTTTCGCCGGATCTGACCTA
>JQGR01000054.1_pt1 | contig 21919 bp, 27 predicted proteins | sample 210181 | NCBI WGS metagenome assembly JQGR01 (sample SAMN02928655, study PRJNA255238) | bioreactor metagenome | biome: continuous culture; feature: L-culture metagenome assembled contigs; material: continuous culture biomass; isolation source: continuous culture inoculated with microbial biomass... | reverse complement strand
GAATGTTCAGTCTTGATAGTTCCTTTAGGCTTCAGGTTGGTTGGCTCAATAATCGCCGGTTGTGCGGCCATGGCGGACGCGGTTGGTTCTCAATTCGCGGATGCCGTAGCCCAGCGCATCCAACCCATGGTCGCAGTCGTATTTCGGGTCGATGTCGTTGGGGTTCAGCGTGGATCGCGGCGCTTCTGGGATCGTTTCGATCAGGTATTGGCACTTGGGCGTGAAATAGATGCCGGGTCCGTCGCCAGTTTTTGAATTGTTCAGCAGCTGGCGCAGCAAGGCCCACGTGCCAGCGCGGCCTTTTTTGCGAGGCTTGTGAGCCGGGATGCCTGCTTCGCGAAGCAGCTGGATCACGGTTTCTGATGCCAAGCCGCGTGCGTCATCATGGATGACCGGCGGCACTGCCTTCAGTTCGTTTTCGACTTTGGCCATATACTTCAGCTGTTCGGCCCAAGCAGATGGTGAAATTCCGTTGCCAATCGCCAGATTCTCTCGATCCACGACACTATCGGTTTCATCAATGCCGATGACCGTGCCAGCTGGCAGATACAGTCCGTTGCTGTAGCGCATGTCCTTGCGGGTTTCGCCCAACAGGACACCGACGCACGGGGCAGATGTCCCCCAGTCGCACCCGATGCGATATTTGTAGCGGGCAAATTGGAAGGCAGGGGCTTCGGGGATGATGTGAACAGCTTCGTCCCAGACATCAGCAAACATCCCGCCACCCAACGCTGCGAAACGGCCTTCAAGCCACGCCTCGGCCAACTGCTTGTCGCCGCCGGTCGATGCCAGCAGTTGGGAACGATAAGCGGCTTGGTCAATGTGCTGGTTGTCCTGATAGGTGCTGTGGCAGATCACCCATGTCTGACCGAATTCGTCTTCAAAGGGCGTCCAGTATGCGGCCTTAGATAAGAAGTTCTTCACGATCCGGCTGTGTGATGCACCGCCGGGGTTGGCGGTCAGGTGTATATGTGCGTGGCGACCGGGGGCGACCCGCAGGTTTGAACGGGCACGCATCATGAAAGCCCATGCAGACTTGCTGTAGTTGCCGACTTCATCGCCATACAGGGCGCTGAACGACCGCCCCTGCAGCTTGTTGTATGAAACTTCGTCCCCGATGTTGCTGAACTGGACGATGCCACCTGTTGGCAAGGTGATGGTGCCGTCTGACTTGTTGCGGATGACACCTTGACCGAAAGCGGCTGTGAACAAAGCGAACAGTTCCGCCTGCAATTCCAGCAGACCGGCCCAGCCTTCACGAAGCACCAGTGGACGCGCATCTGGTCCGAAATCTTGGCAGTGATCTAGGCAATCCAACATCAGTGTGAACGATTTCGAACTGCCCCGGCCACCGACCGACAGCAGGTTGTTTGACCTGAATGATAGGATCAGCGTGCCCTTCTGGGTTGGCTGAATTGGGGTGGTTGATGTGGAGTTCAGCATTGGTGTTACCTCGGATCGTCGCCCAGCTGCTTGGGCCATGGAACGCCTGCTGAGATGTCGGTTGGATCAAGTGATGTGATGTCTTTGACCAATGTCGGGGAACCATCGCCGCTGGTACCACCAGTGAACTTGGCGGTGCCTTTTAGGCGGTAGCGACCGACAACCGGTTTTCCAGTTCTGGCACAGCAGTGGATGGAAGCACTTTCAACAAACGCCCCCATGTCGCCGGGTGTGAAAAGGAAATCATCACCGTTTTCGTCTTTTTGAACTGGGCTGGTCATCGTTCGATCCCCTTTCGCTTGCGGGCCACGGGCTTATCGCCGGTGTCATCAGGGGTGACATCGCGCAGCTGGTTGGTCAGCTTGGCCAGATCAGTTGGAGACATCGCCGGTGGGATCGTGATGTTGATGGCTGGGGCTTTGTCAGCTGGCTGGACCGGCGTGGTTTCGCGGTATCCATGCGATCCCTTCAGCAGGAAGATCGCGCTGGCCACGTTCCCTGATCTGGCTTGTTCCATCAGCAGACTGACCAGTTCATCGTGCATGGCACCGTGGCCTTCTTCGTATGCGGCCTTTAATTCATCGTCGCGGTCCAGCAGATCACGGAAGGTAGAAGGCGGAATACCAATCGCAGCTGCGATGGTTGCCTGTGAACAGCCGTTCGAACGCAACCGGCGCACTAGCGGGTGTGCTTCAGGGCTGACAGCCCAGCGGCCTTCTGTCTTTGCGGCCAATGATGATGCAGTTTGGGTCATGCAGCGATTGTATTTCGCCTGCAAACCCAAGTCGTTCGTCCGACCGGAAACTAAACATCTGAAGGGTCAATTTTGGTTTTCGCTTCCCGCAGGATGCCCAAACGGGTAATTCGGGCGATGGCCGAAATCAAAATCGCATTATTTCAAATAGATAGGGAGTTCCAGCAAGTTCCAGTGTAGGGGCTGCTCTATCCGGTTCTTTTTATACGAGCGGGTAGGTCAGCTACACTGACATTCTTAGTTTGCGCCTGATCGCGCCTTCCCCCAAGCCCAATCAGCAAGAACCCATGAAACGTCAGATCGTCAGAAATCATCAGACCATAAGTAGCTGTATTTATTACATTTCTGATGATCTGATGATTAGAAGAAATATTGTTGACCAGAACCCTGAAACTATAGTCGTTGCTATTTGGGCTTGGTTCGTAAATCACCAGCGAAGGCAGAAAAATCGTCAGAATTGTCAGATCGTCAGAAGTTAAATGAAATCATGAGTTTATCGTCTGATGATTTCTGACGATCTGACGATAGCATAGAGCGCCAGACGACCGGCCCCAGCCCAACAGCCAGCACCGGTCGTCCACGTCGATCCTGTGTGGGATCAGAAGGGAATGTTGCCCTGATAGGGTTCATCAACCCAGCGATCCGGGTCAGGCCAATCTTGCGGCCCAAACCGCTTTGCCCAATCATCACGCATCTTCTGAAGGCTTGGGAACTGATACATCCGGTTGCCCTGGGGATCATTTGCAGCGGTGCACCCCACTTGCTTCAATTCACGGCCTAGTTTGTTCGTGGACAGGTGCTTAAGTGCTGGCACCACTTCAGCCATCTGATCGAATAGCCCCAACGCAGCGCCGTCTGTTGAACCGATGACAGTGACGCACCCAAAGTCCTTATTCGGACGACGACCGGGAACGAAGCCCGCTTCCAAAACGCCAAGAAGCCAGTCATCGAAAGGTCGCAGGCTGCGAAGTTTCTGATCACGAAGTGCGGCTGTCTGTGGCACATCTCGACGCGGGTGCCAGTTGCCCAATTCCATGCTCAGAAGATCATGCGCCATGGCTTCAAGACCGCCGTTCTTCAGTTCCTGATCCAGCGCGGCGAAGTAGTGATCGCCCCGATCTTTGGTCTTGGGTGCGACTTCGACAACGAAGAAGCGCCGTTCATCGACACCAGCAGGGACGACCCATTCTTCGTTCGATGCCATGATCAGATGCACCATATTCCGCGCTTGGATGGCGTTCTGGCCCTTGCCTTCGATGATCAAGGTGGGTTCGGTGATCAGCGTCTTGATTATGCTTTCCGCCTGCTTGTCTCCGGTGACCAAGGCTTCATCAGCGAATATCAGAACCGCGTCCCGCAAATGCAGATTGAAGCGACTGGTCAGGTGCCCCGGTCCAGACATGTGAAGCCCATGCTGGCCAAAGATATCCGCCATCGCGCGGCCAAAGAAACCCTTGCCGGTGCCGCGTCCACCTTTCATCACCACGCGACTTCAGCCGGGTGTTGTGGGTTCTGCAGCGTCCATGCGGCCCATTTCAGCAGATATTGGGCACAAGCGGGATCACCGGCAGCGATGACATCTGTAATATGCTTTCGCATTCGGCCCCAGTCACCATGCGCAGGGGTCACTTCCAGTCCTTTCCACAGGTTCAGGTAATTGCCGGGAATCACTTCGTCGGTCGTGGACGGATCGAAGCGCATGGCCGTGTATTGCCGCCGCTTTGGATGTTGAAACCACCACTGCCCCACAGGCTGTTCCTTGGTCCCTTTGCCTGCTGGAATGGTCACCGTTTTGTTCGCATAACTGTTTTCGAAGTCGGTGCGAGATTGCAGCGTGGGCACCATCCGCTTGTCGATTTCGCCTGTGTCCCAAGTCATGACCCGGCAATGTCCGCCTTCGCGCATCAGGACACAGTGGTCAGGTTCATCTTTTCTAGCCAGCCGCGATGGTGTTCGTCCTGTTCATCCTTCTGGGTTTCGCGTTCGGTTTCGACAAACTAGATTGCCTTCATGGTCTGGCGCTTGGCTTCATAAACGGGGTCGCGGTGTTCGCGGATGCTTTCCCCAATCTTCCATTCTGGTTCGAGAAAGGCACCAGCGATCAATTCAGCACGAACGCCCGCACGCGCAAGGTTGCGGGCGACATCACAGACCCATGCCGACCGGCTATTGTCACCTTCCTTGGGGTTTTCGGGATCGTGCCCCTTTACAATGATGTCCAAAATGCGCGGGGACACACCAGCTTTCAACAATTGATCGCCGTCTGGCCTTTCGGGCTTCCCAATATGCACATCAACCCGGTCTTGCGTGCCCAGTGACTGGACTGGTTGGGCTTTCTTGAACATCGACAGCGAATAGGTCAGGTGGAAGTCGCGCTTCACCAAACCTGTTTCGACCGGCACGCGGCCCTTGGCGACCTTCTTCGCGTCGGGGCGGTTGGTCGTGTAAGGCAAACGAAGTAGACGGTCGATGTTGTGGCAGTTGTCGCCGCCGAAAAGACGTTCCAGATGGACGTTGTATAGCTTCGCATCTTCTGCCAGCCCAATATTACCATTGGTTTTGATCCAGTCACCCTCATCCAGCAGCCAGATCGCTTGAAACCCATTACCGCTGAAGACAATCAGTGATGGGTCTGGAACACCCTTGGGCAAGCTGTGTGTCAGCAGTCCCAAGATGCGTTCCTGTTCCATCTTCAGCCATTTGGCGGGGTCTTTGATCTTGCTGTGTTCGGGCAAGTCGTCAGGATCAAGGTCCACATGCAGTGCGCGGACCGCACCGATGTCTTTGCGTCCAGCCTTCTTCGTCACAGGCCCACGGACAGAGTTCAGATGATAATACAGGTTCGCTTCGTCGGCGCGTTCTTCCAGCCAGTTACGCATGGCGACGTCGCCATTGCCGCGTTCGAAGAAAGTCTGGGTTTCGGTCTTGCGCTTCCTGCCATCAGGATAGATCGCAGTGACAGCCCAAGCACCATCAGGGGACAAGGCTTCAAGGTAATCAGTCGCGTCGTTTATTTTCGTCATTGTGCAATCCTTCCATCAGGAAGGACCGGGCGCGGATAACCACTTCATATTCCTCTGGGCCGTCGCGTTGTCGGTCCAAAGGTCAAAAGTCAGTTTCGCAAAAAGCGCGAAGATTGGTGGGTGCTGGTTGAAGGTCAGCCATCCACGCATCGACTTCAGCGGCAATCCAATACCGGCGACGTCCATTGGTGTGTAGCAGTCGGGCTGTTGGAAATGTGCCCGCATTCATCATGTCGCGGATCGTCTGTTTCGGCAGTCGAAACTTGGCCTGCACGTCGTCGTAAGTATAAAGCGCAGCGCCTTCTGGGATGGGCTTTCGCCCAGTGTCTACGTGGTTCATGTCATCACCTTCGGGGTTGGTTTAGGGATGACACACGGTCGCATGAAGCCAACCGACAGCGCACCAAGACAACCGGAAACTAAAGATTGTCAGTGAAAATCATGTGGTCTGCAAATCTTTCCTTGTCCCAAATCCCAACAACGTAGCTGCAGTCCTTGAGTTCATATCGGTCATCAAAACCCTGTGCCAAAGTGAAGGCAACCTTTGCGGTTTCGGAGAAGTTGTCAAAGTCAGCGGCGGTGTTGCAATCGGGATCGTTCCGTTCGCGCTGAACGTCAAACGATGCATCCCTGCCCGACAACGACTGAGCATAGAATTTGCAGACCGCTTCAAATGCCCAATACAGGAACAATGTTCCAACTTTCTCCGGCGATGTCGAACCATCGCGAATGCGTTTTGGCGGTTCTTCCAGCAGTTTCTTTTCAAGTCTTTCAAGGTCTGCTGCGCGATAACCACGGGAAGCGCTTTTGTGTTGATCAAGGCGCTTTCGAATGCGTTCCATTTTCTCTTTATGGGTTTCGTTCCGCGATTTTGGCTCTGGTGACGTGAACATCCATGGGCCACGTCCTCTCTTGTTCTTACGAACTACGCTGTCATCGTAGTCTTTCCAAACCGGGATGCCTTCATGTTCGCCCAATCGCACACGTTCGACAGGTTGACGCCAATCTTTGACGAAAGTTGAGAACGCCGCCGAACCGGCATTCTGTACATTCACTTCTAGGCCGATGCCATTTGGCCAATGAGTGGAATACCAAAAGTCATAGACGACATGGACCGCTCCAGCCCATTCAATCAGGTTCTTCAGGTCAGCAGATTCAGCGCTAGATAAGTCACCCAAGATCGTCGTGATCGCGGTGACTACATTTTCGTGTTTGCGATCAATCGCTTTGTCATCAAATTCACTCATGAAACCCACCTACGAAATCAGAATACAGTTCGGACGCTTCGCGTTTTTCGTCCAGATAGTGGTGATGGTTATAAACGCCTTCGATCCCCCGAACTTTGTGTCCAAGGCACCTTTCGGCAATGTCAGACCGAACACCCAGCTGGGCAAGTTTTGTCCGGTATGAATGCCGCAAATCGTGCATCGACCATTCGCGCAAGTTTTCAGGCAGACCATCATTCATCAGCTTCAGCATGTATGTCCGGCTATTCACCGGCTTCGTGCCACCGGAAGTCGAAAACATAAAGTTCCCTTGATTGAAGCGTGGCAGGCTTTCAATCAGCGCCCATGCACGATCCGTAAAAGGGATCATCACCGTATCCTTGATCTTGCTTCGTTGTGGGCCAAGCACCAAGGCTCGTTCTTCAAAGTCGATTTCATCCCATGTGGCCTGTTCCATTTCATGGACCCGGCAACCTGTCAGGATCACCAGCTGAACTAGCGTGCCGTATGGATAGCCCACCGACCCGGCGTGGTTCCATAGCGCCTTCAGATGGTTGGTTGAAAGAACCCGTTCTTTCTTCTCCTTGTTCGGATCACCCTTGGGCAGCGTCAAAACACCAGACATGGGATTGCGGTCGATGTATCCATGCTGCAGCCCAAAGGTTATCAATTTGCTGATGTGCTTTTTGACTTCTCTGGCAGTGCCGAAAGCGCCTTCAGTCTTATAGCCGGTCAACAGCTTGTTGATTTCGACATGTGTGATGTCCGACAGCTGTTGGTCACCAAAGTTGGGCAAGATGTGCTTCTTCAATGTGCCTTCCAAGTTCCGTGGACGACGCAATTCCACTCTGGCGACAGCCAGCAGTTCTTCTGCGATAGCCGCGACCGAGTTCCGGCGGCGTTCTTCGTCTTCAAGTTTGGCAACCTTTACGGCGTCTGCAGCTGCAGCCTGTTTGGCGTGGACTTCTGCTATCCTAAGTTCCTTTGGGTCTTCGCCAGCATCGGCCAGCGTTCGGATGCGTTCTGCCTTATCGCGGGCTTCTTTCAGACCGATCTGGGGGTATTGCCCAATCGACAGGCGCTGCTGTGGGCCTTTGAGTTCCCGGCCTGTCTTGGGGTTAAAACCGCTTTGCCCAGTGATCCGGTAAACGACCGACCAGTGTTTCTTGCCGATATGCGAGACGCGAAGGATCAAACCTTCTTGGCCCATATCAGTGTAGTCATCACGCCCTTCCTTGGGCGGCTTGACGTTATCAAGGAACGGTGGGGTCAATCTTTTTAGCGTTTGGGTGTCCAATGGGAAGCAGAAACTAATGATCTTTACGTGCGGTCCCGTGTGATATGGGGCGCTAAATATAATAAATCAATAGGTTTTCTGTTTTTCTCATGCACCGTTGTGCACTACGATACACCCAACTTTGCACTTAGGAGGGGGCTGCTCTATCCATTTGAGCCACGGGGCCGACAGTGTTCGTCTAATCGGCGCTTGCTGCGATGTCTAGCGACGTTTGAGCGTTTCGCCGGGCTCGATTTTTGGTGCAAGTTCCACGCGCTCGCCACCAGCAAGCCCATCATCATTGGTGCGATCGGCAATGATTTTGGCCGCAGCGCGCCCGATTTCCAACCGGCAGGCATCCATTGTGGCCAGTTTGCGTGGAAGACCATCCAGCAACTCTACCCCATTAAAGCCAGCAAGCCCAACCTGACCGGGCACATCAATACCCTTGTCGAGGCAGTACAGAAGGCCACCAGCCCCGATCATATCGTTGGAGTAATAGAGGAAATCAATCTCGGGGGAGCGGTCCAGCATCGCTTCGGTCATCTCGCGCCCTTGGCCAGCGCCGATCCGCCTTGATAGAACTCCTGATCCATGATCTCGACGCCCTCTTTCGCCAGCGCCTCGGTGAAGCCCTCAAACCGTTTGCGCGCGCGGTGATCCAGCGGCATCTTGGTGCCAAGAAAGCCGATATTGCGATAGCCCGCTTTCAAGATCGCCGTGGCCATTTTGCGGCCTGCACGGCGATGCGAAATGCCCACGCAGGCGTCGATGGCTGGCCCGTCCGTGTCCATGATTTCCACCACGGGGATGCCGGCGGCCCGCAGCATCGCCTTGGCATTTTCGCTGTGTTCCAATCCTGCAATGATCACCCCGGACGGGCGCCACGACAGCATCTCGTACAGGACTTTCTCTTCGCGCTCCGGGTCATATTGCGTTACGCCAAATACCGGTTGAAGCGGGGTTTCATCCAGCACCTGATTGATGCCGGTCAGCACCTCGGGGAACACCATATTCGACAGCGATGGAATGATCACAGCCACAAGATTGACCCGTTGCGAGGCCAGTGCGCCAGCAATCTTATTCGGCACGTAACCCAGTTCTTTTGCCGCCGCGAGAACCTTTTCCCGGGTGGCCTGGCTGACGTCACCACGATTGCGCAACACCCGGCTGACCGTCATTTCACTGACGCCAGAGGCCTCGGATACATCGCGTAAGGTTAGGGGGCGGCGGGGTGGTGCTTTTTTCGGATCGGTCAAAATGGGCGCCTTTCTCAAATTCGGTATCTATAGTGTTAGCGCCTGATATCCGATCCGCAAAGCCAAATTTTATTGAATGTTAGTTCTAACAAAACCTTACAGGCCGGGCGGTCAAAGCAAACTTGCCACCAGCGCGTGGTGAATGTCGGGATTGCCCGCGACCAAACCGTTCACCATGGGGGTGGGATTGTTGAAGCGGATAAGCCCGGCGCGCCGGTCACTGACATCGCCGCCTGCTTCTTCGACAATCAGATTGCCTGCCGCAATATCCCATTCCCATGTGCCGCGCAGGCTGGTCATGGCGTCAAACCGTCCCTCAGCCACCAAGGCCAGCCGATATGCCAGCGACGAGCGAAAGGCGCGGGTGACAGGGGGCGCCTTTGCCCCTTTCCAGAACCAGGGATCCAGATTGGGTTTGGCCGCAAGCACCGTGGCCCCTTTAATATCGCTGCGATCAGACACAGACAGGGGGGTGCCGTTCAGCGTGGCCCCTTTGCCGCGCTCGGCCGCGTATAATTTGCCTGCTGCGGGCAGGAAAACCACTGCCGCCTGCACGATGCCACCCTTGGCCACTGCCAATGAATGGGACCAGTGGTAAGCCCCTTGGATAAAGGCGCGCGTGCCATCAATTGGGTCGATGATAAACACATGCTCGGCCTCCAGCCGCGCCTTGTCGTCCTCGGTTTCTTCCGACAGCCAGGCATAATTGCGTGCCGACAAAAGCTCGGCATGCAGCATCTTGTCCACCGCCAGATCCGCTTCGGTCACCGGGCCCTGATCGCCCTCTTTGTGCCAGACCTCGGGGTCGTCCTGAAAGAACCCCATCGAAATCTCGCCCGCTGCACGCGCAGCCCCTATCAGAAGGTTAAGATCGCCCACTTACGCCCCCGCAAGTGTCATGCCGTCGACCATCAGGCTGGGCACCAGTCGGCTCAGATGCGGCTCGGCGTCATTGGCCGGAATCAGCGTTTTCAGCATATCGATCAGATTGCCTGCGATGGTGCATTCATTGACCGGGTAGGTGATTTCGCCGTTTTCCACCCAAAATCCGGACGCCCCGCGCGAATAATCCCCGGTGGTGGGGTTGATCGTGGACCCGATCATTGACGTCACAATCAGCCCGGTGCCCATATCGCGGATCAGATCGGCGCGGCTTTGCGCGCCCTGTGTCAGCGCCACATTGGAAATGGATGGGCCCGGGGGGAAGAGGTCCCGCGCGAAGCACTTGCGGTGCTATCCATGCCCAGCTTGTCTGCCGTTGCCAGATCAAGGGTCCAGCCGGTCAGCACACCTGCATCGATGATTTTGCGCTGCTGCGTGGCCAGACCTTCACCATCAAACGGGCGTGATCCGGTGACCCGTGCGCGCAGCGGATCTTCGATCAGATCCAGTCCAACCGGCAGAACTTCGCGGCCCAACAGCTCGCGTGCCCAGCTGGAGCCGCGGGCGATCATGGCGCCGTTGGTAGCAGACAGAAGATGACCAATCAGTGATGCCGACACCCGTTCATCGTACAGCACCGGAAAGGCGCCCGTAGGCGGTTTTTTGCCCCCGCCATCGCCACGGTGCGCGTGCCCGCTTTGGTGCCAATATCCTCAGGGCTGGGCAGGTCGGCCTGAAACACCCGCATTTCGCCGGCATAGTCGCGTTCCATGCTGGCACCTTCACCGGTGATTGCCACCACCGATGTGCCGCGGTTGGTGCGCCCATAGCCACCGGAAAACCCGTTTGAGGTCATAAGGTGGAACTGGTGCCGCCCATATCCGCCCGATGCCGAGGACACCTGCGTCACACCCGTCACCGCCAGCGCCGCTGCTTCTGCCTCGGCAGCATCGCGTTCCAGGTCGGCGGGGTCTGGCTCGGCGGCGGGGTCCGCCAGCTCCAATGCGTCCAGATCCCAGCTCTGCGCCAGTTCATCTGCGCGGGCCAGCCGGATATGCGGATCTTCCGGTGCTTCCTTGGCCATCGCCACCGCGCGTTCGGCCATCGCGTCCAGAGTGGCAGCAGAGGTATCGGACGCCGACACAATAGCCTGACGCTGACCGATCAGAACCCGCAGCCCAATGTCCACCCCTTCTGAGCGCTCCGCATGTTCCAGCTTGCCACCCAAGACGTCGATCGACACGGATGTGCCATCCACCGCCAGCGCATCCGCCTGATCGGCGCCCGCACGTTTTGCGGCAGCCAGCAGGCGTTCAGTCAGGATCTCAAGCGTAGGTGTGTCAATGTCAGGCCGGGTCATGGGCGCTCCTTCAAATGTTCCCCAATCAGGTAAACGCTGGGCGGGTGTCTCGCAAGGGTCACGATGCGGCTCTCATTGATGGTCAGATCTGGTCACGCCCCTGCCGCTGGGCTAATCTTGAACCAAAGAGAGGGGGCCAACATGTTGGATATGACTGGAAAAACCGTGCTGATCACCGGGGCAAGCCGCGGCATCGGCGAGGCAGCCGCGCATATTTTTGCAAGCGCCGGGGCAAATGTGGTGCTGACCGCACGCAGTTCTGCGCAAATCAATGCCATCGCCAAATCAGTCGGAAAGAATGCGCTGGCGGTCTCTTGCGATGTGTCGAAATGGTCGGATGTGAAAGCGGCCGTGGATGCAGGCATGAAGAAATTTGGTCGCATCGATGTGTTGATCAACAACGCCGGAGTGATCGACCCCATTGGCCCGATGATGACCAGCGATCCCGCCGAATGGGGCCATGTGATCGATGTGAACCTGAAAGGGGTTTATTACGGCATGCGCGCGGTGATGCCGATCATGTCGGCACAGGGCGGCGGCTCCGTCCTGACCATCAGCTCGGGCGCGGCCCATAACGCGCTGGAAGGCTGGGCCCATTACTGTGCGTCTAAAGCGGGCGTTCACATGATGACCAAAGCGCTGCACAAAGAAGGTGCGGGCAAGGGGATCCGCGCCATCGGCCTGTCGCCCGGCACCGTGGCAACCCAGATGCAGCGCGAAATTAAGACCTCGGGCATCAACGCCGTGGCGCAACTGAATTGGGACGACCATATCCCGCCCGAATGGGTGGCGCGTGCGCTGTTGTGGATGTGTTCTGAGGATGCAGATGACTACATGGGCGAGGAAATCTCGCTGCGGGATGTGGAAATTCGCAAACGAGCAAAGGTATTTGGATGATCAACCTGACCAAGGATGAAGGGGTCTGGACGGTGACAATCAACCGCCCGGACAAGGCAAACTCGCTGACCAAAGCGATGCTGGAGCAACTGGCAGACATTGCGCATCAGGCCGCAGGGGATGCGCGCGTGCTGGTCCTGACCGGTGAAGGCAAAGTGTTCTCCGCGGGCGCAGATCTGGACGAGGCCCGCGCAGGTCTTGCCACCGATGACGTGTGGGAGCGCCTGTCCGGGGCCATTGCCAACGCCCCCTGCCTGACCATCGCCGCCTTAAACGGCACGCTGGCCGGTGGGGCCATGGGCATGGCGCTGGCCTGTGACATCCGCATCGCGGTGCCCTCAGCCAAGTTTTTCTACCCGGTAATGAAGCTGGGCTACCTGCCGCAACCTTCCGATCCGGGTCGTATGGCGGCGCTGATTGGACCGGCGCGCGCCAAGATGATCCTGATGGCCGGTCAGAAAATCGCAGCAGGTGAAGCGCATTCCTGGGGATTGATTGACCGCATTGTCGAGGGCGACACGCTGATGACTGCAGCTCTTGATCTGGCGGATCATGCCCGCAGTCAAAGCCCCGATCATGTGGCCGCAATGAAGGCGATGGTGCCGGTCTGATCCGAACCACCTGCCTGATCCGAACCACCGGCGCAAGTTGCGGCTGCGGGATGCCTCCGGCGGGGATATTTATGGTTAGAAAATAGAGGGACCAGCCCCTTTCATTTTCTAACCCAAAAATATCCGGGGGTGAGGCCGTTAGGCCGAGGGGCAGCGCCCTCCATGCGTGAGGCACTGCGCAGGTCCAGCTGTCAATCTGGCACCGCTTCGGTCATTTTGTGACCGCGTAATACTCCCGCGCCAGTTCAGTCTCGCTTGCCACCAGATGGATCTGTCAGGTTGATCTTGTTACGGCAGATTTGGTGCAGCACCGTTTCACCCCCCTTGCCACCGCGCAGCCTTGGCACCAGATGATGCCGGCTTTGCCTGACGTCAGCCGGGATCTCGCGCCCACATAACGGGCAAATCGGATCAGAACCCTTGTTCTTCATGGTCAAAACGCTATCAAACCAGAGAATTTCAATGCAGTCTGTTCATGAGTATGGGCGCAAGGGGTGAGTGATGGAAGACCAACCGGAAATCGTACAAATGATCTGGAGCTATGTGGAACCCGTCTGGGTGCTGGCGCAAAGCTGGCTGTTATCCCCTGCGGCATGGTCACAATTTGGCCTGCTATTGGCGGCCTTTTTTGCTGCGCGTTACGCCAATGGCAAGCTGACCCCGTTGATTCTGAAGTACCTGACCCCGAAAGAAGGGCGCGCTGACATCTTCGCCAAGTTGATGAAATTTGCGCTGCTGTTTCTGCCGTTGATGCTGCCGCTCTTGGCCTTTGCCTTCACCGGAATTGGCGAGCAGGTGACGCGTTCGATTTTTGGCTCTGGCGCGGTGATCGCTTTCGGCAAACGGGTGTTCTTGTTCCTTGCGGTGCGTGCCTTCGCACGTGAAATCCTGGCGGATCCCTTCCTGAAACTGCTGGGCAAATACATCCTGATCCCAATGGCTGCGCTTTATACCATCGGCCTTCTGGACCCGGTGATGGTGAAGCTGGATCAAACCGTGGTGCCGCTTGGCAATATGAGCTTTTCGATCCTCTTTGCAATCCGCTTTGCCGTGGTCGGCGGCATCATCTTCTGGTTTGGCCGCTGGTCCAATGACCAATCCGCGCAGCTGATCAAACAGCAAGAAGACATGCGCCCCGCGACCAGAGAGCTTGCCGCCAAAGCGGCTGAAATTGGCATTTTCGGCGCAGCTTTCCTGGTGTTGATGAACATCATGGGTGTGAACCTCACTTCATTGGCGGTCTTGGGGGGGCCATCGGTGTGGGGTTGGGCTTTGGCCTGCAACAGATCGCGTCCAACTTCATTTCGGGCGTGATCTTGCTCTTGGAAGGGCAGGCCACCGTCGGTGATTACGTCGAATTGGATGGCGGCGAGGCCGGCACCATCGTGAAAATGACCGCCCGCGCGGCCATTCTGGAAACCTTCGATGGCCGCTGGATTGTGGTTCCAAACGAACATTTCATCACCACCCGGGTGGTGAATTATTCCGACGCAGGCAGCGCCAACCGCTATGAGGCGCCGTTTTCTGTGAGCTATGACAGCGATGTGGAACAGGTGGCTGAATTGGTGGAAAAGGCCGTGGCCGAGCTTGATTTTGTGCTGTCTGACACCCCCGAACATATGCCCGATTGCGAGTTGCGCGCCTTTGGCGACAGCGGCATCGACTTTGCGCTGGAGTTTTGGGTCGAAGGCATTGATGACGGGCGCAACAAATTCACCCCGCGCGTGATGGTGCAGATCTGGAAGACGCTCAAACAAAACAATATCGAAATCCCCTATCCACATCGTGTGGTTGAGGTGAAAAACGGAGTGCTTCCCGTATGAAGACCGCACTTGTCATCGGGGCGGGCCCTGCCGGTCTGATGGCGGCGGGCGAATTGGCGCGGGCAGGCGTCAAGGTCACTGTGGCCGAGGCAAAACCTTCACCCGCGCGCAAGTTTCTGATGGCGGGAAAATCCGGGCTGAACCTGACCAAGGATGAACCGCTGGGGGCGTTTCTGGAGAATTATTCCGGGAACCGGCGGATCTGTGACCTCGTGGCAGAGTTCGGTCCCGAGGCGGTGCAAGACTGGGCGCGCGCGTTGGGGCAAGAGGTGTTTACTGGGTCATCGGGTCGCGTATTTCCCGCTGCCATGAAAGCCTCTCCGCTGCTGCGCGCATGGTTGGCGGAATTGGATGCTCTTGGTGTGATGCTCAGGACCTGCTGGCGCTGGGCCGGGTGGAGCGGCGAGGGTCTGGTGTTTGACACGCTCGAGGGCCGTAGGTGTATCACCCCGGATGCAACCGTTCTGGCGTTGGGGGGGCAAGCTGGGCGCGGCTGGGATCGGACGCGGCCTGGGTGCCATTTCTGGCCGAGAAGCAGGTCGGCATCGCACCATTTCAACCCAGCAACGCCGGGCTGTTGGTGCATTGGTCGCACCATATGGAAAAACACTTCGGCAGCCCGATCAAACCTGCTTGGTTGATGGCGGGGGACCTTTCAGTTCAGGGTGAGTTCGTGATCTCATCGCGTGGGCTTGAAGGCAGCGCGATCTATGCCATGTCGCGCGCGGTGCGTGAAGGCGCCCCTCTGTCGGTTGATCTGGTACCGGGGCGTGATGCGGTGGATGTTACGGCCCGGCTGGCCAAACCCCGCGGCAAAGCCACCTTGGCCAATCACCTGCGCAAACAGCTGAAACTTGGCCCCGCGCAAATGGCCTTATTACGAGAATTTGGCAGACCCAATTCAAGCCAGCCCCTGCCGCAAGATCCAAGCGCATTGAGCGCAGTGATAAAGGCGCTGCCAATCCGTCATCAGGGGCTGCGCCCAATTGATGAGGCGATTTCGGTGGCAGGTGGCGTGCGATTTGAGGGGCTTGATTCGGGGCTGATGATCCGCGCTTTGCCCGGGGTATTTGCCTGCGGTGAAATGCTGGATTGGGACGCGCCGACCGGGGGCTACTTGCTGACCGCCTGCCTTGCCACCGGCCGTCATGCGGGGCGTGCGGCGGTGAGCCATCTGCAGGGGTAGGGCGCTAGCGTTGTCGCATTGGGAGGTCAATTCCGCAGCTTGAGGCGTCGCTGTTCAGATGCATGGTTCCGGAGCATTTGAAAAAGCCATGGTGACGGAGCCAAGTGACTGAAAATCAGCACTATATGGTATGCCCACTTCGCCATAGACCAGATCACAGAGCAACCCGGTCGCAACCAGTTCGCCTGCCTTTAAAGTGATCCCTCTGGAGCTGAGATGGTTCACCAACCAGACAAGTACGCCAATCGGATCTTCCATTGCATTTGCCCCGATACCCTCGGAGATAGGTTTGCCATTTGCTTTGAAAACAACTGTTTCGGCTTTTAGTGATATGTCGGCATCAAAGGTCGAGCCACGGCCCACAACGACAGCTTGATTTATCGAACCGTCGGCAACAAGCCATTCCGGCGTCTCCTGGAGATCGCCCGGCAGCCGCTTATTCACGATCTCAAAAATGGGGTGAACTGTGCCAATCGCTGCAACGACCGCATCGCGCGTATAGGTCGTCTGGCTAGGGGAGAGGTCCGTTTTGAGCTTGAAACCAATTTCAGCCTCAACGATCTTCAGGTCGTCAAGTTTGACATCTATTGTTGCTCCACTGGCAAAGATGGACGTTTTAAACAGCGGCCCGGCTAACGGTTCACGCACACCTGCTGCCTTACGCGCTGTTGCTGAAGTAAAACCGACCTTCCAACCAACAATAGGCTCTTCCATGGCCCGTGCCATGTGTTCCTGCACTGCGTAAGCGTCATCCAAGTTTTCGGGCATAGGCTCGGGATATTTGACCATTCGTTTGCATGATTTACGGGCTTTCGCAATTGCAGCGCCAATTTCTTGAAGTTTCATATTGTCTCTAAAGTTTTTCTGAGGGGTTTTTATTGTAGCGGGGCGGTCCCTTTTAGTCCGCCGTTCCAGTGGCGGCGATGCGGCTTGCCTCTTCACAGGCATAGCTGGCTCCTAAATCGCATGCCAATTTAAAGAAATGAAGAGCACTTTGGAGGTCGTTTAAAGGCTCTAATTCAAATGTAGCCGCTAAATCTGCACATCCTGGCGCATACTGTCCCGCACAACCTCTGGCGTATAAACCAAGAGCTTTGGTGAAATTTTCTTCTTCGTCCCCTTCGCCATATTCGACCAGACGGGCAAATCTGGTGCAACCTTCGGCCAGCCCTTTTTTACAAGCGGCTTCAAACAGGTTGAAAGCCATTTCTTCGCTTTCTGGAACGCCCGTTCCCCAAAGATACTGAACGCCAAGTTCATTGCAGCTTTGCGCGTTTCCTTTCTGGCAAAGCATCTGGAGTTCGAGCGGGGTCTCAGATTTGACCGCAGCAGGAAACATTATCATTGCGGAAAGCACCACACAGGAAAGCGTTCTGGATCTCACGCTGTTCTCCAAATAGAAAAACGACAATTAGCAGGGAAGTGGCGGCATTTTCTAAAAAAAATGCCGCCAGCCTCGATCACTTGTTCAAGTAATTTGTCTCGAGATCTTGGATCAATCGCTCAATCCACGCGCAAGAGCTGGGCGCTTCTGCCATCCAGACGATCTGCTTTTCCTGAATATCTTTTGCATATTGTTCAGCCAAAACCGGTTTTTCCGCAGTCAGGCTTGCCACCATCTCAGCATACACACTTTGGCGTTGGTCGCTGATTTTCTTTGTGCACTCTGCTGCAAACGATGGGCCCGCAGCTATGAGTAACGCTGCAGTCATAGGGATGAGTTTCATTGGTAATCCTTAGAATCGGTAAGTTGAGAGAAATCGGCTTATTTCGCAATTAAAGCAAAATTGGCTGGGCCGCGCTCTTCAGCACGGTCATCTAGCCCGGTATCATATCAACCTGTGACCGTAAAGAATGCCCGCCTACGTAGCTCTTCAACAGCCATTCATTTTCAGGCCACAGTTGCCCACTTCGTCCCGCATAGGCGACATTGCCTCAGAGAGTTCCACATCGAAAATAAAAGGTTTGCGACGTTCGGCTGCTCGTTTCGGGGAGATGTGCGGGCCTCCCTTCCAGTTCCCAGACCTAGGTATTCCGGGGTGCGTGAGCGGGCCGCATTAAGGGCAACGTCCCTTACCGGCGACCGCCCAGCATGGCGAGGCGGATCAGCGTGCGTTCCATCAGGGCCAGTTGCGGGGCCTTTTGTGCGGACCGCAAGGTAAGGTCGGTTTCGATCAGGGTTTCCAGCGCTTTTTCCAATCGCTGTGTGCCCCAGGTCTGCGCCTGTCGCACCATGCGGTCGCGGTTTTTGAAATGCACCGGCGGGCGCAACCGGTTGATGCCTTGGCCCGGCCCGCCAGGGTCAGAGCTGGCGGCATGCAGCGCACGAAAATGCCGGGTGGCACCAATGCATAGGGCCACCGCTGCAGTGCCCTGCGCCTGAAGTTTCGACAGCACCGGACCGATCTCTTTGGTCTTGCCCTCAGCCACGATATGCAACAGCGTGTCCAACTCAGCCTCGGTCGAGGCAGGGGCCATGGCCAGCACATCATCGGGGGTCACAGGGGTGGGATCGGACAGTTTATAAAGCGCGAGCTTCTCGATCGTCTGGCGAAAATCCCCCGGATCAAGGTCACGCGACAGCCCCATCAGGTCATTCATCGCCTCGCGGTCCACCTCGCCCAGACCGGCACGTTTGAAATCGGCCTCGATCTCGTCACGGGTGGGCGGATCGTCATAGATCCCGGCGGCATAAGCGTTGGGGTGGCTTTCGAACAGTTTGCGCAGCTTGCCCTTTGGTTTCAGCGAGCCTGCGGTGATCACCACCTGCGCGTCGCCCTCCTGCCAGTCCTCAAGCGCCTTCATCACAATGTCGCCCACCACCTCGGTGGCGTCCTCGACAAAAGCCACGCGGGGGCCGGGAAAAAAGCTTTGTGCCTTGATGGCATCCGACAGCATCGCTGGATCTTTACGCAGCTCGCCTGCGGGAAGGCGGGTCAGACGCATTTCTTCTTCGCCTTGTGGACCAATCAGGGCGGCAATCAATTCCTGACGTTTCAGCGCCACGCGCATCGGGTCGGTGCCAAAAATCAGCACCCCGGTGCGATGTGCTTCGGGTTTGGCGAAATATCGCCCCGCGTCACGGGGGGAAAGCTTCATGCCCCCCAGCCCGAAAAGCTGGCCATCAGGCGGGTGGTGATCAGATTGGCCAGCGATACCATCAGACGGCGATAGGCGTCACGTTCCGAGCTGGCGGTCGAGACGGTTGACCCTTCGGAGGAATAGAAGGTGAAGTTGGACACCGTGCCCTTGTCAACCACACGCCCGCTGCCGGTCTCGGTGATTTCATATTCCACAGCCCCCAACACCTGGGTCCGGGTGATTTCCTGATCGGTGGTCACCCCCATGCCCTGGGTCCGGGTCGAGATCTTGTAGCTCAACTGATAAGGCGCTGCGAGGTTGCGGCCCAGCCGGACCTCAAGCGCCTTCACCAGTTCAAAACTTTCGCGCGTATCGGGCGCATCAATGGTCACCGCGTTGCGCAGCCCCTCGCCGGTGCCCCCCGGTCCATACACCGGGGTGAACCCGCAGGACGCCACCGCACTGGTGACGCCGCCTGCAAGCAGAACAGCCAGAAATTTGCGACGATCAGACAACCACATTCACAATACGTCCCGGAACAACAATGATCTTTTTCGGCGCTTTACCATCCAGCGCTTTGACCACAGCATCCTCGGACAGCGCGATTTTTTCAACCTCGTCTTTGGCCATATCCTTGGGCACGCTGATTTCCGCGCGGCGTTTGCCGTTGATTTGGATCGGAAGCGTGACGGTGTCATCGACCAACATCGCCTCATCCGCTTTGGGCCAGGGGCTTGCGCCACCAGACCAACGCCGCCCAGCATCATCCAGACCTCTTCGGCCAGATGCGGGGTCATCGGGCTCATCAGCTGCGCCATGGTGCGCATGGCTTCTTTTTGCGCCTTGCCGCCCGCGTTCGATTTCGAAAGCGTGTTCTGGAAGGCGTAAAGCTTGGCGATGGCGGCGTTGAAGCCGAAGCTCTCAATGCCCATGGTCACGTCATGGATCGCCTTATGCGTCGCGCGGATCAGATCCTGGTCATTGCCGTCTGCGTCATCCATTTCGGTGACTTTCACGGCGGTGTTGTAGACACGGCTGAGGAATTTCGCCGCGGCCTCGGCGCCAGAAGCGGTCCATTCCACGTCGCGTTCGGGGGGGCTGTCTGACAGCACAAACCAACGCGCGGTGTCGGCGCCGAAGGCGTCGATGATGTTGACCGGGTCAACCACGTTGTTTTTTGATTTCGACATTTTGGCCGAGGGGATCACCTTGATCTTCTCGCCGGTTTCTTTGACCACAGTTGCACCATCACGCTCTTCCACCTCTTCCGGGTAGTGGAAAATCGCGCGGCCGTTTTCATCGGTCCGTTCGGCATTCTGGTAAATCGCATGCGTCACCATGCCCTGAGTAAACAGCGCGTTGAAAGGTTCACGGGCTTTTTCCGGCAGATGGCCGCAGATGTTCATCGCACGGGCAAAAAAGCGCGAATAGAGCAGGTGCAGGATCGCGTGTTCAATGCCGCCGATATACTGGTCGACATTCATCCAATAGGCGGCGTCTTCCGCATTGGTCGGCGTGGCCGCCCCCGGCGAGGTGAAGCGCGCGTAGTACCACGAGCTGTCCACGAATGTGTCCATCGTATCGGTCTCGCGCTGGGCCGGTTTACCGCAGTTCGGACAGGCGCAGGCGCGCCATTCCGGGTTGCGATCCAGCGGGTTGCCAGGGACCCCGAAATCAATCGGCTTGCCGCCTTCGTCGAACGGCAGTTCGATCGGCAGGTTCTCTTTCTTCTCGGCCACCACACCGCAGTCGTCGCAATGCACCACCGGGATCGGGCAGCCCCAATAGCGTTGGCGCGACAGGCCCCAGTCGCGCAGGCGGAATTGCTCCACCCCTTTGCCCCAACCGGCGTCTTCGGCGAATTTGATGGTGGTGGCCACGGCCTCTTCGCCGGTGGCCTCATCAAGGCCGGCAAAGTGATCCAGCCATTTTACCTTTTCCGACTTCATCGGCACAAAGGCGGTGTTTTCCACCGGCTTCGGGTCTTCCAGCGACAAGAAGGTGTCATTCACCGGCAGGTCGTATTTGCGGCAGAAATCAAGGTCGCGCTGGTCGTGCGCCGGGCAGGCGAAAATCGCGCCAGTTCCGTAATCCATCAAGATAAAGTTGGCGATCCAGACCGGCAGTTCCCAATTCGGATCCAGCGGGTGTTTCACGCGGATGCCGGTGTCATGGCCCAGCTTTTCGGCGGTTTCAATTGCCTCTTCTGTGGTGCCGCCTTTGCGCATTTCTGCAATGATTGCAGCTACTTCGGGGTTCTCGGCCTCAAGATTTTTGGCAATCGGGTGATCGGGTGAGATACCAACAAAGCTGGCACCATTCAGCGTGTCAGGGCGGGTGGTGTAGACCTCGATCCCTTCGCCACCATCCACGCGTTCAAACGAAAACTGCAGACCTTGGCTGCGGCCAATCCAATTGGCTTGCATGGTGCGCACTTTTTCCGGCCAGTTGTCCAGACCATCCAGCGCGTCCAGCAGCTCGCCCGAGTAATCCGAGATCTTGAAGAACCATTGGGTCAGGTCACGACGTTCCACCGGCGCACCCGAGCGCCAGCCGCAGCCGTCAATCACCTGTTCATTGGCCAGAACCGTCATGTCGACCGGATCCCAGTTCACGGTGGCGTTTTTGCGGTAAACAAGGCCCTTTTCCATGAAGTCGATGAACATGGACTGCTGTTGGCCGTAATACTCTGGATCACAGGTGGCAAATTCACGGCTCCAGTCGATCGACAGGCCAAGCGGCTTCATCTGACCTTTCATGGTCTTGATATTGTCATAGGTCCACGTGCCGGGGTGGCCACCTTGCGCCATCGCCGCGTTTTCTGCCGGCATCCCGAAAGCGTCCCAGCCCATCGGGTGCAGCACCGAAAACCCGCAAGAGGATTTATAACGCGAGACCACGTCACCCATGGTGTAGTTGCGCACGTGACCCATGTGAATGCGGCCCGACGGGTAGGGGAACATCTCTAGCACATAGTATTTTGGCTTGGTTTCATCGCGTTTGGCGGTGAAAATCCCGGCTTCATCCCAGGCCTTTTGCCATTTCTGTTCGATGTCGGCGGCGGTATAACGGCTCATCCAGATGACCTTTCGCATTCA
>JQGR01000053.1_pt1 | contig 21971 bp, 25 predicted proteins | sample 210181 | NCBI WGS metagenome assembly JQGR01 (sample SAMN02928655, study PRJNA255238) | bioreactor metagenome | biome: continuous culture; feature: L-culture metagenome assembled contigs; material: continuous culture biomass; isolation source: continuous culture inoculated with microbial biomass... | reverse complement strand
ATCGGAAAACAAACTGTTTCCATGGCGTGGTTTGATTCCCCGTCCTGAACGATCCACCCAAATTCCCCGGTATTGTCCGCTATTGTTCACAGTCTTGCCCCAATTGCCTGCGATACAATCCCTTGTTGGGGATAGTATTGTAGAAAGAAAAGAACATGGATCGACTGACCGAAATGGAAGCCTTCGCCACCGTTGTGGATCAAGGAGGTTTCACGGATGCAGCCAAGAAAATGGGGATCTCCAAATCCGCCGTTTCCAAACATGTATCCAGCCTTGAGGCCCGTCTGGGTGCCCGACTTTTGAACCGCACCACCCGCCGTGTAAGCCCCACGGAAATTGGTCTGGCCTATTATGACCGGGCACGCCGTGTGCTGAATGATGCAGGCGAAGCCGACAGTCTGGTCACCTCGATGCAATCCGCCCCTTCCGGTATCCTGCGCATTTCGGTCGCCACAGATTTCGGCGTGAACCACCTTAGCCCGATCCTAGGGGAGTTTTTGCAGGAGTTCCCGGACATCAACGTGAACATGGTGCTGAACAACCGGTATGTTGAGTTGATCAGCGAAGGATTTGATATGGCGATCCGTGTAGGTGAATTGGAAGACAGTTCGCTTCGGGCACGCAAAATTGCCCAGACCACCCGTCGCATGGTGGGAAGCCCCGCCTATTTTGAGAAATACGGTCGCCCTGAACGGATTGACGACCTGAATGAACACAAGCTTCTGCATTACTCGAGCCAAAGCTCGGGCAATGTGTGGAAGCTGCCCGCGCCGTCAGGTGAAGTGCGTCAGGTGCGATCTGCCGGGTGGTTGTCGGTCAATGATGGCCAGTCGCTGTTGAATGCTGCGATTTCCGGCCTTGGCATCGCCTATCTGCCCAGCTTTCTTTATGCGGATGCAATGGAGCAGGGGCTGGTTGAGGATGCGATCCCCGAACTGCCGATGGACAGCCAGGGCATCTATGCGATCTACCCGCCGGGCCGTTTCACCCAACCGAAAGTACGTGCTTTCATTGATTTTCTGGTCCATGCCTTTGCCGATAAAGGCCCGGACAGCTGGTAATCCCAGCCCCTCCCCAACATTGCCTGTCCTGACTGTTTTTGAAACGTCTTTGGGACACTTGAGCGGCCGGGTTATCCCGTGCCGCTCTTTTTTTGGGTGGGGGCTTATTTGGTGTTCAGCAATACCGCTTCAACCCGGCGATTGGCCTCACGCCCGTCTGGCGTGCGGTTGCTGGCAATGGGAGACAGATAACCGACCCCATCCGCCTGCAGCCGGTTGGCTGCGATGCCGTATTCCTTGATCAACTGCGTGCGCACCGACCCTGCGCGTTTGCGCGACAGGGCGATGTTATTTTCAAGACTGCCTTTCGCATCGGTGTGCCCGACAAGGGCAATCCGTGTTTCGGGGCTGCTGGTCAGGAATTGAGCAAGCTGTTGCAACTGCGGGTTTGGCCCCTCGGTCAGGGTTGAAGACCCGGTGGCGAAACTGACGTCAGTCAACACCACATGGCCTTGTGCAGACAATGTGCGGGCCAGATTGGAACTTGGTGCAGGTCGTGACGGAATCGCTGCCGGTGTAGACGCTATGCCCGCATCATCTGTTCCAACCGTGCGACTGATCTGGATAAACCCATCCGCTCCGCCATGGCTGACCAGAAGCCCCACCAGATTGTCGCCTTTTCGAGCGGTGACATATTGATATCGGCTGAGGTCAATGAACAGGTCCGGAGCGGCAAATTTGCCCACCTCAAACCGGAAGTCATATCCGCCGCAGGACACCGCCTGACAACGGAAAACCAGTTGAAATCCTTCTGCGACCAACTGGTCGGAAAGCTGTTTCAGAAGCTGGTAGTTGGTCTGTTCATTTCCAATGATCTGCCAGGCTTCGACACGCATTTCACCGGGCAGGGTGAGCAGCGGCACCTCGTCGCCATCAAACCGGCCTCGGGCAAATTCAGCTGGCGCCAGAGTGAGCGCATTGGTCATCTGCGCCCCGGCAGGCAGGTCAAGTGCTGCGGCCGGGGGCGCCAATAGGGCAAGGCCTGCGATCAGAAAGCGCCACATCGCGGTGAGTTTACCGCGCGCTTGCGTGATAGGCATCATTTGGTTTCATCCCAACGGCAGAAGCCATGCGATTGGACATCGAGAAAAAACCGACAGTGGCGGCGATATCCCAGATGTCTTGATCAGAAAATCCCAAGATGCGCAGCGCCTGACGGTCATGTTCCTCAACCTCAGAAGAGGTTTTGGTGACCTTTTCAGCAAAGGCAAGCATGCCACGCTGGCGGTCATCCAGATCGGCCACGCGCCAGTTCATCACCATTGCTTCGCCCAGTTGCGGATTGCCGGACAGTTCGCGAACGGTGGCCCCATGGGCCACCTGACAATACCAGCACCGATTGACCGCGCTGACCACCACCGCGATCATCTCACGTTCCAGTTTGCTAAGGCCACTCTCACCCAGCATCAGCTCGTTATACATCGCCATGAACGGGCGCAGCTTTTCCATGTCAAAGGCGTAGGCTTTCAGCACATTTGGCACCAGCCCCAGCTTTTCGTCGCAGATGTCGAAGTATTTCTGGATATCTTCCGGAAGCGGATCGACCATCGGCAGATCCAATGCGGTCACCTGTTTGGGTGCCTTCTGCCCGTCTTTCGCCTGCGCCATGCCCTGCTCCTTACGCTTGTTTTGCGCGATAATGGTAGTGACCAACGAGGTGCATGCCAAGGTTTGCATAAAGTGGATTGGCTGCGTGATTGCCCTGGGTCACGATCAGTGAAAGGTATTTGGCGCCTTGTTCTTCAGCCAGATCGCAGCCTGACGCAGCAGGTTCTGTGCGGTGCCCATGCGGCGCAGGTTTTCTTCCACATGCAGCGCATGCACCATTGCGATGTCGTTATGGATGCCGACAAATCCCACCCCAGAGGGCGTGTCGTCGGTGCGTGCCAGCAGGGCGGTCTTGGTGCATTGGGCGCGCTCCATCACGGCCTGACGCCCATCGCCAACCTCGCCACGGTCCCACAGTTCTTTCATCACCGCCAGTTTCGGCCAGATTGCGAAGGCGGAAACCGGGGGGGAGTTTCATTGGTCAGCTTACCAACTGGCACCACCCAGATATTCACCTCATCCACCCGAGCATAGCCGTGCTGCTCCAGCATCTGGTCAAGATGTTCGTCACCCGCGCGGATTTGAAACAGGGGATCTTGCCCGATGTCGCGCATCGCTTTTCGGCGACCGGCAGGTCAGCCTCGGTGGTGGGCCAATTTTCGGTGGCGGCCGAGACCCGTTTCCCGCCCCCTTGCCCGTCGCGCACAATCCATGCGCCCACGCGATCGACGCTGGCAGCGGGCCAGGTCGCTTCGCAAACCTCGATCAGCGTCTCAGCGCTGGGCAAATCCAGATGCAGCTTAGCGTTGGCGGTCATGTGTCCTCCGGGAAAATTTGCTTGAGGGCGGTCATTGCGGTGGTCAGGCGCGCGCCGTCTTGGCCACGCACCACGATATTTGCACCATACACTCCTTCGTGCTGGAATGGGTAGGAGCCAATCGACAAATCGGCATATTTTGCCGCAAATTCAGCCAATGGCCCGGCCAGATCGCCCTCGCCACGATTGATCCGCAGGGTTTCAGACAAGAGCGGCGCACCGCCGGTTAGGCTGGGCAGCACGCTCGCCACCATGGCTTTGAACACGCTGGGCACGCCCGCCAACACATGTACGTTTTCCAGCGTGAAGCCCGGTGCTATCGACACAGGGTTTTCGATGAGTGTGGCGCGGTCGGGAATGCGCGCCATGCGTTGGCGGGCGGCGTTAAACTCGCGCCCCTCACGGGCATAGTGGGCGGCCATCAGGTCATAGGCATCCTGCCGGATGTCGATGTGATCGCCAAAGGCTTCGGCGATGCAATCGGCGGTGATGTCATCATGGGTTGGGCCAATGCCGCCCGACGTGAAAAGGTGATCAAAAGCCTGCGACAAGGCACGCGCTGCAGCCACAATCGCGGGGCCATCATCGGACACCACACGCACTTCTTTCAGGTCAATGCCACGGGCGGTCAGCTCACCTGCCAGATGGTACATGTTTGCATCGCGTGTGCGGCCCGACAGGATTTCATCGCCAATGACCAGCATGGCAGCGGTTGGATTAGCCATCACTTGCTCCTTTGTTGTCTTCGGTATAGGCCGGGGGCATGCAATTTCCCACCCCCCTGATCCCCGCCCGTCTGACCAAACGCTACAAACGCTTTCTGGCGGATGCCGTGCTGGAAGGCGGTGCTGAGGATGGCCGCGAGGTAACCGCCCATTGCGCCAATCCCGGCTCGATGATGGGCCTGGCCGAACCCGGCAGCCGGATCTGGCTGGAACCCAATGATGATCCGAAGAAAAAGCTCAAGTTCGGCTGGCGGTTGGTGGATCACGAAAATGGCCATTTCACAGGGGTCGATACCTCGGTTCCAAACCGTGCGCTGAAGGCCGCGCTTGAGGCACGTGTCTTTCCCGAATTGGGCACATATGACCGGGTGCGCGCTGAGGTGAAATATGGTGAAAGCAGCCGGATTGATTTCCTGCTGGAGGGGGGCGCAGATGGTGCGTCGCTGACCTATGTGGAAGTGAAATCGGTCACTCTTTCGCGCCAGCCCGGTCTGGCAGAATTTCCCGACAGCGTGACCGCGCGCGGTGCCAAACATCTGGCAGAGCTTGCCAATATGGTGCGCGAAGGACACCGGGCGGTGATGTTTTATTTGGTGCAGCGGACTGACTGTGATCGCTTTGATCTGGCCCGTGACATTGATCCGACGTATGCCGCCGGATTTACACAGGCCCGCGCAGCGGGGATTGAGGTGATCTGTTACGATACGGTGATCAGCCCCGAGGGCGTAGAGATTGGTAAGCCTCTGGCGCTCGTCGCCTGACTGTCCTATTTAGGGCGGGAAGGGGTCGGATGGCCCGAGATACGCTGAAGGATGACGTCGATGGATGACAAGATGCGCGTGACCAAGGAAGGGATCCGCCTCTATAACCCCGAGGATTTTGCAGGAATGCATGCGGCGGGCAAACTGGCCGCTGAAATCCTCGACCGGATCGCACCGCTGGTGGCACCGGGGGTGACCACGGCCGCGCTCGACAAAGCGGTTGAGGACATGGTGGACGAGGCGGGCGCAGTGTCTGCCACCATCGGTTACAAGGGCTACAAACACGCGTCGTGTATTTCGCTCAACCATGTGGTCTGTCACGGCATTCCCGGGTCTAAAACCCCGAAGATGAAAAACGAAAAACCTGGCCGCAAACATGATGAGCTGGTTGAGGGGGACATCCTGAATGTTGACGTGACGGTGATTGTTGACGGCTGGTATGGCGACACGTCGCGCATGTATAAAGTCGGCAAAATCAAACCCTTCGCTGATCGCCTAATCCAGGTCACCCATGATGCACTGATGGAAGGGATTGCGGCGGTCAAGCCGGGCAATACCTTTGGCGATATCGGCCACGCGATCCAGAAATATGTGGAAGCGCAGAAAATGTCCGTGGTGCGTGACTTCTGCGGTCACGGGCTGGGCCGCGTCTTCCATGCCCCGCCCAATGTGCTGCACTACGGGCGCGCGGGCTCTGGACCGGTGCTGGAAGAGGGTATGTTTTTTACGATTGAGCCAATGGTCAACCTTGGCCGCCCCGACACCAAAATCCTTGGCGATGACTGGACTGCAATCACCCGCGATAAATCGCTGTCGGCCCAGTTTGAGCATTCAATTGGCGTGACTGCCGAGGGGTGCGAAATTTTCACCCTTTCGCCCACCGGTAAATTCCACCCCACTTGGGGATAAGAAGAAGGCGGCGGGTCAGCTTGCCGCCTCGCAAATCGAAATCACCGTGTCGCCGTAACGGCGGCTGTCGAGCAGTTCGATCCCGTCCGGTAGAGTAATCTCGGTGTTTTCTTCCCAGACAATCAATGCACCGGGGGCGACCCAGCCCCCCGCCACAGCTGATGCCAGCGCCTTTTCCCCCATCCCTTTTCCATAAGGCGGGTCGAGGAAAACCAGCTCATGCGGCGCGCCCTCTGGTAGGCGTGTCGCGTCACGCTTTACCACCGTCACCTCGTCTTTGCAGCGGCATTTGGCGATATTTTCGCGAATGAGCGAGAGCGATTTGCGCCCGTCATCCACCAGCGTCACATGGGATGCCCCACGCGACAGCGCCTCCAGCCCCAATGCCCCAGTGCCGGCAAACAGATCAAGCACGCGCCTGTCCTCAATCGGATCGCCAAACCGTCCGCCGGTGAGCATGGAAAACAGGCTTTCGCGCACTCGATCAGTGGTGGGGCGCAGATGGGCACCTGCATCCCCTTTGCCGACACTGGCCAGTGCCAAGCCACGAAATCGTCCTGAAATAATCCGCATTACATCAACGACTTGAGTTCGATGTTCGGGTCAGCCACAGCCACCGGGTTCGGGGATTTCCCACCTTCGATCAGCCGTTTGCCGATCATATAGGCACGCGGATCATTGGCCGCATCCACGGCCAGCAGCGTGTCACCTTGATAATACCAAAAGCTTACCGCGCCCTCTTTGTCGCCGGGACGGGTGACCACCCGATCATAGCCTGCGTTCAGGCCTGCAATTTGCAATTTCACGTCGTATTGGTCGGACCAGAACCACGGTTTCGCCGCGTATTCCACGTCCTCGCCCATCATGTTGCGGGCCACCACTTCGGCTTGATCAATGGCATTTGGAACGCTTTCCAACCGGATCCGCTGACCGCGATAGGGGAACGAAGCGCAATCACCTGCAGCCCAGATACCCGGCACGGATGTGCGCCCTTGGGCATCTGTTTTGATGCCGTTGCTGATCTCGATCCCGGCGACTTCCGCCAGCGCGGTGCCTGCCATGATGCCTACGCCAACAATCACGAAATCCACCGCAAGGTCGGTTCCATTGGAAAGTCGAGCACCTGATACGCGCCCATCGCCGGTCAGGGTCTCCAACCCAACCCCTTCGAGGATTTTCACCCCGTGATCCGTGTGCAGCTTGCGGAAATAGTCGGAGGTTTCGGGGGCTGCGACCCTTTGCAGGATCCGGTCGGCCATTTCCACCAGTGTGACCTGCACCCCTTTCTTGGCAGCAACTGCCGCAGCTTCAAGCCCGATGTAGCCGCCGCCAACAATTAAAACCCGGCGCCCATCGGCAAATTCGGGTTCCATCTTATCGACATCGGCCAGCGTGCGCACCACATGCACGCCACCCAGATTTCCGCCAATGGATGCTGGAAGGGTGCGCGGAGTAGATCCGGTGGTCAGCGCAAGTTGGTCATAGGCGAGGCGTTCCTCGCCGATCACCACTTCCTTTGCGCACGTCGATGGTGTCAACGCGGGTTCCCAATCGAAGGGTGATGTTGTTGTCGGCATAGAAGCTCTCGGGTCGCAAATACAGCCGTTCCAACGTCATGTCGCCAAGAAGATAGGCTTTTGACAGGGGGGGCGTTGGTAAGGCGGGGCGGTCTCTTCGCCAATCAAGGTGATTTGCCCGTCAAATCCGCTGTTACGCAGTTTCGCAACCAGGGATGACCCGGCCTGACCTGCTCCGATCACAACGATATGGCTCATGTCACTTCTCCTTGGTCGATGCAGATGGGGGGCGCGCCCGTCGAGGTCGCGCAATTGCTGTCCTTGCAGATATTCCTACCCCGCGAGCGCATCAAGCTTTTGTGCAAGTTTTATATCGCGTGCGCTTAGGCCGCCCAGATCGTGTGAGGTGAGGGTGACCTCTACCCTGTTGTAAACATTTAACCATTCCGGGTGATGGTTCCATTTTCAGCCCAGATTGCGGCGCGGGCCATAAAGCCAAATGCATCAATGAAGTTGGAAAATTTGAACACCTTGCGGATTGCGTCCCGCTCATCCACTTCTGACCACCCCGATTTGAGCAGCGGGGTAAGGTCGTCGGCGCGTTCCTTTTGGGTCAATAACGTCATGATCTGTCCTTTCCGGTGTTTCGAAACGGGCCCATTTCGCGCAACGCGTCTATGTCTTCGCCCACCAATTCAGCCTCTTCCCGGACAAAATTGTCGACGGCTGTGCGGAACCCCGCATCGGCGATCCAATGCAGCGAATGGGTGCGGGCTGGGGTATAGCCGCGTGCGTGTTTGTGATCGCCCTGCGCGCCAGCTTCGACCCGGTGCATCCCGTGGCGAAGGGCAAATTCAATTGCCTGATAGTAACATAATTCGAAATGCAGGCAGGGGTAGTGTTCCGTTGCCCCCCAATAGCGGCCAAACAGCGTGTCGCGCCCGATGAAGTTCAGCGCCCCAGCAAGGGGAATGCCGTCGCGTTGGGCAAGCACCAAAAGCACATCATCGCGCATATCCTGCTGCACCAGATCAAAGAAGGCGCGGGTCAGGTAGGGGCTGCCCCATTTGCGCGCGCCCGTGTCTTGGTAAAAGGTCCAGAAGGCATCCCAATGGGCGGGCCGCAGATCGTCTCCGGTCAGGGCGACAATCTCACCGCCAAATGCCTGCGCCAACCGGCGTTCCTTGCGAACCGCTTTGCGTTTGCGAGAGGTGAGGCTGGTGAGAAAGGCATCAAAATCTGAAAACCCATTGCTTTCAAAGTGGTATTGAAGCCCCTCTCGGGGTAACAACCCCATTGCCTCGCCCGCCGTGCGTTCAGTTTCGGTGCAAAAGGTGATGTGCAGCGATGATAGGTTGTTGTCGGCAGCGATCTGCACCGCGCCTTGAAGCAAAGCGGTGCGGCCGACCGTTTCAAAGCCGGGACGCGTCAGCAGGCGGCGGCCGGTCACCGGGGTGAAGGGAACAGCGATTTGCAGCTTCGGGTAATAGTGCCCGCCTGCGCGTTCCAGCGCATTGGCCCAGCTGTGGTCAAACACATATTCCCCTTGGCTGTGAGATTTGGCGTAGAGCGGGGCGCAGGCGATCATCTGTCTGTCTGAGTGGACGGTCAGATAATGGGGCTGCCAGCCAGAGCGCGCGCCCACACTGCCGGATTGTTCGAGTGCCGATAGGAAACGATAGGTGGTGAACGGATCAATTGGCCGCCCGGCGTTAGCGTTGGGGGCAAGCTCGGGGCAGGCACAGGCATCCCAGTCATCGGGGGCGATGTCGGACAGGGTGGTGTGGGCGCGGATGTTGATCTGGGTATCGGTCACCGGCTGATTGAGACAGGCTGCGTGCGGGCGGTCAAGCCTCGTATCCTTCGAAGGTGATATTATCGGCAATTTCGCGGGCCGTCATTTCGACCTCTTGCGAGCGGACGGTCCAGCACAGGACTGGCGTGTCGCGATCTTTCAACCTTGTCACGGCAGGGTTGGTTAAATCCGTCACATCATGGCTGATAAAGCTGGCGCCAACCCGGTCAAAGTCTGGGATGTTGCGCAGGTATTTCCGGGTTGCGGTGGGTAACAGTGACCAGTCTTCCTGCAAGTAGGCGCAGGTCACCAGTCCCAGGGGCAGGTTGCTGCGATGTTTGGCAAACTCAGCCACTGCGTTGGGGTTAAATGACATGATCGCCACATCCCCCTGATAGCCTTCCAGGCACTGCGCGGCGGACATTTCCAAGTCGCCGGTGCGCGGCCCCATTGCGCCATCCTGATCCTTGATCTCGACCAAAAGTGGTACGCGGCCTGCAACCAGATCCAGAACTTCAGTGAATGTAGGTATCCCCTCATCCCCGCCGCGAAGCCGAACGCTGCGCAACTCATCCGAGTGACGCTGCCGGATCGGCCCTTTTGCTTCCGCCAGCCGCGTGAGGTCATAGTCATGAAACACCATGGCCTGGAGGTCGTGCGACATCTGCAGATCAATCTCGATCCCATAGCCGCGTTCGATAGCGGCCTTGATGGCCGCGCGGGAGTTTTCCGGGCGGCCATCGTTCACGTCATGAAAAGCGCGATGGGCAATTGGCGCGGTCAGGAATGAGGGGGGAAGCGGTGTCATTTGATCTGGAAGATCCCTTCGATCTCAACGGCGACACCAAATGGCAGACTGGCGGCCGAGACGGCAGAGCGGGCGTGACGACCTGCGTCCCCCAGGGCTTCGACCATGAAATCGGATGCGCCGTTGATCACTTTGGGTTGCTCGCCAAAATCGGCGGTTGAGTTCACAAACCCCACCAGTTTCACCACCCGAACCAGACGATCCAGATCGCCACCGCAGGCAGCTTTTGCTTGTGCCAGAAGTGCAATGGCACATTGTCGGGCGGCGTCGGCCCCGGCGTCGGCATCCATGTCATCACCCAGTTTGCCGGTGATGAACGCGCCGTCTTTCATCGAGATCTGGCCTGATACATGCACCAGATCACCGACCTGTGCATAAGGCACATAGTTGGCCGCTGGGGCCGGGGCATCGGGCAGGGTGACGCCAATTTCGGCCAGTCGTTGTTCAAATCCACTCATGTCGCGTGTCTCCTCATGTCATTGCCACGGACGCTATCTCGCTTGCCCGATCAGGAAAAGTCGAAATGCGACCTTTGATGTGTTTCCGGGACGGGGTGTTCCACAACTTGAACTGCACAGGCCCCCACATCGGATCAGCGATCGCGAAAGGCCTTGGTGAAATAAGCTGTGAAGGGTTTCAGAAGGTATGTCAGTGGGGTTTGGTCCTGCGTGCGGGCAAACCCGGTGACCGGCATGCCGGGCAACAGGCTGGCCCCGTCGGGCAGTTTTTCACGCTCGCCTTTATTCAGGAAAATTTCCGCCCGGTAAAAGCTTTGGCCATTGGCTTCATTTTGGAACGCATCAGGAGAGAGCGTGGCGACGGTTCCGTTCAGCTCTGGCGTGGTTTGGGATGAGAAAGAGGAAAACTGCAGACGGACATCCTGCCCCACATGGATCTGATCCACGTGGATCGGGTCAATCTGCGCGGCGATCAGCAGCGGACGATCTTGCGGTATAAGAAACAAAATCGGATCTGCCGGTCGCAGGACGGAGCGTTCGGCAAAAACACTCAGCCCATGCACAACACCCGACACCGGCGCGCGAATGTCGAGACGGTTCAATTGCTCGATCAGGCTGACACGCTGTTCGATCAGGTCAAGCCGGTTGGCGGCCAGATCGCGGAGGGTGGAAATCGCGGTTTCCCGGCGCTGGGCTGAGAGTTTGGTGATTTCCAACTCGGTTTCGGTTGCCCGCCCTTCGGCCTGTGCCCGATTTGCGATCAGCCCACCAATGTCCCCCGAAAGCCCGACTTCTTGCCGTTGCAGGGCCAGCACACGGCTGGCTTGGGTCAGGCCTTTTTCCAAAAGGGCCGTCTGGCTGGACAGTTCTTCCCGGATCAACAGCCGTTGTTGCTGCAAGGCATCCAGTTGTGCGTTTTGCCCGGCGATTTGGCTGTCGATCTGCCCGATCTTTTTGTTCAATTGGGCAATCTGAGTGGCGAGAGTTTCTTTTCGTGAGTGAAACAGCCGGTTTTGCCCCTCGATCAACGCGGCAATTTCGGGGTTTTTGGCAGCGTTTTGGGTCAATTCGGGGGCGTATGCCGGGTGTTCCAGATCATCGCGTTCCGCCGCAAGCCGGGCCGAGCGGGCCATTTGTTCGAAGTACTGGCCTTCCACTGCCTTCAACCGAGAGCGCAGCAAGGTGGCATCAAGGCGCACAAGAATATCCCCGGCCTTAACCTGATCGCCTTCCTTGACACGGATTTCAGCGACGACGCCACCTTCAGGGTGCTGTACCACCTGCCGGTTCTGGTCTACTTCAACAGCGCCGGGAAAGATGACCGCGCCGGAAATATTGGTCATGACTGACCAGGTGCCAAACCCGCAGACCAGCAGGATCAGCGAGAAGAGCCCTAAGATCAGCGGGCGGCGGGCCGAGAAGGCCGTGTCGTTCATGTCAGCGCTCATTGCACGCCTCCCTGGCCGCGGCTGTTGCGGATCTGTTGCGCGTTTTGGACATGCTCTGCCAGGATTTTGTCGCGTGGGCCAAAGCCGCGCACCATGCCGCCCTCCAGCATCAGCAACAGTTCACATTCGGCGATGGCAGCTGGGCGGTGTGCCATGATGATGACACAGCCTTCGCGGGCCTTGATGTCGCGGATGGCCCTGTTCAGTGCCGACGTGCCTTCATTGTCGAGGTTTGAATTCGGTTCATCCAGCACCAAAAGCACCGGGTCGCCATAAAGGGCGCGGGCCAGACCAATGCGCTGCATTTGGCCACCGGACAGCAGCCCCCCGGCTCCGGACAGGCGGGTATCATAGCCTTCGGGCAGGCGCAGAATCATGTCATGCGCATCCGCGCGCCGGGCTGCTTCAACCACCTTGTCATGGTTCGGTTGTAACAGTAGGCCCGCGATGTTTTCGGCAATGGTGCCGTCAAACAGGGTGATGCGCTGCGGCAGGTAGCCAATATGCTCGCCCAACACGGCGGGGCTGAACTGATCCAATGCCGCACCGTCAAGGCGGATTTTCCCGCCCGCCGGATGCCATGCACCGGTGATCAGCCGTGCCAGAGTGGATTTGCCGGCACCAGAGGGGCCAATGACCCCCATGGCCAGACCGGGTCTGAGGTCAAAGTTGACCATGCGCAGGTTGGCCACGCTTTGCCCGGGTGGAATAGCGGTGACGTTCTCGGCGGTCAGATGCGCGCGGGGACGGGGCAGTTGCATGCGTTTGGCTTCGCGCGGCACTTCGGCCAGAAGCTCGGACAGGTTGCGCCATCCAGATCGCGCCCGCTGCACCAGCTGCCACTGGCCGATCAGCAGATCAACCGGTGCCAGCGCCCTACCCATCAGGATTGAACTGGCAATCATTGCACCCGGTGAAACCTGGCCCTGAACGGCCAGATAGGCGCCCAGGCCGAGAATGCAGATTGTAAAAACATGCGAAATGTTTTGGACAGCGACGAAAATCTGCCCAGATGGTCTGCGCTGGTCAGGCTTTGACGCAAGGCGTCATGACGGGCTTTATGCCAGCGCTCAAACGCGGCCTCCTGCATGCCAAGGGCGCGGACCATTTCGGCCTCGCCCTGAAGCTGCGCCAGCATGTGCTCGGCCTGAAGGGTCGCGGTCTGGGCTTTGGCGACCGGAGGGTGCGTGTAAATCTGGTTCAACACCGCGATGAAAACCAAAATTGCCCCGCCAGACAGTGCCAATATGCCAAGCCAAGGGTGGAAGACGGCAATGGCAAACAGGAAAACCGGGGTCCACGGGATGTCAAACAAGGCGGCAAAGGCCGGGCTTGTGACCATCTTCTGCACCGCTTCAAGATCACGCAGATTATTGGTTCTGGAGGCGTTGGCACCATTTTTTGCCAGCCGCCGCAGGCTTGAGGAAAACACCCGCCGTTCCAGGGTTGTCTGAAAATTGGCGCCAATGCGGGCCAAAACGCGCCCCCGGGCGTAATCAACCAACCCCATGATCAGAAATAAAAAAGCCATCAGAATAGTCAGGCCAATCAGGGTTTCAACGCTCCGAGATCCCAACACGCGGTCATAGACCTGCAGCATGTAAAGCGGTCCGGTCAGCATCAGCAGGTTGACGAAAACCGAAAATAGCCCCGCCGCAAACAGCAGGCTACGGCGTTTACGCCAAACTGCGCGCAATTCTTCTTTTCCGGCTTCCAATTGTGTCTGTTGCATCTCGCCTCAGTATTTCATGTGTAATTGGATTGAGTATGTCGTGTCTTATTGGATAATGAGATTCAGGACTTTAATTTTCGGCAAATATCCGCAGATTGCTGTCGCCATTTGGTCACATTCCATCAAGCAAAGGCGATACCCTCTGGGCATTCTCGCATCAACCATTATGTGTCAGGGCATACGTATACCACATGAAGGATGCGGGGCGCCGAAAATCGGCGGATTTCCCGTCTGGCTGCTGACTATGAAAAAGACGACATTATTTGCCGCACTTGCGCTTGTGGCGCTGGGTGCCTGTGCGACACCGCCCGCACCGACGGGCTATGCTGACCCGCATGAGGCGCAAAACCGCCGCACCCATGAAGCGAATGTCAGTCTGGATCGAAAATTGATTAGCCCGGCCTCTGAGGTTTATGGACAAGTGCCGAAACCAGCCCGCACGGCGGTGGCGAATTTCTCGAACAATGCCAGCCTGCCGGGAATTGTTGTGAACAAGCTGTTGCAAGGGCAGATCGACGATGCTGTGCACAACTCGGTGCGGTTCCTGTTCAATACCACCATCGGGCTGATTGGCCTGTTCGATGTGGCGAGCGATATTGGTCTGGAAGAACGTGGCAGTGATTTTGGCCAGACCCTGCATGTCTGGGGGGTGCCGGAAGGCGATTATGTTGTGTTGCCCTTCTTCGGGGCCTCAACCGAGCGCGACGGGTTTGGCATCCTTGGTGATTTCGTTCTAAACCCGCTCGGCTATGTTTTGCCGACTGGTTGGAACCATGTGCCGAAAGGCGCTTGGGTGATGTCGAAGTTTGGCGATCGCTATGATTTCGCCGATAACGTGGACAGTATCCTGTACAGTGAGGGCGATGGCTATTCGACCCTGCAACTCTATTACCTCGACAGCCGCCGTTACGAATTGGGGCAAGTGTTGAGGACAACGAACTTGATGATCTTTACGAGGCGTATGGTGGCTAAGATGGAAATCATGAACCGAAGAACGGTATTGGTCGGATTGGCAGCAATTGTTGCCATGCCCGGCGTGGCATTGGCGGCAATTTCGGCCGGTCAGGCGGAAAAACTGATTGGCAAGCTGGTGTCAGACATCAATGGCATCATCAATTCGGGTCAATCCCAGGCCAAGATGATCAACCGCTTTGAAGGCGTGTTCAAGAAATATGCCGATACCGCCTTTATCGCCCAAGCGGCGCTGGGGGTGGACGGGCGGTCCGCTTCTGCCACGCAAAAGCGCGCCTTTGCCAAAGCCTTCACCGGTTATCTGGCCAACCGCTACGGCAGCCGTTTCCGTGAATTTGAGGGCGGCACCATTGAGGTTGTCAGCTCGAAAAAAGTGAAAAGCCGGTTTGAAGTGCTGACCATGACCAAGCTGAAAGGGAAATCTCCGTTTGACGTGGTGTTCATTGTTTCAGCCAAAAACGGCAAGTTCATCGACATGCAGGTCGAAGGGATTTCTATCGTGAAGTCCGAACGCAAGGAAATCGGCGCGATGCTGGACAAGCGTAAAGGGGATCTGGATCGGCTGATCAAGGATCTGTCGAAATTCTGATCCGCCCTGACTGATCCAACCCGCAAAAGCAAAACATCAAACCTGGTGCCATGTGGCGCCGGGTTTTTTGTTTAGGCATTGAGAAGGGATTATCCCAGCAGCAAAGACGACATGCCTGCAATGAATACGAGCATCAGCCCCACCAGCATCATGCCCCAATGCAGGAACCCAATCCGTGCCATGCGGATATGCGCAGCGCGCAACGGGTCTGCGTTTGGGCGTTGATAACCTGCAAACAAGGCGCTCATGCGAAGGCTGATGGCTTGTCCGCTTTCCTTGAGGGCGGCGAATTCTGCCCGTTGTGCGGCAATCCGGAAGGAGAGCAGGACCAAGGGAATGACCATGATGGCGGTGGTGTTGATCAGCCAGTGCATTTGCGTTGAGGACCTTGATTCTGTGGACAGCTTATTTGCGCGCACCACATGTCATTTCACACCGCAATCTGCAATGTGAAAAGACGGCAAACCCGCCCCCAACGTGTTCGAAGCTGCGCCTTAGTTCCCTTGGCCGAAAATCCCGCGGATCACATTGATCAGCACATCTTCCACCACGTTGCCCAGGTCACTTTCATTCTGGGAGGGGGCACCGCCATTTGTGGCAAGCTCTCCATCAGACGAGAAGCTCTCGCCCTCAAAACGTGGGGCAGTGTCAGGTCGAATCATCGGCAAGGGGCGCGGTGGAAGGTCAGCGTGGATCTTTGCCATCGCATGTTGCCAGATCTCGGCGGGCAGGCCCCCGCCGGTCACGCCTTTCAATGGGGTGTTGTCGTCATACCCCATCCAGACGCCGGCCACATAATCGGCGGTGAACCCCACAAACCAGGCATCTTTGGCGCCCTGCGTGGTGCCGGTTTTGCCCGCCACCTCGCGGCCCTCAAGTCGCGCACGTTTGCCCGATCCAGCCTCGATCACCTGGTTCATCATATAGACAAGCTGCGCATCCGCATTCTGGGTGATCACCCGTTCACCCATGCCGCCGGTCTGGGTCATCAGCGGGTCATTGTCGCCCACCAATGTCAGTTCGGTCAGCCCGTATGGCGTGACGGATGAGCCGCCATTGAGGATGCCGGCAAAGGCCCCGGTGGTTTCCAGAAGCGTGCTTTCCGAGGCCCCAAGCGCCAGCGCCGGACCCGCCGCCAAATCGCTTTCGATGCCAAATGTTGAAGCCACGGTTTTCACCGCCTCACGCCCGACCGCCTCGGATACTTTCACCGCAGGTACGTTGAGCGAGTTGGCCAGCGCCCGGGTCAAGCTGACATTCCCATAGTGTTTCTTGGTATAGTTCTTTGGGCACCATTTGCCGGAACCTGGCACATTCAGGCAGTAAGGCTCGTCCAGAACAAAATCGTCCCAGTTGTAGCCCAGATCCAAAGCCGCCGCATAAACGAAGGGTTTGAAGGTCGACCCGGTCTGCCGCTTGGCCTGCGTGGCCCGGTTAAAGGCGCCGACCACGCGTTTTTCGCGCCCGCCCACCATGGCACGCACCGCGCCATCTGCGCTCATCACCACAATTGCGGCCTGCGCCTTTGATCCTTCGCGGACCTTGTTTTCAAATACCCAATCGATCGCCTCTTCCGCTGCGGTCTGGATCGCCGGGTCGAGGGTGGATTTGATCACCACATCCTCAGTGGTTTTGCGGGTTAGAAAGGCGGGCAGATCGCGCATGATCCAATCGGCGAAATACCCACCGGCCTGCGCCTTGGCAGCCCGCGAGAGCGTGGCGGGATTGTCCTGAAACTGTTTTTCCTGCGCCTCTGAAATATACCCCTGCTCGCGCATCAGCCGCAGCACCGTGGCCGCGCGATCCTGCGAGCGTTTCAGATTGTTGGTCGGCGCATAAACCGAGGGTTTCGGCAGCATCCCCGCCAGCATCGCGGCCTGCGCCGGGTTGAGATCCGCCGCCGGAATGGCAAAATAGCGCCGCGCGGCTGCGTCAAACCCATGTGACCCCGCACCCAGATAAGCCCGGTTCAGGTAAATGGTCAGGATTTCTGCCTTGGAGAACTTTGCCTCCAACGCCATCGAATAGACCGCTTCCTTGATCTTGCGCCACAAAGATCCTTGACGGCAATCGGCCTCATAATCGGCCTCACTGTCCCATTTGTCTGCGTCATAGGGCACACCCAGACACATCAGCTTTGCCACCTGCTGCGTGAGGGTCGAACCACCGTTGCCTGACAGAGGGCCACGACCTGCGCGCATATTGATGCGAATGGCCGATGCAATGCCGCGTGGGCTGACACCCAAATGGCCGTAAAAACGCTTGTCCTCAGAGGCGACAATCGCATCCGTCAAATAGGGGCTGACCGTTTCCGCAGTGACCGTCCCGCCGCGCTGGTCGCCACGCCATGCATAAACTTGCCCGTAGCGATCCAGCACCGTGACCGAACCTTTGGCGCGCCCATCCAGCATGGTGGTCAACTCGGGCATGGTCGATGCGAAGTAAAACACCGCCACGCCGATGATCAGGCAACGACAATGGCCCCTTTCCACATCAAGCGCCACATCAGCCGCAGGATCCACATTACCAGATGCACCGGCCACATCAGGATACTGCCACCGCTATTTTTACCGCCGCCTCGCTTGGGCGCGGGCGCGCGTTTCGGCGCTTTCTTCTTCGTGGTCTTTTTAGCGGCAGGTGTTTTGGCCGCATGAGAGGAAGAAGGGTAGCGTTTGTCCGCCACCAGAACGGGGCGTTTGCGGCCGGATTGGCTCATTTTATCAGGTCCAGTTTGGTGGGCCGGTTATCCGGTCCAGATCTGCTCGTAATTGTCCTTTGCTCGTCGCTGTATCGGCGGGAAAGCAAAGCGCTTTACGGGCAAAGTAGCGAATCAATCCTGCTCTGTGTAGCCCGATCCGCCCATTGGGGCGAGGTTTCCCACTGTCCCTCCCTGCTTCTGAGCGGGGAATTGCAGGGTTTTGGCGTGGTGAAAAAATGTGCAGACCCATTGTGCACTCGCAGCATTTTTCGGCATCGCCTGCTTTCTTCCCGCCAATCGCCCGTTTTCCACCCTCTGCCCCTGCCCAATTCAAAGCAGAAACGTCTCGATATGGGGGACGGCGCGATCCGGTTTTGCGCCCAGAAAAAAGGAGAAAGGCGTGAAACTGGTTATTGCAGCAATCAAGCCGTTCAAGCTCGACGAAGTGCGAGAGGCGCTCGTGGATCTTGGTGTCAGCGGCATGATGGTGACTGAAATTAAAGGGTTCGGGGCGCAGGCAGGCCACACCGAAATTTATCGCGGCGCGGAATATGACGTGAATTTTCTGCCGAAAATGAAACTGGAAATCGTGGTGGCAGATGAACTGGCCGAGGATGTGGTGGCGGCCATCGCCAAGACATCGCGCACCGGAAAAATCGGTGACGGCAAGATTTTTACATTGGACGTGGCCAGCGCAATGCGTGTGCGCACTGGCGACACTGATCTGGATGCAATCTGAGGGGATGGACATGAAAAAGGCATTACTCATTGCGGGGATGGTCGTGCTCCCCGGGGTCGCACTGGCTGAGGGCGAGGCGATGGCCCACAGTCAGTTTATCTTCACCACATTGCTCTTTCTGATTGGTGGATTTCTGGTTTTTTGGATGGCAGCGGGGTTTGCCATGCTGGAAGCGGGGCTGGTGCGGTCCAAGAATGTGACCATGCAGCTTATCAAAAATGTGGCGCTTTTTTCCTTTGCCGCCATCATGTATTGGCTGGTGGGATATGGGCTGATGTATCCCGGTGACGCGTGGATCATTCCGGGTTTCCTTGGGGCAATTGCACCCGCAGCACTTGAGCCGGTTGGCGTAGGTGCAGACGTGGCGGATATCAGCTATGCCTCTGTTGGATCTGATTTTTTCTTCCAGTTGATGTTCTGCGCAACCACCGCGTCGATTGTGTCAGGTACGTTGGCGGAACGCATCAAACTGTGGCCATTCCTGTTTTTTGTGGTGCTTCTGACCGGGGTTGTTTACCCGATTGAGGCGTCGTGGAAATGGGGTGGCGGCTGGCTTGATAGTCTGGGCTTTCAGGACTTTGCTGGCTCGACCCTTGTGCATGCCGCCGGTGGTTTCGCAGCCCTTGCCGGGGTACTGGTGCTGGGGCCCCGTTTGGGCAAATACAAGGATGGTCGTGTGATTGCGATGCCCGGCTCGAACCTTGCTCTGGCCACGCTCGGAACGTTCATCCTGTGGCTCGGGTGGTTTGGTTTCAACGGCGGCTCGCAGCTGGCGATGGGGACCATTGGTGATGTGTCTGACGTAAGCCGCATCTTTGCAAACACAAATATGGCCGCTGCATCCGGTGCCGTTGTGGCGCTGATCCTGACGCAAGTGAGCTTTGGTAAGCCAGATCTGACCATGGTGCTGAATGGCGCACTGGCCGGGCTGGTGTCGATCACCGCAGAACCGCTGGCGCCCTCGCTGTTTCAGGCACTGATTATCGGCGGTGTTGGTGGTGCGATTGTGGTCTACGCGGTGCCGATGCTCGACAAGCTGAAGATCGACGACGTGGTTGGCGCCATCCCGGTGCATCTGATCGCCGGCTTCTGGGGCACTTTCATCGTGGCCTGGACCAATGGCGACGCGAGCTTCGTGACCCAGATCATCGGCTTTGCGGCCATCGGCGGGTTCACCTTCGTGGTCAGCTATATCCTCTTCAACCTGATCAAAGGCGTTGTTGGCCTGCGGGTGGATGCGGATGATGAGATGCGCGGGCTGGATGTGGCTGAGCTGGGTATGGAAGCCTATCCCGAGTTCACCAACAGCTAACAAGAGTTTGCCGCGCTTTCGGGCGCGGCAATGCCTTCGGCAAAGGTATTTGGAGCAAGAAAAAAGCCGGAACCGAAATCGAAGGGGACGCAAGTCCAGCAGGGGTGAAAAGGGGGCTGTCATGCCTCCTTTTTATGCATTTAACAAGAAGGCATGCTGAGTTAAACTGAGTTGCCCTTAGTGCGATCGGCGGGAAAGATTGTGCAAGGGGATCAGCTGGGACGTTTCTGCGTAGACGGGTTTCCGCCGCCCTCTCGACGCCAAAGGATCAGAATGAAAAACGGCTCCCAGCTGCTTTGCCGGGAGCCGAAATTCTTAATTTGGATGCGTGAACTTAAACGCCAGCGGCCACAATCGCTTCGGCCAGAACCGGTACGGTGTCCTCATTGAGGCCCGCGATGTTCAGACGCGAGTCGCCGACCATGTAGATGCCGTGATCCACGCGCATTTTCTCGACCTGTTCGGGTGTGGCGCCGAGGCGCGAGAACATGCCGCGGTGCTCGGCGATAAAGCCGAAACGGTCGGAGTTGGTGCGGGTGCGCAGCTCGTCAGCCAGTTGCTGACGCAGGCCAAGCATCCCAAGGCGCACCTCTTCCAGTTCCGCCATCCAATCCGCTTTCAGGCCCTCATCCTCAAGGATCATGGTCACAAGGCGTGCGCCGTGGTCGGGCGGGAAGCTAAAGTTCTGCCGGTTCAGGTGGGTGAGGTTTTGCTGGGTTACACCCGCCTGATCGGCGTTCGCGGACAGGGTCATCAGCAGCCCGGTGCGCTCGCGATAGATGCCAAAGTTTTTTGAGCAGCTGGCGGCGATCATCACTTCCGGCACGGCCTGAGCTATCAGGCGCACGCCAGCGGCGTCTTCTTCCAGCCCGTCGCCAAAGCCCTGATAGGCGATGTCGATAAAGGGAATGGCGCCTTTGGCTTCCAGAAGCGCGGCCACGTCTTTCCACTGTTCCAGGTTCAGATTGGCGCCGGTCGGGTTGTGGCAGCAGCCGTGCAGTAGCACTGCGTCGCCCGCTTTCACGCCTTTCAGGTCTTCCATCATCCCGTCGAAATCCACCGCGCGGGTGGCGTTGTCGAAATACCGGTACTCGGCCATCGTCATGCCAAGATGCTTGATGATCGACGGGTGGTTCGGCCAGGTGGGGGCTGACAGCCAGATTGTGGCATCGGCGTTTGCCATCTTGATCAGTTCCACCGCTTGGTGAATCGCACCGGTGCCGCCGGGTTGGGCGGCCGTCGACAGGCGGGTGGTGTCTTTGGCGTCGCCCAGCACGAGACCGGACAGGGCGTTGCCATAGGCCGGGTCGCCCGCCAGGCCGGTGTAGGCCTTGGTGCCTTGTACATCCCACAGCACTTTCTCGGCGGCTTTCACCGCGCGCATGACCGGGGTTACGCCTTTTGCATCTTTGTAGACACCGACGCCAAGGTCGATTTTACCATCGCGAGGGTCTTCGCGATACATCTGCATCAGCGCCATGATTTTATCGACGGGCTGTGCCTTGAGGGAATTGAACATCGCGTTATTCTCCGGTTGCGACTTTCAGATCATTATACATGCCCCATTCCGACCAGCTGCCATCATAGACGGCGTGGCGGTCGTGTCCAATGCGCTCCATGGCCAAGGCCAGAATGCAGGCGGTCACGCCAGATCCGCAGGACAGGATGGCAGGTTTGGCAAGGTCCACTTTGGCGGCGTCAAAGGTGGCGCGAATACCAGCCTCGTCTTTCATGGTGCCGTCGGTATTGAAGAGCTCGCCAAAAGGCAGGTTTTTCGAGTTCGGGATGTGTCCGGAACGCAGGCCCTCGCGGGGCTCGGCCACCTCGCCACGGAAGCGATCAGCGCTGCGGGCGTCGACGATTTCGTAATCGCCAAGTTTGGAGGCAGCGGCAACTTGTGTCACGTCCTTGATCATATGGGCCTGACGGCTGACAGTCATATGGCGGTCGCGGATCACCGGAGGCAGGTCTTCGACCGGGCGACCTTCGGCCAGCCACTTCGGAAAACCACCGTCCAGTACGGCAATATCCATCTTGCCCATCAGGCGGAACATCCACCAAACGCGGGCCGCTGAAAACATA
>JQGR01000052.1_pt1 | contig 21980 bp, 23 predicted proteins | sample 210181 | NCBI WGS metagenome assembly JQGR01 (sample SAMN02928655, study PRJNA255238) | bioreactor metagenome | biome: continuous culture; feature: L-culture metagenome assembled contigs; material: continuous culture biomass; isolation source: continuous culture inoculated with microbial biomass... | reverse complement strand
CCCCCGGCTCCTACGAGACGATTGTGCAGGAGCCTGTGGGTGTTTGCGGGTTGATCACTCCGTGGAACTGGCCAATGAACCAAATTACCTTAAAGGTGATCCCCGCCTTGCTGGTCGGATGCGCGGTTGTGCTGAAACCATCTGAAGCGACCCCCCTTTCTGCCATGCTGTTTGCGGAGTTTCTGGAAGAGGCGGGGCTGCCGCCCGGTGTTTTCAATCTGGTCAATGGGGACGGTTTGGGGGTTGGCGCCCCGTTGGCGGAACATCCGGATATCGACATGATGTCCTTCACCGGGTCCTCCCGCGCGGGTGTGGCCGTGGGGCAGGCCTGTGTTCAAACCATGAAACGATCCACGCTGGAACTTGGCGGCAAGTCACCGAACTTGATCTTTGCCGATTGTGATCTGGACGCAGCCGTGAGCGCCGGGGTTCGTCTGTGCATGGAAAACACCGGTCAATCCTGCAATGCCCCCACCCGTATGCTGGTCGAAAGCTCTGTCTACGAACGGGCCGTCAGGATTGCGGCAAAGGTTGCCAACGCCATTCAGGTTGCCCCCGCCGACCAGCCAGGGGATCACATCGGCCCGCTGGCCTCCGCCGCGCAATACGAAACCGTGCAACGCTATATCCGCATAGGTCTGGATGAAGGCGCGCAACTGGTTGCCGGTGGATTGGGAAAACCCAATGGGACCAAGGTGGGATATTTCGCCCGCCCAACCGTTTTCGCCACCGTTCACAACGAAATGGCGATTGCTCAGGAAGAGATTTTTGGCCCGGTGCTGGTGATGATCCCCTTCGGAGATGAAGAGGATGCCATTGCTCAGGCCAACGCCTCGCCCTTTGGTCTGGCCGCATATCTCAGCACCGCAGATGCGGATCGCGCATATCGGGTGTCGCGGCGTCTGCAGGCCGGAATGATTTCTGTCAACCAGGCCGAATTTGCCCAAGGCTCGCCCTTTGGCGGGTTCAAAATGTCCGGGATCGGGCGCGAGGGCGGGCGCTTTGGCCTCGAGGATTTTGTCGAAATCAAAACAATCGCCACCTAACCAGACAAGCAACATAAACGCAGGAATACTATGTCCAATATTTTCATCCTATCCGCAGTCCGCAGCGCCATTGGCGACTTTGGCGGCGCCTTGCACACCTGGTCACCCACCGAGCTTGGTGCCGCCATCGCAAGGGAAGCCATTGCAAGATCAGCCGTTGCCGCAGAACAGATCGAAACATCTGTCTTTGGCAATGTCATTCATACAGAACCCAAAGATATGTACCTGTCGCGGGTGGTTGCCGTTTCAGCCGGCGTGCCGGTGACCTCCCCTGCCCTGACGCTGAACCGACTGTGCGGCAGCGGATTGCAGGCGCTGGTTTCAGGGGCCGAAGCCCTGCAATTGGGCCATGCGACGCGGGCTTTGGTGGGCGGCGCGGAATGTATGAGCCGGGCCGGACACCTGATCTCCTCTGCACGGTTTGGCACAAAACTGGGAGATGTCACCGCCACAGATATGATGGTCGGTGCGCTGAATGACCCGTTTGGGCACGGCATATGGGGATCACCGCCGAAAATGTCGCCGAGGATCACGACATCAACCGCGATATGCAGGATGAATTTGCCGCGACATCCCATCGTCGCGCGGTGAACGCCATTGAAAACGGGTATTTTGCCGACCAGATCCTGCCGCTCGCAGTCAGATCCGGCAGGAACGTGATCCGGTTTGACACAGATGAACACCCCCGCGGGGATGTGACCAATAGTTCTCTGGCAAAGCTGCGACCGGCGTTTAAGAAGGACGGCACCGTCACAGCCGGGAACGCGTCTTCGATCAACGACGGGGCGGCAGCGCTGGTTCTATCCACGGAAGCAGCCCTGTCGTCGGACAGCGCCCCTTTGGCCCGGATCGTGTCCACCGGACTTGGCGGGGTAGATCCACGGGTAATGGGGCTGGGCCCGATCCCCGCCGTCCGGCAGGCCTTGGTCCGCGCCGGATTGTCGATGGCAGACATGGACGTGGTGGAGTCAAACGAGGCCTTTGCAGCACAGGCCTGTGCTGTTGCACAATCGTTGGATCTTGACCCGGAGAAAACCAATCCGAATGGCGGCGCCATCGCGCTGGGGCATCCGATTGGGGCCTCTGGTGCGATCATCATGGTCAAGCTGATCCACGAACTGCGCCGTCGTGGTGGCAAATATGGTCTTGCCACGATGTGCATCGGTGGCGGACAGGGGATCGCCGTAGTTATCGAAGCTTGCTGAGCGGTCAATCTGAACCCGGACCTTAGCCATCAGGCAGGGTCCGGGGCAATCAGGCAGCGGTCTTAAGATCAAGACCAAGCAGCGCCCCGATCGACGCAAGCCCGATTTCCACAATTTCATCCGTATTGAATTCTACCGAGATGGAGCACCCCTCCATCCACAACCCATCAATCTGCGCGTTGCAGGCAATGGCCAAACGTCGGCACTCGGCCTCTGATGGATCACGGCCCGCCTCATGCAATGCGGCTGCAATACACTCCTGCAACCCTTCGCGAAACTGCAGATAGGTCTGTTTATGCGTGTCCCGAATGCCGGGTTCGTTGCGGATCTTGCCAATGAACGATGCCCACAGGACCAAGTTCTTTTCATCCAGAACCGGGGCCGTCAAGTTGGCCACAACGATATTGCGCAATTGCACCAAAGCAGATGCGGCGGGATCGCGATCAAGCAGCAGGCCCTGCCCGGTCATTTCGCTCATATGATGCGCATAAGCCGCGTTGATCAGATCTTCCTTGGTGGAAAAATAGTGCCGGATCAAACCCTGCGTGACCTCGGCGCGCACGGAAATCGCGCGCACCGTGGCGCTGTTAAAGCCACTTTCGCCGATCAGATCCAATGTCGCCAGAATAAGATCCGCACGACGCTGTTCCGGACCTTCCCGGCTGAAAGATTTTCTCTGCTTTTCCATTCGTGGCTTCCTGTGCGACCTTGTTGGGGCTATTGTCACAATCTAACCTTATCGGAGGAAACTGAAAACCTCGGGCCGACACAAAGCATTACAAAGCGTCGCAAAACGCCTTTACCCGGGTCAGCGCAGTGTCAAATTCCGCATCGGGAACTGTCAGCGCAACCCGCACCCAGCTGTTCAGCCCCTCCCCGAACGAGGACCCTGGCATGACGGCCACGCCCTGACGGTCCAGAAGCGCATTGGCAAATGCGTCACCATCCAGTCCGGTGCCCGCCACATCCATCAAGGCAAACATGCCAGCGTCGGGCCGGTTCACCCGCAGACAGGTCTGATTATGGCCCAACTGATCCTCCATGCGCTGTGCGCGGGCCGAGAAGCGGCGGCACATGCCCTCCGCCACAAATGATCCATCGCGCACCGCCTTGGCGGTCATATCCGCGATAAACGGCTGATTGCCAAACAGCATGGCTTCGGCCAGCGGCAGCAATTGATCAATGAACTCTGCCGATCCAACACACCACCCGCTGCGAAACCCCGGTGCGGCGTGGGACTTGGAAATGGACGAGACAACCACAACGCGGTCCTGCAGATCTGAACGCGCCTGGGGGGATTCGAATTCCGTGTCGCCAAAAATCAGTTCAGAATATACCTCGTCTGAGATGATCCAGAAATCATGCTCTTTCGCCAATGCGCCAATTTCGATGATGTCCTGCGGGGTCAGGATCGCGCCGGTCGGGTTATGTGGCGTGGTCAGCAACACAGCGCGGGTGCGATCGGTGATCCGCGCCTTGATATCAGCCGCCTGAATACGAAACCCGTGTTCCGGACGCAGCGGCACCTTGACCACATCCGCACCGCTGGCGCGAACGACACCTTCATAGGTGGCATACATCGGATCGCCCACCAGCACCTTGTCACCGCTTTCGGCAAGGCCACGCATCACACCATAAAGTGCGGTTTGTGTGCCGGGAAAACACAAGATGTTTTCCGGACCAAAGATGCGCCCGTCTCGGTTGGTGTAATATTCTGCCAACGCTTCACGCAGTTCAGGCTCTCCGCGCCCATCCGAGTAGTTGGTGCGCCCAGCCTGAATCGCTGAAATGGCCGTTTCAAGAAGATCAGATGAGGGCGGAACATCCGGCTCGCCGATCGTCAGCAGGATCACATCCCGGCCCGCCGCCGCAAGATCTTTTGCACGGTTGTGAACCTCCCATTTGGCCCCACCCGACCCTTGCAACCGTTCCGCAATCTTTGCCATCTTCATGTTGATCTCCAGTCCATTCTCAAGCGTTTAGCCAGCATCACGGCGGTCATTTCGTTGACACGCAACATGCTTCCAAAAGGGAAAACCCCAACAAAAATGCTTATTTATCGGTGCATTACACGTCATGTAGATTTATGTTGCGATTTTTTTATTCCGTCGTTATACTTTTGTATAAATACAGAATGCCAAATGCGCAACCAGCAGATGAGCCAAAGGGACGAAGAACATGGACACAGTCGAGAAGCCGAACGCAATCATGGTCGATGACCTGCATAAAAGCTTCGGAAGCCTCGAAGTTCTGAAGGGAGTGTCCCTCAACGCATCCGAAGGGGATGTCGTGGCAATCATCGGCGGCAGCGGGTCAGGTAAGTCGACAATGTTGCGCTGCATCAACTTTCTGGAAACACCAACCTCAGGCGACATACGCGTGAATGGAGAAAAGATCCTGATGAAGCCGGACGGATCCGCGGCGAACCAAAAACAGCTGGAACGGATCCGCACCCGTATTGCGATGGTCTTTCAAAGCTTCAATCTTTGGAGTCACCGGACCATTCTGGAAAACCTGATCGAAGTGCCGGTGCATGTTCTGAAAGTGCCCCGTGATGAAGCCATCGCCAAGGCACGCAGTTTGCTGGAACGTGTCGGCCTTTCAGACAAGGAAGATGCCCATCCGCTGTTCCTGTCCGGTGGGCAACAGCAACGTGCCGCCATCGCGCGCGCGTTGGCCGTCGATCCCGAGGTCATGTTGTTTGACGAGCCGACCAGCGCCCTAGATCCGGAACTGGTCGGCGAGGTTCTGGGCGTTATCCGTGATCTGGCGGCAGAGGGCCGCACAATGTTGCTTGTGACCCATGAAATGAGTTTTGCCCGCGAGGTCGCAAGTAAGGTGGTCTATCTTTACCGAGGGCAGATCGAAGAACAGGGCAACCCCGAAGATGTCTTTGGAGATCCTAAATCAGAGCGGCTCAAACAATTTCTACAAACCGTCGCCTGAACAAAATAAATCCAACAAGGAGTGAGTAACATGAAACACCTGAAGAGTGCCGCACTTGGCCTGACCTTTTTTTGCCTCGCTGGGGCGGCGTCAGCAGAGACCGTCAAAATCGGCGTAGCGGCCGAACCCTACCCACCCTTCGCATCACCACCTCGACCGGGGAATGGGAAGGGTGGGAAATTGAGGTAATACATGCCATCTGTGATGCCGCTAAGCTGGATTGCAAGATCACCCCCATCGCATGGGATGGCATTATCCCTTCACTGAACGGCAAGCAAATTGACGCGATCATGGCCTCGATGTCGATCACCGAAGAACGCCTGAAAGCCATTGATTTCAGCGATCCGTATTACAACACTCCCGCGGTGATCGTGGCGGACAAGTCGATGGATTTTGAACCGACCCCTGAAGGACTGGCCGGGAAGATAATTGGCGTTCAGGCCTCCACTATCCACCAGACCTATGCCCAAACCCATTTTTCCGATGCCGAAACTCGTGTCTACCAAACGCAGGATGAGGCAAATCAGGATCTGGTCTCGGGCCGTATTGATGCAACACAGGCAGACAGCATCGCGATGGCCGATTTTGTTGATTCAGACGCTGGCGGATGCTGCAAGATCCTTGGCGCCGTAGCCAATGATGAAGCGATCCTTGGTAAAGGCGTAGGTGCGGGTGTTCGCAAAGGTGAAGATGATCTTCGTGAAGCATTAAATACTGGGATTGCTGCCATTCTGGCCGATGGCACCCATGCCGAAATCACCTCGCGTTACTTCAAAACTTCAATCTACAGCAAGTAAGAAAAGTTTCATGGATGCTGTAATCAACGCACTGGGCCTTGGCGACAGCCTCCAGCTGCTCTCACTTTCATCCCCGGCTGGGGGATGAATTTGCTCAAAGGGCTCGCCAATTCCCTTCAGATCGCCCTTGGCGCGTTTGGCCTGGGTTTCGTCATCGGCCTCTTTGGTGCTTATGGAAAAATCAATGGCGGCCCGCTCACCCGTGATCTATGGGGGATCTATACAACTGTTGTGCGATCTGTGCCCGAACTGGTATTGATCCTGATCCTTTACTTCATCGGAACCGACCTGATCAATCAGGCGGCCGAAGCCATGGGCTACGGCCCAGTTGAGATCAGCGGCGTTGCCGCCGGGATCGGGGTGCTGGGGGTGGTGCAGGGTGCCTATGCCACCGAAGTGCTGCGCGGCGCCATCAACGCCATTTCGCCCGGACAACTGGAAGCCGCCAAAGCCTATGGGATGCCAGGCCCGCTCATTCTGCGCCGGGTCACCATTCCCGCCATGATGAGCTTTGCCACACCGGGCCTTGCAAACCTGTGGCTGATTGCCACCAAAGACACGGCCCTTCTGGCAGTGGTGGGCTTTAGCGAACTGACACTGGAAACACGACAGGCCGCCAGCAGCACACGCGCATATTTCACCTTTTTCCTGGCAGCAGGGGCGCTTTACCTCATGGTCACCCTGTGTTCGGGTGTGATCTTTGGCCGGATCGAGAAATGGGCGCGGCGCGGTCAACCATCGCTGAAAGGGGGTACCTCATGACCATGATGAAATCACTTTTCATCCCTCACCGCATTGTGCTGATGATCCTGTTCGGAGCTTTCGTGGCCTGGTGCGCCGTTGCCCTCAGATGGGATTGGGTGCCCGACTACGCCCCACTGGCGCTGGAAGGCGTAGTCAACACCCTGATCCTGCTTGTGGCTTCACTGGTTTTGGGCTTTGCCATGGCAGTGCCACTTGGCATCGCACAGGCGATTGGTCCGATTTACCTGGCCTGGCCCGCAAAGATCTTTTGCACCATTATCCGCGGCACCCCCCTGCTCCTGCAGATCTGGTTGCTTTACTACGGGTTGGGCTCGGTCTTTCCGCAGATTGACGGCATTCGCGACAGCGTGTTCTGGCCCTATCTGCGCAGCGCATGGCCCTACGCCCTGCTGGCGCTTTCCTTTTCCGTGGCTGGCTACGAAGGCGAAGTGATGCGGGGCGCCCTGTCCAGTGTTGCCAAAGGCCAGTTGGAGGCCGCACGATCGTTCGGAATGCCGCGTTCGATGATCTTCCGGCGCATCTGGTTGCCCCTTGCGATCCGCAATGTTCTGCCCACATTGGGCGGCGAGGCCATCCTGCAGCTGAAAGCAACCCCGCTTGTTGCAACCATCACCATTGTCGAAGTCTTCGCAGTGTCGTCGCGCGTTCGTCAGGACACCTTCATCGTCTATGAACCGTTATTGTTGTTGGCGGCGGTGTATATGGTGATCGCTGGCATTCTGGCCATGTGCTTCAAATACGTCGAGGATCAGGTTCCCACACGGCGGTAATGCCCTGGATGGAAGACGCCAGCCGATGTGTGCCGGGCAAACATGTCGGAAGAGATGGGCCACATCCCCTACCCTGAACGCCAATAAGAGCGCGGTTCAGGTCTCGCTCACAATTTCACTTTAGCCGCAGGCGTTGACCATCTTCTCCAAAATAGTAGGCACGGCTGGGGTCGAACCCGAATTGAACATCGTCGCCGGGGGCAATCGCGTGCTGGCCGAACAGCCGGATCGTAAGTGACGTGCTAGAGGTTTGCAAAATCACGTTTGTGTCGCCGCCTAGCTGCTCCACATGGGAGACGGTGCCGGCAATCGGTCCTCCACTTTCGAGCCGGATGTCTTCGGGGCGCAGGCCCATTTCGTGCGGGTCCCCTGAACTCAGCAGGTTCGCAGGCAGAAAGTTCATCGACGGCGAGCCCAGGAAGCTTGCGACAAAACGGTTGGCGGGGTTGTTGTAAAGTTCCATGGGACTGCCGATTTGCTCCACCCGCCCATCACGCAGAACCACGATTTTGTCTGCCAGGGTCATCGCCTCAGTCTGATCATGGGTCACATAGATCATTGAGGCAGACAGCTGGCGATGCAGATTGGCGATTTCGATGCGGGTGTTCATACGCAGCGCCGCATCAAGGTTAGAGAGCGGTTCGTCAAACAGGAACAGTTTGGGCTGGCGCACGATGGCGCGGCCGATGGCGACGCGCTGGCGCTGACCGCCGGACAGCTCTGACGGGTAGCGGTCCAGATAGGGCTCCAGACCCAGCATCCGGCTGGCCTCAGCAACCCGTTCTTCAATCACGGCTTTTGGCTGGCGCTCCTGCTTCAAGGCCAGTGTCAGGTTGCCGCGCACGTTCAGATGCGGATAAAGCGCATAGCTCTGGAACACCATGGCGATGCCGCGTTTTGAGGGCGGTGTCAGGTTCACCTGCTCGTCGGCGATCCGGATCTCGCCCGACGTAGCATCCTCCAGACCGGCAATCACGCGCAGAAGGGTGGATTTGCCGCAGCCCGAGGGGCCAACAAAGACGACAAATTCCCCGTCTTCAACTTCCAGACTGATGTCCTTCAGGACGTGGACAGCGCCGAAGGATTTATTGATGTTCTTCAGTGACAGGGCGGTCATTGGCAGGTCTCCTCAAGGGACACGGGCTGGCCGGTACGGATGCTTTGATCCGCAGCCAAGCAGATGGCAAGTGATTGAACGGCATCAGAAATGTGCCGTGTCAGGTCGATGTCTTCGGAAATGGCATCCAGCATACAAGCCTGTTCGGCGTCGCAGAGCTGCTGGTGGCCGGGTTCATCCGGCATTTCGATCAGAGTGTCGCCGCAGGGACGGTGAACCAGAATGCCCCCGACGCGGGTATGGCCATCGACATCGGCAGATGCGCCCCTGCCCTTCTCTGAGATCGAGACGGAACCATTGGGGGTGATGACGTCTTTCACGAAAAACGCCGTTTCGGACATCATCGGCCCCCAGCCAGCCTCATACCACCCGGTGGAGCCATCCGCGAAGGCAACCTGGAACTGGCCGTAATTATACATGTCCTCAGCAATCTCATCCGACAGGCGCAGGCCCATGCCATGCACCCGCACCGGCGCAGCATCGGTAATCTGGCACATCACATCAACATAGTGGACGCCGCAGTCGACGATCGGGCTGGTGGTCTGCATCAGCGCCTTGTGGGTTTCCCATTCGGCACCGGTGGATTGCTGGTTGAGGTTCATCCGGAAAACATAAGGCCCGCCCAAAGATCGGGCCTCGGAAATCAGGCGCTGCCAGCTGGGGTGCTGGCGCAAAATATAACCGATCATCAGCTTGCGGCCGGTTTCCCTTGCCTTGTCTGCCACCCTGCGGGCGTCCGCCACATTGGTGGCCAGTGGCTTTTCGACGAAGACATGCGCCCCGGCATCCATTGCTGCGCACGCAAAATCCGCATGGGTGTCGGAATAGGTGGCAATCACCGCAAGATCTGGTTTGGTTTCTGTCAGGGCCTGGTGGAAGTTCGTGAAAACCGGGTAGCCTTGCAACTCAGCATGGGTGACACGGCCTGAGCGATTCACCAAGCCAATGATTTCAGCGTCCGGGCAGCGATGATGGGTCAGCGCGTGGCTCAGCCCCATATTGCCAAGCCCGGCGATCAGGATGCGGATCATTTCACAGCTCCCGAGGTGATTCCGCGGATCAACTGGCGCGAGAAGATCACATAGAGGATCAACACCGGCAGGATCGCCATCGAAAGCGCCGAGAGAACCGCGTTCCAGTCGGTCACGAACTGGCCAATAAAGACCTGGCTGCCCAGTGTCAGGGTCTTGGTTTCCTCAGCCGGGGCCAGGATCAGCGGGAACCACAGGTCGTTCCAGATCGGAATCATGTTGAACACTGCCACCGTCGCCATCGCCGGGCGCACCAGCGGCAAAACCAGCCGGAAGAAGATGGTGTATTCGCTGAGCCCGTCAATGCGGCCTGCGTTTTTGAGGTCGTCGCTCACCTGCTTCATGAATTCACTTAGGATAAAGACCGCCAGCGGCAGGCCTTGGGCAGTGTAGACCAGTATCAGCGCCCACAGGGTGTTCACCAGCCCTGAGGCGACCATCATTTCAAGGATCGCCACAGTGCCAATGCGGATCGGGATCATGATACCAAGCGCCAGATACAGTCCCATCAGCGTGTTGCCTTTGAAGCGGTACTCGCTGAGCGCATAGGCAGCCATGGCGCCGAACAGCAGCACCAGAGCCAGCGAGGCAACGGTGACAATCAGGGAGTTCTGGAAATAGAGAAAGAAATCCCCCTGCTTCATCACCGTTTGATAGCCGATCATCGAAAAACTGTCGGCATCGGGCAGCGCCAATGGCTCGCGGAAGATCGCCTTGCGGGATTTGAAACTGTTGATCAGGATCACAAAGACCGGAAACAGTGCAATCAGAGTGTAAAGGATCAGGGCACCATGCATGGCATAGGTGTTCAGCAGGTTGGAACGGGCCTTATTCATGTCATCTGCTCCTTACAGCTGATAGCGGCGCATCCGGGACTGGATGCCAAAGAGGTAGATACAGACACCCAGCAGGATGATGGCAAACATCGCCCCGGCAATGGCAGACCCCATGTGCGGATCGCCCAGTTGCAGCTGGAAGCCGAAGAAAGTGCGATACATGAAGGTGCCGAGGATATCGGTTGAGAAGTCAGGCCCGGCAAGCGCGCCCTGGGCGGCGTAAATCAGGTCAAAAGCGTTGAAATTGCCAACAAAGGTCAGGATCGAGATAATCCCGATCGACGGCAGGATCAGCGGCAACTTGATCTTCCAGAACGCCCCCAAGCCGGTAATGCCGTCGACCTCTCCTGCTTCGAGGATTTCTTCGGGGATGGACAGAAGGGCAGCGTAGATCAGCATCATCGGGATGCCGACGAACTGCCAGACAGAGATCAGCGCCAGAGTGGTCAGCGCGTATTCCTCTTTGCCCAGCCAGGGTGCAAACAGGGATTTAAGGCCGACCGCATCCAGCATCGAAGGCGCAATGCCCCAGATCGGCGACAAGATGAGTTTCCAGGCAAAGCCGACGATTACAAAGCTCAGGATGGCCGGAATAAAAATGGCCGAGCGGTAAAGTGCGGCAAAGCGCAGCCGTGGGTGACTGAGAAGGGCAGCAAGCGCAATGCCGATCGGGTTCTGCACCAGCATATGCACCAGGAAAAACCAAAAATTATTGCCAAGGGCATTCCAGAACTGTTCGGACCAGAACGGATCAAAGAACAGGGTTTGAAAATTGGTCAGGCCGGAAAAGACCCTTTCCTGATCGACGCGGGAATAAAGCGCAAGCCGAAGGGTGTTGGCCAGAGGGAAAATCATGACCGCCGTATAGATCAGCACGGCAGGCGCCAGAAACACTGCGATGTGAAATCGTGGACGGTGTCTGACGCTTGTTCGTTGAGTGGGTTTTCCAGAAGCCATGCTGGAAGTTGCATTGATGTCCTGGGCAGGCGCACTTGCATCCTTTGCATGTATCGCTTTGTCGGCTTGTGAGGGGCGAGACATAAGCACTTCCTCCATGAATTAGAATTGGTCAGCCGTGCAAAGGCAAGAGGGCCGTTCGGGGCCGGGTAACGGGGCGCACCAAAGCGCCCCGTTTAGGCTTAGTTCTGTTGCGGCGCGTACCAGTTGGCCAGGCCGGCCTGCAGCTTGGTGCCCAGTTCCTCAGGGGAAGCGGTACCTTTGATGGCCGCGACGGATGCACCCCAGGTCTCGTTTTCCAGGTTCGGTGTACCGCGTGACAGGATCTGATAGGTGGAGCGGATCGTGCTTTCACAGTCGCCGCGCCAGCTGACAAATTCTCTGGCTAGAGAATCCTCCAGTTCCACCGGCTCTTTGGACAGCGGGAAAAACCCGGGAAGAGCATTGCCGAAGATTGCAGCGAACTCCGGCGAGGCAACCCACGTCAGGAAGGCTTTGGTGGCTTCAGGATGTTCACTTGCCGCATTCATCCCGATGCCGATATCGGTGTGATCAGAGATGTAGCAGGTGTCGCCCGCATTTTGCACCGGCGGTTTGAAGGCGCCCATCTTGAAGTCGGCTTGCGTGTTGAACCCCGAAATTTCCCAGGAACCCGCAGGATAAATGGCGGCACGGCCAAGTGTGAACAGATTCTGGCTGTCCGGATAAGTTTGTGCCTCATAGCCATCACCCAGGTAGGGGGCCCATTTCGCAAGGGTGGCGTAGGGTGCGGTCCAGGCTTCATCCGTCAGCTTCTGCTCGCCAGCAATCAAAGCGCGGCGACCGTCTTCGCCCTTCCAGTAGTTCGGGCCAATGTTGTTGTAACCCATGGTTGCGGCTTCCCACTGGTCGTTGGTGCCCATCGCCATCGGAATATAACTGCCGTCCTCGCGGATCTTTTCCAACGCTGAGAAGAAGTCAGCTTCGGTTTCCGGCACCTCGATACCCAGTTCGGCAAAGGCATCAACGTTATAGATAAAGCCGTGGATGACCGAGGCCATCGGCACGCAGAAGCTCGCAGAGCCGTCGTCGGTCTGCCAGGCGGACTTGGCAACATCAGAGAAGTTGTTCATCGCCTCCATATCGCCGATATTGGTCAGGTGTCCGGCCTTAAACAGGGCAAGAGAGGCATCAAATGGCCGACAGGTGATCAGGTCGCCAGCGGATCCCGCGTCCAGCTTGGAATTCAGAACTGCGTTATATTCCGCCGGGGCCGAAGGCGTGAACTTCACCTTGATGCCAGGATGTTTCGCCTCAAAGGCTGGAATAATCTTGTCCTGCCAAAGGGTCAGGTCGTCATTTCGCCAGCTTTCGATCGTCAGGGTTACATCGTCGGCCCAACTTGCCGTTGCAGTTAAGGTTGTTGCGGCCAGCACAACTTTAAGAAATGTTCGTTTCATTGTTTCCTCCCATAGTCGATATTGAATTAATTCAGAATTTGCGGCAGCTTCATCAGTGCTGAACGCAGTTGGCCCGCGCTTTCTTCCAGCAGTTCTGCCGCATGGCTGGCAGACGTCGCTCCAGCGCAAATAAGAATAGCCGGTTTCACAGCACCATCTGCCAGTTTCAATGCAGTCTGGGCAGCAGCGGGTGTGGCACCCGTTACCCGCGTGATAATACCTTCAGCGCGGTTGCGCAGCTTGGCGTTGTCTGCGCGCAGATTTACCATCATCCCGTCGTGCACGTGACCCAGCTTTATAGCCATCAGGCTGGAAAGCATGTTCAAGGCAATCTTCTGAGCCGTACCCGCACCCATGCGGGTTGAACCAGAGATCAGCTCTGGCGGCGTGGTCAGAAGGATCGCGTGGTCGCATTGCGCCAGCAGCGGACTGCCGGGATTGTTGGCAATTCCGATGGTGCAGGCACCTGCGAGGCGGGCCAAACGGGCCGCTTCAAGCGTATAGGGTGTGCTGCCGCTGGCGGAGACGGCAATGACCGTGTCATATGCGGAAAGCCCGGTCAGGCCCTCGGCCAGCCCTGCGGTGTCGTCTTCAGTTCCGCCGGGCATATGTGCGGATTGCGGCAACCCCCCTGCCATGAGTATGCGAATACGATCTTCTGCGATACCGAAGGTGCCGCCCATTTCCATCGCGTCTGCCGCCGCCATCAGCCTGAGGAGCCTGCTGCGGCATAGTAAAGCGACCCGCCCGAAGCAAGGCTGCGCGCCATCGCCTCGGCGCCTCCACTAATAGCGCGCAAGGCGCGCCTCGGCGCGCCAGCTGCCTCCTGCTGGCCTTTGGCAAGCGCGAGTGCAGCGTCTTCCAGCGGCCGATTGTCCAGCCTGCTGGCATCGGGGTGGAGTTGCTCAGTCGGGTTTGGCAGCACGTGTTTTCTCCTCATTGGTGGAAATCATACCTATACAATACCATTTGTCTACTAAAAAATTTTTGGCTCGCATTGGCATTGTAAATATGGGGTAAATTGAAGGAAAGGTCGTAATTGGATTTGTTTTGGTATTTACATACCAGGAGAGGCATCATATAGGTATCACTATGTTTGAGCTGAAAAACAATCCAATCATTGCCGTGGATGGCGGTGGAACGACTTGCCGGATTGCGTATGCTGACGGCGTCCGGCAGCTTCTTGTTGAGACCGGACCAGCCAACGTTACCAGTGACTACGATGGCGCTATTGTGCGGCTGAAAGAAGGGCTGGCAAAGCTGGCTGCTGGGTTGGATATTTCATCAGAATTGTTGAAGCAGCTGCCGACCTATCTCGGGTTGGCAGGTGTTACGGGCGATCGGGTTGCGCGGCGGATCGCTGCAGACTTGCCTTTAGAGGCGGTGCGTGTCGAGGATGACCGTCATCCCGCACTTGCTGGCGCCCATGGCGCAGCCGATGGCGCAGTTGCCCATTGCGGCACCGGATCGTTCCTGGCCTTGCAGTCGCAAAATGTCGGGCGCTTCGCTGGTGGCTGGGGGCCGGTGCTCGGGGATAAGGCTTCGGCGCAATGGATCGGGCGCAGGGCCTTGGCCTTGACGCTGGATGCCTGGGACGGGCTGGCGGAAAAAACAGCTCTGACAGAGGCGCTTTTGAATGAATACGGTGGAGCCGATGGCATTGTCGCTTTCGCTTCAGATGCCAGGCCACATGAGCTCGGCCAGGTTGCCCGCTTGGTCACGGCTGCAGCAGCTTCAGGGGATGGCAGTGCCGCTTGTCTGATGCGGGACGCTGCCAGCTACTTGCTGCAGGCCTTGGAAAAAATGGGGTGGACGCAGGCAATGCCGCTTTGCCTGACCGGAGGCATCGGTCCCCACTATGCCGCCTTTCTCCCAGAGTATGCACAAAACGCAGTCGTCAATCCTAAGGGTGCGCCTATCGAAGGGGCTATTTTCTTGGCCCGGGCTTTTCAAGCGGAGCTATCAGCATGAATGCAACAACTTTCCTCACCCCTGATGATTGGCTCGAGGCGACCGGAGGGCCGCGCTATGTCCGTCTGCGTCAACGGTTGGAGGAGGGCATTGAAGCTGGCATTTTGCCCCCCAACTCTTCTTTACCGCCTGAGCGTGAAATTGCAGAAATTACCGGGCTGTCCAGAGTGACGGTGCGCAAGGCCATTCAGGAACTCGTGAAACAGGGCGCAGTTGTTCAGCGCCAAGGTTCAGGCTCTTTCGTAAGGGACTCCGCGCCGCGCCTTGAGCAGTCCCTCTCCCACCTCACGTCTTTCAGCGAAGATATGCGGCTTCGAGGTCTGGAAACCAGCGCCAAGTGGCTGGAGCGCGGTGTCTTCCTGCCATCGCCAGAGGAGGTGGAAGTGCTTGGGCTGCCCGAAGACGGCGAAGTGGCGCGCATTTGTCGCCTGCGCGAGGCGGGCGGGCGCCCGATGGCGGTAGAGCGCGCGTCGCTGCCGCTGGACATCCTGCCGAACCCACTGACCGTGCGCAACTCGCTTTATGACCTCCTGGAGGAAACTGGCTGTCGGCCAGTGCGCGCCATCCAAAAAATTTCTGCCGTCAACCTGCAAGAGGAAGACGCAGCTTTGCTGGGTGTGGCCGAAGGCGCAGCTGGGCTTAGCATCCAGCGGATTTCCTACCTGAACAGCGGCCGTGTTGCAGAATTCACCAAGTCCAATTACCGCGGCGATGCCTATGACTTTGTGGCTGAATTGCGGCTTACCCCTGATCCGGAACACCGATGGAAAGGCTGCCCAGATGACCCCGAACACCACCCTGATGCGTCAAGAAATAGAAGAGATCCCAGTTGCGGTTGAACGGCTGCTGACCAACGGCACTGATGCCATGGCTGCGGCAGCGGACGTGGCCCGCAAGGGAGGGCTTAAGTTCATGATCTCAGCAGCGCGCGGTTCGTCCGACCACGCCTGCACCTATCTCAAATATGCCAGCGAGCTTTTGCTTGGCTTGCCAATGGCGTCGGTTGGCCCGTCGGTTGCCTCCGTCTACGGGGCCGAGTTGAATGTTTCGGACGCCCTATGCCTGTCAGTATCACAATCGGGGAAGAGCCCGGACATCGTGGAGCTGACCAAGAACGCCCGCAGAGCAGGTGCAAGTACGGTGGCCATCACGAATGATCCCACGTCGCCTCTTGCCCAGGCGGCAGAGGCAGCCCTGCCGCTTCATGCAGGCCCGGAATGCAGCGTAGCGGCGACGAAGACCTTCGTGACATCATTGGTTGCAGGTCTTTGGCTGCTGGCTGAGTTGAAAGGCGATGACGACCTTTTGGCAGCGTTGCGCCGCCTGCCGGAACAGCTTGATGCCGCCACGCGCTGCGACTGGAGCGCTGCCGCCGCAGCCATCACTGGAAGCTCGCTGTTCACTCTGGGGCGCGGGCCCAGCATAGCAATTTCAAACGAGGCAGCGTTGAAGTTCAAGGAAACCTGCCAGATCCACGCTGAAAGCTATTCCTCAGCCGAGGTGTTACACGGCCCGGTGTCTATCGTGGAAGGTGGGTTTCCGATCATCGCATTTGCCGCAAATGATGCCGCGGAGCCGCTTCTGGCGGAAGTCTCTGACACGCTGGCAGCCAAGGGGGCGCAGGTGTTTGCAACGACGCCGCTGGCAACACAAGCCGACGTGCTTCCGCATGTCCGCACGGACCACTGGCTGACGGACCCGGTGGCAGCAATCGTCTCCTTTTACGCAATGGTAGAGCTGGTTGCAGTTCAGCGCGGGATAAACCCGGATGCGCCGCGGCATCTGAGGAAAGTGACGGAAACGGTATGAGCCGCCAAGCAACTATTTACCGTGGCGGTTCTGTCTTTGACGGGGACACGCTACATAAGGGCGCAGCGCTGCGGCTTGAGGCTGGCCACATAACCGCTATTGGCGCTGATGCGCCGGCCGACGGTGCAGACGTGGTCGACCTCAAGGGCGGCATCCTCGCCCCCGGCTATGTCGATCTGCAGGTGAACGGCGGCGGCGGTGTCATGTTCAACGATGATCCCTCAGTGGAAACCCTGAGGCGCATTGCTGCTGCCCACCTGACCCTGGGGGCGACCTCTATCCTGCCAACCCTGATCACCGACACTGCAACCAAGACCCGCGCCGCCATAGCGGCCGCCACGGCTGCTGTGGCTGCGGGCGTGCCGGGGATTGCAGGGCTGCATCTGGAAGGGCCGCATCTGTCGATGTCCCGGAAGGGCGCCCATGACGCCGCATTGATCCGCCCAATGGAGGAGGACGATCTGGCCGCGCTTGTGGCGGCTGCGCAATCCTTGCCGGCGCTGATGCTAACGGTTGCGCCTGAGAATGTGTCACTAAAGCAGGTGAAAGCGCTAGTTGCCGCTGGCGCAGTTGTTTCACTGGGCCATAGCAATGCAGACTATGAAACCTGTCTGTCTTACGCAAAAGCGGGTGCATCCTGTGCCACCCATCTGTTCAATGCCATGAGCCAGCTTGGCAACCGGGAGCCCGGCCTTGTCGGGGCGGTTCTGGCCTCGGGCAGGTTTAATGCCGGACTGATAGCTGACGGCATACATGTTCACCCCGAAGCCATGCGCGCCGCCTGGGCTGCTAAGCAGGGGCCTGGGCGGATCTTTCTGGTCAGCGATGCGATGGCACCTGCGGGCACTGCGCAGGAGGCATTCGCGCTTGAAGGTCGTCGGATTTCCAGAAAACAAGGCAAGCTAACGCTGGCGGATGGAACTTTGGCGGGGCGGATCTGGACCTGACGACTGCTTTGCGGGTTTTGACGTCACAGGTAAATGTTCCACTTGAGGAAGCCCTTGCCGCTGCCACTCGAACCCCGGCGGATCTGATGGGACTAAGCGGTGCAGGACGGTTGCAAACTGGTGGCCAATGTCCACTGATCCGCATTGCAGGCGATCTAAGCGAAGTAGAGGTGCTCGCCTGAACTATTTTCAATCTACAAGGCGGTGAGCGGGAATTCACAAGCGCCCTTCAGAACCGGGATCCTAATCCCGGGTTGTAATCATCCAAAATGTTAGCGCCACCACTTTATGGGATAGCCTGCCAAATGACCGGGAAGTGAAAATGCACAAAAACAACCCACAAGTTCCGCTGTATCACGCAGGGCTTACAGCGCCGCTTCACGCGACTTATCTGAAGGCAGGTTGAGACTATGGTTTCCCGTGTCATTCCCGTTTCTTCTTTTGACTTTGTGCTTTTTGGCGCGACTGGTGATTTGGCGCGGCGGAAAATTCTGCCGGCATTGTTTCACCGGTTCCAGATCGGCCAATTCGGTGAAAACTGCCGGATCATCGGCACTTCGCGCAGCGAGCTGACGACAGAAGAGTTCCGCAGCCAGACGGCAGATGCGGTCCGTGAATTCGGCCAGGACGTGGAAACAACGCCAGAGGAGATCGCAGCCTTCACCGCGCTGCTGGACTATGCAGCCGTGGATGTCCGGGGGGAAACCGGCTGGGATGCGATCCGCGGGAAGCTGCGCGATGATGCTGTGCGCGCCTTTTATCTTTCGGTCGGGCCATCGCTGTTCACCGACATCGCCCGCCGCCTGAGTGAGACCGGTATCGCCACGCCCGACAGCCGCATCGTGCTGGAAAAACCCTTCGGCCACGACCTTGCCTCAGCCCGAGCGCTGAACGGTGCGCTGCGGGCGCATTTCGAGGAACAGCAGATCTATCGGATCGACCATTACCTGGGCAAGGAAACGGTGCAAAACCTGATGGCACTGCGCTTTGCCAACTCACTGTTCGAACCACTGTGGAATTCGTCCCACATCGACCATGTGCAAATCACCGTGGCCGAAAGCATCGGCGTTGAAGGGCGCGGCGAGTATTATGATAAATCCGGCGCCATGCGAGACATGGTGCAGAACCACTTGATGCAGCTTCTCTGCCTGACGGCAATGGAACCGCCCGCACAATTTGCCCCCAACTCGGTGCGGGACGAGAAGGTCAAGGTGATCGAGGCGCTGCGTCCGGTCTCGCAGGCCAGCATTGCCCGCGGCCAGTACCGCAGCAGAAACAGCGACGAGAACGGCGACGGCTATCGCGATCATGCAGGCAATGCCGCCAGCCGGACTGAAAGCTACATTGCACTCAAGGTTGAGGTGGCAAACTGGCGTTGGGCCGGCACCCCTTTCTACTTGCGCACCGGCAAGCGCCTTCGCGAACGGGTGAGTGAGATAGCCGTCTACTTTCGAGATCCGCCGCACAACATTTTCGAAGGTTCAGGGCCTGTGCATGGTAATGTGCTGGTCATCCGGCTGCAGCCGGATGAAGGCATCACGCTCAAAACCACCATCAAGGATCCAGGTCCTGGCGGCATGCGGCTGACTGGGGCCAACCTGGACATGACCTTTGCCGATGAACTGGCGGAATCAGGGCGCCCGCAGGACGCCTATGAGCGGCTGATCATGGATGTGATCCGCGGCAACCAGACCCTGTTTATGCGCGGTGACGAGGTCGAAGCCGCCTGGGCCTGGACTGATCCGATCATCGGCGGCTGGAAAGATGCGGGCGACACGCCGCAGCCCTATGACAGCGGCAGTTCCGGCCCCGACGACTCCCTGTTACTGATCCATCGCGACGACCGCCAATGGCGCGGCATCGGAGCATAAGATGGCCCCCCTCCCCTCCACCCTCACAAATGACAGCAAAGGGACAACATGACCCTGAATTCCACATTAGCAGCCGTCACAGAGCGCATTGTCTTGCGCAGCGAAGTGACCCGCACCGCCTATCTGAAGCGGATGCGCGCCGCGAAAGGTAAGGGCCCGGCCCGTGCCCATCTCAGCTGTTCCGGTCAGGCCCATACCTATGCCGCAACCGGCACGGACCAGCAATCGCTGGCAGCGGGCGTCAATGGGCACTTGGGGATTATCACTGCCTATAACGACATGCTGTCAGCGCATCAGCCGTTTGAGACCTACCCTGCCCTGATACGCGATGCAGTCCGCAGTTCAGGCGGCACCGCCCAGGTGGCCGGCGGGGTGCCTGCAATGTGCGACGGCGTCACCCAGGGCGAGGCTGGCATGGAACTGAGCCTGTTTTCCCGCGACACCATCGCCATGGCAACGGGCATCGCACTAAGCCACAATGTATTCGACGCGGCGGTGTTCCTGGGTGTCTGCGACAAGATCGTGCCCGGGCTGGTGATCGGCGCACAGGCGTTTGGCCATGTTCCAGCAGTCTTCCTGCCCGCAGGCCCCATGACCAGTGGCCTCGCTAATGACGAAAAGGCGCAGATCCGGCAGAAATTCGCCGCCGGTGAAGTCAGCCGCGCAGAGTTGCTGAAGGCGGAGATGTCTGCCTACACGGCCCCGGCACCTGCACCTTTTACGGCACCGCCAACACCAATCAGATGCTGATGGAGTTCATGGGCCTGCATCTGCCCGGCTCCTCCTTCGTGAACCCGGGAACGCCACTGCGCGAGGCTTTGACCACAGAGGGCGCCAAGAGGGCGCTGTCGCTCAGCGCCCTTGGCAACAGCTACACCCCAGTTTGCGATGTGCTGGACGAGAAATCCTATGCCAACGGCATCGTAGGGCTGATGGCGACAGGCGGCTCCACCAATCTGCTGATCCACCTGATCGCCATGGCACGGGCAGGCGGCATCATCTTGGAATGGCAAGACTTTGTGGATCTGTCTGAGACTGTGCCACTGCTGGCCAAGGTCTATCCCAATGGTCTGGCCGATGTGAACCATTTTCATGCCGCAGGCGGGCTGGGCTACATGATTGGTGAGCTGCTGAAGACGGGGCTTCTGCATCCGGACACAAGAACGGTCGCGGGTGAAGGGCTAGAGCACTACACGCAGGAACCCTTTCTGTCGGAAGACAACCTCACCTTCCGCCCCGGCCCGAGGCAAAGCCTGAACGACGCGGTTCTGCGCCCTGCAGATGCGCCGTTTCAGAAGACCGGAGGCCTGAAGCGGCTGACCGGCAACCTTGGCACCGCCGTCATCAAGGTTTCGGCGGTCGCAAAAGAGCATCAAGTGGTCGAAGCCCCGGCCCGGGTCTTTCACGATCAGGAAGAGGCCAAGACCGCCTTCAAGGCAGGCGAATTGACCGGCGATGTGATCGTAGTGATCCGTTTTCAAGGCCCAAAAGCCAACGGCATGCCGGAGTTGCACAGTCTGACGCCTTTCCTGGGCATTCTGCAAGGCCGCGGCCAGAAGGTGGCGCTCGTCACCGACGGGCGGATGTCCGGCGCTCCGGCAAGATCCCGTCGGCAATCCATGTGGTGCCCGAAGCCCTCGACGGCGGTCCGATTGCAAAAATCCGGGACGGCGACCTTTTGCGGCTCGATGCCGCGCGCGGCACCCTAGAAGTTTTTACTGAAGCCGCACTGGAGCGCGAACCAGCCACCGCCGACCTCAGCACTTACCAGCACGGCACCGGCCGTGAACTGTTTTCCCTGTTTCGTCGCTCGGTTGCCTCAGCCGACGAAGGCGCCAGCGTGTTTGGAGAGTAACTGATGCGGATAACCCCACAGGATGCCAGTCGGCGTGCTTATGAGATCTGTGCCTTGGCCCCGGTCATGCCGGTGCTGGTGGTGGGCGACGCGGCCCAGGCCCGCCCCCTGGCCGAAGCGCTGGTGGCCGGCGGGCTGCCCGCCCTGGAAGTCACCCTGCGCACGGACGCCGCATTGGATGTGATCCGCGAGATGGCACAAGTCAAAGGCGGCGTTGTCGGAGCCGGCACGCTGATCACCCCGCAGGACGCTGAGGCCGCCAAGGAAGCAGGCGCCCAGTTCGGCGTCTCGCCAGGGGTCACGGATGACCTGCTGGACGGCCTGCGGGGCCATCGGCCTGCCGCTGCTGCCCGGCGCCGCCACGGCGACAGAGGCGATGCGGCTGCTGGCCCGCGGCTACAGGATGCTGAAATTCTTTCCGGCGGAAGCCTCTGGAGGCACCCCCGCGCTGAAGGCCATCGGTGCTCCCTTGCCACAAATCTCCTTCTGCCCCACCGGCGGCGTCAGCCCGGAAAATGCCAAACGCTACCTGAGCCTGGGCAATGTGGTCTGCGTCGGCGGCAGCTGGGTCGCACCAAAGGACCTGATCAAGACCCGCAATTGGAGCGCAATTGAAAA
>JQGR01000051.1_pt1 | contig 22349 bp, 21 predicted proteins | sample 210181 | NCBI WGS metagenome assembly JQGR01 (sample SAMN02928655, study PRJNA255238) | bioreactor metagenome | biome: continuous culture; feature: L-culture metagenome assembled contigs; material: continuous culture biomass; isolation source: continuous culture inoculated with microbial biomass... | reverse complement strand
GTGCCTTGGCAGTCTCAGCTGGCAGATCCGCCACCGTGGCCACAACCTTTTCGCCAAACATCTCTTGTCCGGCCAGTCCCGGATTGACGCCAATCACCCGATAGCCCCTATCCGCAAGAAACCCCGCCACCCGATGGCTGGCGCGTTCGGGCTTGTTGGACAGGCCCACAAGGCCAATCACACGGGTGGTTGTCAGGATCTGGCGAAGGCGGGTGTCGATATCTGTCTGTGTCATGAAACATGAGATAACACCGCGCCGCCCACTTTCAACGCAGCATAGCGACCCCGGAGCAAAGGACGTAGCGTCGCGCATCCCTCTTCTGCCCATGGCCCGCCCTGCCCCGAGAGCTATCCTGCGCTATCCACAAAAAAGCGCCCGCAACTCATGGTGCGGGCGCAGGTGTCGGAACGAGGGACAGTGTAAACGACAGCGGGGTTCCGTCCCGCTCTCTGTTCAACAGATAGGCATGATTGGCCAGGGTTAAAGACCATCACACGCGGCTGTGATCCCCCGCGAGCGACAATCCGCTCGGGACACATGGTGTTCCTTCAAGCACTGAGGATACCCGGCCAGTTGGCATTGCCCTTGGCCACATTGCCCGGCACGTCCTGCAGCCACAGCTCGCGCGCACGCAGGCTGAAGTTGAGGTATAGTTTATCATCATAAACGGTCCAGGCCTCAGGCACCGTCGGCGCGACATAACCCTTACTGGCCGCATAGGCGCAATAGCCACCGAACTGCGGTGCATAAGTCGCAGGGGCGGCCACGAACATGTCGCGGTTTTCAACCGAGGAAAACAGCACCTTGGCACCTTTGTAGTCGGTGGTGAATTTGCCCATACCGGGCGTCGGTGCGCCTTTGGTGAAATAGGCCACGGGATCATAGCCATCCCAGGCGATGCCATTTTCGTTGTAAACGGGGGCGCTGGCGGCAAGGGCCGGACCGGTCAGGGCCAGACCTGCAAAGGGAGCGGCCACAAAACCTGCCAGAACGCCACGGCGCGAGAGGGTGAGATTGGACATGAGGGTTCTCCTTTCCCCTCATAACCTGCCTTGCGTGGCGCGATATTTCACCCCACCTCACCCGAATGTCAGCCGAAGTTTATCACCGCGTGATCCCCCCAAGGCCGACCGCACACCCGATCCGGTCAGCGCGACTGGCGTGTGGCATACAGCGCCACCGCTGCGGCATTTGACACATTGAGCGAGCCGAACTCGCGTGCAAAGGGGATCTTGACCAGCTGATCACAGGTGGCTTTGGTCTTTTCACGCAGCCCCGGCCCTTCGGCACCGAGCACCAGCGCCACCGGACGGTTCGGGAATTTTCCCAAAGCGGTCTCAAGGCTGTCGTCGGCTTCGCCGTCCAGGCCAAGCACCACATAGCCCATCGCCTTCAGCTCTTCCATCGAATCGGCCAGATTGCGGATGCGCACATAGGCTGGCGCTCCAGCGCACCAGAGGCCGTTTTGGCCAGCGCCCCGGTTTCGGGCGCCGACCCGCGCGCGGTGCCGACAACGGCATTGGCGCCAAATACTTCGGCTGAACGCAAGATGGCCCCCACATTGTGGGGATCTGTCACCCGGTCCAAAAGCACCATGATCGGTTGGCCTTCGCCCCCATCCAGCGCACGATCCGCCAATGAGCCCCATTTCAGCGGCTTCACCTCAAGGGCTGCGCCCTGATGCACGGATTGCGGATCAAGAACGGCCGGGAATTTGCGCGGATCGACCATTTCAGGCTCGATCCCACTTTCTCCGATCGCTTCTGCCAGCTTGTCAGAGGCGTTTTTGGTCACGATCAACCGCAATTTCTCGCGCGCCGGGTTCATCAGCGCATCGCGCACCGCGTGAAGGCCAAACAGCCAGACGGTTTCCGCCTCAGCCACACGTTTGGCTTTCTCTTTCTGAACCACCCACTTTGGTTTTTTCATGACCTATTTGCCCCTGATCGCGTCGAAAAACCCCGTAAAACAACGAGACCCGGACAATGCGGGCAATGCCGCAAAGAGACAAGTCAATTTCCGTGGTTTTTCCGCTTGACCCCCGCGATGTGGCGGTTTAATCAGCCCCCATTCCAGCGCTAACGCGCAAAGGAAGTGGGCGACAGGCCGCAAGGTGTGGCAGGGGACTGTAACTCCCTCGCGGAGACGCACGCTTGGTTCGATTCCAAGGTCGCCCACCACTTCCCCCTCCGAAAATCTGGCGTGTAAATCTGCTGAGATGCTGCACGGAATGCGTCTTGCGCAAGCCTTATTGTCTTGTCGCCGTCACAATAGCGGCTGTATGGCGCGCCAACCTGAGGCGCAGCCTTTTCCAAACTCAGATGAAACGTGCTAAAGCGCCTTAGCCGGCCAACACCTTGTCCAACCAGTCAGAGATCACCTGATGGTCGGCGACCAGTTCCATCGCGCCCTCGCCGCAGAATGCTTCAAACGCATCACGATTGAGTTTGTTCACGCCGACAAGCACCGGAATATCCTGCGCAAGCGCGGTGGCGATGGCGTCGCGAAACCCGCGCCCTTCGGCTTCGTGTTTGCCAAACTTATTCACCAGCAAAAGATCCGCACCTTGGGCCAACACGGCCTCGGTGTCGGCCACCGCCCCTTCCAGCGCGTCCGTATCCAGACGACATCCACGCGCGCCCACGCCGCGATCTTCCGAAATTCGGATAAGCGGACCATCGGGCAAGACTTTGACATCCATGTCACATTTCCGGCCATCGTCCCGGTCGGTGTCGATCTGCACCGTGCCCGCCACGCGGATATTGCGCGCAACCAGTGCTGCGGCGATGTCTGCCAGCAACACGTTGGTTTCGCCACGTCCGGGCGCAATGGTAAAGGCAAGTTTCATGGTGGATCTCCTGTGCGCGTTCCACTTTTGCAATACGGCCAAAAAAGATCGACAGTCTTGAGCGGTGTCAAGACCGGGCATTAATCAGCGCAGAAATTGAGCGCGCGCCCCAAGGCAGCGCCCACGAAAAAGGGCCAGGCGAATGCCCGGCCCTCATTGCTGCTCGTGTCCAGTGTCCGGCCTCAGTTGCCCGAGGTCAGATAGCCTTCGATATCACCTTTGGCATCTGCCACCTGACGGCCATCCGGCAGGGTCAGTTCGCCTGCGGCGGCCATTTCTTCCACGACCTGTTCATAGCGCTCCTGCCAGCCTTGCGGCAATTCGTGGGCGATGCCCTGGTGGCAGTCGATGCAGGTCTTGCCTTCGTCCAAAGCAACCTGGTGGTTGTCAGCGGCGCGGTTTTCCTGAACCGTAAAGTCCATGTAGTCGAAGTTGTGGCAATTGCGGCATTCCTGCGAGTTGCTGGACTTCATCCGGCGCCATTCGTTGGCAGCCAGCTCGATGCGGTGATCCTCGAATTTTTCGCGGGTCCAGATCGATTTGGAGATGAAGTGGCCGTACAGTTCTTTGGTGGCCTTGATCTTGCGCACAATCTTCGGGCCCCAATCTTTCGGCACATGGCAGTCCGGACAGGTGGCCCGTACGCCAGAGCGGTTGGATTGGTGGATCGAGCCTTGGTATTCGGCAAAGGCGTTGTCCTCCATCTCGTGGCACGAGATACAGAATTCTTCCTTGTTGGTCATCTCAAGCGCCCAGTTGAAGCCGCCCCAGAACACCACCCCGGCGATGAAGCCGGACACCAGAAGGGCCCCCAGCGATATCGCTCCGGTTGGTGTCCAGAACCAGTTCCAAGTGCGGCGGATGAAGCCGGGATTTGCATCAGACATTTCTGTTATCCTTTCCCTTGCGCATCACCGCCTCAGTTCGAGGCTTCAAAGGTGTTTTCGACCAGCGCGGGCGCATCAACCTGCGGCACGTGGCATTGGTTGCAGAACCAGCGGGTTCCGGCCACGGTGTCCAGCTGATTGCCGGCACGGTCCTGATAGTGGGTCATCGACAGGGTTGGCGCATTGCGATCCCCTGCGTTGGTCCAGTCATGACAGGACAGGCAGCGGTTGGCCTTCAGGTCGATCTGGTATTTCTCAATCGAGTGAGGGATCAGCGGCGGCTGCTGGCGATAGTTCCGGGTGAACCGGTCCTTATCCTGGTGGAACACATCCTCGACGGCCACAGGCTCGTCGATGGCGGCGCCGCGCAGGGACTGAACGCCACCTGCGTTCTGCGCCAAGACGGCACTGGCCAGAAGCGTCGGGATGACGATGGCGCTGATCAAAAGTTGCTTTCTCATTGGGCTACTCCCGTGTTTTTTCAGGCCGCGCGACTGGCCTCGGGTTGACGTTTGGTGTTCCGGCGTGCCGCGCGGGCTGGCGCGGGGGTCTCATCGTACCGGGTGGTGAACTTGAAGACATCCGGTGCACAGACGTCGATGCAACGCCCGCAATTTGTGCAATCAGATGACAGGATGATCGGGGTATCGTCTGCACTTCCGCGAAGCGCAGGGGTAATCACATGCATTTCCGGACAGACCGCAAAGCAATCCATGCAGTCGTCACATTCCACGCGTTTGGTGGCGCTGACCCGCAGCACGGATCCTTTGCCCAGAAGCCCGTAAAAGGCCCCCACCGGGCAAAGATGCCCACACCAACCACGCCGCGACACAACAAGGTCGAAGACAAAGACCGCAAGGACAAAGGTCCAGGCAAAGCCCATGCCGAAAATCAGGCCACGGTGCAGCATGGAAATCGGATTTACGAACTCCCAGGCGATGGTACCGGTAAGCGCGGAGACGGCAATCACCATGCCCAGCACCCAGTAGCGGGTGTTGCGCTTGGGTTGCCAGCCTTTGGCGAAGCCAAGCTTGTCATGCAGCCAATGGGCGCCATCGGTGACCGGGTTGATCGGGCAGACCCAGCTGCAGTAAACCCGCCCTCCGATCAGCGCATAAGCCACGGCCACAATCACTGCGCCAATGATGGCGGTCATTTCCGGCCAGTGCAGCGCCACCAGCGTCTGCACAAACACAAAGGGGTCGGTCAGCGGCAGGATGTCAAAGGTCATGGACCCGGCCAGATTGCCTTTCACCCACCAGATGCCCGCCCATGGGCCAAGCAAGAAGAGCCCAAGGAAAAATGCCTGGCTGATGCGGCGCAGGATCAAGAACTGATGCGCTTTCCACCAGCCTTTTTCCTCGATGGCTTCTTGTCCTACGGGAAGAGGGGTCTTGTTGCTCATTGCCCTGCCCCCCTGTTCCGGGAAGTGAGAATGAGGGCGTAAAGCCACCGTCCATATTCGGATCTGGCATGCCCTCAAACCCGGCCCCTTCGGGCAGATAGCCGCCTGGCGCGACAAGGTTGTCTGTGCCCGGCCCGGGCAGGCGATCGGGCAGGTCGATAATGTCATCCACCAGCGGATTGCGGTCTTCCCAGCCGAGTTTATAGTGTTCTGCCGCCTGAGCGGTGGCCACGCGGATCGGCAGCACCTTGATGGCGCTTTCACCGGGCAGCACGCAGGATTTCTCGCATTTGCCGCAGCCGGTGCAATGGTCGGAATGCACCACCGGCATGAAAATCGCATGGTGGCCGGAACGCTCATTGTGGCGGCGCTCCAGTGTGATCGCTTCGTCAATCACCGGGCAGACGCGGTAGCAAACGTCACAACGCAGGCCAAGCGCATTGAGGCATTTTTCCTCGTCGATCAGCACCGCGAGCCCCATACGGGCGTCATCGATATTGGTCAGGTCATGGTCCAGCGCGCCGGTTGGGCAGGCGACCACACAGGGAATATCATCACACATTTCACACGGAATATCGCGTGCGGTGAAAAACGGCGTGCCGGTTGCCGCGCCATCGATACCCAGTTCAGCCAGAACCAGGGTGTCATAGGGGCAATCGCGGACACAAAGGCCACAGCGAATACAGGCAGCCAGAAAATCTTCCTCGGGAAGCGCGCCGGGGGGGCGAAGGGCCTGCGCAGGCAAAGCCCGCGCATCGGTGGCCAATTTGGTAACAGCCATGCCCGCCACCGCACACGCCCCAGCCGCCCGGGCCGCATCCTGAAGGAAGCGGCGCCGGTTGACGGGTTTGGCTTTGCGGGTTTCTTGGGCGGACATGGTCTTGGTCTCGATCAGGTTTCGGGTTTCCCGCCCCACGGGGCATGGCCTGCGTGGGGCGGAACGGTGTTAGGCGCGCTCGACTTTACAGGCGCATTTCTTGAAGTCGGTTTCCTTGGAAATCGGGCAAGTTGCGTCCAGGGTCAGCTTGTTGATCAGCTGGCCTTCGTCAAACCACGGCACAAACACGGCGCCACGCGGCGGTTTGTTCCGGCCACGGGTTTCGACGCGCGAAGCCATCTCGCCGCGTTTCGAAGAGATCACGATCTCTTGTCCGCGACGCAGGCCACGTTCCTTGGCGTCTTCCGGGTGCATATACACCACAGCCGATGGGAACGAGCGGTGCAGTTCCGGCACGCGGCGTGTCATCGAACCCGAGTGCCAATGTTCCAGCACACGCCCGGTGACCAGCCAAAGGTCGAACTCTTCATTCGGCTCTTCTGCGGCGGGCTCGTAGGGGGCGAAGATGATGTTCGCCTTGCCATCGGGCTTGCCGTAGAATTTCACGCCTTCGCCTTTTTTCACATAAGGGTCATAGCCTTCGCGGAAGCGATACAGCGTTTCCTTGCCGTCAACCACCGGCCAGCGCAGGCCGCGGGCCTTGTGGTAGGTGTCAAAGTCGGCCAGATCGTGGGCTTTGCCGCGACCGAAAGAGGCGTATTCTTCGAACAGACCTTTTTGCACGTAGAAGCCAAAATCTTCCGATTCCTGGTTGTTGAACCCGTCAGCCACTTCTGACACCGGGTATTTGTTGACCTTGCCGTTTTCGTAAAGGATTTCGAACAGGGTCTTACCACGGTATTCCGGCATCTGGGCGAGCAGCTCTTCCGGCCATACTTCTTCGGCCTTGAAGCGTTTGGAGAATTCCATCACCTGCCAGACGTCCGAACGGGCCTCACCCGGTGCGTCCACCTGTTGGCGCCAGAATTGGGTGCGGCGCTCGGCGTTGCCATAGGCGCCTTCCTTCTCAACCCACATGGCGGTGGGCAGAATGAGGTCAGCGGCCAGCGCGGTGACGGTCGGGTACGGATCGGACACGGTGATGAAGTTTTCCGGGTTGCGATAGCCCGGCAGACCTTCTTCGTTCATGTTCGGGGCCGCTTGCAAGTTGTTGGTACATTGCACCCAATGGCAATTCAGATCGCCATCTTTCAGCTTGCGGTGCTGCAGAACGGCGTGGAAGCCGGGCTTGGCGGGAATGGTGCCTTTCGGCAGTTTCCATTTGTCTTCGGCAAAGTCGCGGTGCGGTTCTTTCATCACCACCATGTCTGCGGGCAGACGGTGGGCGAAGGTGCCAACCTCACGGGCGGTGCCACAGGCCGACGGCTGACCGGTCAGCGAGAAGGGTGAGTTGCCCGGCTCGGAGATTTTGCCAACCAGAAGGTGCACGTTGTACATCAGCGAGTTCACCCAGGAACCGCGGGTGTGCTGGTTGAAGCCCATGGTCCAGAGCGACATGACTTTCCGGTTCGGGTCAGCATATTGCTGGGCCAGACGTTCCAGTTTCGCGGCAGGTACGCCCGAAATTTCAGCGGCTTTTTCAAGGGTATATTCGGAAACATACTCTTTATAAGCTTCAAAGTCGATTTTCTCGAGCTTGCCGTGCTTGCCTTCATGCGCCGGGTTTTCCGCCGCCTGCTCCAGCTCGTGTGTTGGGCGCAGACCGTAGCCGATATCGGTGGCGGTCTTGGTGAAGTTCACGTTTTTGTTCACGAAATCCCAGTTCACCGCATCATTCTGGATGATGTAGTTGGCGATGTAGTTCAGGATCGCCAGGTCGGTTTGCGGGTGGAAGATCATGCCATTGTCGGCCAGTTCGAACGAGCGGTGTTCGAAGGTCGACAGCACATGCACTTCGGATCCCGGCTTGGTCAGGCGGGTGTCGGTCAGACGCGACCACAGGATCGGGTGCATCTCGGCCATGTTTGAGCCCCAGAGCACAAAGGTGTCGGCGTGCTCAAAGTCGTCATAACAGCCCATCGGCTCATCGATGCCGAAGGTGCGCATAAAGCCTGCCACGGCGGAGGCCATACAGTGACGGGCATTCGGGTCGATGTTGTTCGAGCGCAGGCCGGCCTTCATGAATTTGGCGGCGGCATAGCTTCCCAGACGGTCCATTGACCAGATCCGAACATGGACACACCGGTCGGGCCTTTTTTGGCCAGGGTGTCTTTCCATTTTTCAGCCATGATATCAAAGGCCTCGTCCCAGCTGACTGGTTCGAAATCGCCTTCTTTGTCATAAACGCCGTTGGACTTGCGCAGCAGCGGCGTGGTCAGGCGGTCCTTGCCGTACATGATCTTGGACAGGAAATAGCCCTTGATGCAGTTCAGGCCACGGTTCACCGGGGCTTCCGGGTCACCTTGGGTGGCAACAACTTTGCCGTCTTTCACACCAACCAGAACAGAGCAGCCAGTGCCGCAGAAGCGGCAGGCGGCCTTGTCCCAACGGATGTCGGGCTTGCGCACCTGGGCGGCTGCCGTATCCGGCATGGTGATGCCAGCGGCCGATGCGGTTGCAGCGGCGGCACTGGCCTTAAGGAATGTGCGGCGGGACGTGGTCATGATGGGTCTCCCGTTTCAGTGTTTGGTCGGCGAAGGTTCCTCGACGTCCCCGTCAAGATCTTCGAAGTGGTGATAAGTAAGGGTGATGGTGATGACGCCAGGGATCTGGTGCATCTCCATAATCTGCTCTGACGCGCGCAATTCAGACGTGTCTTCGACGGTCACAACAATGCGTCCGTCTTCATGGGCATGAACTTCGCCGCCCTCTGTGGCACTGATGGCCGCCATGACGTCATCGGTCATATCGGGCATCGTGTGCACCAGGCAGCCCAGATATTCAGCATGGGCGGGCCTCCGGTTGGATTTGGATTTGAATGAAGTCGATGGCGCCAACCGGGCATGGGGCAACACAGCCACCACAGCCATTGCAGGCGTCATGATCGAACTGGGGATGGGCCGTGCCGCCCACCTGCAGTTGGAAACGAATAGCGCCCTGATCGCAGTGATCCTGACAGACGCGGCATTGCACGCCGTTTAAAGACATGCACGATGTGCCGACAGAGGCGCGCCAGGGATAGGCGCGCTCAGCAGAAAGGGCCTGCGGTTCACAGGCGTCGATACAGGCGTTGCAGAAGGTACATTCCCCGGATGCGAAATTCAGGGCTGGCAACCCATCTGGCGCGCGCAGGATGATCCCTTCGGGGCAGGACCGTGCGCAATCTCCGCATTGGGTGCAGTCATCATGAAACGCCATTTCGCCTGCCGCACCCGGCGGACGCTGAACGCGGGTCTCGTGGACCTTGCCTCTCAAAAGGGCGCGTCTTGATGGGGTTGCGTTCAACGGGATGCTCGCTTTTCTGGCTGGCTATCTCCCTGATAACGCTGTTGTGAACCTGACTAATTGACTTAAATCAAAGTTTTGGGCGGCGCCGGGTCGATCACGGCAAAACCAAATAAATTCATTATTATGAATAAGTTAAGTGGCACTCGGGAACCCTCTGCTATCAAACGATATTTTAGGACAACTTGTCGCAGCCGCTTGAAAAACACCCCCGTCAGAGGGGTGTTAAATAAATTTTCAAACCCGCCTCTGCCCGCCCTCTCGCAGCCAAAATACCCGCCCGCATCCGGTATGCAGCAGCATACCTTTACCCCGGACCAAAACAGCCAGAACAAACGGTCAGAGCAGGAGCCCCCCTCCCCCACCCCGGCAACCCCATCGACAGACGCCTTCCAAGGCAACCGGAAAGGCTGATAGGCTGGTTCCTCCGCAATTCGATTTGGCAATTCCTACAGAACGCGGGACGAGCTTCACTGGTGATACGCGTGGCATTTTCCGTAAGCCTTTGATCTTGATTTGCAATATTGTCGGGACGGTTTCCAGTGGGCGTTGCAAAGCCACAAGAACGACCCTTTGGGCCACCGGAGGCTGGGACGGCTTGAACCGTTTACTGGTTTGAGCATCCGCTTTTCCAATCCGGAAAACGGCGCAATGCCACTGCCCACGCCGAAATCGGGGGGTTTTGGACATAGGCGTCGATGATCTCACCGGGGGTCAGGCCCAAGAGATAATTTGAGCAGATTCCACCGCCCACACCCACGACGCAAAGCACGACCATGCCTTCCCTTTTTGATGGGGCACGCGCGCATAGCCGCGCCATCGGATCGGCGGCGGGGACAACGCCCAAAAGGCGCTCGCGGTGACCACCTGATCTGACAGGGCATTCCCCTGATCCATTGCGACGCTTAGTTGTGGTTGTTTCGGGGCGCAATCAATCCCATTGCATGGAGGTGAACGCCTCGCGGAAGGCAAACCGCTCTAGGTGACGATCAATCACATTGCGCGCGCTCGCTGCCCCCTCAGTGCTGTGAAGTTCAAATCGCACGGTCAGCCCGGTCTGATCCGCCGTCAGATACGCCTTGCCCATCGGAAATACACAGACCCCTTCTTCCGGCGTATACGACACCTCGATCTTATGGGCAAAATGCTTGCATAGCTGCTGAAGATATTTGGAACCATTTGCAGTTTCAAAGCGGCCTTTGATGTCGTGCATTTGCATTTTCCTGTCTGACAATGCCCCCCATTTACCTATGGACTCACATTTTTCAAGACATTAGTACGGCTTTAAACACATTCGCAAAGCCCGCCTTTGGCCAGCCATGCATCTGAACAGGAGATTGCTCATGCTGAAGAAGCTGGCGCTTTCGTTTGCGTTGTTGGCCACACCGGCCATGGCGGAAAATGTTACGGTTGAGACCTATCTGGGCAATGTTGATGCCCCCCAAAAACCGGCAAAAATTGCTGTATTTGATGTGGCTGCACTGGACACTCTGGCAGCTTTGGGCGTGACACCCGACGGGGCGGTCAGCCCGATCTTTGTCACTTATTTGCGCGAAGACACGAAAGGCGCTGCGCCGGTTGGATCCCTGTTTGAGCCGGATTTCGAAGCGGTGGCGGCACTTGCACCTGATCTCATTGTCGCTGGCGGCCGTTCATCAAAAGTGGTGCCGGATCTGGCCAAGATTGCGCCAACCGTTGACATGACCATTTGGGAAGACACCGTGGGTCAGGGTTTGGATCGACTGACCGCTTTTGGAGAGATCTTTGACAAGAAAACCGAGGCACAGGCCCTGCATGATGCCTTCACCGCCAAGCTGGCAGACACAGGGGCCGCCATCGAAGGTCAGGGCAAAGCGCTGATCGTGATGACCAACGGGCCGAAAGTATCGGCCTATGGCGCAGGCGGGCGTTTTGGCTGGTTGCATAAGGATATCGGGTTCCCCGAGGCCATTGCAGATGTGGAAAAAACCACCCATGGCGAGGCGATCAGTTTTGAATTCATCCGCGAAACCAACCCCGACATCCTGATTGTCATCGACCGCCTGGCCGCCATCGGAAAAGATGGTGAACGCGCACAGACCACGCTGGACAATGCTTTGGTGCAGGACACCAACGCCTGGAAAAATGGCAAGGTGATCTATCTGGACAGTGCGCCGCTTTATATCGCGGGGGGGGGATCCAATCGATGAACAAGACGCTGGATCAAATCCTGGCCAGCTTCAAGACCAACTGATCCATGACCAGACGCATGGCAGGTATATATGGCCTTCTGGGGCTTTGTGCGCTTGCCGTGCTGTCGCTTTTCGTGGGCGTGATCGACATGTCCCCCCACGCCCTGTTGCATGACCCCGAGGCGCTGCGTCTGGTGGTGATCAGCCGCTTTCCCCGCACCATTGCCGTGATCATCACCGGGGCAACACTGGCCGTGGCAGGCACGATCATGCAGCAGATCCTGCGCAATCGTTTTGTCGAACCGATGACCACTGGCACCGGTCAGGGGGCCGCACTTGGCATTCTTCTGGCGACCGTCCTGATCCCATCCGCGCCGCTGATCCTGCGCATGTCCCTGTCCGCGGCGACAGCCCTTGCTGCCAGCTTCGGGTTCCTCGCAATTGTCCGCCGTCTGCCGCCCACCCAACCGATGTTGGTGCCTCTGGTTGGACTGGTCTATGGCGGGATACTGGGGGCCGGGGTCACTTTTGTCGCCTATCAGGCCGACCTGCTGCAATATATCGAGATCTGGATGTCCGGTGAATTTTCCGGCGTTCTGCAAGGCCGTTACGAGCTGTTGTGGATTGCCGCATTGGTCGCTGCGCTGACCTATTTGATTGCCGATCAGTTTGCCATAATTGGCCTTGGCCGCACCGCGTCGGTAAATCTGGGCCTGAACTATGGCCAGGTGGTACTGATCGGGCTGGTGGCGGTGTCGATTGTGACCTCGCTGACCGTGGTGACCGTGGGAATGATCCCCTTTGTCGGACTGGTGGTGCCCAATATCATCTCGCGCCGGTTCGGTGATAACCTGCGCGCCACGCTGCCGATGGTGGCGATGATGGGGGCCGGGCTGGTGCTTGTCTCGGACGTTCTGGGCCGGGTGCTGCGGTATCCCTATGAGATCCCGGTGGGCACTGTTTTTGGCGTTATCGGTGCGGCGGTCTTCCTGTGGCTGCTCTACGCAAGGCCCCGCAATGCATAGCGCGCCGTGGAAACCCTATGCCACCCGGTTTGTGGTCCTCGCAGTCCTTCTGGGCCTGTGTTCCCTCGCCTATATGACCCTTGGGGCGCGGAGCAACTGGGGCTTTGTGCTGCCGTTTCGCGGGGCAAAACTGGTGGCGCTGATTTTGGTCGCCGTGGCGATCAGCGCTTCAACCGTGCTGTTCCAGACCATTTCGCAAAACCGGATCCTGACGCCTTCGATCATGGGGTTTGATGCGCTTTACATCCTGATCCTGACGGCGGCAGTGTTCGCTTTGGGCGGTCAGGCGGTGGTGCACTTGCCAGTGCAGGGCGTGTTTGCGGTGAATGTCGTGCTTTTGGTTCTGGCCTCACTCGCGCTGTTTGGCACGCTTTTGTTTGGCGCACGGCAGGATCTGATGCGGATGATCCTGACCGGGATCATCTTTGGCACCCTTTTTCGCACCCTGACTGCCATGCTGCAGCGGATGATTGATCCGAACGAGTTTTCGGTGGTTCAGATCGCCAGCTTTGCCCGCTTTACCAGTGTCGAGACCGAGTTACTTTGGATATCCGTGGTTTTGACGCTTCTGGCTGTTGGGCTGGCCTGGCGCATGCGGCACCGGCTGGATGTGCTCAGCCTGGGCCATGACGCGGCGATCAACCTGGGCGAACAGCCCCGGCGCGGCCAGTTTCAGGCGCTGGTTCTGGTGGCGCTGCTGGTGTCGGTTTCAACTGCACTGGTTGGACCGGTTGCCTTCCTTGGTCTTCTGGTGGTCTCAATCGCGCGCCTTCTGACCCCCAGCCCCCATCATGCCGTGATCCTCCCCTCGGCTGCACTGGTTTCGGCCATTGTGCTGGTCGGCGGGCAGACGGTGCTAGAGCGTGTTCTGGGCCTGTCCACACCGCTGTCGGTTGTGGTCGATGTTCTGGGCGGGCTGGTCTTCCTGTATCTGCTTTTGAAAGGACCGCGCTGATGATTTCCGTATCCCGCCTGTCGCATCACTATGGCAAAACCCCGATCCTGACCAAGCTGACACTGGACATCCCACGCGGCGGGGTGACGTCACTTGTCGGGCCAAATGGTGCGGGCAAATCCACCCTGCTTGGCTGATCGCCCGTCTGATACCGCTGCAGTCCGGACAGGTCACAGTGGACGGTCTGGACGTGACCACCACGCCAAGTGACCAGATGGCGCGGCGGCTGTCGATTCTGCCACAAGCCAGTGAGGTCGCCCCGCGCCTGACCGTGGCCGAGTTGGTGGGCTTTGGACGTTATCCGCACCACAAAGGTCGCCCCGGCCCTGAAGATCATGCAAAGGTTGCGCAGGCTCTGGCAGATTTTGAGCTTGAGGATCTTTCCCACCGTCCCCTTGATCACCTGTCGGGTGGGCAGCGCCAGCGCGCCCATGTGGCGATGACCTTTGCGCAGGACACGGATTATGTGCTGTTGGATGAGCCACTGAACAACCTCGATATCGCGGCCAGCCGATCTTTGATGAAGCTGCTGCGTCGCATGGCCCATGATCATGGGCGTACCGTGGTCACCGTGCTGCATGACATCAACTATGCCTGCGCCTATTCCGATCACATGGTCACCCTGCGTGCCGGCCAGCTTGGCCCGATGGGGCCCGCAAGAGGTTGTATCAAACCAGCTGGTCAAAGAGGTCTTTGGCACAGACGCACATGTACAAAAGGATGGCGGCCGCGTTGTGGTGCATGTCTGACGCCGCCAACGGACACGCGTAGGTGATTATGTCAGTCCGGGCCGCACATCCGACGGGGACAGCCCGTGCTGTTTGCGAAACGCTGTGGCAAAGTTTTCGGCACTGCCGTAGCCGGTCAGATGGGCAATCTCCGAGATAGACGCGCTGTTGCGTTCCAACATTTGCCGCGCCTGATCCAGCCGTACCTGCCGCACATATTGCAGCACCGAACAGCCATAGATCGAATGAAACATCCGCTGCATGGTGGATTGGCTGACCCCGCCCCCCTGGGCCAATTCGGACAGGGTTGGCATTTTGCCCGGCGCGCGCGCCATCTGTTCAATCCGCCCCAGTCGCGCGTGATCATGGCTGCTAAGATTGCTATGGCCGCGATCACCATCAATGCGTTCAAAGGCCGAAGCCACCAACCCCAGGCTCAGACTTTCTGCCTGCAACCGTGCCAACGGGCTATCAAAATTGGTGCGACGCGCCAGATCTTCCAGCACGCGGATATCTTCCGCCCCGGCGTGCCATTCGACCCGTTGCTCAGCGCTTTTGCCGTGGCAAGGCTGGGTGGGCAATTCAAGCGCATTTTCGACCAGCCATTCGTGGGACATCATGATGCTGACTTTGCGAATATACTCGCCCGGTACACATTCGCGGCGAAATTCCAACGTTTCGCGGGTTGAGGTCAGGATCATGCGCACCGGCTGCCCTTTTTGGCGTCCCAACTGCATTGGGTGCCCATCCAGATGCGCATTTGCCGCCCCTTCCAAAAAGCAATGCAGCACCGCGCCAGGGGCCCGTTCCGAGGTGGTTTTATACACCCGCCGCGACCAGGCATTCAGTGTGTGCAGACCAAATCCCTTGCGAAATTCCAGAGCTGTGAAGATCCCCTCAAACACTTGCTGACTGGGAATACTGGAAAAGCGAAATCCGTCAGGGCGACGGTCCGAGGGTGCGCCTCGCGCGGAAGGGATGCCATCCACAGGCATGGTTGCGATTCCATTTGTTAGACAAGGAAACTGGCTGACCGACGCGGACTTTGGCGTGTGTGCAAAGGTTTTTGATCATCTCGCAAAGGTTGGCGACTGGCGGCTTTCAAGCAGGCATACTAATAATCCGATAAAAATAGTCAACAAATGGATCCCCTGATGTCGCACCCGTCTCTGCGCCTGTTGCTGCTGGCCAGCACCATTCTGGCCGTACCCACCTTTACACCGGCTGTAGCCCAAGACGCCGATCCCGCCTGGCTGGGCGAGATCCGCATCGAAGGCGCTGGTGCCCAATCCCTGCTTGGCAATGCCGAGATCACCGAAGAGGAAATCGAAGACCGCAATGCCGTCACGATGAAAGATGTGTTTGCCGGTGAAAGCGCGATCACCAGCAGCGGCGGTGCTCCGATTGCCCAGAAAGTCTATGTGAACGGGATCGAGGAAAGCCTGCTTTCGGTCACCATCGACGGCGCACGCCAGAACAAATCGGCCTTTCACCACACCGGCAATGTGTTGATTGACCCAACGCTGCTGAAATCGGTCAAAGTGACCTCAGGTCTGGCCCCGGCAGATGCGGGCGCAGGCGCGATGGCGGGCTCGATCGCCTATGAAACCAAAGACGCGCGCGACCTGCTGGACGCGGGCGACACTTTTGGCGGCATGGTCACGCTGGGCACCGGCACCAACGGGCAGGACTTGCGCGGCGCGCTGACCGTGTTTGGCCAGTCTGGCGGATTTGAATATCTGCTGAACGCCTCGGGCCAGAAAGGGAGCGACTACAAAGATGGTTCTGGAACCACCATTCCCGGCACCGAACCTTCGCTGACCAATTATCTGGCAAAGGTTGCCTACACAACCGACAGCGGCCATCGCCTGGCCTTCTCGGCTTCGCAGACCAAAGATGACGGCAAGCGGGTGGGCCAGTTCCATGGCTTCTACGGCGTGTATTTCCTGCGCCCCGACTTCACCAACACCTTTGGCCGTGGCACCGGCGCGCCCGGACCGTTCAAATTACTGGAAGGCCTGTCCGAGCGCAATTCCTACACGCTGACCTATACAGACGAGACCCCCGAGGGCTGGTTTGCCCCGACAGTCCAACTGACCTACAACGAGCAGAAGATGGATGTGGTTGGCGTCTGGGGGGTGAACAAAAGCCTGAGCGGTGTCGCATCAAACGAGTTTGAGTTGGCCAATGGCACAGTGAATGTCGGGGTGGACTTCTTCGACGAAAGCGCTGCCGGTCACAGCCGATCCGCCTCGGTGCCCGCCGGGACCTCGGTTGGGCCAACCGGCACCGAATACCACAAAGGCATCGGCGTGTTTGCCCAGGCCCGTCAGGATCTGACCGACCGGGTGTCGGTGTCCTACGGCGCGCGATATGATGCGCAGGAATTCACCGGCGCGGATGGGTCAAACTTCAGCGATGACGGGCTAAGCGTTAACGCAAGCCTTGATTTTGCCCTGACCGACACACTGTCGTTCACTGCGGGCGCGGCCAGCACCTGGGGCGGTTATGAGCTGGGCGAAGCGGCGCTGATTAACCTCAGCGGACCGTGGGCCTATTCTGGCATGAAAACGTCGCGCGCGAAAAACGCCCGTGTGGGTCTGCGTTATGATGATGGCACCTGGAACGTCAGCGGCGCGCTGTTCAGCACCTCGGTCAATGACCTGTCCACAGTGTTGCCAGGGTTCCCAACCAACAATCGCGCCGCCACAACTGACATCAAGACCAAGGGGATTGATGCCTCGGTCGGCTATACTGGTGACAACGGCTTTGTGCGGCTGAACTACACCTATGCGGATGTGACTGAAAACGGCGACACGATCGGTGGAACACGGTTCTACTACGGCCGCCCGATGGGGCATATATTCGGCCTTGAAGCGGCCTGGCAGGCCAACGAGGCGTTACGCCTTGGCGGTACCGCGCAGATGGCGCTGGATGTCAAATTGGCTGATGACAGCACATTTGACGGCTACAAGACGGTCAATGTCTTTGCCGAATATGTGCCGCCGCAGATGGACAATCTGACCGTGCGTCTGGACGTCAAGAACCTGTTTGACGAAACCTATGTGGCGCGTGGTGCCGATTATATGCCGGGGCGGACCGTGCCGCTGACCGAACCGGGGCGGACGATCTTGCTGACTGCCACAGCGCGGTTTTGATCCAAGTTGTTTCTATCCTGTCAAGGGCCCCCAGATGGGGGCTCTTTTCATTTCCGCCAGTTGATTGGCAAATGTCAGTGTGCAGTCAGGATGATGGTGTACCGAACCGATTTGCCTGCTGGTGGCTTCGCCCCCCCTGCCCCGAAAACGACACGCCGCCGGTGGTGGTCAAGAGGTCATTACTGACTTGATCAGCCCCTCCCGGAGGATCGGTTTGAACGTTGGTGCATGATCGGCATGGGGGCCACCGGAACGCCACCCTATTGGATCGGGGACGCCAGCCCGAAGCACGATGTATTCGTTTCGTGTTGAGAGTTTTTGCAGACCTCCCGGCAGCCCTCATCCAAAATATCGAGCACCAGAAACGCTTTCTGCTCATCAGTCCATTGATGAAAACAGCCCTGCTACCGCCTACGATAAATAGTCCGTTCTGTTACCTGCACTTCACGGGCGGGTGCCCAGCATCTTGCGCCTTGCGGCGCAGGTCCGGTTTGGGCCATCTTTCTCGCAATGCGCCGACACTCCGACCGAGATTGGAGTTTCATGGGAACGACATGAAACTGACATCTGCTTGTTACCCGCAGATTGCACTCCTCTCGTGCAATCCATCAGGGGGTCCCTATGAAAAAATCCGTCATACTAAGCAGCGTCGCGACAGCTCTTCTTTGCAGTCCGGCTGCGGCCGAGATGAACTTCAACCGTATCGCGTCATTTCCGGTCACGTCCAATTTCCAAGGCGTTGTGCCCGAAGAAACATCCGCCGAAATCATTGATGTCACCGCAGATGGAATGACGCTTGTCTACACCGATAGCCCTGCCGGGGTGATCGGCGCGATTGACATCACGGATCCGGCCAACCCGCAACCGCTTGGCGTCATGGCGATGGACGGCGAACCGACAGCGGTCTCGATCATCGGGACAACCGCCTTTGTCGGCATCAACACCTCCAAGAGTTATACCGCGCCTTCGGGCATGATCAAAGCAATCGACGTGACGACCATGACCGAGCTCGCGCGCTGCGACCTCGGGGGTCAGCCGGACAGCACCAGCAAAGCGCCGGACGGGTCCTTTGTCGCGGTTGCGATCGAAAACGAACGTGACGAAGATCTGGGGGATGGTCGGGTGCCGCAGATGCCTGCGGGGGATCTGGTAATGATCGATGTGGTCAACGGCAGTCTCGATTGCAATAGCTTGATCCGCGCCGACCTGACGGGCCTGGCCGATATTGCTGGCGAGGATCCCGAACCGGAATTCGTGGACATCAACCGTCTGGGCGAAACAGTTGTCACGCTGCAGGAAAACAACCATATCGCGGTTGTTGCGCGTGACGGATCCATCCTTTCGCATTTCTCTGCAGGATCGGTGGACCTTGAACAGATCGATGCCACCGATGAACGTGGCGCGTTGCTCTTTACCGAAAGCCAGGCAAATGTGGTGCGTGAACCCGACGGTGTGCAATGGATTGACGAGAGCCATTTCGCGATTGCCAACGAAGGCGATATGGACGGTGGCGCGCGTGGAATGACCATCTTTCGAAAGGATGGCACCGAGGTTTTTGAAACCGGCGTGCGCTTTGAACACGCGATTATTCAGGTAGGTCACTATCCTGACAAACGATCCGACAGCAAGGGCGTGGAACCCGAAGGTATGGAGTTTGGTGTCTTTGGTGGAACGCCTTATGTCTTTGTGATGGCAGAGCGCGCTTCGATTGTCGGGGTCTATGATGTTTCAGATCCCGCCCATGCGGAACTGGTGCAATTGCTGCCCTCAGGCATCTCGCCTGAAGGTGCTGTGGCAATCCCCTCACGGGGTCTGTTGGCCACTGCAAACGAATTTGATGGCCTGAAAGACGGCGCCGCGCGCGCGCATGTCATGATCTATCAATACACTGATGCACCAGCGGCCTTTCCGCAGATCACCTCAGCGGGTGCAGACGACTTGATCGGGTTTGGTGCAATTTCGGGCATGGTCGCTGGCGAAGGCTCCACGATTTATGCGGTCAATGACAGCTTCTACGGGTATCAGCCGACGATTTTCACCATTGATGCCTCCAGCAGCCCCGCAAAGATTGTTGCGGCCACGCCCGTCACACGTGCTGGTCGCCCAGCTCAGAAAATCGACATGGAAGGCATCACGCTGGACGGAGACGGCGGGTTTTGGGTGGCCTCTGAAGGCCGCACCGGTCGTGTTGTGCCCCATGCACTTTACCATGTGACTGCAGATGGCTCGATCAAGGAGGAAATTGGACTGCCGCCGGAACTTATGGCGGTCGAGCGCCGCTTTGGGTTTGAAGGCATCACCAAAGTAGGTGACACCCTGTGGATGGCAGTGCAACGCGAGTGGAAAGATGACCCGAAACACCACGTGAAGCTGATTGCCTACAACATCGAGACCAAAGAATGGGGCTATGTCCTTTACCAAAAGGCCACCCCTGAAAAAGGCTGGGTTGGCTTGTCGGAAATCACTGCGCATGGCGATTGGATCTATGTGATCGAACGCGACAATCAGCACGGTTTGGAAGCTGTTACCAAGAAAGTCTACCGGATCCCGCTGGCTGAGATGGTTCCTGCCCCGCTGGGGGAAGATGCAACCGTCGTAAGCAAAGAGCTGGTCCGCGATCTTTTGCCTGATCTGGTCTCAACAGGCGGCTACGTCCTCGACAAGGTGGAAGGTCTTGCCATCACGGACAACGGTGAGATTTTTGTATCTACGGACAACGACGGCGTCGACGATCACTCTGGCGAGACGATGTTCTTTTCGATCAGCAAGGCCAATCTGGTGAATTAACCCCACTAAATTTTACAACAATTACTTTCAAAGCTTGGGACCTGCGATCACGCGGGTCCCTTTTTTCGTGAGTCATTTGCGAACCACCGAACGACCTTCAATCACGACGTAAAATAGCATTCGCAAACGTTGCTAGTGTTCCCAGTGAAAACTTATGGGGATACCGGGTCAGCTCTCAACGAAAATCAACAAGCAAACCCCATTTGCTTCGCTCCGAAATAAACTGGAAAAGGTTTTGTCCAGCTCCCTTTTCCCCGAAGCATACGATGCTTTTTCCGCAGCTGGGAAATCTCAGGTTCGTGACCTGACTAAAGGTGGGTTTTGCGCGATTCGCTGAGGCGCAAGGTCGTCCTGCGTTTAATAAAAAGCCGGACACTTAACACCTACCGACACCCATCCGGTCAAATCGACGTTAATCAAATCTCTTCAGAATAGTTCTAATCTATCCGCTTGCACCAAAGCCTAACCGTAAGGAAGTCTTATGTGGTTCCAAGCGCTTGTTAGGCTTGGGCTGTGTTGAAGTAGTATAGTGGTGATTTTATGGAGACGATCGAAAGCCTGGAGAATGTGAAGCTGCCCGCGTTTGTGCGCGACCAGCTTGTCACTCAGTTCCGAACTCATTTGCGAGATATCGAGCAAAAGTTGTCCCAGGAGGAACACTTCTCTTTGCAGCAGCTGCTTCATGTGTTTTCCGTCCTGGATACCACAATCGGAAAGCATTGGCCGCTGCTTGCAACGTCCTTGTGGAAACCCCGTTCACAGGTTCTTGCAAGCGCCTACTTCAACACCAGCCAATCCATGCTGAACGCACTGGCGAACCTGATGAAAGGCAATACTGCCTTTCTGCCGTTCGTTAATGTCAGCTACGATCTGACCTCCAAAGGCATGGATATCAAAGTACGCCCAAGGTACGATGTTGGCCCACGGAATTGGCACATCGTACACACGCTTCTCATTCTCGGCATGGCTGCCATCTATCAGGACATTGCCCCTGAAGAGGCCAAAGGAATTGTCTTTAATACCTCCGTACCGGACGATGAAGCCGCCGCAGTCTTCAGAAATCTCGTGGATGTGCAAATCAACTTTGGCATCCCCCTGAAAGACACCTATGCCTTCTATCCCACGGAATTTTTGCAGGTGCGCCCCGATGGCCCCAATGAATTCCTGAATGATTTGCTGCTGCAGGAGATCCTGAAGCAATCCGAAGCAGATGGCTGCGGTGACTTTCTGGCCAGAGCTCGGGAAGTTATGACAACGCTACCATATACCGAGATCAAGATTGGCATCGTGGCGGAGCAATTGCGACTGTCCAACAGCACATTGTATCGCCGTCTTCTTGAGCACGACACGTCCTTTGACGAATTGAAAAACGCGGTCATCCGTGAGCGGGTGTTGATTGCACTGCAAAAATTTCTGTCCCCGGAAGATATCGCAAGCGTTGTTGGCTTTTCGTCTACCCGCTCACTTAACGAGTTCAGCAGACGGCAATTCAGCTGTTCGATCGGCAAAATGATCCGCGGCAAAGCCCCCTCGGCGATTGGCGCGTCCATCGCGTCGGCGTCCGCGCCAAAACAAGGAGGAGCACGTCATGTCTGACACCACTCTCGCGTTATCCAACATCGCTTTCGGAGGGACCAGTTCCCTCTTGGATCCATCTGCTTTTGCTTCTGATGTCATGCTTTTGGGCATGGCTGTCTCCACACCGTGGATTGTATCGATTTATGAGGAACAAGAATAATGGCTGACTTTGAATTTACAGTAGTAGATCTCGACGCATTCAACATCCCACATACCAATAACCAAACCGGTGTGTACAACCCTGCGGCTGGCGAAGTTGAAACCATTACCGTTACCGACAACACGAACAGTGTGTTTCAGGATAACGACCACACAGGTGGCAGTGGTCGCCATAGTCAGTTTCTTGATGGTGACTATGGCATAGGTGCTGACGGCACTGGTATTTATTCCACAGCTTACAACACTGTAACCGAGCGTGGGCCTGATGGAACCGTTCTGGACACATTCCGGGCCTATGTGCTTGCGACAGATACTAATGACAATAATACCGCAGCAACATACGGTTGGGTAGCGACCACGAAGCCATTCGTTGAAGGCAATACCTACACATTTGGCTATTCCTCGGCTGGAGCTGCGGGCAATGT
>JQGR01000050.1_pt1 | contig 22521 bp, 27 predicted proteins | sample 210181 | NCBI WGS metagenome assembly JQGR01 (sample SAMN02928655, study PRJNA255238) | bioreactor metagenome | biome: continuous culture; feature: L-culture metagenome assembled contigs; material: continuous culture biomass; isolation source: continuous culture inoculated with microbial biomass... | reverse complement strand
CTTTACACAAGCGATGGCGCATGCGCCTGTTGTTTCTTGGCGTGATGATAAGAGGTCGGATCGTGGCGCTATAGGGCCAGTTGAAAATCCAAAATAAGACCAGTTAGCGCAGTTTTTCAATTTCCCGCGCAATCAGGGAAATTCCCTTTGGGATGCGATCTGCTGGAATTGAGCTGTATGCAAGCCGGTAGAAATTTTGCGGGCGGTCCAGGCCGGCAAAGAAGGGTTTCCCCGGTTCAATCAGCACGGACTTCGACTTAAGCGCCGCGGCAAGCTCGGTCGTATCAACTGTTTCTGGGGCCTTCATCCAAAATGCAGATCCACCAAAAGCGCCGCGTCCTGAAAGGGTTAGCTTGTGTTCTGCAATTGCGTCTTCCATCACTTTACGCCGCCCTTCATAGGCGTTACCGATCCGGCGGATCAGCGCATCATAGTGGCCAAGCGACAGAAAATAGGCCACGCTTCTCTGGATCAATCCAGGGGGGTGGCGCAGGACTGTTGAACGCAAGGCGCGAGCCTCTCGGATAAAGGGTTCCGAGCCAACCATATAGCCAAGCCGCAGCCCAGGAAAAAGTGATTTGGAAAAGCTGCCGACATAGATCACCCGCCCTTCCTTATCCAGCGATTTCAAGGCTGGGGAGGGGGGCTGAAGGAAGGACATTTCGAAATCATAGTCGTCTTCTACCACCAGTGCATCCAGCTCGCGGGCACGATCCAGCAATCGTTTGCGCCGTTCAAGCGGCATGGTGGCCGTGGTTGGGCTCTGGTGGCTTGGCGTGGCGAAAATCACGTCGGTACCATCCGGTAGCGCCTCTGGCGGAAGCCCGTCTGCATCCACCGAAATCGGTTCCAGATGGCAGCGGCTTTGCATCAGAATATCGCGAAGTGAATAGTAACAAGGGTCTTCGATGGCTGCGGTGCGTCTTTGGGTCAGCAGGATTTGTGCAGATAGCCATAGCGCGTTTTGGGCACCGAGGGTGATCAGGATCTCTTCCGGGCGGGCCAGAATACCGCGGCGGGGAAGGATGTGGCGGGCAATGAATTCGACAAGTTCCGGATCGTCCTGGTCATAGTAGTCACGAACCATGGAATCATGGTCTTTTTGCCCCAGTGCCTTGAGAGCGCAAAGCCGCCAGGAATTGTGGTCAAAAAGGGTTTCGTCCGACTGCCCGTAGGTGAAGGGATATCGGTGCTGGCGCCAATCCTGAGGTTTCTGCGGGGTGCCGAGTTCACTAAAAGAATGGCCAATTGCCCGATTCCAATCCACTTTGTCTTCGGTGCGGATACGGGGCTGAAAGGACGGCGGTTCCGGAGCATTATCAGATACATAAAACCCGCTACGGCCTTTGGAAGTCAGGTAGTCGCTGGCCTGCAGTTCTGTATAGGACAGGGTGACCGTGATACGGCTTACTCCTAGGTGTTTTGCCAACGCCCTTGTGGACGGGAGTTTTTCGCCACGGGGCAAGCGACCAGAGAGAATCGCCTCGGCGATCATCTGCTGGATTTGTGCTTGCAGCGTGCCCTGAGCATCAGGGTCCAGAAAAAATGTTTCGACAGGTGCAGCCATGAAATGACTTTACCCTGGACCTAATCTGAAATCAATCTGGACTTGTCAGATGCGCGTGTCTAGCTGTGTCATCTACGCGGTTTTTCCAATGAAAACGTCAGGTTCTGTTTCACCGTTGGCCATTCCGAAGAAATGATGGAGTAAACCGCCGTGTCGCGTAGCATGCCGTCGGCGCCAACCGAATGGCTGCGCAGGATGCCGTCGAGTTTTGCCCCCAACCGTTCAATGGCTGTGCGGCTTTGGCGGTTCATGAAATGGGTTCGAAACTCCACTGCAATACAATCTAGATCTTCAAAGGCATGCGACAGAAGCATCCGTTTGGCTTCGGTGTTAAGTGGGCTACGCTGCACGGATCGACGATACCAGGTTGATCCTATTTCCACCCGGCGGTTGGTAACATCGATGTTCATGAAGGTGGTCATCCCGACGGCTTTTCCATCCGGTGTGAACACAGTGAAGGGCAGCATCGACCCGACCTCTTGCAAGCGCAGGCGACGAGAGATTTCCTCGGCCATCCCCTCAGGTGACGGAATGGATGTATACCAAAGGCTGTGAAGGTTGCCGTCCGCAGTGGCGTCTTGCAAGTCAGCGAGGTGATCGTGGGACAGCGGAGCAAGTGTGGTGAAGGTTCCGTTCAGAGTGATGGGGGCGGGCCACATTGGGTTTCCTTTCGGCGTGAGGGCATGGGGAAAATCGAAAAAGGCGGGCCTTTTTACAAGGTCCGCCTGTCGTATTTTTCACCAGTCCAATTCGCATTGGAAGGAAAGTTGATGTCAGCCGAAGACTTTGCTCAGGGCGCGGTCCACAGTGTCGGTGATCCGATCAATGTCGTCAGCGGTGGCGATCAACGCGGGGCTGAAACAAAGCGTGTTGTTGAAGCCGGGAATTGAGCGGTTGGTGGCGCCGATGATAACGCCCTGTGCACCACATTCCGCAACCACTGCGCCCACATCTTTCTCAGCAGCAGGGTCCTTGCTGGCGCGATCGGCAACCAGTTCGGCGCCAAGGAACAGGCCTTTGCCGCGCACGTCACCAATGATCTTGTGTTTCTCCATCAGCGCCTGAAGGTTGCCCAGCATGCGGTCACCCATCTTGGCACAGTTTTCCAGCAGGTGTTCGTTTTCGATGATTTCCATGTTCTTCAGCGCCGCAGCGGGGCCAGCGGTGCAGCCGCCAAAAGTGGAAATGTCGCGGAAGTAGCTCATCGGATCTGCCATGTCGTCTTTGAACATGTCGAAGACGTCTTCAGTGGTCACACAGCAAGCAATCGCCGCATAGCCAGAAGCCACACCTTTTGCCATGGTCACAATGTCCGGCTTGATGCCGTATTGCTGATAGCCAAACCAGGTGCCAGTGCGCCCGACGCCACAAACCACTTCATCGATGTGCAGCAGGATATTGTATTTCTTGCAGATTTCCTGCACACGCTCCCAGTAACCCGGGGGGGCGTGATCACGCCGCCGCCAGCGGTGACCGGTTCAAGGCAGAGCGCGCCCACAGTGTCCGCGCCTTCAGCCAGGATCACCTCTTCAATCGCATCGGCTGCGCGCTGACCGTATTCCTCACCCGACAGATCCCATTGGGCGCGGTATTCCATGCAATGCGGCACACGGATGAACTCGGGGGCAAAGGGGCCATATTGTGCGTTACGCTCGTCCTGACCGCCCGCAGACATGGTGGCCAGTGTCGAGCCATGGTAGTCGCGATCACGATACAGGATTTTGGTCTTCTTGCCGCCATAGCGTTTGTGGGCAATCTGGCGCACCAGCTTGAACGCCTTCTCATTCGCTTCTGAACCGGAGTTGGTGTAGTAAACGCGGCTCATGCCCGGCATTTTCGAAATCAAACGCTCTGAATACATTGCGCCGGGGATCGACCCCGCGGAACCAGCAAAATACGGCAGCTTGACCAGCTGTTCACGCACTGCATCCGCGATTTCAACCCGGCCATAACCCACGTTCACGGTCCAGACGCCACCGGACACCGCGTCCAGATATTCCTTGCCGTTCTGATCCCAGACCGACATGCCTTTGCCTTCAATAATGATGCGCGGATCGCTGGTTTCAAACGGCTTATGTTGGGTCAGATGGTGCCAGACATGGGCTTTGTCAGCTGCGACCACTTTGCTGATGTCATTGTCGTTCATTCCACCATCCATGACTGGACCTCCTGTGATTGCCCGAAGCAGGCCGGGCGAGATATGTTGATTCTTGATCAAATTATCAGCCGAAAATAGGGGGTGGAAGATAGGGCCAAAAGTTTCTTTATTTATGTCCAGAATGCGGGGTGAAACGACGTTTTGGCGCGATCGCCGGATGAAATCACCTGACAGCACGTCAATATTTCAGAGGGTTGGAAGGCGGGCCCGCTGGGGGCTGTCAGGCGTTTGGATCAAAATCACGTTCGAAAAAACGGATGATCCAATTGCTGAAAACCCAGTTGTCATCTCCGCGCGTCAGCGAGGTTTGCGCCTTGCGCACCGGGTCTGACGGCACGCTTGTCGCCATATGGTCGACGAGTGCCACAAAAAACTTGTCGCTCATTTCCGGGTGAAGCTGGGTGGTGAAAATATGGTCTCCAATCACAAAGCCACCGATCGGACAGTCTGCGAAGGACATTGTGGTGGTTGCATTTTCGGGCAGTTGTGTCACTTGCTCGTAATGCGAAGCGTATAGCCAGATCCGGGCCGCTGGCATCCATGGTGGGGGCGCGGTGATCACCACTTCGGTTGAGCCGAAGGTCCAGCCATTTGGGTTGGGCGCAACGCTGCCTCCCAAGGCTTTTGCAATGGCTTGGTGGCCGAAACTTGCGCCCAACATCGGGCGGCGTTGGGTGGCAATGCGGCGGATCAGGGCAAACAGGTCAGGCATCCAGGGTGCGTCATGATTGACTGAATGTGGGCTGGCGCTGACGATCCAGCCATCATATTTCTGCTCATCTGCCGGGAAGTGCCCCTGATCCACGGCGAAAGTGGAGAAAACCCAATCCGGCCGCTTTTTCGCAAGCAGTCTCAGCCATTTCTCGCCGTCATTTGGGTGCTCTAGCGCGAAATCGCTGTCGTCAGAATTGGGCATCAGGATGGCGATATGCATGGTCACTCCGCTTTGGGCATGCCTCTATTTGGGGCGCTTCTCCGGGCGTGTCAAATGATGTGACAGAGGGCAGGGGACATCCTTGGGTTGCGTGGCCGGAAGGTCACCTTCGCCATGGCCGCGAACGGGGGCCATGGCGCGTTAGATTTTTTGACCCACTTGGGGCGGGCAGGGATAAGATCTGCGATTTGCGGCTGATTGTGGTTCACGTCATGTAAAAAACGCATTAGGGTTTTGAAAAATCAGGATCCTACCAGCGATCCCACCAGTGAACCGTAGAGGGTTGAGGGCATGTCAGAGCAGAAGACAATTGCGCAAGGGGGCGGCGAAGTGGCCGCCGAATGTTTTGGAACCAAGGTGCCGCCTTCCAGTTTCCTGCATGAAAAGCGGATCGAGCGGATTAACAATGGGCGCTATGAAGGTGAGGAAATTCAAGGCTCGCTGGCGGTGGTGCAACCGGGCGACACTGTACTGGAAATCGGTATTGGCCTTGGGGTGGTTGGCGGTGTGATTGCCACCAATTGCGCACCAGCCGCCGTGCACGCCTATGAAGCCAACCCCGAGCTGATCGATGCCATCAATGCGCTTTATGTCCTGAATGGGATCGAAGACCGGATCGCGGTGCATAATGAGGTGTTGGTGACTGGCGATGACCGCCCTGAGACCATTCCCTTTTACCTCCACAACAGCTTTCTTGGATCATCGCTGATCGGGGATGATAACGCCAAACGCCGACGGGTGGATGTGCCGACCCGCGATTTTGACGCCACCGTGTCCGATCTTGGTGCCAATGTGCTGGTTATGGATATCGAAGGGGGCGAACTGGATTTGCTGCGCGGTGCAGACCTGTCGCCGTTTCGCGCTGTTGTGCTGGAATTCCACCCCAAGGTTTACGGGGTTGAGGGTATGAAGGAATGCAAAAAAATCCTGACCAGCGCTGGGTTTATGAAGAAAGACGATGTGTCGACTCGAACCGTCTGGACCTGTGTGCGCGACGAGGGCTAACCCGTCGCGACACATGGTTTTGGTGGTGTCGGCGGCAGGTCAGACCGCAGCAAACCCTGCCTTCAACGCAGACAGAATGGTCTGAACATCGTCTGAGGTCAGCACCAGCGGCGGCGACAGGATGATGTTTGGGCCAGACACCCGCACCATTGCCCCGCTCTGGTAGGTCGCTTCCTGAATCTTTCCGATGGTCGCCTTGTCGATTGAGGCCTTTGTCGCCGGGTCCGAGACAAGTTCAATTGCGCACATCAATCCATGCCCACCGCGTACATCGCCAATGATCGACTGTTCGCCAGACAGCGCCAGCAGCCCTTGGTGCAACTCTTGGCCGCGCGCGGCCGCGTTGCTGGCCACATCCAACCGCTTGGTTTCCGCAAGGCACGCTAAGGCTGCGGCGGCCCCCACCGGATGGCCGGAATAGGTATAGCCGTGGCCAATGGCCGCGCGTCCGGTCTTGTCGTTTTCAAACACCTCGGCGACGTGATCTGCGATCATCACCGCACCAAATGGGAAGTACCCATTGGTGATGGCTTTGGCAGTGCACATAAAATCTGGCTTCACCCCCCAATGCCGCGACCCGGACCAGCTGCCCGTGCGGCCGAATGCGGTGATCACCTCGTCTGCGATCAATAGAATGCCGTGCTTGTCACAGATCGCGCGCACGCCGGGCATAAAGCTTTCATGCGGAGGGATCACGCCGCCCGCACCAAGGATTGGCTCCATGATCATCGCTGCAATTGTACCAGCGCCCTGAAACGCAATCTCATCTTCCATCGCCTGCAGGCAAAGCTGCGCCAGCTTTTCGGGATCGGTCTCATGAAACGGGTTGCGATAGGTGTAGGGCGCGGGAATATGGTAGCAGCCGGGTAAAAGCGGTTCATATTGGGTGCGGAAATTGGCATTCCCGTTCACGGATGCCCCCCCATATGGGTGCCGTGATAGCCCTTTTTCAATGATAGGAATTTCACCCGCCCCGGGTCGCCTTTGACCTTGTGATACTGCCGCGCCAACCGCAATGCGGTCTCAACCGAATCTGATCCGCCAGAGGTATAAAACGCACGGGTCAGCCCATCAGGGGCAAAAAACTCACGCAGTTCTTCCGACAGCTCAATCACCTGATCATTGGTGGTGCCGCGGAACGTGGAATAATACGGAAGCACATCCAGCTGTGCAGAAATGGCATCCTTCACGGGTTGACTGGAAAAGCCAAGGTTCACATTCCACAACCCTCCAACCGCATCAACCACCTCGTGGCCGTCCACGTCAGTGATGCACACCCCTTGCGCGCTTGTCACAATGGTCGGCGGGTTCTTCTGACTGTCAGCGGGATGCGCCATCGGATGCCAGATCGAGCGAGCGTTTTTTTCTTTGAGAAAGTTTGAATCTTTCAAGTCAGCCTCCTATTTGCGCGATATTTTCGCGCAAAGATGTTGGAAAAGTGTCAGGTGGAATTCCGCCCAGCAGGCGGGTCAACTCGGTCGCGTGGTGCAGGATTGCCGCGCGGATGGTCTGTCTCAGGCTGTCGGTCATGCGCGACACAGGGCTCGCCACGGCGATTGCGCCAAAGCAATGGCCCTGCGCATTGAACACCGGGGCTGCGATGGAATGCACATCCTGCTCATAGCCGCTGATCGAAATGGCATAGCCCTGCGTTCGGATCGCGGGCAGTAGGGCGCGGATCTGCTCGGGGTCTGTTTCTGTCTTCGGTGTGCGCGGGGCAGGGGGCGTGACAGGGTACTTTGAATGAACGCATCAGAGGAGTGCGCCAGCACAGCAAGCCCTGATCCGGTGGCGTGCAGGTCCAGAACCTCGGCGTCTTCCATAGTCACCATTGTGGAATGGGTCGTGGCGTATGTATAGGCGTATGAGGATAAAATACCGGCATTTAACAGCGACATATGTGCTGTTTCTCCGGTCAATTCGTTCAGCTTGGTTAACGTTTCAATCGCCATATCGCGCATCGGAACATGATGGTCGCGCAGGGCTGCCAGCCGCAAAACCGCAGGCCCCAGACGATAGGCACGCCCCGCCCCAAGCTGCTCAACAAACCCATGTTCCGCAAGTTCACTTAGCAGGCGGTGCACCGTGGCTTTGTTCATGCCTGAAAGGCGCGCCATGTCGCTCAGCCCGATGCTGGGCTGCTGGCGCGTAAAATAGGTCAATAGGGTCAGAGCTTTTGACGTGGTTCCCATGCGGGGCATCACACCTTTCGGTTGGTGGGTAAAGAAAGGCGAGTCCATTCACCTGTTAAGAGAATTATTGACCACGGATTGAAGGAGTGTCAATATATTTAAACCAATGGTTCATTATGTAAACCAAATGTATTAATAAGCGTAAAAAATCCTCCCGTGCTGCCGTTTTCCGTGTCGTTTTTTCGGGTTCATTTCCCGCGACTTGATTTAAGGCAAAGCAGGATAATTCTTAACGCGTAAATTCAATCTGCCTCCCCTAGGGTGAGGTGTTCTGTGAGGGTGGAGCGGATGGCCAGGAAGCGCTGGCCCGTCCCGTTTCCCATAGGAGGGCGCATGCCGCATTTGTCATTTGAATACAGCCAAGGGCTGGGCAAGCTTGCCGATCTGGAAAGCTTGGCAAAACAAATGCGGGATGCGCTGGTTGCCACCGGAAAATGCCCATTGGGCGGCATCCGTGTGCGCGGCTTTGAGGCAGCGGTGCAGGCGATTGCCGATGACGCAGAACCTTATCACTTTCTGGACATGATCCTGAGACTGCAAGGCCGCGACGATGCTACGCGCGAAGGCATCGCCGATCAGCTTTACAGTGCGGTTGAGGCCGCGCTGCGCCCGCAACTGGGCGACACCCCGTATCTCAGCCTCGAAATCCAGGAGATCGAAACCCGGATGAGCCGAAAAGGGTGGAGCACCATCCACGCGGCTATTCGAGAGAGGACCATTGGATGAAAAGTCTTGATCGCGCCCTACCCATTGCGCTGCTGCATGCCCGTGAGGCCACGCTGAAACCTTTCCGCCACGAGCTGGACCAGATCGGTCTGACCGTGCAGCAATGGCGGGTGATCCGCGTGCTGGCCGAGGGCAAACCCTGTTGTGCCACCGAACTGGCTGAACGCTGCGTATTGATGCCGCCCAGCCTGAGCCGGATCCTGAAAAACCTGACCGAACGCGGATATATCGAGCGTGTAGATGACAGCGATGGCCGTCGTCGCCGGGTCAAGATCGCCGAAGCGGGTGCGCGGAAATACCAGGAAATGTCGGTGAAGTCCTCCGAGCTTTACCATACGCTGGAAGGGCGGTTTGGCGAGGACAAGATGGAAACCCTCTTGGATCTGCTGACCGAATTGCGCGAGGTCGCCGAGGTCCACTGACCCACGCGATTGCGGGCAGGGCGTTCCGTCCAGGCGCAATCCGAAAAGTGGGTACCGGTTTTCGGACCCAATTGCGCGCCATCAAATGTGTTACGCTGCGACCTGCTTGCAGGCCGTCCCGTTTCGCTTACGTTTGTGGAAAAAGGAGCGGATCCCATGAGCGATACACCAAGCGGAAACATCATCCTGCGCACCCTCGCGATGCCGGCTGACACCAATGTGGCCGGGGATATTTTCGGCGGATGGGTGCTCAGCCAAATGGACATTGCGGGCGGCGTGCTTGCCGCCGAGCGGGCCGGGGGGCGGGTTGCCACTGTGGCGGTGGACGCGATGAAATTTATTTCCCCGGTCAAAGTGGGCGACGTGCTGTGCATCTACGGCGAGGTCGGCCGCATCGGCACCACCTCGCTTGCCATCCACCTGGAGGCCTGGTCTGAACGAGACCGAGGCCGCTCCAAAACCCGCGTCACCGAAGGCGTGTTTGTCTTTGTGCATCTGGATGAGGACGGGAATAAAGTGGCAGTGCCGGGGTGAGGCAATCCAACTTCTATTGGACACTAGTCCCTCGACTGGAAAATGAACCGGCTATGTTTTGGATAAGCCTAGAGGTTTTCGGGTCGTTCAGATTCGTACCTGTTATGAAAATCTGATGCTCATGTGGTCCTGAACTCACTGAATCTATTTCCTCAAGCTCTAATCTGTTGGCTAGAATTGCTTTGAGATCTATGACCTGTTTGGGGCTGAAACCGTTTAAAATAAGTGACCAATTGTCTTCATGCGATCGAATTACTTCGATGGTAGATTCAGGGGTGACGGATCGAAAGTTCTGAGATTCATTCGCCACCATTTGACCGATGCGAGTTACTGACCTCTCCAGAAAGTTCATGCGCTCCAAGATTACATCGGTTGCGGGAACACTTGCACTTTCTACATCGGGGATATGGAATGGCCCCAACTGCCCAATGAAACTATTCTCTTTGGGTTGCTTCGAGGTCTTGTCAATTGCAGCGGTTAAGTCTTTCTTGAATTTCTCCATCACTGGATGTCGCATATCGCGGGGATATTGAATGTAGCGATTTGGACCAGTGTCAAACGGATAAGATGTAACTTCATCTTTGATTATGACAGTCGGTTTTTGTGTTGCCATTCGAATGCCTAGTTCAAAGAAGACATTGGGATTGCGACCGCTGACATCGCAGATGATCAAATCATCATTGTAGATATTTTGAAGGATTTCTTTGTGGATCAGATTGGATTCAAAAGTGTCAGAAACAAGCCTTGTTTCAAATCCTGCTTCTGAAGCAACACTTTCCACAATTTTTCTTACGTCGCCCCAATGGGATGCACCCAACCCATCACACTCCGAAATTGGCATGATGATTCCACAGGTCTTTTTCTTTGCCATCCCGCATACTCCCAATGAAATCTTTCTGTCTAAATAAACCTATGCGCGAACGCGGATTTGATGTCAAACCCACTGCCATGTGCCGATAAAAAATGGCCCCGAAAATCGGGGCCATTCTCTTATCTCGTAAACTTCTTATGTTTCATCCGCTTGGGCTCCATCGCGTCGGCCCCAAGTCGCCGTTTCTTGTCTTCTTCGTAGTCCTCAAAGTTGCCTTCGAACCACTCCACATGCGCCTCGCCTTCAAAGGCCAGAATGTGGGTGCAGATCCGGTCGAGGAAAAAGCGGTCGTGCGAGATGACCACGGCGCAGCCAGCGAAATCCACCAGCGCGTCTTCGAGCGCACGCAGCGTTTCCACGTCCAGATCGTTGGTCGGTTCATCCAAGAGCAGCACATTGCCGCCTTCTTTCAACAGACGCGCCATGTGAACCCGGTTGCGCTCACCACCCGACAGCAGCGACAGTTTCTTTTGCTGATCGCCGCCCTTGAAGTTGAAGCTGGAACAATAGGCGCGCGAATTGACCTGCGCGTCCCCCAGTTCAATGATCTCGGATCCGCCGGAAATGGCTTCCCAAACGGTTTCATTGGCATTGAGGTCATCGCGCGACTGATCGACGTAAGACAGTTGCACCGTGTCGCCCAGCTCAATCGTGCCCTCATCCGGCGTTTCCTGCCCGGTCAGCATCTTAAACAGCGTCGATTTACCGGCGCCGTTCGGGCCGATCACACCGACAATCCCACCCGGCGGCAGTGAAAAGTCAAGATTTTCAATCAGCTGCTTGTCGCCCATATGTTTCTTCAGCCCGGTGACATCGATCACCTTGCCACCAAGGCGCGGGCCGTTCGGGATGACGATCTGGGCGCGGCCCACCTTGTCACGTTCGGACTGTCCGGCCATTTCATTATAGGCCGCAATCCGCGCTTTCGACTTGGCTTGGCGGGCTTTTTGCCCCTGACGCATCCATTCCAATTCGCGTTCCAGCGTCTTTTGCTTGGACTTGTCTTCGCGCGCTTCCTGCTCCAGCCGTTTGGCCTTTTGCTCCAGCCATGACGAATAATTGCCTTCGTAGGGAATGCCGCTGCCGCGATCCAGCTCAAGGATCCAACTGGTGATGTCATCCAGAAAATAGCGGTCGTGGGTGACGATCAGGATGGTGCCTTTATAGTCGATCAGGTGCTGCTGCAGCCAGGCGATGGTTTCCGCGTCAAGGTGGTTGGTCGGTTCATCCAAGAGCAGCATGTCAGGCGCTTCAAGCAGCAGTTTACACAGCGCCACGCGGCGTTTTTCACCACCCGAAAGCGTGGTCACATCCGCCTCATCCGGTGGGCAGCGCAGCGCTTCCATGGAAACGTCGATCTGCGCATCAAGATCCCACAGGTTCTGCGCGTCGATCTCGTCTTGCAGCTGGGCCATCTCTTCGGCGGTCTCGTCTGAGTAGTTCATCGCCAACTCGTTGTAACGATCCAGAATGTCCTTTTTCGCTTTCACACCCAGCATTACATTGCCGCGGACATCCAGGTTTTCGTCCAGCGTCGGTTCCTGCGGCAGGTAGCCCACTTTGGCGCCCTCGGCAGCCCAGGCCTCGCCGGTGAAGTCCTTGTCCATGCCCGCCATAATGCGCATCAGCGTCGATTTACCGGTGCCGTTCACACCGACAACACCGATTTTCACACCGGGCAGAAAGCTCAGACGAATGTTTTCAAAGCATTTCTTGCCACCCGGATAGGTCTTGGAAACGCCGTCCATGTGGTAGACATATTGATAAGCGGCCATTGGGATGCTCCGTTGAAAGTCGCGGTTTCAGGTGGTCTAGCGAATGTGCGAAGAAAGGGCAATTGAGTTTGATTGTGAGAAGGGGCTTCAGGCAAGGCACCTTGCGATCAATAGTCCCGCGACGCCGCCTAACACTGCGGCTTGAACAGATTTTCCGTATGCAGTGCCAAGCGTGGCGCCAACTACCATGCCTGTGACTTGCGTCGAGCTTGCGCGGTTGGTTGAAACCAGTTTTGAAAAATGCTCGCAGTTCCAGCTGAGCAACCGGTAAGCTTGGCCAAGGTGTTCTTTTGCGCATGCTACGCGATGTTCCCCTTCGTTTTGAGTGTTTGGGATGTCAAAGAAACCTATTTCTTTTCCGCTGGAAAACGCTTCCTGGCTTCGTTCAGAGACTCCGACAGCCTCTCGGCTGTTGTCGATTACTCTTCCATTTCCAATGTAAACCCCAAAATGTGTAACTAACCCCTTGGGTACGGTGATAATTGTTCCTGCTGGACAGTTTGCTGCTTTCATGGTTTGCTCCAAATGCGCATGAGTGAAATGCATATATTTTCGATATTCGAAAATATATGGAGCTTAATTGAGGGAGTCAATGTCGGATACTAGGATTTCTTTTCGTGATGCGGTTTTTGGGCAAGTAGTTGTGTTGCTTAGAAAACAGCGCGACATGGAGCAGGGTGAACTGGCCGAGCGAGCGGCTATGAGTCGCGCAGCCTTATCAAGAATCGAGCGTGGAGATAGTAGTGCAACAATTAATTCTATGATGGATATTTCCAAAGGGCTTGGAATTGAATTCAGCGAGTTGGCTAGGAGCTATGAGCGCGCAGAGAGGCGGTTGGAAGTTGAAAATGTTCAAATTGTTCCAAAGGCAGAGGTGAAAAGCGGATCAGCCTTGGCTCTTGTTGGTCTCGCTGCGCTTGCAATCCTTTTGGCGAAGAAATAGCTCTCCCCCATGCGTCACGAACTTCCATATGCAGCCCCCGGTCAGGTGATTGGGCTTTTGGGTGGGTCATTTGATCCGGCCCATGCGGGCCATGTGCATATCACGCGTGAGGCCCTTAAACGCTTTGGGTTGGACCGGGTTTGGTGGCTGGTGTCGCCCGGCAACCCATTGAAAAAACACGGACCTGCACCGATGGAGGATCGGCTGGCCCATGCCCGTAAGCTGATGGTGCATCCGCGGGTTGAGGTGACGGATATCGAGGTGCGGACCAAGACGCGCTATACCGCTGAAACCCTTGCTGCGCTGATTTCGCTTTATCCCCATGTGCGGTTTGTTTGGCTGATGGGGGCGGATAATCTGACCGGATTTCATCGCTGGGACAATTGGCGCTGGATCATGGATCATGTGCCAGTGGGGGTGATTGCACGCCCGGGTGATCGGGTGCAGGCGCGCATGTCGCCTGCGGCCACGATTTACCGAGATGCAAGGATCCGTGGGCGAGAAGCGCAGCAACTGGCGCAATCGGATGCTCCGGCCTGGTCAATGATCAATGCCCCGATGCGCGATATTTCTTCGTCGCAGATCCGTGCAGATGGCCGTTGGTAAGAATAATCTTGGTGTGCAAAGCCGGATCGGTGCTTGAAATCAGTCCAGACCCACGGTTAACTCGAGACGGAAAAAACTGCATAGCATGAAAACTTTATGACAAATGTGATGACACGGCGCGCCTTGCTGATTGGGTTTGGTGCAGGGGCAGGCGTTGCGGCGTTGAATTCAACTGCGTTGGCCGAGGCGCCAATGACCAGCCAATCCCCCAGGCTGCGCCCTGCGGATTTCATCAAACAGACTGTCCCCTCAGCTGAGCAGCTGCTGTCTGAGGCCAAACTGTCCGGCAAGGTAGGATATGTGGTTGCAGACGCCCGTACCGGAATGGTGCTTGAGGCCCGCAACGCTGATCTTGGCCTGCCGCCCGCATCCGTGACCAAAGCCGTGACCACGGCCTATGGGCTGGCCACACTGGGCGGAGGGCACCGCTATGCAACCCGGCTTTTGGCAACGGGTCCTGTTTCCGGCAATAAGCTGAAAGGGGATCTTGTATTGGTAGGTGGTGGGGATCCTACCCTGGATACAGATGCACTTGTGTCTATGGTCAAGGTCTTGAAGAAAAAAGGAATAAACCGGATCACCGGGCAGTTCCTGTTTTACGAAAACGCGCTGCCCTATGCGCAGTCCATCGACCCATCGCAGCCCGACCACCTTGGCTACAACCCGGCCATCTCCGGGCTAAACCTGAATTACAACCGTGTGCATTTTGAATGGAAACGTGCAGGGCAAAGCTACTCGGTTGCGATGGATGCGCGCTCGGATCGGGTGCGCCCTGCGGTCAGTTCAGCGCGGATGAAAGTGGTGAACCGGGACCTGCCCGTTTACACCTATAAGGCGTCGGCCGGTGTGGACAATTGGACCGTGGCCCGAGGGGCGCTGGGCAAAGGTGGGTCGCGCTGGCTGCCAGTGCGCAAGCCTGGGCTTTATGCGGCGGATGTGTTTCAGGTTCTGGCGCGCGCGCAGGGGATCAAACTCTCCAGTCCAAAAGAAACACGCAACCTGCCGGGGGGCACGGTTCTGGTGTCGCGCAAAAGCGATGACCTGGCGGGGATTTCGCGCGCCATGTTGAAGTATTCCACCAATCTCACCGCAGAGGTGCTTGGCCTGTCTGCCAGTCAGGCGCGCGGCGGAAAACCTGGTTCTCTGGCCGCGTCAGGGCGGATGATGAGCAAGTGGGTGAAGGCAAATTTGGGTGTGAAATCGGCGCGTTTCGCGGATCACAGTGGCTTGTCCGAGGACAGCCGTCTGTCGTCACAGGACATGGTGCGCCTGCTGGTAAAGCTGGGGCCGGATGGGCCGCTTCATGGTCTGATGAAAGAGATCACACCGCGAGGGCGTGACGGCAAAAAGCTTAAAGGTGCGGCCCATAAAATCCGCGCCAAAACCGGCACGCTGAACTTTGTCTCTGCCTGTCGGGCTATGTCACCGGCGCGGATGGTACGCCCTTGGCGTTTGCGGTTTTCACCGCTGATATGGATCGTCGCAAAGCGGTGAAACGCGCGGATCGCGAGCGTCCAAAAGGGGCAAAAAACTGGAGCCGACGTTCGCGCCGGCTCCAATATCAACTGATCAATCGTTGGGCGCTTCTGTACGGAAACTGACCCGAAATACCGATCAGGGGCGTGGTGGGATGTTCACCGCAGCCTGAGAAGCGGGGCGTGCCCAGCACCGATCATACCACGTCATCACATTGGAATATTTGGATAATCCCATTTCTTCGACCGCATTATAACCTGTCATGATCGCGCGAATCCATGGCCAGGCTGCGATGTCGGCGACGGTGTATTCGTCGCCCATGATGTAGTCGCGCCCCGCAAGCCGGGCATCCAACACGCCCAACAAGCGCTTGCCTTCGTTCAGATAACGATCGCGCGGCCGCTTGTCTTCAATCTCTTTGCCAGCAAAGGCGTGGAAAAAGCCAAACTGCCCCAACATCGGACCAAGCCCCCCATTTGCCACATCAGCCATTGCAGTGTTTCGGCGCGTGCGGCGGGATCTTTCGGCAGAAATTTCCCTGACTTTTCAGCGAGATAAATCAGAATCGCCCCGCTTTCCCATAACGGCAGTGGCGCCCCATTCGGTCCATTTGGGTCAATGATTGCCGGGATTTTATTGTTCGGGTTCAGCGACAGGAACTCTGGCGTGAACTGATCATCTGTGGCGAAGCTGACCAGATGTGGCTCATACTCCAGTCCGGTCTCTTCCAGCATGGCAGAGATTTTCACCCCGTTTGGCGTGGGCAGCGAGTAGAGCTGGATAACGTCTGGCCGGGTGGCGGGCCATCGGGTGGTTACTTTAAACTCTTGCAACATTTTCTTCCCCTAACTTTAAACTCTTTAAAGGGTGAAAAGCCGAAACTTTAAACTCTTCAAAGGTGATATTTTGTGCCGTGACGCCGAATATGGGGCGTGCGGATCAGCGGTTCAAGGCGACCGATGCTCACGGTATTGTGTTCAGTTTTCTTGCGACGGTTCGGTAAACTTTTTCACATAGAACTGCATTGCCGTTTCCTCTTCATGGGCAGAATGAGGGAAAGTCGCGTCAATAAGTTTTTGATACTCTTTATTCTTGAAATAGACCAAATTTCGCGCATTTTCTGAAACGACGATATTCACTGACCTAGCAAGCTGCTTGGCTGCGCAGGTACGAAGTGCGTGTGCGAAATGATGTGTCTGGGCCGCTACAAACAAATGATAGGCGAGATAGGCAGTAGGACATGAGCCACGTGGGAAAGCAGAAATGCGCCCAGCCTGTGAGCGCATTTTTTCCATAGATCACAGCGTCATATGTCGCGCCCGCGCACCGCGTTCAATCGCGGCGGCATGCAGTCGGTCGATGTTCAGCTCATAGCGGATCTCTTCCAGAATGCGCAGTTCCGGCCCGTGCAGAACCCCATCGGCGGCGGCCACATCGCAGGCCAGCGCATAGGCCGTTTCCGACAGGTGCTCGGGCAAGTTGTCGCGCACCAGACCAAACAGTGCGTCCAGCCCATCTTCCACCGCAAACAGGTCAAACACGGTCTGCGAGACATTCTTCATCCGATCCACGTCATAGCTGGCAAACACCGGCAGGTGGTTGACCACCCGCTCAATGGTCAAAAGCTCAGCCGAAGTGATTTCTTCGTCTGATGCAGAAACCGCCATCATCACCGCAACCAGACAATCCTGGGCAGTCAGCGAATGGGGGATGTCTTGCGACGCGGTTTGGGAGGGGGACTGGGACAAGCGGGCATCCTTTCGTGGGGCCATTCTGGGGGCGGATATGCGTCCGGCCGGGTGGCCGACTGCGTCAGATTGGGCGCAGCCAGCTTTTCTCCAGATTAAGGTGCTTTCGCGGTGCCAGCAAGCAACGAATAGGGCGGATTATCTGCGGTTCACTCGGCCGCTTGCGCCAGCGCGGGCGTGTACTGCGGTGTTGTGTCTGGCGCATTGGCCGCGGCGCTGAAACGATAGGTGACGGCGCTAAATTGCGGCTCGGCAAAGCCATAGGAAAACCGCAAGCCTTCGGGCCCGGCCACCACGCCATGTTCCGCATCACCTGGGATGTAAAGCGCAACCCCAGCGCTGATGTCGTGAGGGGTGCCATCAATGGTGACCACGCCGCTGCCCGACAGGCCAAAGTAAAACTCGGCCGCGCTGTGGCGGTGCGGTTCCAGTGTGCCGCAGGCGTCAAATTCTGCCACGCCAAGCACAAATTCTTTTGGAGTGCTGTCATCGCCGTTGATCAGGGTGCGCCAGCGCACGGACCCGAATGCCGGGTCCATGCCCCCTTCAAGCGGCACATGGGCGGCGTTTACAGAAAAGGCTTTTGGTGCGGCATTGATATTGGCAGCATTTGTGTTTGCGGCATTGGTTGCGGCGATCCTGGTCATGTGTCCCTCCTGTTGGTGGCGTGTTTCCTTAGGGTTCAGATAAGGGGCTATGCGACGTTCTGGCAATGCGCTAAAAAAGGCAAAGATTATACGTTGAGGTTATGATGAAAACTCGACTTCCCGCCTTTTCTGGTCTGGTCGCCTTCTATGCGGCGGTGCGCCATGGTACACTGACCGGGGCTGCGCGTGAGCTGAATGTCTCGCAACCGGCGATCTCGCGCCGGATTGCGACATTGGAAGATGATCTTGGCTGCAATCTGTTTGATCGCAGCCATAAACCTGTGCGTATGACCCAATATGGCAGGGAGCTGGCGGAATGTCTGCGCGGCAGTTTCGGTGACATTGAAACGGTGGTTGAGCGGCTGCGCGGGGCCAATGAAAAGGGAATTGTCACCGTGTCCGCGCCTTCGGGTCTGGTGGGCTACTGGTTGATCCCGCATTTAGGCGATCTGCGCGATGCTTTCCCGGAACTGTCGATTCGCATCATAAGTCAGGAGTATGGAGAGGCCGAGCGCCCGGTGACCTTCTGGTCCGCTTCGGCCTGCCAGATGAACGCCGCGCGGGGGATCAACGCATCCTTGGGCAGACCGTGTTTCCCGTGGCCAGCCCGCTTTACTTGCAGCGGCGTGGCTTTCACCCTGAAACGGTGGATTTTGCCGAACTGACCCTGCTGACCATGCAAAACACCCAGCGCAATTGGTATGATTGGGACAATTGGTTCAGGGCAGCGGGGATGGCGCGGCCCACCAAAGGACAGCGGCTGGATTTCAGCTCTTACGCGATGCTGGTCAACGCGGCGCTGGCCGGGCAGGGGGTTTGCCTGTGCTGGTCCGGGCTGCTTGGTGATTTTCTAGACAGCGGGGCGATGTTGCGCGTGGGTCATGCCGGGGCCACCTCGGAACGCGGCTATTTCCTGTCGATGCGTGACGGGTTGGCCGCACGCCCTGAAGTGCGGGCGGTGTGGGAGTGGCTGCGGGAGGCCGGAGAAATGGACCTGTGAAATGGACCTGTGAAAGGGGCCGGTGAAAGGGAGCGCCCGCAGCCCTGGCCGCGTCGCATTTTTCCCAAAAACGTAACAATTCACGCGTAAACATTGACCCCCGCCGCCCTTCGCAATAGGGAGGCGCTGTGGGCATGAGGCCCATCCGGCCAATCCCGGCCGGCCACTTCTGAGGACAAGAGATGACTGAGCACACTCAAGAGATGCGTGACGCCGCGATGGCGTCGAAAGCCTGGCCCTTTGAAGAAGCCCGCCGGGTGCTCAAACGTTACCAGAAGGCGCCGCCGGAAAAGGGGTTTGTGCTGTTTGAAACCGGCTATGGCCCGTCGGGTCTGCCGCATATCGGCACCTTTGGTGAAGTGGCACGCACCACAATGATCCAGACCGCGTTTGAGGTGATTTCGGACATTCCGACCAAGCTGATCTGTTTCTCGGACGATCTGGACGGGATGCGCAAGGTGCCGGGCAATGTGCCCAATTCCGAAAGCCTGCATGAGCATCTGCAAAAACCTCTGACCTCGGTGCCGGATCCGTTTGGCACGCATGAGAGCTTTGGTCACCACAATAACGCCATGCTGCGCCGGTTCCTGGATACGTTCGGGTTCAAATATGACTTCTATTCCGCGCAGGAATTCTATGCCTCGGGGCAATTCGACGAGGTGCTGAAACGCGCGGTTGAGAAATACGACGACGTGATGGAAGTGATGCTGAAGTCGCTGCGCGAAGAGCGGCGCCAGACCTATTCGATCTTCCTGCCGATCCATCCGGAAACCGGGCGGGTGCTTTATGTGCCGATGAAAAAAGTCTGTGCCGAGACCCACACCATCACATTTGATGATGAGGATGGTCGCGAATGGACCCTGCCGGTCACCGGCGGCAATGTGAAACTGCAATGGAAACCCGACTTTGGTGCGCGCTGGGCCGCGTTGGAAGTTGACTTTGAAATGTACGGCAAGGACCACTCCACCAACACGCCGATCTATGACAAGATCTGCCGCATTCTGGGCTGGCGCGCGCCGGAGCATTTCACCTATGAGCTGTTCCTTGATGCCAACGGGCAGAAGATCTCAAAGACCTCGGGCAACGGGATTTCGATTGATGAATGGTTGACTTATGCCTCCACCGAGAGCCTTGCCTATTTCATGTATCTCAAGCCGAAAACGGCAAAGCGGATGCATTTCGATGTGATCCCCAAGGCGATGGATGAATATCACCAGCAGCTGAATGCCTATCACAAACAAGACCTTAAAGCGCAGCTGAACAACCCTGTGTGGCATATCCACGGTGGTGACGTGCCGGTGTCGAACATGGTGGTGCCCTTCTCGATGCTGCTCAATCTGGCCTCGGTGGCGTCTGCGGATGACAAGGATCAGCTGTGGGGCTTTATCCAGCGCTATGCGCCCGAGGCTTCGGCCGAAACCCATCCGGATCTGGATGCGGCGGCGGGGTATGCGGTAAAGTACTTCCAGGATTTTGTCGCCCCCGAGCGCAAATTCCGCGCGCCCGGCGATCAGGAACGGGCCGCGATGGTCGATTTGGCCGCCGCCTTCCGCGATGGCGAAACCGCGCTGGGCTTGATTGCCAAGAAAAACGAAATCGTCGGCAATGGGGATCCGCTGCCAGAGGTGGATTTTGCCTCGGATGAATTCCTGCAGTCGATTGTGTTTGCGGTGGGCAAGGTGCATGGGTTTGAAAACCTGCGCGATTGGTTCAAGGCGCTTTACGAGGTGCTGCTGGGGGCCAGCCAAGGCCCGCGCTTTGGTGGCTTTGCAGCGCTTTACGGTGTCGAAGAGACTGCGGTTCTGATCGAACGCGCGCTGGCGGGTGATCTGGTCGGCTGATCCAACGGCATCGTCGAATTTGTAAAAGGCAGGTGGCTCCGCGCCCCTGCCTTTTTTCTTGCCAAAAATACCTCGGGGTGAGAGCGAAGCTCGAGGGGCAGAGCCCTTCCCGTGTTGCAAGCCGATGCAACGCACGCCCCTGTTAACCCCCGTTAAACCTGCTTTGTTACCCCTTTCAGCGTTCCGGGTGTCACGCCCGGCCTCCGGCCTGTGGTCCCGTCATGCGGATCCGGCGTGAGCGATAGTATTTTGACCTGAAAGGGAATTCGATGAACAAGGCTCTTACCGATGGGGTGGTTTTCATGCCGCCCCCTTTCGCAGATGGTCTGGATGTCTGGTCCAGTGGGGACGGCAGCCCAGGATCACCCACCTATGAAAACGCCTCTAACGCGGCCTTGGTACCTGCGGATCAGGATTTTGATGGCTGCGTCGAGCTGTTCAAGAACGCCAATTCGGTCAAGCTGGTCTACACTGGTGAAACCAAGTTTGAGCAGGGGTGTTACCTGCGTATTTCCGCCAAGGTCAAGGCGATCAGCGGCCCGTTGCCGTCGGTCCGGGCGGTGGGCAAGCCCTTCAAATCCAACGACAGCCACGCCAATGGGTATGTCGAGCAAGGCCCCGCGGTGCCCTTGGTCGCTTATGGGGAAGTGGTTGAAATATCAGCGATTATTGGATCTGGATCGCGCAATGGCGTTGATATGATCTGGGGTGCTGATGTGGATTACGCCCATCTGGGCATTGAGCTTACCGGTTCAAATGGGGCGGTGGTGCGCGTCGATGACATGGTGATCGAAGATGTCACCGGCGCCTATCTGCGTGATATGATGGATTGGGTGGATGTGCGCGACTTTGGTGCGGTCGGGGACGGGAACACCGATGACCGCAACGCGTTTTTGCCGCAGATGCCGCCGCCAATGGCCGCACGCTGCTGGTGCCGGAAGGCACTTATAAGATCAACAACAGCATGACGCTGCATTCGGATGTGCGCTTTGAGGGCACGCTGAGCATGGCGGATGATGACTATCTCTCGCTCACCCGAAGCTTTGACCTGCCCACCTATATTGATGCGTTTGGCGACGAGGTTCTGGGGTTCAAAAAGGCGTTTCAGGCGCTCTTGAATTACACCGACCATGAGGTTCTGGACATGTGCGGTCGGCGTATTGATGTATCGGAACCGATCGACATGCAGGCGGCGTATGAGAAATCAAGCTCGCTGCTGATCCGTCGGGTGATCAAGAACGGGCAGTTTTATGTGAACGACAGCCCGGCCTGGGATGTGGACAGCACAACCTCGAGCGCCACCTACAATCCGAACAACGCGCTGAAGCTGACCTCGGTCAGCAATATCGGTGCGATCAAACGCGGGGCGCTGGTGACCGGCAATGGGGTGGGGCGCGAAGTTTACGTCAAGGATGTGGATGTGGGCGGCAATTCAGTCACCCTGTCCGAACCGATGTACGGCGGGTCGATGACGCAGACATTCACCTTCACAAACTTCAAGTATATCCTTGATTTTTCAGAGTTTTACCAAATGCGGCGCTTCACCATCTCTGAGGTGGAATTCCAGTGTAACGGTCATGCCTCTGCGGTGCGCCTGGCGCGTGAAGGGGAAAATGCGATCTTTCAGGATTGTTTTTTCATCAAACCGAAGAACCGCGGCATTACTTCGATCGGCAAAGCCTGTCAGGATTTGCACATCGAGCGCTGCCAGTTCATTTCCAACGAGCAATCCTTGCCCGCGCCGCAACGCCAGTCGATGGCCTTCAACGTGAACGCCAATGACGCCAAGATCCGCGACAACCGGTTCCAGCGCATGGGCGCCACCGGGGTTCTGAGCGGCGGCAACCATATCATCCAGGGCAACCACATGTTCCAGGGCGATGAGGTTGACAAAGGCGCGCGCACCTCGGGGCTGATCCTGACCAACGAAAACAACAATACGGTGATCACCGGAAACTATATCGACAATTGCTCGATTGAACTGAACAACGAACATGACGCTGAACCGGATTTCGGATCAGAATATTCGTTTGGCGGCATGACCATCACCAACAACATCTTTGTGACCATCGACGC
>JQGR01000049.1_pt1 | contig 22563 bp, 21 predicted proteins | sample 210181 | NCBI WGS metagenome assembly JQGR01 (sample SAMN02928655, study PRJNA255238) | bioreactor metagenome | biome: continuous culture; feature: L-culture metagenome assembled contigs; material: continuous culture biomass; isolation source: continuous culture inoculated with microbial biomass... | reverse complement strand
GGTGATAAACGGGTCGAGGCCCTGCGCCTTGCTGACATCTTCCGCGCCAATGTGGTCGACAGCACGCTGGACAGCTTTGTGTTTGAAATCACTGGCACCACCGAGAAGATCGACGCATTTGCAGAGCTGATGCGCCCTCTGGGTCTGCGCGAGGTGGCGCGTACTGGCGTGGCCGCCCTATCGCGCGGCGACATCTGATCCAGCCCGATTTGCGGTAAAATTCAGGCGTTTCGGTCCATTGGTTTATTCAACGGATCGAGGCGCCTTTTTTACATTTCAAGAAACACACCGAATGCCCGCAAGAAGCGCCGGATCGACATATCTGGCGCTTGAAACACTGCGGCTTGCCTATTCACAGTGCGCATAAAACAGCCCCGGCATCAAAGCCTCACCAGCCCTAGGTTAGGACCGAGCTTTCAAATCAAAGATCTTAGGCCACAACACGCAGATGCCCGGAAGGGTTGGCCACGTCTTTACAGGTTTTGCTCTCATCGGCCTGCACATCGGTTGCCTGCGCTTCCGCCTTTGTCTCCTGGCTGGGCTGATCGGCACCCTCCGCCGCCACCGAACGGGAGATTTGCGCCTCTGCTGTCAGCAAGGTCTGGATATCAAGTGAGGTTGAACTGGGGCGTCGACTGAGCACCTGACGCACCTCACGCATACCGCCTGCATCGCGCGTTTCCACCACGATCTGGTCCCCTGCTTCCAAGCCTTCAAAGCCGCTGTTGACGACTGTTTCAGAGGTTATGCAGGCAAGCGGTCCCTGATCGTCACACCATACCAACCCAATTTTCTTGTCATACTTGTACCAAAGTACAATACCATTCATGGTCTGCTCCATTCTTACAAGAATAACTTATTGACAGGTTACAAGCCCCGCCAGCGGAGTTTTGCTGACATACCCTGTGATCTCGGCGTCAAAACCGGCCGATATGACGCTGATTAGCGTCAAAAACCGAACCAAACAGAACTTTTTTACGCTCACTACACCGATATCCCCTTCTGGTTTACGCCAACTGTTGACCCTGGGGAAGGCAGAAATGACCAAGCGGTCAAAAAGAAAGGGTGCCCGAAGGCACCCAGTTTCGCTTATAAGGCTCGTCGTTTACTGCCCGTCGATTTATTTGCCTGCGGCCTTATCCGCGTCCAGAGCGAGCGCACCCGCCCCGTGTGAGAATGGGGGGCTCGTGGCCCACCCTATCCCTTGCCACCCCTCCCCCTTGGGACAGAAGCCGGGGTGGCAAATTCGTTTAGCTACAGCCCGAGGTGCCACCGCAGGTGTTGCATTTCATACAGGTGCCGTTGCGCACCAATGTGTAGTTCCCACACTCGCCACAAGGATCCCCCTCGTAGCCCTGCATCTTGGCTTTGGTGCGCTGATCCATCGACATCACCGTTCCCGAGCCAGTCGATCCTGCGACCCCGGCCGTTTCCGTCACCGAGACGGCGGCGGCGGTGTCACTGGCGGTTTCCGGCACCAAGGTTTCAAGCGCAACCACAGGATCGGTGCCATTCAACGACACATCCTGACCGCCCTGCAGCACCACTAGCTCTTGCGGCAGGCGTTTTCGCAGATACCCGGTTGAGCTGATCTGTTTCAGCACCTCCAGCGACTTGGAGGCGGCAGTGTCAGACATTTCCTGCACATTCGACACGCCTTCCTCCTGACCACGGCCAAGATCGTCAAAGCTGGCGCCCGCTGGTTTCACATGGGCCAGATCGGTGCGATCAAGGTAAGACACAGCCAGTTCGCGGAAGATGTAATCAAGGATCGAGGTGGCATTTTTGATCGAGTCATTGCCCTGCACCATGCCAGCGGGTTCGAACTTGGTGAAAGTGAATGCATCAACAAACTCCTCCAACGGCACGCCGTATTGCAGTCCGACCGAGACGGCGATAGCAAAGTTGTTCATCATCGCCCGGAAGCCTGCACCTTCTTTGTGCATGTCGATGAAGATCTCGCCAAGATTGCCATCTTCATATTCGCCGGTGCGCAGATAGACCTTATGCCCACCGACAATCGCCTTCTGGGTATACCCCTTGCGACGTTCCGGCAGTTTCTCACGGCCGCGCGCCACTTCTTTGATCACAACTTTTTCGATGATCTTCTCTGCTAGAACTGCCGCTTTTTCCTGCGGGGTGCCAGACGCCAGAACCTCTTCCGCCTCCTCATCGTCCTCAACCAAAGAGGCGGCCAGCGGTTGCGAGAGTTTGGACCCATCGCGGTAGAGCGCATTGGCCTTGATGCCAAGTGACCAGCTCAGCTCATACGCCTTCTGACAATCCTCGATCGTGGCGTCATTTGGCATGTTGATGGTTTTCGAAATCGCCCCGGATATGAACGACTGCGCTGCTGCCATCATGTAGATATGGCTGTCAACATTCAGGAAACGCTTACCCTTTTTACCGCAGGGGTTGGCACAATCAAAGATCGCGTAATGCTCTTTCTTCAGGAAAGGCGCCCCTTCCAGCGTCATCGTCCCGCACACATGGTCATTTGCCACGTCAATGTCAGAGCGGGTAAAGCCCAGATGGCTGAGCAGGCTGAAGTCCGGATCATTCAGCTTCTCTTGCGGAATGCCCAGGACATTGGTGCAGAATTCCTCGCCCAGGGTCCATTGGTTGAACACAAAGCGAATATCAAACGCCGAAGGCAGGGCTGCTTCGATTTTCTCGATTTCATTTTGGCCAAACCCGTGGCCAATCAGCGTGGTGTGGTTAATCGCGGGGCAATTGCCGATGGTGCCATGTCCGACCGCGTACCCGACAATCTCCTCGATCTGCGCCGAGCTGTATCCCAGCTTATCCAAAGCTGCTGGCACAGACCGGTTGATGATCTTGAAATAGCCACCACCCGCAAGTTTCTTGAACTTCACCAGCGCAAAATCAGGCTCGATCCCGGTGGTGTCGCAATCCATCACCAGACCGATGGTGCCGGTGGGGGCAATGACAGAGACCTGAGCGTTGCGATAGCCGTGCTTTTCGCCAAGCAGCAATGCCTCGTCCCAGGCCCCCATGGCCAGGTCCACCAGTTTGGCGTCTGGGCAATTGGCATGATCCAGTGGCAGGGGCTTGACCTCAAGCGCCTCATATCCCTCAGCAGCACCATAAGCAGCGGTGCGGTGGTTGCGGATCACCTTCAGCATATGTTCGCGATTGCGCGCATAGCCGTCAAAGGCCCCCAGTTCGCCGGCGATCTCAGCAGAGGTCGCATAGGCAACGCCGGTCATGATTGCAGTCAGCGCGCCACAAAGCGCGCGCCCCTCAGTTGAATCATAGCCCAGCCCCATATTCATCAGCAGGCCACCGATATTGGCATATCCCAGCCCAAGCGTGCGGAAGTCGTATGACCGTTGCGCGATTTCCTTAGACGGGAATTGCGCCATCATCACCGAGATTTCCAAGGTCACTGTCCACAGGCGGGTGGCATGCATGTAATCCTCGGCCTGAAACACCCCATCATTCAGAAAGGTCAAAAGGTTCATCGACGCCAGATTACAGGCGGTGTCATCCAGGAACATATACTCCGAGCAAGGGTTCGATCCGCGGATCGCCCCATCTTCCGGGCAGGTGTGCCAAGCGTTGACCGTATCGTGATACTGAATGCCGGGATCCGCACAGGCCCAGGCGGCATGGCCAATCTGGTCCCACAGATCACGGGCGGAAATTGTCTTGGCAACAGAACCATCCGTGCGGCGAATAAGCTCCCACTCCGCATCATTTTCCACCGCCTTAAGGAAGCGGTCCGTCACCCGTACCGAGTTGTTCGAGTTCTGGCCCGAGACGGTGGCATAGGCCTCAGAATCCCAATCGGTGTCGTAGGTCGGGAATTCGATCGAGGCAAACCCCTGCTTGGCATAGTCCAGCACACGCTTCACGTAGGCCTCGGGAATTGCAACCTTTTTAGCCGCTCGCACCGCGCCCTTCAGGGTCTCATTCACCTTGGGATCATAAGCGTCTTCCTCCGCCCCATCCCAAGCGTGGATAGCCGCAAAGATCTCGTTCAGACGCGCTTCATGCATCTTTGAGCCAGCAACCAGCGAGGCCACCTTCTGCTCTTCCTTGACCTTCCAGTTGATGTATTCCTCAATGTCCGGATGGTCCGCATCCACAATCACCATCTTGGCGGCCCGCCGGGTGGTGCCGCCGGACTTGATGGCGCCTGCCGCACGGTCACCGATCTTGAGGAACCCCATCAGACCGGACGATTTCCCACCGCCCGACAGGTTCTCATCCATCGCCCGCAGGCTGGAGAAGTTGGTGCCAGTTCCGGACCCATATTTAAACAGCCGTGCCTCACGCACCCAAAGGTCCATGATGCCACCGTCACCAACCAAATCGTCACCGACCGACTGGATGAAGCAGGCATGCGGCTGCGGGTGTTCATAAGCGCTCGCCGATCGGGTCAGCTTTTTTGTGGCGTGATCAACATAATAGTGCCCTTGGCTGGGCCCATCGATGCCATAGGCCCAGTGCAGGCCAGTGTTGAACCATTGCGGACTGTTCGGCGCGGCGCGCTGGCTGGCCAGCATGTGGCGCATTTCGTCGTAGTAAGCGCGGGCATCATCTTCGGTCGTGAAATATCCGCCCTTCCAGCCCCAATAGGCCCAGGCACCAGCGAGTCGGTCGAACACCTGCTTGGCTGAGGTCTCGCCGACGATGCGGTCCTCCTTGGGCAAATCAGCAAGGGCTTTGTCGTCAGGAACCGAACGCCAGAGGAATTCCGGTACATTCTTTTCCTTCACCTGCTTCAACGCCGCTGGGACGCCGGCTTTCCGGAAATATTTTTGCGCAATCACATCCGAAGCAACCTGGCTCCATCGCGCCGGGACTTCGCATTCTTCGAGTTGGAATACGATGGTGCCATCCGGGTTGCGGATCTCTGATGAGGTGGTGGTGAAATCCAGATCGGCATAAGCGTCTGCGCCAGCTTTGGTGAATTTGCGCTCAATCTTCATCGTGCCCTGTCATCCTCGTGCATGCGGTTTGGCCATTGGCCTCGCCTGTCCCAATTTCTTTCAAAATCACCAGTTTCTCGGTGGTAACGGGGCAAGACTGCGCATATCGCCTTCAAAGACGTCGTTGCGGTCCCTTTATGGCAAAAGGGTGTTGTCCCGTCGCTGCCCAGCCACCATATATTGTGGCCATGTGATCGACCCCCACAACGTGGCGTAGAGACCCCCAAGAGGTCAACGAAATTTTAAGATATATCCACAGCTCTTTTCCATTGACCCAAATCGGCAATTTTGCGACGCAGATTAACCTTTTGATTCCCAGAACATACAACCGCCGCGTGTAGCCTTGTTTTCCTATAGACTCCGCAGGATTAGACCAAATCCTTGTAATAAAGGGCCGACATTCTACGCTATTTATGCGTGTTCAACGTCCTGTGGAGAACTCTGTGCATAAACGGAGTTTGTGGCACCCCGGGCACAGCCCCTTACAGCTTCCTTCAAAAAAGCACGCTAATGATCATTGTAGATTCTATCTATGAAGCGCCTCAGGCCCTACATCTTGTGGTTAAAGTGGCAAAAGATACAATCAGAGGCCCGACGCACATTCCATCAAAACGGACCGACACAACCCGTCATAAGAATCACACATAGATGTGAGATACAAAGTGCTCGGAAAATGGTCGGGACGGCAAGATTCGAACTTGCGACCTACGGTACCCAAAACCGTCGCGCTACCAGGCTGCGCTACGCCCCGACTAAAGTGTTTCGATAAGCTGGATTGCAACTTTTAATCGAAACGCCCACCCTTTGGGCAGGACCTGTGCTTTCCACATCCATGTTGCGCTGCAACACTCGCGAAAAGCTTGAGGGACTGATAACGATCTCTGTCCGGTGAGAAAAGCCCAAAAAGCCGGAAATCTAAGATTAATTACCGCGAAGGCCTTTGATCGCGAAATTCCCGCGCAGGTGCCTGCTATTCACTACAGGGCCAGGCAGAAATTTTCTGCTTCAACACTGGCGAGCGCAGCTCACTCCCAGCAGAAATGCCTATTTTACGGGCCAGCCCGCCGTTGATCTCAAGCACATAACGTACGTTGTCACCGCCACTGACCGGGGTCAGATCGCCGGGCTGCGCATTCTCATAAACAAAGGTGACCCGGCCCTCTGAAGTCAGAAAGATAATATCCAACGGGATCAGGGTGTTTTTCATCCAAAAGGCAGGTTCATGTGCATAGGGGTAGACAAACAACATGCCCTGCCCCAACGGTAAGTGCAGGCGATTCATCAGCCCTTTTGAACGCTCGCGGTTGGTTTGGGCCAATTCCACTGCGAAACTGGCCTGCCCCCACGCGCCCCGCAGATCAACCCGATCATCGCGGCACTCGGCCCAAGCCGGACCAGAGGCAATAAAGAGGAGTGACGCCCAAAGAAGCCGCTCTCAGCCCTGTCTTGTTCTGCACGCTCAATCTGCCCGCTTGCACGGCGCGCATCAAGCGTCAAATCCGCATCGGATCAAGGGGACTTTCCACCGCTCATTGAAAGGCACCCAGATCAAAAGCCTGAGCATCCTTGGCAGCGGCAATTTGGCTGTAACTTAGGTCTGAACGTTCGCAGCAGTGCGTGCGCACTTGAAGCCTTCAGTCAGCTCACTCCCTCATCAGGTTTCAAACCATTGGTCAGGCAAACAGCTGAGATTGCGTCAGGTGAGCGTTTAGTCCAGCGTATCTACGGCAGCGTCCCAAGCAGAGACAAGCAGCGCCAGTTTCCCACGCTTGCCTTGCACCGTGCGCAAGCAAATTGCCTCGCCCGGCTGCAGATCAGCCAATCCCGAGCGGCGCAGAACCTCGATATGAATAAAGACATCATCCGAGGAGCCGAAGATATTGGCAAAGCCAAACCCCTTGCCCTTGTCGAACCACTTCACGCGAGCTGGCTCAACGGGACCTGCATTTTCGAGATCCAGATCACCGGCTTGCTCTTCATCCAACCCGATTTGCTCTGGGGTATCTGGCGGTGTGATTGAGCACACAGAAATCGCCTGCCGGCCACGTTGCGTGTCCTGCACCTCAATTTCGATTCCCGCGCCATCGGCGACCGAGCTTTGCCCATAATTTCTCAGAACATTGGCGTGCAGCAGAATATCTGCGCCGCCTTCTTCTGCAATTACAAACCCGAACCCTTTGGCCGGATCGAACCACTTTACATGTCCGCGCAGAATAACAGTGTCCTGCGCCTCAGACTCGTGCGTCATCTGGTCACCCTAAATGTTCACATCCCCGCCTATAGTTTTGAAACAATTGGGGGGGCTCGCAAGAGGATTTTACCTGTCCTTTTAGACAGGTCAGACCGATTAACCCCGCACAAATAACGGTAAATTTTACTTTTTATTAAGGATTAAGCCGCGTTACTTCCCATTTTGCATCCCCGCTTTCACGCAACCAGCGGAACCGATCGTGCAGACGAAATGCCCCATCCGCCCAAAACTCAACCTCAACCGGGTGAATGCGATAACCGCCCCAAAACGGAGGGCGCTGAGGGGATGGACATGTGTCGCAGTGACTTTTGCAACCTCTGCCATAAGGGCCGTGCGCGAAGCGAGCGGCTGGCTTTGATGTGAGGCCCACGCCCCGAGGCGAGACTTCAGCGATCGGGACTTATAGTACGCATCGGCCTGTGGTCCGTCTTCCCGGCTAACAGTGCCGCGCACCCGGATCTGACGCCGCAACGATTTCCAATGCATCACAAATGAAGCCTTACCGGTAGCCTCGATTTCCTGCGCCTTGGCGGATCCGTAGTTGGTGTAAAAGACAAACGCATCGTCTTCGATGTCCTTGAGCAGAACCATTCGGGTGTTGGGCATTCCCGCCGCATCTACCGTGGACAAGGCGATAGCATTGGGATCATTGATCTCTGCCGCTTCCGCCTCCTCCAGCCAGGAGCGGGCCAATTCAAATGGGTCATCCCCTGCAAAGATACCATCACGCTCAGACATAAGATCCCTCCTGAACCGTCATTGTCACCTGCCATAGCCGCAAATGTTTCTGCAATTGCTTGCCTATTGCATCTGGCGCTCGAACGCAGACTTGCAGTAGGGTGGGCAATCACCTAAATGGGCATAAACCAGAAATATGGGACGGGGAACAGAGAATGTCGACCGGTTTGATGAACGGCAAGCGCGGCCTGATTATGGGTCTCGCCAATGATAAATCCATTGCGTGGGGGATTGCGAAAGCCTGCGCTGATCAAGGTGCGGAACTGGCGTTCTCATTCCAGGGGGACGCTCTGAAAAAGCGGGTGGCCCCGCTGGCAGAACAGCTTGGCTCTGATATTGTTGAACCTTGCGATGTATCCGACCAGGCCTCGATTGATGCACTGTTTAGCACGCTAGAAGCGAAATGGGGCAAACTGGACTTTATCGTTCATGCCATCGGGTTTTCGGACAAAACAGAACTGCGCGGCCGCTATATTGACACCAGCCCGGAAAATTTCCGCCTGACCATGGATATCTCGGTCTACAGTTTCACCGCCGTTGCCAAACGTGCGGCTGCAATGATGCCGGATGGCGGTTCGATGCTGACGCTGACCTATTATGGCGCCGAACAGGTGATGCCGCATTACAATGTGATGGGTGTGGCCAAGGCTGCCCTGGAGGCGTCGGTGCGCTATATGGCCGAAGATCTTGGCAAGGATAACATCCGCGTCAATTCGATCTCGGCAGGCCCGATCAAGACACTCGCCGCCTCGGGCATTGGCGATTTCCGCTATATCCTGAAGTGGAACGAGTTGAATTCACCGCTGCGCCGCAATGTGACCATTCAGGACGTGGGCAACTCTGCGCTGTATCTGCTGTCTGATCTGGGCAGCGGCGTGACCGGTGAAACCCATCATGTTGACGCTGGCTACCATGTGGTTGGCATGAAAGCCGTGGACGCGCCGGACATCGACGTTTCCACTGGCCGCAAATAACTGGCCGCAAATCACACAAAGGGACCGATATGACCGATCGCCTGCCCCACGAAAAAGGCTTCCACATCAGCTGGGACCAAATCCACCGCGACAGCCGCGCCTTGGCTTGGCGCCTTGACGGGCAAGGCCCGGATGACGGTGCCTGGCGTGCTGTTGTTGCGATCACGCGCGGCGGTATGGCCCCTGCGATGATTGTCAGCCGCGAGCTGGACATCCGCACCGTCGACACAATCTCAGTACGTTCTTATCACCATCAGGCTCAGGGCGAAGCTGAAGTTCTGAAAGCGCCTGATGCCGAGATCATGGGCGATGGCACTGGTATTCTGGTTATCGATGATCTGGTGGACAGCGGCAAAACCCTTGAACTGGTGCGCAAGATGTACCCCAAGGCGCATTTCGCCACGGTGTACGCCAAGCCGAAAGGCCGCCCTCAGGTGGATACATTTATCACCGAAGTCAGCCAAGACACTTGGATCTTCTTTCCCTGGGACATGGCGCTACAATATGTTGAGCCCTACCGCGGCACGGACTAAACGCCACGGAACATCTAAATACAATTGACCCCAAAGCCCCTGGCCCCACGCCGGGGGGTTTATTTATCAGGTGTCGACATAGTTGCCCTCAAGCGATCAGTTGAAAGACCCGCCGCACGCCACTAATCCGTTTTGCTCCATTGAGATCCACACCGGGCATTGGCATCCGCACTGCGCATGAAAAAACGCCCAACCTTGCGGCGGGCGTTTTATCCGTCTTGCGATCACAATGCGTGATCGAAATCTCTTACTCAGCGGCTTCAGGCGCATCCGGCGCTTTCGGCTGCGGCTCAGACTGTGAGTGCGGCTGAGATTTGGGCGGTTTCGGTTGGGCCCCCTCATCGCCACCTTCAGCTTTTACATCGGCCTTTTTCTCGGCCGGGCCTTCCGATTTCGGCTTGGCCGGGCGACGCGGTTTGCGTGGTTTCGCGGGCGCTTTTTTCGGTTTGCTTTCCGGCGTCTCCACCAACCCACTGTCTGGCGTATCCGCAAGCAGATCAGGCTGTTCTGCCCCTTCAAGCGCCACGTCAGCGGGGGTATCCACCGGCTCTACCGCATCGGCCTTACGCTCGCGGTCTTCCTTCTCGCGCTGCTGACGTTCACGGTTCTGCTGGTCAGCCTGCTGGCGACGGTTTTCCACCTCACGCTGCGCTTCACTGAGAAGGCGGGTATAATGTTCAGCATGTTGCTGAAAGTTTTCACCGGCAACACGGTCGTTTGACAGGAAAGCATCGCGGGCCAACTGGCTGTATTTGTCGATGATTTGCTGCGGAGTGCCGCGCACCTTGCCTTCGGGCCCCGAGCTGTCAAACACTCGGTTGATGATATTACCCGGGCTATTCCGGTTGCGGTTCGACTTATTGCGCGAACGGGACTTCGAAGATCTCATTAGCTTTTGCTTTCAGCCTTGGCGTATGCAAGTGGCCACAGAGGCCAGTGTTGTCTCGGACAGGGCGCGAAGGCGCATCCACAGGTCCGTTTTTTGGGCTTAAAGTCAACCGATGTCCCAAAGGACTATCGCCGTCGACCTCTCTTTCGTAACCATCCCCGGCACAGTAAACAAGTCCAAACTGGCCAATTCTCAGGGAAATTTGCAATTTTTTGCCGATTATAGCACGCAAAGTCACAATCAGTGCTCAAATCACCGCTGATTGTGCCCATCGGTCGAAAGTAGACTAGCACAAACAACCCGGTCCCGGCCATCCATATCCTGTCTTACCTCAATTTCGTGCAATCCTGCAGCGGCAAACATGCCGGCCACCGCCGCGCCCTGGCTCGGGCCGATTTCAACCAACAGCCGCCCCTCCGGGCGCAAAAAACCTGCCGCACGGGCTGCAATCTCGCGGTATGGGTCTAGACCATCGCCCCCGGGGGTCAACGCCAGATGCGGCTCCCATTCCAGTACGTCACGCGACAATCCCGCCATTTCATCTGCCGCGATGTAAGGCGGGTTGGAGACGATCAGATCAAATTGCCCTGAAACGGGTTGAAACCAGCTGCCCTCAGCAAATTTCACCTGGCGTTCCACACCCAGAGCAGCGGCATTGTCACGGGCGACGGAGAGCGCATCCGTAGATAGATCCACCCCAAGACCGCGCGCATCTGGACGCTCAGCCAACAGGGACAGAAGAATGCAGCCTGACCCAGTGCCCAGATCCAATACGGTTTTGAACGGGGTTTGCAGCGCCGTGGCCACCAATTCTTCGGTTTCGGGGCGCGGATCCAGCACGTCGCTGGTCACCATAAATTCCCGACCGTAAAACAACCGCTTACCGGTGATTTGCGCGACGGGCTGGCGGTTGATCCGGGCCTCGACGGCCCGGTCAAACGCGCTGCACTGCGCTGCCTCAACCGGATCAGGCAGGATCAAGGTCAGCCGTACGCGCGCCACCCCCAGCACATGGGCAAGAAGCGCACGCGCATCCCCGGACGCCCCGTCGATGCCAGCCGCAGACAAGCGCCGCGCGGCCTGCACCAGCAGCATTTGCGCGGTGATCACATTCCCCGCCTCTGACGCGCCGCTCATACGTCGATCTCTGCCAATTGCGCGGCCTGTGCTTCGGCGGTCAGCGCATCAATCACCTCATCCAGATCCCCGTTCACGATCTGATCGAGCTTATACAGTGTCAGATTGATCCGGTGATCGGTCATCCGACCTTGTGGGAAATTATAGGTGCGAATCCGCTCTGATCGGTCCCCTGACCCCACCTGAGATTTCCGGTCCGCAGAGCGTTCACTGTCGATGCGCTGTCGTTCCAGATCATACAACCGGGTTTTCAACACCTGCATCGCAATCTCGCGGTTGCGGTGCTGGGATTTCTCGGAACTGGTCACCACAAGGCCGGACGGCAAGTGCGTGATCCGCACAGCTGAATCGGTGGTGTTCACGTGCTGCCCACCTGCCCCGCTGGAACGCATCGTGTCGATCCGCAAGTCATTTGCATCGATCTGAATATCCACGTCCTCCGCCTCAGGCAGAACGGCCACCGTGGCGGCTGATGTGTGAATGCGACCACCGCTTTCGGTTTCTGGCACCCGCTGCACCCGATGCACGCCGCTTTCAAACTTTAGCCGCGCAAAAACGCCGTCGCCTTTCACATGGGCGGTGACCTCTTTTACCCCACCCAGCTCTGACAGAGACTGTTCCATGATCTCAAATTTCCAACCCTGAGTTTCCGCATAGCGCTGGTACATCCGCAACAGATCACCTGCAAAAAGCGCGGCCTCATCACCGCCGGTTCCGGGGCGAATTTCGATCATTGCCGGGCGGGCGTCTGCAGCATCTTTTGGCAAAAGCGCCAATCGCATCCCCTGCTCGGCCTCAGGTAGGCGCGCCTTCAGCGCTGGCAATTCTTCCTCAGCCAATTCCCGCATATCTGGATCATTCATCATCAACTCGGCCTCTTCGAAATCGGCCAAAAGCTGTTTATAGGCAGCGATCTCTTCCACCACGGGCTTAAGCTCGGCATATTCACGCCCCACCGCAGCGATTTCATCGCCGGACAGACCCTGAGACTGCGCGCTTCAAGAAATTCGAACCGCTCGGTGATTGCATTGAGTTTATCTAAAGGAACCATGAAGATCGGTCTGTCCTATTGCCGGGTTTTGGTCAAGGGGCGGACGTGTGATATACTGCCCGCATGCGCAGCCTTCTGATCATAGGTGCACTGCTGGGAACACCAGCATTGGCAGATGTGACCACCCCCGGTGGACGGGTGATCGAGTGTTATTGCACCGACACCCAGGGCCATCGGGTGGATTTGGGGCGCGAGATCTGCCTTTTTGTGGATGGCCGTGCTTCATGGCCCGCTGTGACATGAGCTTGAATGTACCAATCTGGCGCGATACCGGGCGGGCCTGCCTGTCCTCTGGACTATTGCCGCGTGGAAGCGCGCAGCCGCAAGAGCCAATCTTCGACACGCTTTCGATTGACCCCAAGGTCTGATTTTCCCATCACCAAATGCGCATGGATGTGCAACCTCTCCTCTGCCTGCCAAACCCGTATGATATCGGGAAAACCAAACAAGGCTGACCGGGTGACAAATGTATGGCCTTTGCCGTCCGGTCCCAAAGGGATCTCAGTTGTGCGGGAAGTGCCCTGGATGATTTGAAGCAATTGCGCTTTGCCATTCGGGGGCAATTCTTCCAAAGACAGAACTTGCTTTATGCCCCCTTGCAGCACGTGCACCCCAACCTCATCCGGCCCCGGTGTTGCATTCAGGCGATCCTCGGGGAGGGCTTTCAAACGCGCAAAACAGGCCAAAGCCAAGACCACGATGGCAAGGCAGACCCCAAAACCGCCCAGCCCCCACAAAAGAACTTTCATCATCACCACTCCATTTTCCACCGAGAGCCATCGCAAGGGTTGACCGCAATGGATATGCCATCGCAATGCGGCAAAACCCGAAGGCGCCTTAACATGCTTCAGCCAGCATGCCGAGCTTGCCGTAACGACAAAGAAAACAGGCCGCCGAAACGGCGACCTGATAATTATGATCATATTTTCCAACGCAAGACGCTGGACCCGTGCAAGATCAGCGCCGCGTCCAAGCCCAAAGGTTTAGGATCTCCATCGCCACATGCGCTCCCGCAATTGCCGTGGCGCCAGAGGTGTCAAACGGCGGCGAGACTTCAACCACGTCACCACCAACCAGATTGACCCCTGCGATATCGCGCAGGATGATCGAGGCCTGGGCAGAGGTCAGCCCGCCCCAGACCGGGGTCCCGGTGCCGGGGGCAAAAGCGGGATCCAGCCCATCAATATCAAAGGTCAGATAGGTCTGGTGGTCGCCAAGGATCGATTTGATCCTTTGCGCCACCGCCTGCGGGCCGGTCTCATGCACCTCACGCGCATCAATGATATTCACCCCCAAAGTGTCCTCATTGGTGGTGCGAATGCCGACCTGCACCGAGCGTTTCGGGTCGATAATCCCCTCCTTCACCGCCTTGTAGAACATGGTGCCATGATCCACGCGCGAAAGGTCGTCATCGGGCCAGGTGTCCGTGTGCGCATCAAACTGTAACAGGCTTAAAGGACCGTATTTCTTGGCATATGCGCGCAGGATCGGGAAGGTGATATAGTGATCCCCTCCAAGAGTGAGCGAAGCGCAATCCTGCTCAAGAATGCCCGCAATATGCGCCTCAAGCGTGGCGGGGAACTGATCGATATGAGCATAATCAAAGGCAAGATCACCGTAATCCGCGACGGCAAACTCACTGAGCACATCAAAGCCCCAGCCATAAGCCGGATCAGGTGACTGCAGCGCCGAGGCCTCGCGGATCGCGCGCGGCCCCAACCGGGTGCCGGGGCGGTTCGTCACCGCCTGATCAAATGGCACCCCTGTCACCGCAATATCCACATCCCGCAGGTCTTTGGTATAGGTGCGGCGCAGAAAGGATGTCACCCCGCCAAATGTGTTTTCAAAGGACAACCCCCTGAATCCATCACGGGTGATCGCGGCGTCCACCTCTTTGCTGGCGTCTTCCAGTGCCATGACGTTCTCCTGTTGGTTCGGGCGCTTTATCTGGCCCATTTGATTTCGGCTTTCCTAACATATCCGGCGCGGAGAAACCAGTAATTTGATCAAATAACCATCATGACACCGGTTGGCGCTTTTCGACCAGACGCGCAAAGAAACTGGCCCCATATGGCGCCACCTCATCGTTGAAGTCATATTCCGGGTGGTGCACATAAGGCCCGTCGCCCTGCCCCAAAAACAGATAGGCGCCGGGACGTTCTTCGAGCATATATGCAAAATCTTCTGCCCCCATCGATACGCCACCATCGCCATTGACCCGCGCCTCCCCAGAAAGCTCGCGCGCAACCGCAAGGGCATATTCGGTCTGATCGGGGTGGTTTACCGTGGCGGGATAGCCGCGATCATAGACGACCTCGGCCGACACATCGAACCCTGCGGCCAGCCCGGCGACAATCTCACGCGCACGTTTCTCCGCCAGATCGCGGACTTCCGGGGTGAACGATCGGATTGTCGCCTCTAACCAGGCGGCTTCCGGGATCACATTGTCCACCGTGCCGCCATGCACTTGTGTGACCGAGACCACCAACTGCTCCATCGGCGGCAGGTTACGACTGACGATGCTTTGCAAGGCCTGCGCGATGGAAACCAGCGCCATAATCGGGTCTTTGCATTCATCCGGATGTGCGCCATGCCCGCCCACACCGGTGACATTCACACGCAGCGTATCAACCGCCGCCATCAACGGGCCGGGCGACGTTACAAAGCTGCCCAACTCTTCACCTGGTAAGTTGTGCAGCCCATAGACCTCTTTAATATCAAAGCGATCCATCATGCCTTCGTCACACATATATTTGGCACCGCCAAAATTCTCTTCCGCTGGCTGGAAAATCAGCGCCACGCGGCCGGTAAAGTTCCGGGTTTCCGCCAGGTATTTCGCAGCCCCCAGCAACATGGTTGTGTGACCGTCGTGACCACAGGCATGCATCATCCCCTCAACCTGAGAAGCATACCCAAGCCCAGTCATTTCCAGCATTGGCAGCGCGTCCATATCTGCACGCAACCCAATCGTCGGCCCGTCCCCTTGCCCATCGATCACCGCCACCACACCAGAGACGCCAATCTTCTCGTGGATCTCATCCACGCCGAACTCACGCAAACGCTCTACCACATAGGCTGCGGTCTCATGACAGTCGAGCCCCAGTTCAGGATGCGCGTGCATCCAGCGCCGCCAGGTCTTCATTTCTTCGCCAAAATCGGCAATACGATTGATAACGGGCATGGGAACCTCCTTGAGTTACGCCCGAGGCTTTCCCGAAACGAAGGGCAATTGCAATGATGAAAACATCTGACCAGATCGTGCACAATCCCAATGGCGGAATGGACCGGTTGCGCGAGATCATGCGCCGATTGCGCGATCCGCAAAACGGGTGCCCTTGGGACATCGAGCAAGATTTCTCAACCATCGCCCCTTACACAATTGAAGAAGCCTATGAAGTGGCAGATGCCATCGAGCGTGAAGCCTGGGAGGAATTGAAGGGCGAACTGGGCGATTTGCTGTTCCAATCCGTGTTCCATGCTCAAATGGCCGAAGAAAAAGGCCTTTTCGATTTCGACGCCGTGGCGGATGGCATGTCTGACAAAATGGTAGCCCGCCACCCACATGTCTTTGGAGACGAATCCCGCGACAAATCCGCCGAACAGCAGACCCGTGATTGGGAAACGATCAAAGCTGCCGAACGCGCGGCAAAGGCGCAAAAAGGCGTACTTGAGGGCGTGGCGATTGGTCTTCCCGCTTTGCTGCGCGCCGCCAAACTTCAAAAACGGGCCGCGCGGGTTGGGTTTGACTGGCCCGAAACCACGCAGGTTCTGGACAAAATTCAAGAAGAAGCACGCGAGTTGGTAGAGGCGAAAGACATCCTGGCACAAGAGGAGATCTGCGAGGAAATGGGCGATCTTCTGTTTGTGATGGCAAACCTTGCCCGCCACCTTGAGGTAGAGCCGGAAGAGGCACTTCGCAAGGCAAACGCAAAGTTTGAAAGACGTTTTTCATATATTGAACAAAGACTTGCCGAACAGGGTCGCACCACCGATCAAGCCACACTTGAGGAGATGGATGCGCTGTGGAACGAGGTTCGCGCCGCTGATAAGGACCCAAACACGCGAAGATAGGTCAAATCACTATCCGATTTTTTTAATCAGGTATTGACCAAAGTAAATTACTCGGGTTTAACGCAAGCGATGAAAATGCACCAAGGAAACGCGCTATGACCCTTACTCGCACCCTCTCCGCAGCTCTTGCACTGACCACCGCCCTGCCCGTCATGGCATCGGCTGAAGAAGTGAATGTTTATTCTTACCGCCAGCCCGAGCTGATCCAGCCGCTGATGGATGCCTTCACCAAGGAAAGCGGTGTGGACGTGAACGTGGCCTTCCTGAAAAAAGGCATGATCGAGCGTCTTGAAGCCGAAGGCGCGCGCAGCCCGGCAGACCTGGTGTTCACCGTTGATATTTCACGCCTGAATGGTGTGGTGGAAGCGGGCCTGACCCAAGCTGTTCAGTCGGACAACCTGGAAGGCAATATTCCCGCCGAATACCGTGACCCGGCAGACCAGTGGTTCGGCCTGACCTCGCGTGCCCGGATCGTTTACGCTTCAAAAGACCGCGTCAAAGACGGTGAAGTGACCACTTATGAAGATCTGGCGGACCCGAAATGGAAAGGCCGCATCTGCACCCGCTCTGGCACCCACGCCTACACACTGGCGCTTGTGTCGGCTTACCTGAAGCACCACGGCCCCGAGGCAACCAAAACCTGGCTGGAAGGCATAAAATCCAACCTGGCCCGCAAACCGCAAGGCAACGACCGCGCACAGGTCAAAGCGATCTGGGCTGGCGAATGCGACATCTCGATCGGCAACACCTATTACATGGGAAAAATGTTGTCGGATGAAGAGCAGAAGGCCTGGGCCAACAGCGTGAACGTGGTATTCCCGGTGTTTGAAGGCAACGGCACCCACGTGAACCTGTCGGGCATGGCGCTGACCAAACATGCGCCGAACAAAGACAACGCCATCAAGCTGATGGAATTCCTGGCCTCGCCAAAAGCTCAGGAAATCTATGCTGCACAAAACTTTGAATACCCGATCGCACCGGGCACCGAAGCTGATGAGCTGGTGAAAAGCTGGGGCAGCTTTGAAGCAGACAAGCTGAACCTGATGGATGTGGCAAAAGAACGCCCCGCCGCGCTGAAGCTGGTGGAAGAGGTTGATTTCGACGGCTAAGTCAGACGAGATCTGAAAAAGAAAACCGTCCGGAGCAAACCGGGCGGTTTTTTTGTTGTGCAGGGGTGTTTTCGTCGGCGTTTAAACCAAGGCCTTTCGCAACATCTCTGCGACCCGCTCACACAGCGGCAATTGCTCGTTGAACACCACATCAAACGGCACAAACCGTGCGTCCAGCGCATCATCATCCGCCACAGGGTCGCCGGCCTGATAGAGGCATTGGAACCCTACCAGAATATAATGGAACTCAGGCGTTTCCTGCCCTAAAAGCGGCGGTTTGATCACCTCTTGCATCGCCAGAAACCGCTGTGCAGTTGCGGTGACACCGGTCTCCTCCAACAACTCGCGGCAGGCGCCATCTTCCAATGTTTCGCCATACTCCAGCCGCCCACCAGGAAAGCCCCACAGGCCTGCATCTGGTTCATTCTTGCGCTGCACCAATAGCACCTCTTGCCCGCGCACAACAATCGCCAGCACCCCAACAGTAGGTTTGCCCATCACAACATATCCTTGAGATAATGGCCGGTATGGCTTTCCGCGACTTTCGCCACTTGTTCCGGCGTGCCTTTGGCGACAATCGTCCCGCCTCCGTCCCCCCTTCGGGGCCAATATCAATGATGTGATCCGCAGTTTTCACCACATCAAGGTTGTGTTCAATCACCACAACCGAATTGCCCTGATCAACCAATTCATGAAGCACTTCCAACAGCTTACGCACATCTTCAAAATGCAGGCCAGTGGTGGGTTCATCAAGGATATAAAGCGTACGCCCGGTTGAGCGTTTGCTAAGCTCTTTTGAAAGCTTCACCCGCTGCGCTTCCCCCCCGAAAGCGTCGTCGCCTGCTGGCCCACCTTGATATAGCCAAGCCCAACCCGCATCAGCGCGTCCATCTTCTCGCGGATTGTCGGCACCGCCTGAAAGAACTCCTGCGCATCCTCGACGGTCATATCCAGCACATCCGCGATGCTTTTGCCCTTAAATGTCACCTCAAGCGTTTCGCGGTTGTAACGCGCGCCCTTACAAGTCTCACATTGCACATAAACATCGGGCAAGAAGTGCATCTCGATCTTGATCACCCCATCGCCCTGACAGGCCTCGCAGCGGCCGCCCTTGACGTTAAAACTGAACCGCCCCGGTTTGTAGCCACGGGTTTTCGCCTCGGGCAGCCCGGCAAACCATTCACGGATCGGGGTGAATGCCCCGGTATAGGTGGCCGGGTTTGATCGCGGGGTGCGCCCGATGGGCCGCTGATCGATGTCGATCACCTTGTCCAACAGCTCCAACCCTTTGATGGTCTCACAGGGGGCGGGGGTCTGGCGCGCACCGTTCAGGCGCATCGAGGCGGTCTTGAACAGGGTTTCAATGGTCAGGGTGGATTTGCCCCCCCTGACACACCCGTCACACAGACAAACTTGCCCAAAGGAAAATCCGCCGTGACATTTTTCAGGTTGTTGCCCGTGGCCTTTTTCACAGTAATTTTCTTGCCATTTCCCTTGCGCCGTTTCTTTGGCACGGCAATTTCACGTACACCGGTAAGATACTGACCCGTAACAGATTTTTCGGCTTCAGCAATCTGTTCCGGCGTGCCACGCGCAATGATTTCGCCCCCATGCACCCCCGCACCGGGGCCAATATCCAGGACATAGTCAGCCTCGCGAATGGCCTCTTCATCGTGCTCAACCACAATCACCGTATTGCCCTGATCGCGCAGGTTCTTCAGCGTCTCCAGCAACCGCCCGTTGTCACGCTGGTGCAGGCCGATAGACGGCTCATCCAGCACGTAAAGCACGCCGGTCAGCCCCGACCCGATCTGGCTGGCCAACCGGATCCGCTGACTTTCGCCGCCCGACAAAGTGCCCGAATTGCGTGCAAGCGTCAGGTATTCCAACCCGACATTGTTCAAAAACCCAAGCCGTTCGCGAATTTCCTTCACAATGGCCCGAGCGATCTCCGTTTTCTGCGCGGACAAAGACTTGGGCGCCTCTTCGATCCAGGCCAGCGCCTCACGGATCGACAATTGAACCACCTGCCCACGTGCATCAGGTTGTCAGCGGGGCCGATTTTCACCGCCAGCGCCTCAGCTTTCAATCGATAGCCGCCGCAGACCCCGCAGGAGCGATTGTTCTGATATCGCTCAAATTCCTCGCGCACCCAATTGCTGTCAGTCTCGCGGTAGCGCCGCTCCATATTGGGGATCACACCCTCGAAAGGGCGCGTGACCTCATACACCCGGCCACCCTCGTCAAAGCGGAACGGGATCTCTTCATTGCCTGATCCGTAAAGAAAGATCTGCTGCACGTGTTTCGGCAGGTCTTTCCACGGCGTGTTCTTGTCAAACTCATAGTGTTTGGCAATGCTCTCAATTGTTTGCAGGAAATACGGCGACTTGCCTTTGCGCCAGGGGGCCAGCGCGCCGTCATAGACCTTCAGCGTCACATCCGGCACCACCAGTCGTTCGTCAAAAAAGAGCTCCTTGCCCAGCCCGTCACATTCCGGACAGGCCCCAAACGGCGCGTTGAACGAAAACAGCCGTGGTTCAATTTCCGGGATGGTAAAGCCGCTTTCCGGGCAGGCAAAATTCTCAGAGAACGTGAACAGCTCTGGTTCACCCTCTCGCGGGGCGGTTTCCATATGCGCAATCCCATCGGCAAGATCCAACGCGGTGCGGAAACTGTCGGCAAGACGCTGTTCCATCCCATCACGCACCACAATCCGGTCGACAACCACATCAATATTATGGCGGAATTTCTTGTCGAGCGTGGGCGGCGCATCCAGTTCATACATCTCGCCATTCACTTTGACGCGCTGAAACCCCTTTTTCTGAAGCTCTTGAAATTCCTTGCGATATTCGCCCTTACGATCACGCACAATGGGTGCCAGAAGATAAGCACGCGTGCCCTCCTCCATCGCCATCACCCGATCCACCATATCCTGCACCTGCTGCGCCTCGATCGGCAAGCCGGTCGCGGGGGAATAGGGCGTGCCAGCGCGGGCGAAGAGCAAACGCAAATAGTCGTAAATCTCGGTCACGGTACCCACGGTTGAACGCGGGTTTTTCGAAGTGGTTTTTTGCTCAATCGAGATCGCCGGGGACAGGCCCGCAATGTGATCCACGTCAGGTTTTTCCATCATATCAAGGAATTGGCGCGCATAAGCCGACAGGCTTTCGACATAGCGCCGCTGCCCTTCCGCATAGATCGTATCAAACGCCAGCGAAGATTTCCCCGAGCCTGAGAGCCCGGTGATCACCACCAGCTTGTCGCGCGGAATATCCACATCAATCGACTTGAGATTATGCTCGCGCGCACCGCGCACCTGGATTTCCTTGAGTTCAGCCATAACGCCCCTCATGCAGCCCCGTCGTGCAGCCTGGCCAAGCTATCTGGCGGGCTGACCTGTTCACATTGCCTTAACCGATAGGGCAAACAGCGCATTGGGACAATCGAAAAGTGAGAACATAGCTGGAACATCCTGACATGCGGCAAGAATTCACTACATCACATTCCTTTTTTGGAATATTTATAGTGAGGCGATATTGACCATCCCCTGTACTGATCTATATGCCTTGAACAAGCATCCAGAGAGGCAAGATATGTTCGGGTTCATGATGGGCGGGGCTAAAATGGCGCCGCAGGAAGCGGTCAGCAAAGCCAAAGCAGGCAAAATCACCGTGATTGACGTGCGCGATCATGGCGAGGTTAACATGACCGGGAGGGCCAAAGGCGCAATCGTGGTGCCGCTGTCAGTGATGCAGTTCCAATGCGACCCCAAAAGCCCAGATTTCAACAAGGAGATCGACACCTCAAAACCCGTTGCCCTTTACTGCGCCTCAGGCGCACGCTCGGCGATGGGCATTCGGATCTTGAAGAAACTTGGATATGAAGAGGTCTATAATATCGGTGGCCTCGGCCACTGGCATCAGGCCGGAGGCGAAGTAATCCGCTGACCGTTGGCGCCTAACATGCCACCACGCACGGCAATGAACCGGCAGTGCATCGGCATGATGCCCGATGCCAGTCCGCTCACCGTCAACGCCACACTCAAAACAAGAGCGCCCCAAACCCCTTTCGAGCGTCTGCCCTCCGAGGCAGAATATGCACATTGACCCAGCAGCTCACGCGCCGCTTCGGCGTGTTCGGGGAACACCGCCACCCGCGCACCGCCCATGGCCACCGCGAGGTTTGACAAGACCTGATGCTGGGTAGCGCCATGGATGAAGCAGGGGATTCCAGCGCCCTCAAATGCGGCCGTCACCAAAGAAATATCGGCCGCACCATAGGCCCAGCCGATATGTTCAAACTGTTGTTTCCCTTGCAAAGTCAATCCAATACCGTAATGGCCCGGATCAAATATGCAGCGCCCGCCCATAGGCGTCAAGCACCGCTTCATGCATGGATTCACTGATGGTCGGGTGCGGGAACACCGTGTGCATCAGCTCTTCTTCGGTGGTTTCCAGCGTCTTGCCGACCACGTAACCTTGGATCATCTCGGTCACTTCCGGTCCAACCATATGCGCCCCCAGAAGCTCGCCGGTTTTGGCATCAAACACGGTTTTGATCATTCCGTCAGCATCCCCCATGGCGATGGCTTTGCCATTACCGATGAAGGGAAAGCGGCCCACTTTGATATCATAACCCTGCTCTTTCGCGCGCGCCTCTGACAAGCCGACCGAAGCCACCTGCGGGTGACAATAGGTGCAGCCAGGAATGCTTTCGGGTTTGACCGGATGGGCATGCAAACCGCTGATCAGTTCAGCCACCATCACACCTTCATGGCTGGCTTTATGTGCAAGCCACGGCGCACCGGCGATGTCGCCAATGGCCCAAAGCCCGTCGACACCAGTGCGACAAT
>JQGR01000048.1_pt1 | contig 22997 bp, 32 predicted proteins | sample 210181 | NCBI WGS metagenome assembly JQGR01 (sample SAMN02928655, study PRJNA255238) | bioreactor metagenome | biome: continuous culture; feature: L-culture metagenome assembled contigs; material: continuous culture biomass; isolation source: continuous culture inoculated with microbial biomass... | reverse complement strand
GGCAGGTTCAGCGCCATTGCGGACAAAGTCTGTGTCGCCATCAAGCCGCCGTTGCTGTGCGGCGGTCTCCGCATTGCCGCCTCCGCTGCCGCCAAAGGCTATGATTGGGCTGGCGATACGGGCTTGGAGTTCCTCAAGTTCGGCTTGCCGCCGCCGCTCGAGCTCTTGAAGGCGCAGTTCTTCGGCCGTGGGGCCGGTTGGTGCGAGCGTGCGAGGGGTTTCCAGGCGTGCAAGCTCCAGATCGTTCTGCAGGCGCTGGATTTGCCGTGCGCGTTCTTCCAACTCTTCGCGCAAGGCGGCTTGCGTTGCTGCTGCCTCGCTGCGCAGGGCGTCGATTTCTGCGCTCAGGCTGTGGAGCGCTTCAGTGTCGACGGCTGGGGCTTCGGGCGCTGGTGCATTGCGCAGGGCTTCGAGCTGGGACCGCATGGCGTCCATTTGCGCGCGCAGCTCTACTGTTTCGCTGTCTGGTTCCGGCTCCGGCGGCGGGGTTGTGTCAATCGGTGCAGGCGTGGGCTCGAGCGCACCAAAGCCCGGTCCCGCCGCTTGGAACTCATCTGGGGAGGCGGTTTCCAGGCTGTCGGGTTCAGAGCCGCCAGAGAACAACAGCAAGAGACCGCCAAGGGTCGCGATTGCCCCAATGCCCAGAGCGATGGTGACAAAAGATGGCCGCGCTTTTAGGTTTTTTGGTTTTCCTTCAAGTGCTTCGAGGCGCTTCTTAAGCTCGGCTGTTTCACTCATCCTGATGTGCCTCGCTCATCTCTTGGACGCAGATCTCGTCATCACCAAGCCTGAGAACCCATCTATCGCTGACGCCTGAAACGCGGATCACACCGTCTGGCCGCGCGAGCGCATTCACGCTGCGCTCATTGCCACCGGACCAGCGAAAGATCGCAGGTAGCGGCGCGTTCGCGGCAAAGCGGAAATAGGTGAAGGTCCCGTCGTCCCAGATTTCGCGCGGGGTGATCTCGGATCGCGCGCTGACTCCATAGGCATGGTTTGCGGGCTGACTTGCGGCAACTCGAGACTGCTGAGGTGCCGACTCGGGATAGGTGAAGCGAATGACGTAGAAGGTCGGTGAACTCGCCTCGGTCACGTTGAAATAGTAGCTGCGTCGGTTGGTGTAGACGGTGATGTTGGTGTGTGCTCCGCGTGTGACGGGCTTGATCGCAAAGGCCTGACCGCCGGGCACGCCGTCCAAGAGGAACCCTTCGGTGTCACCTGCAATGATCGAGCGGATGGTCTCACCCTGGCCGAATTCAATGCTGGTCACATGGGTCAGGCTGGTACGGATGCGATAGACCTGCCCATCCTGATAGGTGGCGAGCCGGACACGGGCATCAAAGGGGCCTTGGCGCGGCTGAGTCTCCGCATAGGCGGTGCCAGCAATCGGAAAAATGAGGGTGAGGATCAGGAACAGGCGACGCATGGTTTACTCCAGACGATCCGAGCGGATCGCGTATTCGGTGACTGTGAAGCCGAAAGGGTTTTGCCAGACATCGTCGATCGACCGGCTATTCTCGGGTCGAAACTCAAACATCAGCGTTGCGGTGAAGAGCCCGTTTTGACTGCCGCGCGGTGAATTGAGCCGCTTGCGCAGGCGCACCTGGGCACGATTGGCGCTGATATGGGTGATCGACAGAACCTCGACATCAAGCCGGGCATCTGTGCCATAGCTATCCGGCGGATAGGCTTCGTGGCCGCTGGTCCAAAGCGCGCGCAGCCCTGCAGCGGCCGCGCCGTCCGACTGCTCCAGGACCCGCCGCACCCGCACGTCATTGTCGAGCTGATTGTACGTCTCTCGATCAACAACATAGCGGTAGACCTGTGCCTCGATGATAGCGGGGCGTTCCGTGAGCGAGACCGCTTCAACCATGGCATTGGGGAGGGCCATGCCGGTTTCGCTATCAAAGGGGACGATCATGGGCGGCGGGTCCACGTCGAACAGGGCAACGAGGGCAGCGGCGAGGCAACCTGCCATACCAAACCCTATGCCTGTCAGCCCTAGCTTCTGCCACAGGAGCTCGCGTCGTCGTGCGCCGTAGACGAGCTCCTCTTCGATGATTTCTGCTTCGCTGTTCATGGCATCAGTCCGCGCGAAGCTCTGGCAAGGTGAAGTCCATGTAGCGGCGCTCTTCGGCCAGCGTCGCGGCATCGACCACGCCTGATTGGCCCGCGCCGACGGTCTGAATGGCTTCGAGCTCCCACATGCGAGTCATAGCAATGGCCAACTCGGCCGTGACGCGAGTGTTGTGATCGACGGCTTCCTTGAGCGTTTCCATGTCGGGGATCAGCGAGACCAGCTGTTCGACCCGTTCGAGGGATTGCGCGGCCTCTTCATAGCTGTTTTCAGCGGCTGCAGACATCACCGCCCCGGTGCCCGCTTGGCTGGCAATGCGCTCCGCCCCAGGATTGCCACTGCTGGCCATGTCGGACAGGCTGTCTTCGTCAAAGCCTGCATCCTCTAAGGCTTGCGTCATACGGCCCTCCATCTGTGGGGCTGCATTGCCGATGAGGCCGCTGAAATCGCCACTTTGGATTTGCCGGATGGTGCCCAGGAGATCGCCGAACTCTTGGTCCAAAAGCCCGTCGAGGTCACCGCCCATGGCCATTTCAATGATGTCTGTCGCACCGGTCAGGGCGGCGTAGGTCTCGTTGAGCGTGTCGAGTTGCTGCTGCACCAGATCGAGCTGCTCGAGAAGCGTGTCCAGCTGGTCGGTCTGGATCCCGAAATCCTCCAACATTTGCTGCAGCTGGCGAATTTCCTGCGCGATGTTGCGCGTGTCGACCGTGGGGACACCTTGGGCAAATAGGGGTGAGGCAAACAGCAACGCGCAGGTGGTTACGGCAGAAAAAAAGCGGGTCATCGGAGTGCCTCCAGATCGAATTGCATGAAGTCTTGTTCGCGCGCCTGCGCGGCCGCCATGGCCAGCTCTGCCGCGCTGAGCGGGCGGGTGTGGGCGGCCTTGAGGCGCGTACGGATGGCGATCAAGCGGGCGAGTTCGGCCCGCGCATAGGTGTTGAGCGACATGGCAGCGTGAATGTCGTCGGTTTCGCCGACACGGGTGATGATGTCCTGCACGCGCAGTGCGGCCGCTTGCACGGAGACCAAGGAGTAATCGCCATAGACCCCAGCACCGAAGGAATTCAGGCTCATGGTCGAGTTGGCAAGCAAGTCGGGATCAATGGTGCCGAGCGCGTCAACGCCGCCGACGCGGACAAGGTAGAGATTGTAGCGTTCGGGGATGACCTGAACGTAATGCTGGGTCTCGGCAAAGGGCGGCACGCCGCCGTAGCGCTGCACATTGCCGGGACCGGCATTGTAGGCCGCGAGCCCGTGAATGATGTTACCGTCGAACATGGCCAGCATCTGCGCCAGATAGCGTGCGCCGCCGGTGACCTGGATGTAGGGGTTTTCATAGTAGGCGGGGTAGATCCCGAGATCCTGCGCAGTGCCGGGCATGATCTGGGTCAGGCCGAATGCACCGACAGGGGAGCGCGCTCCGATTGTGAAACGGCTTTCCTGCCAGATCAGCGCCTGCAACAGACAGCGCCACTGCTTGGGCGATAGACCCGCTGCGCGCACGCCAGACATGTGGTGCGTTTCCTGAGCCGCGCGAATGATCAGCTCTTCAATCGAACCTGAGGCATCGCCGAACATCTGGCCCGCGCCGGGGTTTGGGTCGACCGAACCATAGAGCGTGTCTGCGGCGCTTTCAGGTGATGAACCAGCTTCCAGGCTTGCGACCAGTGCGCCTGAGTTCCCGCTGGCAAGCGTCGAGGCATCGAGAATGTCTTCTAGCGCTTGGAGTTGTTCTTGTTCGAGCTCTTCAAGCTCTTCTTCTTTGGACAGCCGGTCCCGTTGCAGCGCTAGATCCTGCTCGCCCTGCTGCAACACGCGCTCGCGCTGCAAGAACATGCCCGCATCAAAGGTCGGCACGCCTTGGGCAAAGGCCATTGGTGCTGCGAGCGATACCAGGCCTGCAAAGACTTGCGGGCGGAGGCTATTCATTCAGTGCGCCAATCGGCACGAGCAGCTCGAAATTACAGTTGCTGCGGCTCACCTCGGCAAAGGAGTTAAAGCACTCAGCTTCTGACGGCCTGTATTCCGCGCAGGCTGTCAGGGTCAAAAGGGTTAGGGTCAGCACGCAAAGTCTACGCATCAATCTGTCTCCAAAATTCCGGGTTCTGGCGGTAATCCGCGCCGACCAGTGCCTCGCCTTTTTCCATGCCGCCAAGGATCGTGAGGTAGGGGCCAAGGGCGCTTAAATCAGCGTCGATCACGACGGAGCCTTGATCATCGCGCACCAGTGCCAGACGGGAATTACTGCCGGTGCCGAGCAGAACGCTGAGTTCTTTTTCAGTGAGGCCCAGCATGGTGTAATCGCTGGCCGAGGCGCGGATGTTGGGAAGCAGAAGCTGTGTCGGTACGGCCTCAACAATCGTCTTGCCGGTGCGAGTTTTCTCGAGTTGGCTTGCGTATTGGGTCATCATCACGACGACAGCGTTCTGCTTGCGCGCGGTCACGAGCCAATTGCTCAGCCGGTCTGCGAAATACGGGTTGTCGAGCGCCTTCCAGGCCTCATCGATGATGATCAACGTCGGCTGTCGGTCCTCGATCACGCGCTCCACCCGCCGAAACAGGTAGGACAGGACCGCCATGCGTTCTTTTTCGCTTTCGCTGTCGAGAATGCCGGTCAGGTCGAAGCCCACGACATCACCATCGAGGGAGAAAGAATCCTCCGCGCTTTGCCCGAAAATCCAGCCAAAGCGGCCGTCTGCGGTCCATTCCTGTATCCGCTCAAACAGATCCCCTTCGTCAGCTCCCGCCACAAAGAGCGAGGCCAGATCTTGCCAGTTGCGAAGGGTGGCATCGCTCGCCCCGGCGTTCTGGCGCACCACTTCCTGAATGCGATTGATCTGGACCGGGCTGAGGGGCTTGTCGGCGCGATGCAAAAGGGTGGCCAACCAATCAGCAAGCCAGGCTTGGCCGCGCCCGTCGATTTCAGTGCGGAGTGGGTTCAGGCCTGTCGCTTCACCCGCCTTGATAGCGCTGTAGCGCCCGCCATTGGCGCGCACTGCCATTTCCATGCCTGCGCGATAGTCAAAGACAAAGACGCGCGCGTCGCAGCGAGGGGCTTGGGTCATGAGGAAGGCCGACAAGACCGACTTGCCAGAGCCAGGGCGGCCAAGGATCAAAGTATGTCCGCCCGTCGGCTCTTTGTCCGGCTGACCCGCCTCATGGTAGTTGAACAGGAAGCCCGAGCGTTCAGGCGTAGGGAACAGGGTGATCGGCTTGCCCCAAGGTACTCTATCGCCCGGCTTACCCAGTTGACCGCGATGCAGCGCTGCAAGGTCGGCAAAGTTCGTATTAGTGATGGCGGCCTTACGGCTGCGCATCTGCCCATTGCCCGGATGCTGCGCAAAATAATGGGTCCGAGCCGCAAAGCTCTCATTCACCAGATTGACGCCTTCACTGGCAGCGATGTTGCGTACCTCGGCGGCGATTGCTTCCAGCTTTTCCTCGGTTTCGGCAAAGACCGTGACTGTCATGTGATGATCGCCAAAGCTGAGCCGCTTGGATTCCAAATCGTCCAGCGCGTCGACCAGTTCTTCAGCGAGAGAAATCGCGCCATCATCACTGGCCTTCATCAGACGCTGTTGGCGCTTGATCCGGCTGGCCATGATGTTGCTGTTGATCGGCGTGAAGGAATGCGTGACGACCATGTCGACCGGCAGGTTTAGCTCATCGAACATGGTGCAGCTGGTTTTGGCCGGGTAGGTCTTGATCGCAAAGCTCGTACCAAACCGCTTGCCCGCCGTTCCATCGTCGAGCATAAAGCCTCGCCCCTGAAACGTGACGCGGGTGTTTGCCACATCCTCGGCAATGACGCCAAAGCGGGATTTTGCGAAGAGCGGTCGCTCCTGTCCGATATTGAGCGCCCCGAGGAACCCGAACAGTTCGCCGCTTTTGGCCCCAAGAAGACGCGGGTTCATCTCGGCAAAGGACGATCGCAGAAATCCGACGACTTCCTCGAGCTTGCGCAGCTGCTTGGCAGTCTGATCTTTCAGGTGTGCGATTGAGGCTGAGCGCTTCAGGCGCAGCCGTGCGTTGAGGGGAGGACGTTTCAGTACCGTGAGCGTGAGCGTCTTGTCCCGCAGACCGGCCCGCGCCATGGCCGTTTGCCAGCGGGTATCCAACTCTTGCGCGAACCCTTCTTTTTGCACTGGTGGTAAGGCGGTTCCGATCGCTTTTGAGACTTTGTGGACGTAGAAACTATATTCTGGCCCGATCTGCGCGATGATTGCTGCAAAGAGTGCTCGGGTCTTCTCTAGATGCGCGTCATCGCTGGTCATGCTGTTGACGCCATCAAGGCGGATGCACTGCAACAGAGCATTGCCGCGTGTGCGGATTGTCACGTCATTCACGAGGCTGACATAGGGCAGCATGCTGGCCATTGGACGCTCTTTGCGCGCCCAGTCTGGTAACATGGCAAGATCATCGGAAGAATCACGCAGCATAGCTGTCCCCCGAATGGATCTTGCGATTTGGCGTCGGGGGCGTTTCCTGCAGCGCGGTGACCATCACCTCAAGAAAGGCCGGGTCCCAGTCAGCGGCTTTCCACAGCGCAGGATAGGCCAGAGCGGCGATGATGATCACCGGCCAGCTCTGGACCCACAGAAACAGCAACACAAACCCGAAGAGCCAAACCATGGCATACATGATCGGCAAGCCGATGAGCTTTGGCGGCCGGATCAGGCCCAGGAAGAGGCGGGTTTGCGTTGCCATTTCAGATTTACGCGCCCCAGATGGCGGTCACGATGGTCGGCGCAGCTGCGATGCCTGCGATAGCGACCAGCACCCAGAGGGCTTGGCGGAAGTCGAGGATTCCGAAGAGCCAGGAGAGGAACACACCGATCAAAGCCAGCGTGCCGATGACAATACCCAAGGGGCCGGTGATCGTGTCGACGATGCCCTGCAAAAGGTTCTGCACCGGCGAAAGGTCAATGCTCTGCGCAAAGGCGGGGTTGGCAATCATCAAACAGGCCAGAGCCAGCGACAGGATCGTGCGGAATTGAATTTGCATCAGGAGGCTCCAGTCAGTCGATCACGCACGGCCGTGACCCGGCGCACGTGATTTTGGGTTTCTCGGTAGGGAGGAATGCCGCCATAGCGCGCGACCGCGTCTGGTCCCGCGTTATAGGCAGCGAGAGCGAGTTCGGGCGTACCGAACTGCGCCAACATCATCAGAAGGTAACGGGCAGAGCCATCGAGGTTTGCCTGCCAGTTATGCGGATCCACGCCGAGCTGCGCGGCCGTCGCTGGCATCAACTGTCCGAGGCCAATCGCGCCTACGGGACTACGCGCATTCGGGCGATAGGCGCTTTCGATTTCGATATTGCCCTGGAACAGCGCCTGCCATTCCGTCACCGATAGACCTGCGCCGCGCAGAGCAGGGTGCCCGCCATAGCGATGCGCGGTACTTTCAATGGCTGCAAGGATTTCAGGGCGGGGAACTGCGCGGGCCGGTGCAGGAGGGGGAGCTTCAGGCTCAGGCGCTGCAAAAACGATCAGCTCTGGCGGGTTTGCGCCAATCCCGTCGACATAGGTTTGGGCAAAACCTGATTGGGGTGTTTTGCTCTCCAGCTGGCCATCGGCCCGCATGGAAAGCACGAAGCCTTCAGAATAGGCAGGGCCGGCAAGGAATGCTGCGAGGACGGCAAGTAGCTTAGCTCGCGTCGTCCAACGTGTGAGAGGCGATCTTGCCTTCAAGCATGGGGATCGAGACGATTGAAACACCAAGGCCCGCGAGGAAACTGGATAAGCCGTTGATAGTCTTGAATTCCCGAGCAGCCATGTTGTTGCGCGCAGTGACGAGCAGGCGACGCGTCTCGCCATCTGGCGAGACGCAATGCACGGTCCAAACTCCGGACCACTGAGCACCTGTTCGTTTGGGCGTAACCCGGCACACAACATCCGCCGAATGACCCTCGGCAAGCAGCGTGCGCAGCCCGTCTTCACTGACAACATTGGGGGCGTCTTGCATCAAATTCATAGGATCGAGCCTTGCAGAATTGTGCATTGGCCCGGCAGTCCCTCATGGACTACCCAACCGATACAATATTATAACCTTGCAATCAATAGGTGCAATTTGAGTTATTGCGCCTTTCATGCGTTGAAACAAATTTACTGCAACGGAGTGGCTGAGCCAAGATAATATGGCGCTTTTGAAACAAACATGGGTGGTTATGCTCGTTCTGAGCTGGGGCTCTGCCGCGATCGCGGGCAGTTGCCTGCCGCCTGCGCCGCCCTGGATGCCGACCAATGCCGATGACGTGCGGGCCTATGCGGACCTGTTGAGGCGCGATGCTGACGTCTATTTTGCTGATGTCGAGCAGTACTTTCGGTGTCTAGACCAAGAGCGACGTGAAGTCTTCGAGCAAGCGCGCGTGGTTAGTGGAGACTATGCGCGCGTTCTGGAATTCCTGGACGAAATGAGGAAATGATACCCGTCCTCAAGTAGAGAAAGCTGCCGTTCAACAAAGCTGCCGCGAAGGTCGCCAACGCGGACAAAGCGTGCATTCGCTGCGGCTGCGCCAACGGCGGCTTTCGGTCCTTCGACGAAACCGTCGATGTTGTCACAAGCAACTGAATTTCGCCTAGCGTCCGGATAAGTCTGCGCTACCGTCCGGCAGATCATGCGCACCGATACAGAGCCGGTGATCCCCCAGAACCTCGATGACGCGACACTCTCCGGCGTGGCCTGGATCGTCCGCACTGGCCATCCGCACCAGTTCTTCCCGAAGCTGCGCGAGAATGGTCATGCGCCGGTCCACCGCCGCGAGCTGCTTGCGTGCGATCTCATGGGCAGGTGCGCAATCCTCTGACGGGGCTTCTGCCAAGGCCATCAGATCGGCGATGTCATCGAGCCCGAAGCCCAGTTCCCGCGCGTGACGGAGGAAAGCGAGGCGTTCGAACGCCGCTGCATCATAGCGCCTCTGCCCGCCTGTCGTCCGCGCCGGTGCCGGTATCAGGCCCCGGCTTTCGTAGTAGCGGATCGTCGTCACCTTCACACCCGTCCGGCGCGACATCTGCCCGATGGAATATTCTTTCATGTCGCCTCTTGAACCTCCAGTCGCTGTAGATCGTATCTACACTGAAGTGATACGAATCGAAAGGAGCTACTATGGGGCACGGCCATCATCATCACGTCGATCCGGAAGCGGGCGACCGCCGGGTCTTCGCCGCCATCGCAGTCAATATGGGCCTGACGGTTGCTCAGATCGTCGGCGGCATCGTTTCCGGTTCGCTGGCGCTGATCGCCGATGCGCTGCACAACTTTTCCGATGCAATCTCGCTCATCATCGCTTTCGCCGCCCGGAAAATCGCGCGGCGACCTCGCGATGCCGACATGACGTTCGGCTACGGTCGGGTCGAGGTCGTGGCCGCGCTCATCAACTACACCACGCTGATCGTGATCGGCCTCTACCTGCTCTACGAAGCCGCAATGCGCTTTGCCGATCCGCAGCCGGTCGAGGGCTGGCTGATCGTCATCATCGCCGGAATTGCGCTTATCGTAGACGCCGTGACGGCTGCGCTGACCTACGCCATGTCCAAATCCAGTGTGAACATCCGCGCGGCGTTCCTGCACAACGTCGCCGACGCGCTCGGCTCCGTCGCGGTGATTGTCGCTGGCACGCTGATCCTGCTTTACGACTGGCGGCTGATCGACCCGCTCGTGACGGTGCTGATCGCAGGCTACATACTTTGGCAGTCGTTCCGGGAAATTGGCCCGGTGATCCGTATCCTGATGCTCGGCTCACCACCGGAAATCGAGACGCAAGCGGTGCTGGAGACCGTGCGCGGAACCGACGGGGTGACCGGCATCCACCACGCGCATTTCTGGCAGATGGACGAACACCGAGCGGCCCTCGACGCACATATCGTAATAACCGAGGGCCGTTGGTCCGACGCAGACGCGGTGAAGGAGCGGATCAAAACAGCGCTGGCAGACCGCTTCGACATCGAGCACACAACGCTGGAGCTGGAATGCGCGCGCCACGCCTGCGACGACCCGTCCGAGTTCGGCGGGCGCGGGCATGGCGAGGAGCGGCACGGATGACCGACTTTGCTTCCGTGGCGCTGACCGTCGCGCTTGTCTGTGAAACAGTTCTTATTGCGATGCTGCTTTGGTCGATCCTTGTCCCATCCCGCCGTCTCTGGCCCCCGCAACGGGTGAACTGGCTCAGCCAACTCATGGTCTGGCTCCCGACCCTCGCGGTCTTCAGTAGCGCGATCCTTGTGGGCTCCGCCGGATGGAATGCTCTGGATTGGCCGCTCTGGCTTCGTTGGAGCGTAGGCCTGCCGCTGATCATGGCGGGCAATGCCGTGGTCTGGCCTGCTGCCTTGGGCATCGGCCTCGACGCGACCAGCGGCGCGGAAGCCGAGCTGAAAACCGATGGTTTCTATCGTTGGTCGCGCAACCCGCAATACGTGGCAGACATGGGCATCCTGGTCGGATGGGCAATCCTGTCCGCCAATCCCGCTGCGTTGATCATCGCGACGGGCGGTGTGGTCGCCTTTGCTCTCGCCCCTTTTGCCGAAGAGCCATGGCTGGAAGAGATCTATGGCGCGCCCTACCGCACGTATCGGAAACGGACGCCGCGGTTTTCGGGTTTCCAAGCCGACAGAACGCTGACTACTCTGTGTAGCGTTCGCAGTCGCCGAGCCCGGTCGCGGTTGAGGCAAGGAGCCGATCCGCGGCACGGATCAGCTCGGCAACCCGCCTGTCCGCCAGGCGATACCGGACAAATCGACCTTCGCTGCGGCGGCTGACCAGCCCGCAATGCAGAAGGCAGCGCAGATGGTTCGAGACATTGGGTTGCCCCAACCCAGTATGAGCGACAATCTCCTGAACGCTGCGTTCGCCCGCCACCAGCGCATCGAGGATCGCCAGACGGCTGGGATCGCCGAGGCCCCGAAAGAGCTTTGCCCGCAGTTCTAGGGCGTCGGGTGCCAAAAGATCGTCTTGAACGTCTTGCGTCGTCATATCATTATCCACTGATACGTTAGCGGCGGCACTTTTGCCCGCCACTTTGAAGAGGATCGCACATGAACCAGGCCGAGAACAGCACGTTGCCGACGGCCTCCACGCCGATCCGAATGCGGGTGCAGGGCATGGACTGCGCCAAGGACGCGGCCGAGATCGAGCGCGCGGCCCGGTCTGCGGGCGTGGCCGAAGGCGATGTGAAGGTGTCTGCCGCAACCCACGTCATGACATTACGGATCGCGGAGGGTGACTTGTCGAAGGTGCGGCCCGCGCTCGATGCGACCGGCTACGGCTTTGAGAAGATCGAGGACGGCGATACATCCTCCGATCCGGCCTACAAGGACCCGAGTTATCGCCGCGCCCTCTGGATCGTGGTCCTGCTCAATCTCGGCTACGGCGTGGTCGAGATGTTCGGCGGGTTCCTGTCCGGGTCGCAGGCTTTGAAGGCGGACGCGCTCGATTTCCTCGGCGACGGCGCGATCACGTTTCTGGGCCTGCTCGCCATCGGTTGGAGCCTGACATGGCGTGCGCGGTCAGCGATGATCCAGGGCGTGTTTCTGGGGCTTCTGGGCCTCGGCGTCGTCGGCAGCACGCTCTGGCGTGTCCTCAACCAAACGACACCCGAAGCCGGGTTGATGGGAGCCTTCGCGGTGGGTGCGCTGATCGTGAACGTCCTCGCGGTCCTGCCGCTGCTGAAGCACCGCAAGGGCGATGCCAACATGCGGGCCGTCTGGCTGTTTTCGCGCAACGACGCCATCGGCAACCTTGCCGTGGTCATCGCGGCCGGGCTGGTCGCATGGCTTGGCAGCGCCTGGCCCGACCTGATCGTCGCGTTCGCCATCGCAGGGCTGTTCCTGCATTCGTCGTGGATGATCATCCGCGACGCGCGGAATGATCTGAAGGACGAGTAGGGGGCGCTTGCGTTAAAGAAGTGACCCCAAGTCCGATCCGACACTTGGATAGGCCGCCGTCATCGACTGAAGCTGCTTGGCCGTCAGGCCCAGCTTGATCGCCAACCCGAAGAAATTGATCAGCTCGCCGTATTCCGGGCCGAACAGGTGCGCGCCGAGAATCTTGCCATTCGACCTATCGACGAGGATCTTCGCGGCGGCGGAGGTTTCGCCGATCCGATAGTTCGAATACCAACCGCCAGTGTCGGTGAACCGGACATCTATGTCATGCCCGGCGTCCCTTGCCTCGTCTTCCAACATGCCGACACGCGCCACTTCCGGAACGGTGAAGACGGCCGTCGGAATACCGGCATAATCCGGTGCGGTTTGCGCGTCTTTGAGCATGTTGGAGGCCGCGACCTTCCCTTCGATCACTGCGACCGGCGTCAGCGGCATGCCATCGGTGTCGGCGGAATCTCCTGCGGCATAGACCGCGCTGTTTGTCGTGCTTTGCAGATGGGGGGCTACAACGATGCCCTTGTCACTGTAGTCAACACCAGCCGCCTCAAGATTCAGGTCGGCCAGGGCTGCAACCCGGCCCGCGCCATGCACGACCAAATCGGTTTCGATTGTCCGGGTCTGATCGCCCGACGCAACCTCGACAGTGAATGCTCCACTGGTTTCCGCGACCGAGACGATTTCGGTCTCGCGCATCAGGTCCACGCCGATACCGGCGCCGCGCTCGATCAGCATTTCGACCAGATCGGGATCGAAGCCGCGTAAGGGCCGGGCGCCACGATCCACGATGATCGGGTTGGCTCCGGCCCGTGCGGCGATATGCGCAAACTCGAAGGACACGAAGCCGCCGCCGATAAAAAGAACCCGTTTGGGAAGGGCCTCCAGGTTGAGGAAATTCGTGCTGTCGATCACGAGATCGGCCCCTGTGAAGCTCAGCGGCCTGGGCATGGCACCGGCGGCCACGAGGAACCGTTCCGACTGATATGCCGTTCCATCGACCTCCAGCGTGTTGTCTCCCGTGAAGCGGGCAGCTCCATGCAGGGTTTCGACGCCGTTGCCCGACAGGCCCTTTTCCATCTTGTCCGGCACGGGATCGGTGAAGCCACGCTTGTGTGCCATCAGATCGGCCCAGTTGATCGACAGATCACCGGGATCGATCCCCTTGCCCTGCATGAGCCGTGCCGCGTCCATGATTTCCGCACCGCGCCGCAGGATTTTCTTTGGATCGCAGCCGCGCAATGCGCAGGTGCCGCCGTAGGGCAGCGCATCGACAATGGCCACACGCCATCCTGCTGCGCCACACTTGTTCGCCGCGGCCACGCCTGCCATGCCAGCCCCGATGACGATCAGGTCGCAGTCTTCGCTCATTATCCGGTCCTTGTCTTGGGTCTATCCGGCGCAGCAGCTCAACTTTGCCACGTCCATATCGAAGGTTTGCGCCGCCAGCTTCAGCCCTTCTACCGTGGTCAGATACGGGAAGACCGTCTCGCCAAGTGCCTTGGTGGTCATGCCAAACTTCAGGGCCATAACGAGGGTCTGGATCGTATCGGACCCCTCGGGCGCGACGATCTGGCCGCCAAGCAGCCGGTCGGACTTTCTGTCCGCCACCAGCTTAATCAATCCGCGCGTGTCGCGTGCGGCCAGTGCGCGCGGCACCTGATCGAGCGGTACGATGGACGTCTTGACGTCGAGGCCCGCGTCCCGCGCCTGGGCTTCACCGAGACCGACGCCCGCGACCTGCGGGTCGGAAAACACCACCCAGGGCATCACGGCGTTGTCGTAGCGATGGTCTTCGCCGAGAACCGCATTTTTGGCCGCGAGCTTTGCACCATAGGCCGCCATATAGACGAACTGGTCGCGGTCGGTCACATCGCCTGCGGCATAGATGCCACGCACCGATGTCTGCATGTCCTCGCCGACGACGATGGACCCACGCGCGTCGGTTTCCACGCCGATTGCGTCCACGCCCATATCTTCGGTATTGGCCCGCCTGCCAGCGGTCGAAACGAGCTGATCCGCCGTCACTTCGACAGGCTTTCCGTCCTGGATCACGCGCAGTGTCACGCCCGCGTCGTCGCGGCGCACAGTGTCGTAGCTTAACCCGGTCAGAAGGGAGATGCCTTCGGCCTCGAACGCCGCCGCCAATGCCTCCGAGACCTCTGGTTCCGCGCCGGGCAACAGATGCGAACGGGCGACAAGCGTGACCTTCACGCCCATGCGGCTCATCATCTGGGCCAGTTCCGCGCCGATGTAACCCGCGCCGATGAAGATCAGGCTTTTCGGCAGTACTTCGAGTTCCAGAAGACTGGTGCTGTCGAGCGCGCCGATGTCCTCGATGCCGTCGATGGTCGGCAGGACGGGACGCCCGCCCGTGGCGATGATGGTCCTCGGTGCTTTCAGGGTTCGCTCACCGACTGTCACGCCACCTTCGATCAGCCGCGCGGGACCGGCGTCGATGTAATCGACACCCTCATATTCCGGCAGAAGGTCCGCGTATTTCTTCTGGCGCAGGGTCGCGACCAGATCGTCTTTGGACTGAACGAGCGTCTGCCAATCATCCACTTGTGCCCGTCCCGACAGGCCGGGGAACCGCTTGGCAGCCCCCGCACCGTGCACGGCCTCTGCCGCGCGGATCATCGTTTTGGAGGGCACACATCCCACGTTGACGCAAGTTCCGCCGATGGTGCCGTGTCCCACGAGGGCGACGCGCTTTCCGGCATCCGCGCCGGTAATTGCGGCGGAGAACCCCGCCGATCCGGCCCCAAGAACGATCAGGTCATAGCCGCCCTGTTCATCGTCGTTTTTGTTCAGGTCTTTCATCTCAGCGCGCCTCACCATACTCGGGGTCTTTTGGTCTGGCGGCGAACAGATATATGACCGCGCCGATGGCGATCAGCGGTGTGAGCATGCCGAGAAGACCGAAGAACATACCGGTGGCGGTGCAACATCCCATCATCATGAGAGCGTTCCTTTCTTTTGCGCACGGTTCACGAGAACCGCGTAGAGTGCCGTGGCGGCGAAAACGCCGATTGTGATCCGTATCGCGAACCTGAACTCGAGGAGAATGATCAGGATCGACAGAGCTGCCGCGAGGCCGGTGGCCCAGAGTTTCGGGGCCGGTCCCGGTTTGCCAGCGCGCAGCCAAAGGGCCTGTGCCACCACGGCGAGGCTGAAAAACAACAGCGGGAACAGGGCGTAATCGAGCCAGCCCGTGAGGGCCGACAATCCGACGCCAGCGACGATGACGACCAGAAGCGGTGTAAAGCAGCAGAGCGCGGCGAAGAGCGCACCGCCAAGCCCCCATTTCAGCAGACGGTCGGAATTTTCAGGTGTGTCAGTCAAGGAGCCGTCTTTCTCTGTGATGGGTCGGGGCCGGAGGCGCGTTTCATTTGCGAACGACGCAGTGCACGGACGATCAGGTAGGTCAGACCCGCCAAAACCAGCACGGCAATGCCACTCATTCCAGAGAGCCAAGCCCCAACGCCGCCGAACAACGCTGCAAGCACGGCAGTTCCGCCGCCGCAGCAGACGACCACGACCGGAGCTGCTATTCCGAAGGCCAGCAGGCCACCCATCAGATTGTCACGCATTGCAGGCGGCTCAGGAGGCTGTGTCGGGCAGCACCTGCGCCGGATAGCCATTGGCCGTCACCGCGCCGATGATGCTTTCGATGGAAGTTTCGGCGTCATCGTAGGTCACGCTGTAAACACCCTGCCCGTATTCGGGGCCGTCCTGGAATGCAACGATCTCGACCGATGGCACACCACGCATCGAACTGGCAACAATGAACGAACAGGACGGGCATGTCAGTTCGCTGACGGCAATCTCGACCTGGCGCTCTTCGGCGAGGGCCGGAGTCGAGAGTGCGGCGATGGTCAGGGCGGGTAGCAGGAGGTGCTTCATGGTCGTTGTCCTCGTTCAGAATTTCAGGATGAAGGGGGTGATGTAGGGAAAGATCATGGCGACAGCGACAATCGCGGAAGCGGCCCAGAGGGTCGCCCGCATGATGCGGCGGTCGATGGGGCGGGCGCAGGTGCCATCGGCACAGGACTCGGCATCTACAGGCTTGTAAGCCTTGTAGAAGCCGTATCCCAAAAACGCGGCGCTCAGCGCGAAGGTGTACCACTTGTAGGCATAGAGGGCCCCGAGCTGCGCGATGAACACGCCCGTCACGCCAAAGCTGACCAGAACAAGCGGCAGAATGCAGCACGAGGTCATCGCCAGCGCACCGAGGACGCCGAGGCCGGTCACGCCCCATCCCTTGGTGGTTTCGTCGCCAATTTTCTGCGACCGAGATTGCGGAAGTTCCGCCAAATTTTGTTCCATCGAATCTTCCTTGAACAGATATTTCCACCGTTCTAGGGTCTGTAGTTGATACAGGCTCAAGGGGTTTTTTTGCGAAATGAGTAACACAAGCGTGAGATCAATTCGGCGGGGTGATTTGGCACGAGCAACGGGCTGCAATCTTGAAACCATCCGCTATTACGAAAAGATCGGCATCATGCCGGACCCGCCGCGCAGCACGAAAGGCTATCGCAGCTACGATAACGCCCATGTCAGACGGCTGAAATTCGTCATGCGGTCCCGAGATCTCGGTTTTTCTCTCGAAGAGGTTCGCGGGCTGCTCGGGCTGGTCGATGAGCAATCCCGGACCTGCGCCGAGGTTCAGATCATCGCGGAAGATCATCTGACTGACGTTCGAGCCAAGATCGCGGACCTGCAGCGCATCGAGCATGTCTTGTCGGACACAGTTGCGCGATGCACCGGCGATGCTGTCCCAGAATGTGCGGTGATCGACGCGTTACTTGATGCGTGAGCAGATCAGCATTTGATTTGCGACCGCTGCGGCCCGAAAATGAAGCCGCCATTGGCCGCAACGCAGAAAATCGGAAAGATGGGCTCTTTCCGGCCGTTAGCTGCGTTTTCCACCAATGTCTGGTTCAGTGGTAAGCTCTGAGTTGTGTTGCGCTATAGGCTCGCCGTCATTGTGCAACGCAGCCTGCGTCTCGCCGTTGTCCCAGCGATACAGAAGGCCGATTTCTTCACCTGTTTTGATGCATGAAATACGGCCGATGGCTTCGGCCGTTGTGCGAACACTCGTAATTTCGGGCAATATCAGCCCCTCTTGTTTAATAACTCTTGTGGGTCGATTTCGAGAGCAAGTGCGATCCGCTCCAGAACATCGATTGATGCTGAATTTTTGGCGAGTTCGATCTCGCTGATATAGCTGCGATCTACATCCGCAGCCAAAGCTAGCTGTTCTTGGCTCAATCCTCTGGAATTTCTTAGATTCCGGACATTTAACCCTACTCGTTCCCGTAATTTCATGGCCTCTATTCGGCCAGATCACAAGAACCGCTCTACGGAATATATTCCACAAACGCGCGCGAGTATCACAAATGATGTTCTCGTATATGGTGTGAAGAGCGATGTTGGAGCTACATTTTCAATAATACAGTAATGTAATCAAAAGGCAGTTATTGATATGTGGTGCAGATTTATCAGGAATTGGTTCTTTGGGGTCGCAATGTCTCTGCTTTCCAGTGTGGCTCCTCAGGCAGCGAAAGCCTATCAAGTCGATTGCGCCATTCTGCTTTGCCTGGCTGGTGGGTGGCCCGCGTCAGCAGAATGCGCTCATGCCCGTGCCGTGTTCATCCGTCGGATCACGCCTTGGCCGATTGAGCCACCCCTGCAAATCTGGCGTTGTCCGATGGGTGTTGCGGAGCGCGCGCCTATGCAAAGCACGGCCCCGACAACTTGGGAGGCCAGCAACCAAATCGGCCAGACACTTGGTCACGTCATTCTGGCACAGGTGGTGGACAGTGGCGCAGACATCGACATCAGTGGCCTAGAATTCGATTTCGTGCGCTCGATCCGCGTCTGGGATGTTCGGCACTACAGCCATCGCGAACGCGGTCGCGACGATGATTGCTCTGAAAGCTACAACATGCGTCTCGGGACCTACGGCACGCAGGGCGAATTCGGCTGGCAACGCACGACACCAGCCGCTGCCCCGCAATGGGTTCTGCCGTCACGGCGCTGTTCGTCATCAAATTGGCGACGAGGCGTCGGTGTGGAATGGGAAGATCACGAAGGCAACCACGGATATGAGTGGGTGGCCTACTAGGCTATTCGCCGATATCCTTCATGCGTTCCGCAATGTCGCCCGCAATGCGCTCATACAGGGCCGCTTGCTTGTCCCTTGGCGTCCCAGGCTTTGGGTTTCTTCGACGGATGCGTTTGGCGAGCCAGAAGAGCAATCGCGCGGCGGGGTCATCCAGTTTTTCCGGTACAGGAGCTGGATAGTTTTCTTCGAGGAGAGCAACGACCTCGGCATTCATGCTGCGATGGTTGGCCTCGGCCGCGAGGCGTATACGATCGCGCAGGCCGTCTGGCAGCCGTACGATGAACTTATCCTGATTTTGAGAGCTTTGTTCTGGCATGGTGGCACTGTGCCATAAAAAGCAATTGACGCAATAGTGGCTAAGTGCCACTAACAGGGTATGATTTCAACCTGGAGGCGTTTCATGAACAGTCGTAAACCAATGCAGCTTCGGCTTCCGCAAGAGCTCAAGGAGTGGATCAAGGCGGAGTCAGATCGCAATGGAAATTCCCAAAATTCAGAAGTGATCCGTGCCATTCGGGCAGCGAAAGACAGGCGCTCTACGCTCGGATCAATTGGAAATATCAATATGGATCAGGGTGATAGTGCGCGTTGTTAACGAGCAGGAGAGGTGTCGATCAGATGACCAAAGCAAGTGTTCAGACAAAGGCGAAACAGGCGGCCTCGGCCTTCATCCGTGAGGCGCGGGAGGCAGGTTGGCAGAGGGCAAAATTTGAGATCAAGCCGGATGGCAGTGTCATCGTCGATGCCAACATGGTCGCTCCAGAGGCGGCAGACGACTTTCTCAACAGTGACCTGAGAATGGGCGAATGACTCGCAAGAGCTTGCCCAAATACGTCTACAATGACCGGGGGTATCTCCGGTTCATCCGGCGTTCGCGCGGTATCTCGGTCATGATGCACGAGGAAGCGGGCACGCCGGAATTTTGGGATCATTACAATCGTCTGCTGAAAGGAAAACCCGCGCCAGCGCCGGTGAAACGCAATTTTGAGGCGTTGATTCTTAGCTACTACGAGAGCGACGCCTACAAGAAGCTGAAGCCCCGTACGAGATCCGACTATCGGCGGTATATCAGCCACATTCGTGAGATCTGGGCCGACAAAGACCCTGCTAGGATCGAAACCCACCACATTTATGAACTGCACCGGGCAAATGCGGACCACTGGCGGCAAGCCAACTATCTTGTCCAGGTCATGGTCGTCTTGATGAATCACGCCCGGTTGATCGGCTTCATCAAGAAAGAACACGGCAATCCGGCGAAGGGTATTCCGCTTTTCAAGCAGCAGAGCGACGGCTGGGAGCCGTGGCCAGATGATGTTCGGGAAGAGTTCGAAGCGCTGGCTTCAAAACGGGCGCGGCTGGTCTACGAGCTATGCGTTGGCACAGGCCAGCGCATTGGCGATGTCGTGAAGATGAGGTGGGAGCACTTCTCCGATGAAGGATTCGATTTCACGCAGGGCAAAACCGACAAGCCTCTTTGGATCCCGCTCACCGACCGCCTGAAACCCAACTCGAAGGCATTGCGCGAACAGACGGCACTGTCGTGACCGACACCAAGGGGCGGCCAGTGAGCTACCGGATCGTTGCGGAGGAAATGCGCACCATCAAAAAGAAGATGAAGCACGAGAGGGCGAGCTACTACAAAACGCACGGGCTGAGGAAAAATGCGACGATCGAGCTGTATCTGGCTGGATGTGATGACGAAATGGTCAAGGCGGTCACCGGCCATTCAGGCGTTGAGATGCTGAAAAAGTACGGTGGGCCGATCCGGCAAAGAGAGCTCGCCAAGCGCGCTCAAGAGGCAAGAAATCAAATGGAACGAAGCAAGACCGAAACGTGAAAGTTTCAACGGTTGTTTCAAAAATGGCAGTGAAGGAGAGTAAGGATGACGCAAGTCATTGATTTTATTGGAGGCGAGTACCGGAATCGAACCGGTGTACACGGATTTGCAATCCGCTGCGTCACCACTCCGCCAACTCGCCATTCCGTAGGACAATCATGCGGCAAGTGGTGTTGCACCGCACATCCTGCCGCGCTTTTATTTATGTTCTGATCCATTCGCAAGACCAAAAACGCCGGATCTGGGCATTTGCATCTGCGGACCAGGATAGGCGATTGTTGGGGAGTGGGGCGTTATGCGCGCTTAGATTTGCCGGCAATGCTTCAGTTACCCGTTTCAAGCTGAAAGGTTTGCAAATTAGTGTCTTCCGGGTGACAGTTAACCCCTTGTGGGATTGCCCGTACCTTCTATCTATGGCAAAACGAACAGGATATTCCAGAAGAAGAAGGCTCGAACATGACCGACTTTGCCGCTCGACGCACAATGATGGTGGACACGCAGGTGCGCCCCTCGGATGTGACCAAATTCCCGATCATTGACGCGATGCTGTCTGTTCCGCGTGAGGATTTTGTGCCGAACACCAAGCGCGAAGCCGCATATATGGGCGAGAATATTGATCTTGGTGGTGGACGTGTGGTGCTGGAGCCGCGCACTTTGGGCAAGATGTTGGATGCGCTGGATATCCAGTCGGATGAGCTGGTTTTGGACCTGGGCTGTGGCCTTGGCTATAGTGCGGCGGTTCTGGCCAAGATGGCCGATTTCGTGGTTGCAGTCGAAAGTGACGAAACCATGGCCGCCGAAGCACAAAGCAAGCTGTCCGAAGCGGGCGCCGACAATGTTGCGGTTATTCAGGGCGAGCTTCTGCCGGAAATGCCAAAAACGGCCCCTATGACGTGATCATCGTGCAGGCGCCGTGGAACAGATTCCGGCGGCTTTGCTGGATCAGCTGAACGACGGTGGGCGGATGATCGCCATTTTTGCCGACGGAAAACTGGGCACCGTGCGTATTGGTTACAAGCTTGATGGGGCGGTTGTTTGGCGTCATGCGTTCCACGCGGCAGCACCAGTGGTTGATGGGTTCCAAGCCGCAAACGCCTTTTCGCTATAACCTCCGTTGGGACAGGGGCATCCCGCGGCATCCGAAACACTAGAAAAAAGTGGATAACAAGATGGGTTTCAAAGGAAAATTTGCAGGGGTCGCCGCCGCCGCATTGATGGCGATGTCACAAGGGGCTTTGGCTGAAAGTTTGGCGGATGCGCTGGCATCGGCGTATAAAAACAGCGGATTGCTGAAGCAAAACCAAGCGGTGCTTCGCGCCGCTGACGAAGATGTTGCCATCTCGCTGTCGGCGCTGCGGCCGACCATTGAATATTCTATGTCCCACAGTTGGAGCGATACCAACGGCGCAGGGGATGGGAGCAGTTCTTGGAACTACGCTGCCAACTTGACCGCCAGCATGCTTCTTTTTGATTTTGGTCGCAGCAAATTGGGGGTTGAGGCCTCCAAGCAGTTGGTTCTGGCCACGCGTGCCGGGCTGACTGCGGTTGAGCAAAACATCCTTCTGCGTGCGGTGCAGGCGTTCCTGAACGTCCGGTCTGCCAATGAAAACGCGGCGTTGCAAGCCAATTCCGTGCGCGTGCTGACCCAAGAGCTGCGCGCGGCGCAAGATCGTTTCGAAGTAGGGGAAGTGACCCAGACTGATGTGGCCACCGCCCGTGCGCGCTTGGCATCTGCGCGGTCCAATCAGGTCTCTGCGCAGGGTCAATTGGCGATTGCACGTGAAGAATATCGGGCTGCGGTAGGTAATCTGCCAAACAATGTGCCCACTCCGCATTTCCCGAAAACTGCCAAGTCACTGGCGTCTGCCAAAGCTATTGCGCGGGATCGCCATCCGGACATTGTCGCTGCCAAACATCAGGTGGCAGCTGCGGACATGAGCATCGAAATTGCCCGAAAAGCGATGAAACCTACGATAAGTGCTTTTGCGTCCACTGGGTTCAGGGATACGATGCACGATGGGAATTCCGCAAATTTCAACAACGAGATTGGTGTGAGATTGCAAGGGCAGATCTATGCTGGTGGTGGAAATTCCGCCCGTTACCGCAAAGCCATTGCGCAGGCCGAGCAAGCGCGCGCTGCGCTGCAGCTGGCCCGGATCGCTGTAGATCAGAATGTGGCAAACGCTTGGTCGCAGATGTCTATTGCAGCTGCTAGTCTGGAAGCCACCGAACGTCAGATCCGTGCCAGTCGCGTGGCCCTGCGCGGGGCTCGGGAAGAAGCTTTGCTTGGTTCGCGCACCACGCTGGACGTGCTCAACGCGGAACAGGAACTCCTGAACGCGGAAGCAGCTCGGATTTCGGCTCAGTCCAATCGTTATTTGGCGGCCTATCAACTGTTGTCCGCCATGGGGCTTTTGACCGCAGACCACCTGAATCTGGGGGTCGTGACCTATGACGCCGAGGCTTATTACAACGCGGTGCGCAATGCGCCGGTGCATCAGGTCAGCCCGCAAGGCAAACGTCTGGATGCGATCATTTCGATCCTGGGCCGGGACTGACCCTTAAGCTGCGGTTGGGGCGGGGCAAAGCCTTGCGTCAGGACTGTGGCTCAAGTGAAAAAACAGGAGAGGCGCCTGCCGTTGGCCGGGCCTCTCGCTTCCTTATCCCCTTCTCTTAATGCGCGCAGGCCTGCAGATGATCCCTCTGTTGTGAGAATCAGGACCGGCTTGTAAACTGGCACGGTAAATCTCGAGGCAGTCGGGAAAAATAACAGTTTAAGTAAGCAGGTATTCAGGCATGTCAGATCCGGTCACCAATGCAGATATCGAGGATGTTTTGTCCTCGATCCGTCGTCTTGTCTCGGAGAATGCCACCCCACAAGCCCAGCCGAAAACTTCCGCTGCGCAAGCCCCAACAGCTCCGCCCTTACGCGCTGAACAGCCTGCGCAGGGCCAAGCTGACCCCGTTGAAAAACTTGTCCTGACCCCGGCATTTCGCGTGCATGAGGGCGCTGCTCAACCCTCGCAGGCAGACGAAGCTACGCCCGAGCTGGTCGAAGCAGAGGGGGCACACCAAAG
>JQGR01000047.1_pt1 | contig 23793 bp, 25 predicted proteins | sample 210181 | NCBI WGS metagenome assembly JQGR01 (sample SAMN02928655, study PRJNA255238) | bioreactor metagenome | biome: continuous culture; feature: L-culture metagenome assembled contigs; material: continuous culture biomass; isolation source: continuous culture inoculated with microbial biomass... | reverse complement strand
GCAGCTGCAAAATGATGCGGAGTTCATCTGAACCGAAGTCGCGATATCGGCCAAATTTGAACTGAAAGGTGCGCGCGTTTGGCGTGACCGTGCAGGGGCGTCTGTCGGCAATGATTTGGCCATGTGCCACAGAGAAAAGAATATCCTTTTACCCCCCCTTTTCTCCGCTAGGGAAGGGGGAATGGCACATTGTCGTCGTGAACAAATTGAGAGAAAAGCTCTATGGATAACGTGGTAGAACCCGTCAAAGTCATTGCTGAAATCGGCTGCAATCACAAAGGTGATATGGATATCGCCAAAGAGCTGATCAAAGTGGCAGCAGAATTTTGCAATGCGGATATCGCGAAATTCCAAAAGCGCCACAATCGTGAGCTGCTGACGGCGACGCAATATGACACGCCGCACCCTAATCCAGCCAACTCTTACGGAGATACCTATGGGGCGCACCGGGAGTTTCTTGAACTGGACACTGATCAGCACAAAGAGCTGATTGACTGCTGCACCGAACATGGCATCGCTACTCAACCAGCGTTTGGGATCTGACCTCGGCCAAGGAAATGGCCGCGCTGAACCCGCCGCTGTTGAAAATCCCCTCGGCAACCAACCAGCACTACGATCTGCAGGGGTATCTGTGCGAGCATTATGGCGGTGAAATTCACGTATCGACCGGCATGTCGACTGGGCAGGAGATTGCTGATCTGGTGAAGTTCTACGCTGAACGGGGCCGGGCAAAAGATCTGGTCGTTTACAGCTGCACCTCGGGCTACCCGGTGGCCTTTGAGGACATTTGCCTGTTTGAAATCCGCAATCTGATGGAGAAATTCGGCGCGCAGGTGAAAGGGATCGGCTTCTCGGGGCACCATCTTGGCATTGCTGCGGATATGGCCGCGCTTGCCATCGGGCGCACAATGCAGGCCGATGGCAAGGGCGCGTTTACCCATGTTGAACGCCACTTTACGCTTGATCGCACTTGGAAGGGCACCGATCATGCGGCCAGCCTGGAACCGGGTGGATTGCGCCGCCTGTGCCGTGATCTGAAGAATGTCGACAAGGCGATGAGCTATAAGGCGCAAGATATCCTGCCGGTGGAACAGGTGCAGCGTGACAAGCTGAAATGGCAACAGGGCAGCGACGCGTCCTGATCCAGTTTCCCGCGCCACACACTGGGGTGCGCGGAGCACAAGGTGGCCTCGCTGTTGCGATTAGAGATTACGATGGCGGGGATATTTACAATCACACTGCGATGGTGTTGCCTGTGCGAAAGAAGCGCAGGGTTTCAAGCGGGACGCAGCCGGGAGAGTCTGTTGCTGCGTATTTTAACAGGCGCCCACCGTTCGCAAATTTCTAATTGGTAATGCCAATGTCTCAGACAGTTATTTTTCGGTGCAATGTGTCCGCTCTGGTTGGTATCGGCCATTTGATGCGGTGCCGGGAAATGGCGCGTCATTTGCAACTTTCGGGGTGGCAATCCGTGCTGATCGGCCTGCCTGATGCCCTTCGAACCACCGAAGATGATGAGTGTTTCGTTGAAACGGTTGACGTTGAAGAATGGGATGGTGTGCAGGAAGATGCGGCGCGTGTTTTGGCGCTTTGCGACGCCTATGACACCCGTCTTGTGGTCATGGATGACTACCGCGTTGATCCTGAGTATCAGGGTATTTTAAAGGCAGCAGGAGTACGCTGGTTGCAGCAGTTTGACGCCAGCAAGCCGTGGGAATTTCAGCCCGATCTGCTGGTCAATGCCAGCCCGTTTGAGACCCGTGCGCAGTATATGCCCTGGCTGAAAAACCTGATGACACGCAGACATTGTTTGGGCCAGCCTATGCCGTGTTGCGTCCGCAGTTTTGTGCGGTCGAGGCCCGGCATGATGGCCGAAAAGTACAGCGCATTTTTGTAGCCTTTGGTGGGGGCGATGATCGTGGCGCCCTGCGCTGCTGTATCACCGCGCTGGCGGGTCGCTTGGGCGACGCAACCAAGCTGGTGGTTGTGTCTGGCAAAGGCAATCCGCGCAATGAGGACAACCTTGAACTTGTGTCCTCTTACCCAAAAGACCTAATTGAATATCATATTGGTGCCACTGATATGGCCGGGTTGATGCGCAACAGCGATCTGGCGGTGATTGGCGGTGGCACGATGAGCTATGAAGCCGCAATTTGTGGCCTGCCTCAGGTGTTTATTGGCCTGTCCCCCAATCAGGAACGCCCTTGTCAGGGGTGGGTCGAACGGGCGGGCGCGCGCTATCTTGGGACAGTTCAAGCTGTGACCGAAGCACAGGTGTTTGACAGTGTTTCGGCCTTGGTGGCAGATGACGGCGGCCGGGCAGAGATGGCCCGAAAAGGCCGGGAATTGGTTGACGGTAAAGGGGTGGAGCGTTTGACCGCGGCCCTGTTGAAACTCAGCGAGGCAGGATGATGGAAGATCAGAAAACAATACTTGTATTGGGCACCAACGCGGGGCAGGCGGATCTGATCCGCCACATGAAGGCCGAAGGCTGGCGTGTCATTGGCGTTTCCCCGATGGTGGGCGAGCCGGGGCAGGCGTTCTGTGATGTGGTGGAAGCGGTCAACATCGTTGATCTGGACGCGCTCGAGGCGCTGGTTGAAAAACACGCACCCGATTTGATTTACTCAATCTCATCAGATGTGGCGATGAAGTCCGTTGTGGCTTTGTCGGAACGGGTTGGGTTGCCGCATTTCTATGACAGTGCGCTGATTGATCTGCTCGACAACAAAGCTGCGTTTCGCGCCTTCCTGCAGGAACATGACCTGAGCCCGGTGACCTTCCGCAAGGTTGGGTCGGTGGAAGAGGCAGCGGATTGGGATGAGTTCCCTTGCATCGTTAAGCCCACCGATGCGCAGGGCCAACGCGGTGTTGTGCTGGTGCATGATCCCGACGATCTGGCCCCTGCGATTGAGCAGGCGATCGGGTTTTCCAAAACCGATCAGGCGATTGTCGAAAGCTATCTGCAGGGGGTGGAAGTCTCGTGCAACGTGCTGGTGCGCGACGGGCAAGTTCAGATGAAGGTTCTGTCCGAACGTCTGGTACATGGGCCGCAGGCGCTTGGCGTCCCGAAAGGGCATTTGGTGCCGTGTAAGAACTTGACCGAGGCCGAGCAACTGGCCTCGCTGCAGCTTGTGGACGACATGATTGCCGCGCTGGGCAGCCGCGATGGTGTGCTCTATTGTCAGATGATTGTCACCCCCGCCGGGCCGCGTGTGATCGAGATCGCCCCGCGCTTGGATGGTTGTCACATGTGGCGCCTGATCAAGGCCGCGGAAGGGGTGGATCTGATCGAATGGGCGGTGGATTGCCTGACGGGCGGCAAAGCCCATGATGCCCTGCCCAATGACGGCGAAGGCGATCGCAACCGCCCAATCAAGGAACTTATGTTCCAGCAGACCCCGCCGGGTGGGGCGTTCCAGTCCGCAGATTTCCCGATTTCTGATGATGTTGACTATCATGAATACCGCTATCAGGATGGCCAGATCGTCAACCCGATCAACGGCGTTCTGGAAGTCGTTGGCTATTATGTGCAGACCGCAAAATGAGCAAAACCATCGCAGTGACAGGAGCCAGCGGCTTTTTAGGCCGCTACCTTTGCCCGGCGCTTGAACAGGCGGGCTATCAGGTCTTGCGTCTTGGGCGCGGTGCGGCAAGCAGTCCGAAAGAGCGGCAGACAGATTATTCCGGACCGTCTTTGTGCGCTGCTCTGGAAGGTGCCGATGCGGTGATCAATCTGGCTGGCGCGCGCATGACGCGTGAGACCCCGCCAATGGATCTTGATCTGTTCTGGCCGTCCAATGTCACGCTGATTTCAAACCTTGTGTCAGCAGCGAAACAACTTGGGATTACCCGGATTGTGCAGGCGTCTACCATTGCGATTTACGCGCCGCCTTCCGGCTTGCCTTACCGCGAAAACGCGCCCAGCCATCCGATCAATGCCTATGCGCTGTCCAAGGAAGTTGCGGAACATTATCTGGCGATGCTGACGCGCGGGCCAGAGGTGTCTTCGATCTCGCTTCGGTTTGCCGCGATTTACGGGTTCGGGGAAAAGGACACCCCGGCGCTGATGAAATTCGTGAAACAAGCCAGCAACAAAGAGACATTGGTGCTGTCCGGCAACCCGGATTACCGTATTGATCAGCTGTATGTGCGCGATGCGGTGGCAGCCTGTGTTTCGGCGCTGGGCAGCGACGCAACCGGGGCGTTCAACATTGGTGGCGGCAGCGCCTGGTCCATAGGTGAGATCGCCGAGACCGTGAATGATGTCTTTGAGAACAAAGGTAATATCCGCTATGAGGCGGAAAGAGATGTCGCCATGCCGCACACGGTAATGGCGCTTGATAAAGCAAAAAATAAACTGAATTGGCAGCCGACCTATGATCTCAGGTCCGGGCTGGAAGATTTCCGCAAGACGCGCCTTGCTGCAAACGGATAACAAAGGATTGCCCCATATGATCACCCTGCGTGAAGAGCTTAGCAAAACCACCGATCTGGCCAATGACGGAACGCCGTTCATCATTGCCGAGATGTCGGGCAACCATAACCAATCGCTGGACCGCGCGCTGGCGCTGGTGGATGCCGCTGCCGCCACCGGGGCGGATGCGGTCAAGATCCAGACCTTCACCGCTGACAGCATGACACTGGATATGTCCGAGGGCGAGTTCACCATCCGGGACCCGAAATCGCTGTGGTATGGGCGCACGCTTTACGATCTTTATGAACAGGCCCACACCCCAGCCGATTGGCACAAGCCGATCTTTGATCGGGCACGCGAAAAGGGCATTCTTGCCTTCTCGACTCCGTTTTCGGCCGATGCCGTAGACCTGCTCGAGGAGCTGGATGCGCCAGCCTATAAGATTGCGTCTTTTGAGGCGATCGACCTGCCGCTTATTCGCCGGGTGGCGCAGACAGGAAAGCCGATGATCATCTCTACCGGGATGGCTGTTGTCTCAGAGATTGCCGAGGCGGTTGAAGCTGCGATGAGCGCCGGGTGCACCAACCTGTCACTGTTGAAATGCACCTCAAGCTACCCGGCCTCGCCGGAGAACACCAACCTGGTGACCATGCCTCTGTTTGGGAAAATGTTCGGTGTGAACTACGGGTTGTCGGATCATACGATGGGCACGGGTGTTGCGGTTGCGGCCACCGCCTTGGGCGCCACTGTGATCGAAAAACACTTTACATTGGATCGCAGTGAAGGCGGTGTGGACAGCGATTTTTCGTTGGAGCCGGATGAGTTCACATCGCTGAAGGTTGAAACCACCCGCGCCGCACAGGCGATGGGGCAGGTTTGGTTTGGTGGCACGGAAAGCGAACAGGCTGGGCGCAAGAAGCGCCGCTCGCTTTATATCTCCAAAGACCTCAAGGCTGGCGACACACTAAGCCCGGAGAACCTGAAAAGCATTCGCCCCGGTCTTGGCCTTGCGCCGCGCCACTATGATCAGCTGCTTGGGCTGAGTGTCGGTAAGGACATCAGCCGCGGCACCCCGATGAGCTGGGACCTCCTGGAGGCGGAAAAGTAACACAATAGAATTGAGGCCGCCGGGGTGGTTCGACACGGTTTGCGCGTTCCTACCCCGCCACCTCTGTCTTATGTCAGCAATGCTGCTTAGCAAAACGAAGGTTGATCCATGGAATTTCCCGTCGCGCTGAAAGGTCCCCATCACCTCATCCTTCCAAGCAGTGCCGAGAAGGCGTCAAAGCTGATCCTGTTTTTCGGGGCTAAAGATCTGAAAGAAGGGGCGTTCAACTTCTTTCAGCTTGGACAGGAACTTTCGCAACATGTCGCCTTTTTCAACAATGGGCGAAACGAATGGTACCAATTTGGCGTGCCTGGTTTGGGGACAAGTTTCGAAGAGACCTGTGATATGTTGCGCGGCGTGATCGAAATGCTTGCCGTGGAAGAGGTAATTTGTGTTGGAACCTCGATGGGTGGCTGGGGGCGATCTTGTTTGGATCTGCCCTGAACGCCCGGGTGCTGGCGTTTTCCTCTGATTGTGAAATGCACGATCCGATCAGCAGGAATGCACAGTTTTTCCAAGAACGTGACAGCATTCCCTTCCCAGATTTGCGGCTGCGCCTCGAAGAGACCCCCTGTGACGTGACCCTGCTGGTGGGCGAGCGTGATGCAGCGGATCTATATGCCGCGTTGCAGTTGCAGAAAATGGAATGCGTGACCGCGATGTCTATTGTTGGGTGTAATCACTTTGTGCCGCCTCACCTGACCCGGAGTTCCCGAATGGGGCCCATCTTGCGCGCCTTTGTAAGAGGTCAATCGATAGCGCCCCATCTTGATCAGGGGGCAGCGCTTGGGTCAAAAGCATATATTCTGGCCCTGCGTGAGGCACAAAAAGCCAGCTTGAAGAAGGATTGGCCCACAGCAGTGCACCATTGTAAGCAAGCGTTAGAGGCCCTGCCGTTTGGCGAAGCGGCTGAGATCCTGCTGGGGGTGGCCTATGCAAAGCAACAGAAGTTTGCAGAGGCGTTGCCCTTATTGGCAGCTGCAGCCGCTACCGAACCTACCTGGACCACAGAATGCCGAAATTACCTTGCCACTGTCTTGCGTCAAATGGGGGCAAATGAGCGCGCGGCCCAGCTTTCACGGCAGATCTTGGCATTGGATCCAGGCAACCATAACAGCCACTATCGCTTGGCAATGATTTCCAAGACCAATCGCAACAAGAAAGATGCGAAGGTGCATATCAAACGCGCCTTGCGCCTTAACCCTAAAAGTAAGCAATATCTTACGTTTCTGGCTGGTCTTGGGGGCGCTTAGGTGCCCTTGTTCTGCATTTCAAACAGGCGCACCGCGAGATCCCAATCTTCCGGGGTGTCAATGTCCATCGCTCGGTCTCGTGGCAGGGTGAAGGGGGTGGACCGCGATGAGAACATCGGCGCGCGCGACACAAAAGCGTCTCGTCGTCCCCAGTAAAACATCCCCGCATCATGCACCGCTTCTGGCAGATCCTGGGTCCGGGTCTTGGCATGTTCAGGAAACAGCATTTCCAATCCGCCATCCTCGGCCCGGATCATAGCGCGATAGATCGGATGGGCATATTCCAGCGCTGAAAATACGAACCCGCCGTCGTCTGTGTCGTCAAGGCAAGCCCGTGCTGCAATCAGATCGGTGCTTTGGGTAAAGGCTGCGGTGGCATAGATGCAGCAGAGTGTTTCGACCTTTGCACCATAGTATTTCTCGCTTTCCTCGATGCCATGGATGATGACATCGCGGGCGGGGTGAAATCATCGGCCAGCGCATCCGGTCGCATGAACGGGACTTCAGCGCCAACCTGACGGGCGACCTCTGCAATCTCGTCATCATCGGTCGAGACGATGACGTGGTCAAACAGCCCCGAGGATTGCGCCGCAGCAACCGCCCAGCCGATCATTGGCTTGCCGGCAAATTCGCGGATGTTTTTGCGCGGAATGCGTTTTGACCCTCCACGGGCCGGGATCAGAGCAATCTGCATGTCAAATACCTTTTCCTTCTCAATGCCCACGGACCACCGTGCAGGCATCTGGTTACGGGTTACCGATCTGGTGCAGCCCAATCCGCGCCCGGTTCTGGCCGCTCGCCCAATGCCCGACCAACCAACTCAACCACGGCAGGATCGCCATGGTCTTGGTAAGCGCGGAGATCTTCCTCGAACCAATACGGTGGATAAATCAGCTTATTGGTGACCGGGCGCACATGATAGCGATAGGGCTGGGTGAAGTTTTCATTGGCCATGTAATCAAGCCACATGGCGGCGCGCTGTTTCAGATCGGAGGCTACGGTCAGGGGCCGATCGAACCGCAGATAGTCTTCAAACTCTTTCCGGTCTTTGGCCACCACATGACCAATCGGATAGTCAATCGGGCCAAAATGTCCCGACAGCACGCAGGGAATGTTCAAAAGGCCAAGTTCAATTGCGGTTGTGCCATTATAGATCAGCCCGGCGTCGATGCGGTTTTTCATATCATAGATGTCAAACCAGCGATGACCAAGCATAACAGCGTTCTCGCCCAGTGGTTCTTCAATAAGATCTTTGAAAAACTCGGTCGGAAAGGTGGCAATATGGTCGTTCACCTCATGGGGATGAGGTTTGATCAGCAACAAGGTGTTGCTGCCCTGCACGGTGCGGATGGCGTGATTGATCCACTCTTTCATATTGCGGTGCGCGGGGCCGCCGTCAAACGGCACGCCGATATCGCAGACCACTTTGCCAAAGGCACAGACCACCTTGCCGCCATTGTCCCGCCAGCGGTTGATCCGCACATCCAGCGCATCCGCCTCAGGGGGGCGCCCGGATTGACCTGCGGTTGAGCGCTTTACCTTTGGGGTGGCGGCAAAGCGGTCCAGAATGGCGGGCAGCTCATCGTGTTTGTCTTGATAATAGCGTTCGAAATTTTCCGGGATGGGAAAACTGGGGCTGCGCAGGGTTGCATGGCGGGTCATGTTGCGCAGCACAAACCGTTGCGACACATTGGTCGAGAAGTTGGTAAAGTAGTTTTGATAGCCATTTGCGGCGGCAAGGTGGAAAAACCCATCCGCGTCACCAAAGGCATCGCAATACTTGCGGAAAATCCCGTCCGGCAAGCGGCTGCTGAACTGCGAGACATTGCCGATCTGCAGTTGATGGGTTTGATGCTGCTCGTGGGCGTAATTCATCACCCGGCCCATGACGTCGGTCCAACTGACAAGGTTGCCTAGGTATCTTTGCAACTCGGGACAGGCGTAATCGACCGTGTAGCGACGCCGATTGATGGCGGCGTCTTCCCAAAGCTGATGGCTCAGATCCAATCCCTTCCAGACAAAGCGTCCTTGGCCGGTGTCTTTGATGACATCTGTTTCTTTCGGCATCAACGGGGCCGCCGCTGGGGTCAACCGTGCCTGCGGGGTCAGGGCGCCCGCGATCACATCAATTTCGGGGCGGCCGGTGCTTTCCAGAGGGAGCAACCCTTCAACCAATGGCACAACCGCCCACCCGCGGCGCTTAAATTCAAGCAACGGCATGATTGGATAGCGGCGCAACTGGTCGATATTGCGGCAGGCGACCATGATTACCCGATCCGGGTTTTGCGGTTGCGGAACGGATTGGTAGAGGGCGGCGGTCTTGATCAGGAACTCCAGCTCGCCGGTGCGTTTGATCAGGCTGAAATTGTTCATGCCATTTGCGAGCGAGGGATTGGCAAGAAGCTGCCCGTGCACATCGCGGACAACCTGCAGGGCTTCGGTGAAGCGCCCCTGGCATTGCAGGATGTTGGCATACTCCAGCAGGCTACGTGGCCGCCCCATCGTCTTTGGCAGTGTTTGGTAAACCTGTTCCGCCAGCTCGTATTCATGGGACAGGGCCGCCCAACGGAAAAAGAACAGCAGATCCTGGCTGATGCCTGGTGTCTGCGTCACAAGCTTCATGGCCAGTTGTCGTGCGGGTTGGCTGTTTTCGGTTTCTTTTTCCAACGTGGCCGGGACCAGCCAAAGCGCTGGAAGCAAATCATCCCGAGTGCTGAGCGTGATCAGATAGTTGAGGGTCTGCGCCTTCAATTCCGAATGGTTCAGGAGATCTGCGAGTTTGAGCAGTGAGCACAAGGATTTGAGGGTGTTTTTTGCGGACTTGGTCGGGTGAAGCGCCTCTTCGGAAAACAGGTTTTGTACATCGGCTGAAATTGCCGAGAGACATTCTGAGGCGAGGCGGAAGTTGCTAACATATTCTGGCACATGGCGTTTCCCGACCGCCAGCATATCCTGAATGGTATTCAGTTTGTTCTTAAGCGTGGTGGCAAGTTCAAACTCGGACTGGCAGATCTGCAGGTAAGCGTCGCGGTGACGGCCTTGCAGCGCACATTCTTTGACGATGCTTCTGCGCGCGGGGTCTGCGACGATCCGTTGCAATACTTCGGTTGGCAGATCCTGACCCGTGGTGGCCCGCAATGATCCCCCAAAGACCACATCATCATATCCCGCAACCTCAGAGGCCCAATCCATATTGCCCCGCGCAATCAGATCAACCGCACGCCAAGTGAACTGCAACATAGAGATCCGCCGCTTGGTCAGTTGGTCCGGGCCTTCAAATGGATGGGAGGAGATCTGCAATATGGTGTCACTTGCCTGACGATACTCGCCCGCCAGAGCGCGGCACAATGCAATCAGTGAAAGCAGGTAGATGCTGTCAGGGATGCGCTTCTGCGCTTGATCGGCGGCCGCAAGAAGGGTGTTGCGCCCGTCGGTGGTGATCAGGTGCTCCGCAATCATCCGACCCGCGTCAATGCCGACGATATGCTGGCTGCGTTCGTGTGTTGCGGTGATCTCAAGGACGGCGCGTAGATTGCCCTTTGCAACCTCTTTGGCAAGTTGTCTGCGCAAGTAAAGGGCCCGAAGCTTGCCGCGGACCCTGCGTTGGCCCTCAATGGTGAAGATCAGGGCCAGATAGTCTTTTGGGGTTCGCTGGCTGCGCTGGACCCTTCGCATAAGCTTGCCTGCTGGGCCGCGCAAAATCGGGGATGTCAGTTTCAAGAGCATAATACCGACCCGTTTCAAACCACAATGGGCCATGCTTCATGCACGCCCGATCTGCTGTTTCCCTTCATCGGCCCTGTTCTTGCGCCCGTCAAGCTGTCAGGCCCGCGTGTGCGCGAGATTGCCATCCGCATAGCCGGGAATGCTGGCGGGCAGGGAGGTGCTTTCCAAGGCAACTTGCTTGGAAGCCCCGGGGTGTCCCCCGGGGATCTTTCTTTTATGCGAACACTTCATGCAGGCGATTGATAACCGTCTGCTGGTCTCCGGCGGTCAGCTTGGCATACATCGGGATAGTGATCATGCGGCTGTAATAGTCTTCTGCATTTGGGCAGTGTCCGGGCTGGAACCCAAGATTGGCGTAATAGGGCTGCAGATAAACCGGAATATACAGCACATTCACGCCGATCCCCAGCGCACGAAGACGCTGAAACGCTTCTTTGCGATCAACCGGTGCCTGATCCTGTACAAGGATCGGGTAAAGATGCAGGCCTGAGCGCTGAAATTCCGACTGGAACGGCAATTGCAACGGCAGATCCTGCAGGGCCTCATCATAGGTTTCCCGGATGGCATGCCGAGCGGAAATATAGCTGTCCAGTCGGCCCATCTGTGAGCTGCCGAGGGCGGCTTGCAGATCGGTCATGCGATAATTCCATCCCAGATCCACCTGCTGGTAATACCACGGGCCATCGCTTTCCCCGACCATCCGTTCGGGATCACGGGTGATGCCATGAGTGCGGAACATGGCCATGCGCGCGGCCAGCTCGTCATCATTTGTCATCGCCATACCACCTTCTGCAGTGGTGATGATCTTGACGGGGTGGAACGAGAAGATGGTGATGTCGGAATGCTGGCAATTGCCAATCGGCTTGCCGTTGTACGATCCACCAATTGCATGGCTGGCATCTTCCACAATCGCAAAACCGTATTTCGCCTTTAACCCGGCCAGTCGGGCCATATCGCAGGATTGCCCGGCAAAATGTACAGGCGTCACGACCTTGGGCAGCGTGCCTGCGCGTTCGGCTTCGATCAGGCGCTGTTCCAGCTGATCCAGACACATGTTGTAGGTCTTGGGATCAATGTCGATGAAATCAACCGATGCGCCAAGATACAGCGCGGCGTTTGAGGTTGCGACAAAGGTGTTGGGCGAGGTCCACAGAACGTCGCCCTCGCCAAGTTCCAGCGCCTGATACGCTGCATGAAGCGCCGATGTGGCAGAATTCATGGCAATCGCATGGCGCGCACCGGTGTAGGTGGCCAGCGCTGTCTCAAACCCGACAACCGCTGGCCCCTGTGTGATGAAATCGCTCGTCAGGACATCCCGAACGGCGTCCAGATCAGACTCGGTGATGTCCTGTCGACCATAGGGGATCATGACATGGCCAGCTTGTTGAATTTAATGATCTCGTCAACAGTCAGGAAGTGGGTGTTGGTGCCAGAGTTATATTCTGCGCCGCTTTCCACTTCGTGCCCTTCTTCGCCAAGCCCGTTCTTGGAGAAGCTGTTTTCGCGCTCGTAGAATTTGATCGACGGTTGCAGCACATAGTGGTCGTGGAATTCGAGGGTCAGATGGCTGTCATCCGACGGGCACATGATCTCGTGCAGTTTCTCGCCCGGGCGAATGCCAACAACATGGGTTTTCGTCCCCGGGGCAATTGCAGCCGCCAGATCGGGAATGCGCACCGACGGGATCTTGGGAACAAAAATCTCGCCGCCATACATTCTTTCGAAGTTTTTCAGAACAAAATCAACGCCTTCCTGAAGGGAAATCCAGAAGCGGGTCATGTCCATATCGGTGATCGGCAGGCTTTCCGCACCTTCTTCTTTCAGCTTCTCAAAGAAGGGAACCACGGACCCGCGCGAGCCAACAACGTTGCCGTAGCGCACTACCGAAAAGCGAGTGGGAGCGTCGCCAACCATATTGTTGGCTGCAACAAACAATTTGTCCGAGGCCAGCTTGGTTGCGCCATACAGGTTGATTGGGTTGGCAGCCTTGTCGGTGGACAGGGCAATCACCTTCTCAACATTGTTGGCAATTGCCGCGTTGATGACGTTCTGAGCACCGTGGATGTTGGTCTTGATGCATTCCATCGGGTTGTATTCGGCAGCGGGAACCTGCTTCAGGGCGGCGGCGTGGATGACGTAATCGACATCTTTCATCGCGCGAACCATACGTTCGCGGTCGCGTACATCGCCAATGAAATAACGCATTTCGGGCGAGTTGAATGTCTGCGACATTTCGAATTGCTTGAGCTCATCACGCGAATACACGATGATCTTTTTCACCGAATAGCGTTCCAATAGCGTTTTCACATATTTTTTGCCAAAACTACCGGTGCCACCGGTGATGAAAATCGTCTTGTTGTCGAACATAAGCCTAACCTTTAAGGTGAATTTCTGTGTTGAATAGCCAGTTTACTGACCCCTCGCAAGCCCTCGGTAATAAGAATTAACAACCCATTGTTCTGCTTACCCAATTGGCTGCGGCCCTTGTTTAATTGGGCCGGAGGTCACCTTTTGGGGTTGGTCTGGTGGCTTGCTGTCGGGCTACCTGCGTTGCGCGTGAGGGGCATCGAAATCTGATGATGCGGTGGAAAATTGTGCCTCAAGGTAAAATTGGAATGCCTCAAGGATGTGATAAAATGAAGACGCGGGCGAGTGTTGAGACACGAGTTGTCCGTCAGGGCTGCGCGTGTCAAACCAGCCACCCACCGTTGGTGTAGTGAAATAGTCGCGCCATATCAATGCTAGAATTTCTTCGGGGGTCGAGCGACCCGGCAGGGTAGCTCCACGGCGCTGCATCACAATGCTGGCTTTGAAAAGTTCGGTCTGTGGCCAAAGGCGGCGCGTGCCCCGTGGCGGGGTTGAGCAATCGGGCAACAAGCCAGATTGGTCGCGCAGGCCTAGCACGGTTTGGAACATGGTGCACAAGTCGACCCCGCTCGCATGTCCCGTAACAGCTTCATATCGGTTCAAAAGGTAGATCCATTCGGCGATATGGCCGGGTTGGATTTCCTGAATTTCTGCGCCCAACGGTGTCCAGTCGTCGGAATAGAACTCCCGAACCACCCCATCGGGATCGACAAAAATATCGCGAAACAGGGACAGGCATTCTTGGGCAATCTTAAGGTAGGCAGAAGAGCCGGTGGCCGCATAAAGAGAGGTCGCAGCCTCAAACAGATGCATATGCGGATTTTGACTGCGGCGGGCTGTGGTGTCGGCGGTTTCATGCCAGCCGCGCTCCGCCCTTAGGCGGTCAAGCGCTGATTGCAGGCGGTTCAAGTCGGGTTCAATGTCAAAACCTGCATCAACCAGCGCAGCTGCAGCCAGCAGCACAAATGCCAGATCGTAAAGATCATGGGGGGCGTGAAGGATCTGGCAGTCCGGGCCAAGAAGGGATGCAAGATTATCGGTTTTTGGATCAAACCCATGATCCATGATGAAGCGAAACAGCTGTAAGGCAATGGCATGGTGATCGGGCGATTTGGATTTGGCAAAGCAAAACGCCTGACGGGCCTGAACCCGCAAACGACGGTTCATGTCGACCAACGGTTTCCCATCGTGGTCCAGAGCTTCCCAGACGGCTCCTGTTGCATGATCCAAGCCGGTGCCTGTCCAAAGGGGAAAAGCATCGATTTCCAGCCACTGCGACAGTTTTTCTGACCAGTTTACACGTGCTGTCACTTCAAACGCCCCATGATCTGTCGTTTGAGGGCGCTGCCTTTGCGCAGGACTTTTAACGCGGTGATCGGATATCCCCCCACGCGGCCAACCCAATCTTTTGGCGGTGCGGTGCGGTGTTCTACCGATAGGATCTGCCCAGCCCGAACGGGGGCCTGATCCATCAGATCGTTCAGCACGGGATTGTCTGCGGCCCGCAGCAGCTCGCAGTCCTGCCGGTGGGTCAAAGCGCGTAGGATCGCGAGGTCCAGATCAGTGCTGTGCAAGCGCTGATCCAGTCCACGCTGCCCCAGATCCTGCCCCATCAGATCGCGGTAGTGGCGACCGGGTTGATAAGGGTAACGTGCGGTGCTGGTATAAAAATCAAGCCCGGCCAGAATAATCTGTCCGGCGCCCAGTGCATGTGCCATCAGCACTGCATTGATACCGGTGGTCGGCTGGCGATCATATTGTTTGACCAGCTTGGCAACTTCAGCCTCGATCGCCTGGTCGCGATAGCGCATCGGTTGGAAAAGGCCGGAAAACCTGCGCAGCCCGGCCCGGATGGTCTTGGGGTTCTGGCTGGTCCATGCCCGCAGGTCATAGTCCTTTCGGCAGCGATGCAGCGTTTCGAACATGAAGGGAGCAACCCTAGGGTCACCGGCCATAAACGCCAGATCCACGCGGCGCCCCAGATAGTATTCTGGTTCGAAAAAGAAGTTGTTGGTGCGGATGAAGAAATCATCAGCAAGAATGCGGCCTGGGTCCAGTGAGGTGACAGATACCCCATTGCCAGCGACAACAACCGGGCCCGCAACAACAAATGGCTGCTCCATATCAATCATCGGTACCGTCGTGTGTGGTGCGATTTGCCACCAACGCATCGGCCATTGCCCGCAAAGCGCCTTTGCCGCCGGGATGGGGCAAAATCCAGTCAGAAATCGCAAGGATTTCGGGGTGAGAATCGCTTGGGCAGGCGGACAGTCCGGCGCGGATCATCGCTTCGCGGTCATTCACATCATTGCCCACGTAAAGAAGGTCGTCCCAGGTCAGCCCCTGCGGTGCCATCCAATTGGCAATGGCGGTGACTTTGTCATCAATGGACTGGTGCACCTCGATCTTCAGCTTCTGTGCGCGCGCCATTACCACCGGGTTGCGTTCTTTGGACAGGATCATCAGCGCATAGTCGCCACTGTCACGCAGGAAAGACAGCCCCATACCATCGCCGCGAGAGGTGCGGACCGTTTCCACACCATGTTGATCGGTCAGCACCAGATTGTCCGTGTGCACCCCGTCAAAATCCATGACGATTGCCTTGATGCCAGCTATGCGGCTGGGCGCAATTCCGCTGGCGTCGCGCGCTTGCGCGATCTGCGTGCAAAGGGCGAGGTCCTGAAGCGTGTCGATTTCGACCGGGGGATGATCCACCGGAAAAAGCGCCGGGCGGCCACAAAACCGTTGACCGGTTTGCTCGAAAGCTGTCGCATTGACGCAGTAGATCGCGCCGTTCTCGCAATATTGTGGAGGCAGATCCTGACGACGCTGGCGCTGGCGGCTTTCATTGTGGTTCATGCCAGTGCCAAACCCATCTTCGGTGAGGGTCCAGAGGAACGAATGATCTTCCACAACCGACAGGGCGCAATCGGCCCCACGGCTGTGCATTTGTGTAAGGCATCCGTCGATGTCAGCAGGGCTGGTGAACGGAGAGGTGCATTGCAGAAACACCAATGATTGCAGGCCCGGCAGATCCTGGCGGAGGGTTGGAATGGCATGCAGCCAGCCAACTTCGGACGAAGCCGTATCGCCGGATAACTCTGCAGGCCGCTCAATGATTCTGGCCCCGTGAAGCCGCGCCTCACGGGCAATTGCCGTGTCATCTGTTGAAACATAAACGGCATCCACCTGTGTCGCGGCAACCGCTGCACGCACCGACCGCCCAATCAAAGACACACCGCCGACACGCCGCAGGTTTTTGCCGGGTACCCCTTTTGAACCGCCACGGGCCAAGATGACGCAAGCTGTTTCAGACTGTCGGGACAAAGCTCTGTGCTCCAGTTTTCAAACCGTTTCCGGGGGTACTTTTCAATTAATCACGGGCCGGAAACTAACAAAGTCCATTTAGAAAGCAAAGACGCCAAACACGCCTGAGCCATTTACAACAGTTCTGAAGCATCGTATTTTGCACCATTCTCATTTCATACCGTGTCACGGGGCCATGCTCAAAAAACTCAAGCAATCTAAATTTGGCTTGGTCCTCTACCACTTGTCGCTGAACCTTATGGGGCACCATTGCGGGGGATTGCGAGATTTGTGCAGGATGAGCGATTGCATCCGGCGCATCTGCGCAGGGTCAACCGCCATCACAACCGGGTGCAGCAAGATGTTCTTGCGGCCTTTGAAGCGACAGGTGAGACGGCGAATGATCGAGGATAGTCAGAGGGATGGCGACCCCATGAATACGCCCCGACAGCCGTTTGAATCACGTCCGGTTCTCGTACCGTTCTGCGACGATTCCACATTGTTTTTTGCGCGCCGGATGCGTGATTGCCTGCATCAGGCTGCTCCCGGTCTTGAAGTCCATATGGGCTTGGTTGAGGATATCAACGCCTTGTCTGATCGGCAGATGGACCAGCTTTTGCCTGCCGGCCCGGATGTGGTGATCCGTGGTCAGACCGGGTTTCGTGCTTTGTTGCTATCAGGGCAATACAAGGCCTTGCTGACCAGCCGTGTTTATGGCGATCTGGATGAGCAGCTGCGTGACGAAAACATCACCGCCACACCGGATCGCCCCTGTGTGATGGCATTCCTGGGCGGGCTCGATTTCTTTCCGCAGAATGGCTATTTTCGCCGCCGCAACTGCGATGTGGTTTACCTGTTTCCCAAAAGTGAAATGGCGACCTTTCAGGGGTGGTCTGAAGGCTGGTCCGATGCCCGTTGGCAAGAGCTGGGTTTTGGCCATCCTACCTTTCTGGCCCCCCAAACCCTGACCACGGAAGATCTGCAAAACCGGCGGGACATTTATTTCTTTGCGCAGGCAATATCGCCTTCAACCCCGCGCGGACGATTGCATATGTTGCGGGCGATGGCAGCCATTGCGCGGGCCAATCCGGATCGGTCCGTCTGGGTGAAGTTACGCCATTTGCCAAATGAAAACAGACAACATGTCCATCGGGAAAGGTTTGACTACCCGGGCCTTCTCAAGCGGTTGCCAGATGTGCCTGAGAACCTGAAGTTTACCGCCTGTACAATGGATGAAGCGTTGGAGCGGGCGGCAATTGGGATCACCTGTACTTCGACCGCTGCCATTGACGTGTTGCGTGCGGGGGTGCCTTGTATGGTTCATCTGGATTTTGTCGATAATTATGTCGATCAGCTGGTGGCCCCGATGCACAAGCTGTTTGCAGGCAGTGGGGTGGTGGTGTCGCTTGAGGATATGTTGCATCTGCGCAGCCCCACACCTGATCCGGCCTGGGTCGAGCAGATGTTCTGCCCCCGAGATCTGGGGCAGCAGGTGCTTGATGCGGTGGTGCGGTTCAATGATCGCGCCAGGTTGGGACAACCAGAACCACAGCTCTCCGAATAGATGTTGAGATGCGCGCGCCTGTGTCATCACGGCGTCAGTTGTCACATGCAGCAGTGACCAAAAGCTCTACCTTCAATTCTGCGCGCGCCAGTTTCGCTTCACCGCAGGCGCGGGCCGGGGCGTGGCCTTCCGGCACCCAGGCATCCCAGACCGCATTCATCTCGGCAAAATCCGCCATGTCCGTCAACCAGATCACGCACTGCAGGATACGGGTGTTGTCTGACCCGGCCTTGGCCAGCAGGGCCTCTACCTGTTCAAGGCATTCGCGGGTTTGCTCTGCCACGCTGGGGGCATCAGATGTTTGGCCGCAAAGATAGGCAACGCCGTTGTGTTTGACGATTTTGCTCATGCGTTGGCCGGTTTCGATTCGGGTAATGGTCATGGGGGGCTCCTGTCACAGGACCTTGCGGTCATAGCGGTCGATACGAAATGGGGTGAGGTCAAAGTCACAGCGTCCGGTCAGCACCAGATTGGCCATCACTTTGCCCACGATCGGTCCAAGCTGAAAACCATGCGCCGAAAAGCCAAAAGCGTGAAACGCGTGATCTGCGTTCATAGCAGGGCCGATCACCGGCAGATTGTCCGGCATATAGGCTTCAAGCCCTGCCCACATCCGGTTGATTGCGGCCCGCGCCATGATTGGGAAAAACTCGATGGTGGTGCGTGAGGCTTCAGCCAGCTTTGCGTAATCCAGCCGGGTGGAATTGCCTGCGCGGTCGGCAAACCCTTTTGCTCCGCCGCCAATCAGCACCGTGCCATTTTCAAACTGTTTGAAACTAAGCTGCCGACTGACCGCGCCCACCACCGGGCCCGCGAATTGCGGCATCCGCGCGGTGATCATCAGCATCGGAGCGCCGTGGGAAAGGGGTACGTTGTCGCCAATCATCATGGCCACCCGATCTGCCCAAGCACCGCAGCAGTTGACCACAGTCTCCGCTTCGACCTGCCCAAGCGTACTGGATGCGATCCAGCGGGGGCCGACTTGCCGCAAAGCGATCAATTCGGTGCTTTCCAGAATCCGTGCACCATGGTGTTCGGCGGCCAAACGAAAGGCATTTGTAGTTTTATACGGGATGGCGTGGCCATCAAGCTCCGATATCACACCGCCCATGCAGTTGGCGCTGACATGGGGCAGGCGGCTGCGCAACTCATCGCGATCAATGATCCGCTCGTGCCGGTATCCGGCGGCGCGCATGATTGTTTCACGCGCCTTCAGTTTCTGCAAATCCGCGTCATCCGCTGCGATATTGATCAGCCCTGTGGCACGAAAGCCGGTGTCTGCGCCCAGCTCATTGTCCAACCCGTGCCACAACTGCATTGCCGCTTTCGACAGTGCCACTTCCGCCATGTCGCGGCCCAGCAATCGCACCCCGCCGGCGTTTACACCCGAGGCATGGCGCGCGATGTAATCCTTCTCGAGTAAGATCACCGAGGCACCGGATTTTGCCAGATGATATGCCGTCGCGCAGCCCTGAATGCCGCCTCCAATGATCAGAACATCTGCCTTCATCGCGTGCGCTCCTGCGGGGGTGTTACATGTTGGAACGCGCTGAATTCTTCTAGGCTGAGCAACCTCTGCGGACTGCGCAGCCGGTAGTAATCGATGCTGCTCATGGACGTCTTGCGCCAATCGCTCAGAAGCTGGCTGACAATCGGACCGCATTGGCGACCCTGGCAGGGGCCCATGCCGCAGCGGGTGAGGGATTTCAGCGCATTTGGGTCCGTTGCCCCCTTGCCAAATCCTGCGCGCAGATCGGCAAGGCTGCGTTCTTCACAGCGGCACACCAGCGTGTTTTCCTCTTGTGGGACGCGCAAGTGGTGCAATGGGCGATACAACCGATCAATGAAGCGGCGCACCCCGGCAAGCTTGGTCCGCCGTAACAAATCGCGACGGGCCAATTGATCACGTGAGGGTTCAGAGATCTGGCCAAGGCGACAGAGTATACTGAGCGCTGCCAGCCGCCCTTCAATCTCCGCCCCGTCGGCCCCTACAATTGCAGCGCCGTCCCCAGCCACAGCAACATGGGGCAGCGAGGATTGGCCAAAGGCCCTTCGGGTCACATGCCAGGTAAGCTGATCTTCATTCCATTCATGTTGCAGGCGCAGGGCGCGGGTCATATTGGGGTTGGGCATCACGCCGTGATGCAGGAAGATGGTGTCGGCTGAAATGTCATGGTTGCCATTGATCCGCAGGCCTTCGGCGCGGGTGTCGCCGATCACCTCTAACTGGGTCACATTGCGGTATACCGGGATGCCTGCGCGGCGGATCTCCCACAGAAGCGACAGACCTTTTCGCAGGATTGAAGGTGCAGCAAGTGCGCGGGGCAGCAGTGGCGCTGCGTTCAGGTAATTTTCGCGGGGGGTGGTGTCGACAAGAGCGGCCACTTTGACGCCCAGGCGCAAATATTGCGCAACAATAAGGTATAAGAGTGGGCCGGATCCGGCAAATAGCGCCCCTTCTGCCACCATCGCGTCAGATTTCAGCATCACCTGCGCGGCACCCGCCGTCATCACGCCGGGCAGGGTCCAGCCTTTGATCGGCATTGGGCGTTCAAGCGCCCCCGGGCATAGCAGCAGTTCGCGCGCTTCCAACTGATGGGTGGAGTTGTCTTTCGAAAACAGGACTTTGCCATCGGCGCCGATGTGCCAGACATCCGCCCGTGCAATATGGTCTGCGCCGCTTGTTTGATAGGCAGCCACCAGCCTTGCACCGTTCACGTATTCGGGACCAAGGGCGCTGCGATCGGGCAGAGGAGAGTTTGTGGACGCGTGATAGATCTGCCCGCCGGGCTGCATGCCGCGGTCAAGAACCAGCGGGGTGACGCCGTGTTTTACGAGTGTCAGGGCCGCGGACAGGCCTGCAGGACCCGCGCCTATAATCACGCAATCATGGTCCATCATTCACCTGCCTTTGTGTTTTCGGTGATGTTCTGAGTGGTGATTGTCATGCCGTCGGTGATCTGGCGCAGGCAGGCTTGCTGGTTTGGTTGGCCGTCAATTTCGACCATACATTCAAAGCAAACCCCCATGCCGCAATAGGCGCTGCGGTCTGCGCCCGACAGGGCGGCCTTGCGGGTCACGCGTTGCCCGGACAATGCCAATGCGGACCAGACTGATTGCCCTTCGGGCAGCTCGAAGTGTTGGCCGTTAACCACGATCCGCACCTGCGGGGGGCGGTCTGTTCTGAGTGATCTGAACATCGGGAAACTCCGGGTGAAGACTGGGGGAACGGCAGGGTAAAGACAGGAGGGGCAGAAACAGGAAAGAAGGGGACGGGAGAGGCGCCCCTTCTGGTGCGGGGCTTAGTTGCCGATTTGATCAAGGATCGACTGACCCCACTCCTGGCCCACATCCTCCAAGACCTGCGGCCAGACCTGTGCGCGAACATGTTTGGCGGTGGCCGCCAGTTCCGCGTCGCTGAGGGACACAATAGAGGCCCCATTGTCAGCAAGCTTCTGTTCAAACGCGCTTTGATCGGCCTCGGCGGTTTCCCAGCGCTTTGCCTCAAACTCCATTGCGCCTTTCGCCAGCGCGGCTCGGTCTTCGTCGGGCAGTTCTGCCAGCGTGCCGGAGTTGATGATCATATACACACTTCAAAGTGGGTGTTCACCGGGACGTAGGTGGTGGTCACGTCACGAAATGAGGCGTAATAGCCCTCGGCACCGGATCCGACCACACCGTCAACCACACCGGTTTGCACAGCAGTGAAGGCTTCGGAGAAGGGGATTGGGGACGAGATGTAACCCAATGCGTCGGCGGTAAGCTGGAAGCTCTTGATGCCCGGAACCCGCACCTTGATGCCTTTGGCGGCGGTTGGGTCGCCCGGGGTGACCGCGTCTGCGTTCAGCGCGATGCCGCCGAAATACACCGGGTAAGCAGCCAGCATGGTGATGTCTTGCTTTGCATAAAGCGCTTTCATCGCGTCATAAATCGCGCCGCCCGGTCCGTAGATGTTTTTGGCGTCCGCCCAGTTTGCTGCGACATAAGGGAAGGCCGAGATTTGCATGCGGCGATCCACGGCAGTGGCGGCGGGCTGTACAGCCATATCGATGGCGCCTACGGAAATGCGTTCTTGCACCGAGGTGTAATCGCCCAGGGCCGAAGCCGGGAACAGGTTCAGCTCAAGCGAGCCACCGGTGGCGCCGGACAGACCTTCGGCAAAGGCGCGCAGTTCATTGTCGATGGTGGCGCCTTGCGGGCGGATGTGGCTGACCTTGAGCGTGTCGGCGGTGGCAATGCCGGCTGTTGCCAGAACGGCGGCTGCAAGGCAGGTCGATTTCAGAAAGTTCATCATGTGTTGGTCTCCTCCGTGAATGATGTTTTTTGTATGAGTGGTTGGGCTTAGTAGCCAAAGAAGCGGGGCAGCCAGAGCGACAGATCTGGCCAGAAACTGGTCAGGAACACCACCGGCAGATAGCCCAGCAGGATCAGTGTCATGGCGGGGCGGATCACCTTGGTGACGGGCACTTTGCCGATGCGTGCGCCCAGATAAAGGATCGAGGCATAGGGTGGGGTCACGCCGCCCATTGCGGTGTTCACGCCCATGATCGCGGCAAACTGGATCGGGCTGACCCCAATGGCTTGCATCAGCGGCAACAAAAGCGGGGCAATTAGGATGATTGCGGTCACGTCATTCACCACCATGCCAACCAGAAACAGCAGGATATTGATCAGCACCAGCAGCACGGCCTTGTTTTCTGTGATCGAGAAGATCGCCTGCACCAGCGCCTGTGGCACGCTTTCCAGCACGAACATCTGGCTTAGGATCATTGAAAACAGGATCATCAGCATGATAGCCCCGACACTGGTGGCGGCCTCTTTGCCGGCCCCCAGAAAGGTTTTCATATTGAGGCCACGGTAGATCAGGAAGCCCACCGGAACCGCATAGATCACGGCCACGGCGGCGGCCTCGGTCGGGGTCATGATGCCGCCATAGATGCCGCCCAGAATGATCACCGGCATCAGCAGCGCCGGGGTGGCCTTGACCCCGCGTGATGACGCCTCAGTGACAAAGGCTTTGCCTTTCGGGCGTTCGGCCAGTTCCAGCGGGAACTTGCGGGCCATGCGGATGTTGACCGCTGAAAAGCTCGTCATAATTAGCAGACCCGGTCCAAGCGTGGCCAGAAAGCAGGCCAGGATAGAGGTGTCTGTGACCCAGCCATAAACAATCATTGTGACCGATGGCGGAATAAGCAGCCCCAAGAGCGAGGCATTGGCGATCAGTGCCGTGGCGTATGCGCGCGGATAGCCTTGTTTCTCCATCTCAGGAATGAGCAGCGGCCCAATGGCGGCGACGCCAGTCAGGCCCGACCCGGAAATGGCTCCGATCAGCGCGCAGGAAACTGTGGCCACGACGCCTAGCCCGCCCCGCAAGTGACCAATGAAGATATTGACGAAATTCAAAAGGCTCGCAGCGATGCCGGAGACGGACATGATTGTTCCGGCCAGAACAAACAGCGGAATGGCCAGAAGCACCGGGTTGCCCAGCTGCTGGAACCCCCAAAGCATGTTGCCTTTCATCACAACGTCGCCCGCGAAATACATCACCATCAACCGCCACCAAAACAGTAGGCAGGGGCACGCCAAGGGTCAGCAGGACAACAAGAACCAAGACGGCAATAAGTGCGATTTCAACCATGTCAGGACTCCTTGCCCGGATTGTTCACTGAGGGGGTGTTCAGGCCGAACAGCAAAATGATGTGTTTGATCAGGTGCCAAGCGGTGAAAATCATCATCAGCACCAGCCCGGACATCAGTGCGATATCGACATAAAACGTGGGCAGGTAGAGGGTGGGGCTTTCGCGCCAGACCCGGATTGAATACTTGGTAAAATTCCATGCCCAGCTGGTCAGCCACAAACCAATGGTCAGGCTGATCACCTCGCCAATCACCGCCAGCAGCTGATGCTGTTTTTCGCTGGACAGAAAGATCTCCAGCACATTGGCGCGGATGTGTGTGTTCTCGCGTGAGGCGTTCACCGCCCCCAGCATGTACAGCCACATCGTTGGGTAAAGCAGGCTTTCTTCAAGCCCCATCACGGGGATTTCAAGCA
>JQGR01000046.1_pt1 | contig 24460 bp, 27 predicted proteins | sample 210181 | NCBI WGS metagenome assembly JQGR01 (sample SAMN02928655, study PRJNA255238) | bioreactor metagenome | biome: continuous culture; feature: L-culture metagenome assembled contigs; material: continuous culture biomass; isolation source: continuous culture inoculated with microbial biomass... | reverse complement strand
CCTTGAGGCTGTCAAGGTGCAGCCCGGCCACGGTTTCTTCGGTGACAATCCAGACCCTGGGGCGCGGCAGCAACGGCGCGATCTCGGCGCCGGCCCGGTCAATCAGCCCGGGGGCAATGCGCACATCATAGGCGCGCGTATCAAGCGGGACGTGAACTGTGGTCATCTCATACCTCTTGCAAAACATCCGGGCGCGTGAGCAGCGCGGCAATCACCGCATCCGCCATATCGCCAATGGCATACTCGGGCCGAGCCTCAACCGCGAGATCGGCCTTGGCGTATACCGGCACACGGGTGTTGTAGATTTCGGTTAATGTGGCTTTGGGGTCGTCGGTGCGCAGCAGCGGACGGGTGTCTTTGTGCTTCACCCTGTTCCACAGCAGCTCGAGGTCGGCTTTCAACCAGACCGCCACCCCTTTTTCGGTGATCGCATCACGGTTGCGATCTGCCAGAAACGCCCCCCGCCGGTGGACAGGACTGCGCGTTTTGTATCAAGAAGGCGGGTGATCACCTCGCTTTCGCGGTCCCGGAAAAACGGCTCTCCGTCGCGTTCAAAAATCTCGGCAATCGACATATTGGCGGCTTTGACGATTTCCTCGTCGCTGTCCATGAAAGCCACACCAAGGCGGTCTGCCAGCGCCTGCCCGACGGCGGTTTTGCCCGCCCCATCATGCCCACCATGACCACGGATTTCTTCAGTTCATATGTCACGATCTTGTCCAAAAGGGCGCCCATCTGCCGAATTACGAAGTTTTTACTTCAATGGCGTGATCTTGCGGCAAAAGCCATATATAAAATGAAGCGAGGCATCCGCGAGGCGAGAAAAAAGGGAAAACCATGGCACTTCGCTTGATCAAACTGCTGCTGTTTTTGGCAGTTGTAACCGGGATTGGGATCTTGGGGTATGCGTATCTGGGCGATATGTCGCCGGACGCTATGCCGCAAAGTCTTTCTGTCACCCTGAGTGGGGCTGATACAGGATTTATGGTGGCGGACACGATGTTTGAGCTGGGGGCAACGCGGGTATTTCGCAGCGGCGCAGTGGGCGTTGTTGCGGCGTTGTTGCTGGCCAGTTCGGCGTTGGTAACCCCTTCAGCTTTGGCACAGGGTGTTGAGGTGGAAACAGAGGGGCGATCAGCTGCGCCAACAGGTTCTGGCAGCCCCAAGCCATTGTCGGCCATCGATTGGCTGTCCAACTCAGTCGTTACCCCCACATTTGCGCCCACGGCTGGTGGGGCGCCCCTGACATCACCTGGCATCGGCGATCCGCTGAAAACGGACGTGGCACAATCGGCGGCAGTGGCGGATGTGACCGTTTCGCCGCTGGGACAACCGCGCGCTGATGCCGTGGGCTTACTGCCGTCAAATGTGACTGGATTTCAACGCGGCCTTTGGGGCGCATCGCGGCCAGATGATCTGGCGCGGCGCATCCGGCAATTGCCGCTGGATCTTCTGCCGGCTATGCAATCGCTTTTAAACCGGTTGTTGCTGGCCGAGCTTGATCCGCCGTCTGGCGCCGCCAATGGCGATGACCGGCTGTTTCTTGCTCGTGTCGACCGCTTGCTGGGCACAGGGTCTATTGATCAGGCGGATGCGTTGCTGACACGGGCGGGATTGACCACGCCTGCCAGTTTCAAACGCGGATTTGATGCGTCTTTGTTGCTGGGCGAAGAGAACATCCCCTGCGCAAGATTGTCCGAGGCCCCTGCCCTCAGCCCCACATTTCCCGCGCGAATTTTCTGTCTCGCGCGTCAGGGGGATTGGGACGCGGCGGTGCTGACGCTGGGCACCGGACGGGCCTTGGGATATATCAGCGAGGAAGACGACCGGCTGCTGTCGTGGTTTCTTGATCCCGATCTGTTTGAGGGCGAGCCGTTTTTATCCAAACCGGCGCGGCCAACCCCACTGACCTTCCGTCTTTACGAAGCCATTGGCCAGCATATCGCCACCCACAGTCTGCCAATTGCCTTTGCCCAAGCAGATCTGCGCGCCAATATTGGCTGGAAAGCACGCGCCGAAGCGGGCGAACGGCTGGCCCGTGTCGGTGCGGTGAGCGACAATCAGATCTTCGGTCTTTATACCGAGCGCAAACCAGCGGCCTCTGGCGGGATCTGGGATCGGATGGCCGCAGTACAGGCCCTTGATCGCGCGTTGCGCGTGGAAGACCGTGACACGCTGATGGTGTTGCTTCCTGATCTTTGGGATCGGCTGGAACAGGCTGGGTTGGAAATTCCCTTCTCGCGCATCTTTGGCCCTGAACTTACCCGCTTGTCCCTGCAGGGAGAGGCGCTCAGGTTGCCTTGCGCATGGGGCTTTTGTCCGAAGATGCGGAAAAGATCGCATTGGGGGGGCACAGTCTTCCGAAAAACGATCCGCGCGGGGCGATATTGTTGGCGATTGCCCGGGGTGACACCACAGCTGTTGCTCCCGTTGACGCCGGGACTGAAGCGGTTCTGGAAGGGTTTGCCGCAAGCGAAATTCCACTGCGCCTTAATGCGTTGGTGGAGCAAGATCGTATCGGCGAAGCCATCCTGCGCGCCATTGCCCTGTTCTCGGCGGGCACCAGTGGCGATCTGGATGAATTGACCGACGCATTGGCCTTTTTTCGCCAGGTTGGATTGGAACAAGTGGCACGGGAAGCGGCCCTGCAATTCCTTATTCTGGATCCACGCGGATGACCCATTCCCCTGAAAATGCCCGCTGGATTTCCGCTTTTCTTGAAGCACAGGCGGCAGAGTTGGATGGCGCCCAGAATACGCTGCTTGCCTACGGTCGTGATCTTAAGTCTTTTGCGGAACACATTGGTTCAATGGGTTTTTCCGAAGTAACCCGCGAACATGTTGAAGAGTTTATGGTGGCCTGCGACACCCTTGGATTGGCGCAATCCACCCGCGCGCGGCGGTTGTCTTCGATCAAGGGATTGTTTCGGTTCTCTTATGAAGAAGGCTGGCGTGCGGACAATCCCACGCTGAAAATCAAAGGGCCGGGTCAACAGAAATCCTTGCCAAAAATCCTGAGCGAAGATCAGGTGGATGCGCTGCTTCTGGCCGCGCGCAACCTTGGCCGAACACCAGCCGATCGCAGCCGGAATACCTGTTTGATGGAGCTGCTTTATGCCACCGGCATGCGGGTGAGCGAGTTGGTCAGCCTGCCGGTCAGCAGCGCGCGCGGCGATCCACAGATGCTGTTGGTGCGCGGCAAAGGCGGCAAGGAACGGCTGGTGCCGCTGTCCCCACCCGCCCGCGAGGCACTGGCAGATTGGCTGATGGTCCGCGATGAAAACGAGGAAACGGCACGGATTGAAAAGAAAGTGACCCCGTCGCCTTTCCTGTTTCCTTCACGCGGCAAAGCGGGTCATCTGACCCGGCATCGCTTTTTTGGCTTGATCAAGGAAATTGCAGTGGCGGCGCATGTCGCGCCCGATGCTGTCACACCACACCGATTGCGCCACGCCTTTGCCACCCACCTGCTGGCACGTGGCGCGGACCTGCGCAGCATTCAGACGCTTTTGGGCCATGCAGACGTGGCCACCACCGAGATCTATACCCATGTGTTGGAAGAACGGCTGAAAGAGTTGGTCTTGGAACATCATCCGCTTGCGCAAAAGGACATCTGACCATGTTGGGCAAGGGCGGGAAGAGCGCTACATCCTGCAAAATCGGCTTAGCCGTGGCGACACAAAACTAGAATACTAGTTTTCTAGTTTTCTAGTTTTCTAGTTTTCTAGTTTTCTAGTTTTCTAGTTTTCTAGTTTTCTAGTTTTCTAGTTTTCTAGTTTTCTAGTTTTCTAGTTTTCTAGTGAAATTGCCCCGACAGCCTGAACCTGCCAAGTGCTTTCGTGTAAACAGACAATCCGACAAAGCCCCACGCTTCGCAGCATGCCCGCCAGACCGTTTCCTTACCCTGCTGCTGGTCCATAAAGCTCTTGCGCACGCTTTTCAAACGCCCGCACAATGCGCTGCATCGCCTCGTTGAACACCAAGCCAATCACCTTCTGCAACACCGTGCTTTTAAACTCGAAATCCACAAAGAACTCAATCTCACAGCCCTCATCATGCAGATGAAACAGCCAATGCGAACGCAGGTATTTAAACGGCCCATCCAGATATTCCATGTCCAATCGCGGCGTGTTAGGGTCCAGTACCGCGCGCGACCCAAACCGTTCGCGAAACACTTTGAAACTGATCACAAGATCGGCTTCGATCACCTCGGTGCCATCCGGTTGCGGCGTGCGTTTGCGCACCCGCGCCGCCGAGTTCCACGGCAGAAACTGCGGGTATTTCCCCACATCAGCCACCAGTTCATACATCTGCATCGGGCTATAAGGCAGGATCCGTTTTTCACCATGGGTCGGCATTGGCGCTTTTTCCCTTCTCTCGCGCCCGAACATGTCCTAATTATGCGCTCGAAAATCAAGGGGCATTTGCCCCCTTCCACCGCCAAAACTGCGCAAGGGACCATTATGACCACGTCCGACACCAAACCCGCATATGTGATCGACACATTGATTTCCGCCAAACGCATTGCCGCGCGGGTGGAGCAGCTCGCCGAAGAGATCCATGACGAATTTGATGGCACCGACAAGCTGGTGGTGGTTGGCCTGCTGCGCGGGTCATTTGTGTTCATTGCTGACGTGGTGCGTGAATTGGACCTGCCGGTTGAGGTTGATTTTCTCGAGGCATCCTCTTACGGCAACGCGATGGAAAGCTCACGCGAGGTGCGCATTCTGAAGGACCTGCGCGGCGAGATTGCCGGGCGTGACGTGCTGGTGGTGGAAGACATCGTTGACACTGGCCACACATTGACCCAGGTGATCAAACTGCTTGAGGCCAAGGGGCCAAAAAAACTGCGCACCATTGCGCTGTTGGACAAACCATCGCGTCGCGAAGTGGACATCAAAGCCGATTGGACCGGGTTTGAAATCCCCGACGAATTTGTCGTGGGATACGGCATCGACTATGCGCAACGCAACCGCAACCTGCCATTCATCGGTAAGGTGCGCTTTGTAGAAAACGGATAAGTTATGAACCCGAGATGGCTTTGGCGGATGTCACGGTGGGCACGCAACCCACCTTCGGAAAAACGGGTCAAAATGGTGCTGGCCGTGATTGCGCTCTGTCTCGCGCTGTTTGCCTACGAATATTTCTTTGGTGCGCCTGAATGGATGACGGAGTTCAAATCTCGCGGAAAAACCCGCCCCTGACCCCCGCGCCCTGCCCGCTTATGCCCTCACAACAAAAAAGGCGCCCGAAACACCGCGCGCCCTTTTTTCTTGCTCAAAATACCTTGGGGTGAGCCGCGCATGCGGCGAGGGGCAAAGCCTCCTCCATAGCTCAGTTCTTGGCTGCAAGCTGTGCTTCGCGGTTCGCCCGCAGACGTTCAAAATCATTGCCGGCAAAATAGGATGACCGGGTCAACGGCGTGGCGGACACCATGGTAAAGCCTTTGCCATAAGCGGCTTTCTCATAGTCCTTGAACTCCTCTGGATGCACAAACCGCTCAACCGCGTGGTGTTTCGGCGTTGGCTGCAGATATTGACCGATGGTCAGGAAATCCACCTCCGCGGCGCGCATGTCATCCATCACCTGACGCACGCCCTGCGCATCTTCGCCAAGGCCAACCATAATGCCCGATTTGGTGAACATCGACGGATCCAGTTCTTTCACTCGCTGAAGCAAACGCAGCGAATGGAAATAGCGTGCACCGGGGCGTACGGTCGGATAAAGGCCGGGCACGGTTTCCAGATTGTGGTTGAACACATCCGGTTTTGCCGCGACCACGGTTTCCAACACCGACGTGTCACATTTCAGGAAATCCGGGGTCAGGATTTCAATGGTGGTATTGGGCGAGCGGTGGCGAATGGCGCGGATCGTCTGGGCAAAATGCTCAGCCCCGCCGTCTTCCAGATCATCGCGGTCCACCGAGGTGATCACCACATGGTTCAGCCCCAGTTTCTTTACCGCATGGGCCACCCGGCCCGGTTCAAACTGGTCCAGATCATTGGGACGCCCGGTGGCCACATTGCAAAAGGTGCACCCACGGGTACAGATCTCGCCCATGATCATCATGGTGGCATGGCCCTGCGACCAGCATTCCCCGGCATTGGGGCACGCGGCCTCTTCACATACGGTCGAGAGCTTGTTCTCGCGCATGATCTTATGGGTTTCCGCATAGCCCTTCCCGCCGGGCGCACGCACGCGGATCCAGCTGGGCTTTTTCGGCTGTGCGTTGTCCTTGCGGTGCGCCTTTTCCGGGTGACGCTCTTCAGGAAGTTTCAGATCACGCATGGCTTATCCTCCGATTTCCCCGATTATATACGGGCGATCCACCCTAGTGTCACCCATCTGCACACAGTGGGATGCAGGATTGTGATAATCGCATGGATTGGCGAGATGGGGGCGAAATCCTGCTTAATGAATCCGACATTCGCCGCAACATCCTTTCTTCAGGACATGAACATGGCCACAATCTGTCGCCTATAGGCAGAAAGTCATTGAGGGAATTTTGGAATGTTTCTAAAAAGTCGCGAGCCGCGCGGGGAAATTGATTCTCTGCCAGCCAAGAAATTGAACTTTTAAAAGGATCAAGACAGATGAAAGAAGGCGTTCGCGTTCCCAACATCACCTTCCACACCCGTGTGCGTGACGAAAGCATCGGCGGCGACAACCCGTTCCGCTGGCAGGACATGTCTTCGGACGATTACTTCGCTGGCAAGCGCGTGATCCTGTTCTCGCTGCCCGGCGCATTCACCCCGACCTGCTCGACCTTCCAACTGCCCGGCTTTGAAAAAGGCGCAGAGGAATTCGCCAAACTGGGCGTGGACGAGATTTACTGCATGTCGGTCAACGACAGCTTTGTCATGAACGCCTGGGCCCGCAACCAGGAACTGAAAAACGTCAAAGTCATCCCCGATGGTGCCGGTGAATTCACCCGCCTGATGGGCATGCTGGTCGACAAATCCAACATCGGTTTTGGTGTGCGTTCGTGGCGTTATGCCGCCGTGATCAAAGACGGTGTGGTCGAGAAATGGTTCGAAGAGCCCGGCCGCGAAGACAACCACGGCGATGATCCCTATGGCGAAAGCGCCCCGGAGAACGTGATGGCCTGGCTGAAAGACACTGCTGAGGCTGTGGCATAAGCCACGGGACCGAAGCGGTGGCAAAAGCCACCTCGCGTGATAAAACAGAAAGGGCCGCCCGTGTGGGTGGCCCTTTTCCATTTCGCCTCTATTCGACACAGCCAGTCAAAACTGAGCGTTCGTGGCGCCATTCGGTCAAAACCGCGTCACACCGCGCCAGATCCCCTGCCCCAAGCTGGTTGAAACCGCGCCTGCTGCGGCCATTGTCGCAATCCAGCCAAAAAACCACCGTTTCCCAGCTGCCCCATCTTCCGCATAAGAGGCCGCGAAACCTTCGCCCCCTGTTTTGGCGATCCAGAAGCCAATCACAGTCAACACTGCAAAAACCACGAGCCGCCGAGCAGGCCGCGACAATTGCCCAAGACACAGGGCAAACAGCGCACCGCCGGGAAATCCGAACAAGATGACTTTATCTGCCCACCAAGGATGGGCACCCAGAACCCTGGGCACAGCGAACCACCAAAGGGTCAGCCCCAACAGGGTTGCAACACTTACCGGGACTATCAGACGCATGGGACCTCCGTTCATTCCTTCACGGAAAGCCTAATCGCAAGCCTGCGTTCTGCCCAGTCAGTTGTCATCCCTTTGACATAACTGTGAAAACAGGGTGATCCTTACCCGACCGGCTTCAGGGATTTGGCAAAATAGGCCGCATTGGTCTGGTAATAGGTCGCGGACGCGAGCAGTGACTGTTTGGTCGCTTCGTCAATCTCGCGCACGACCTTGCCCGGGCTGCCCAACACCATCGACCCATCCGGGATCTCTTTGCCTTCGGTCACCAGCGCCCCTGCCCCGATCAGGCATCCCTTGCCGATCTTGGCACCATTCATGATGGTCGCATTCATGCCGATCAGACTACCGTCGCCAATGGTGCAGCCATGCAAAAGCACTTTATGGCCCACGGTGACATTCGCGCCGATCGTCAGCGGAAAGCCAATGTCGGTATGGAACACGCAGTTTTCCTGTACGTTTGTGCCTTCCCCGACGTCGATCAGCTCGTTGTCACCGCGCAGGGTACAGCCAAACCAAACCGAGGCTTTTGCCGCCACGCGCACCTTACCGATCACATTGGCATCCGGCGCAATCCAGGCCTCAGGATCAATCTCAGGGGTCACCCCGTCCAATGCGTAGATCATGTTTCACTCTCCTCAAATTCCGACTGCAACCCGCGTACAAATTCCAACAATCCCGGTTGCTGTGCCCGGCGCAGCCGTTCAGCCGAGACAATGGTTTTCAGCCGTTCGAACCCGGCGTCCAGATCATCATTGACCAGTACGTAATCATAGCCATCCCAATGGCTGATCTCGTCCCAGCTTTTCTGCATCCGCTTCTGGATCACATCATCGCTGTCCTGCCCGCGGCTGACCAGGCGGCGGCGCAGTTCGGTGATTGAGGGGGGCAGCACAAAAATCGACAGCACATGGTCGCGCAGTGCCGAGTTGGAGATCTGCTGCGCGCCTTGCCAGTCCACGTCAAACAGAACATCACGGCCATTTTCGATCGCCTCGCGCACCGGCCCGGCGGGCGAGCCGTAGAAATTGCCGAACACATGGGCGTGTTCCAACATCTCACCATCCCGAACCATCGACTTGAAACCCGCGTCATCGACAAAATGGTAATGCACCCCGTTCTCCTCACCCTCGCGCGGCGCGCGGGTGGTGGCGGAGACGGAAAAGCGCAGCGAGCTGTCCCAATCCATCAGCCGTTTGGCGAGGGTGGATTTCCCCGCGCCCGAGGGGGACGACAGGATGATCAGCAGCCCACGGCGATCGGTCAGGTGTTGGTCGGCTTCAGCCATAAAGATCACTCCAGATTCTGTACTTGTTCGCGCATTTGGTCGACCACATGCTTGAGGTCCAGACCAATTGTGGTCAATTCATTAAATTGCGCCTTGGAGCAAAGCGTGTTTGCCTCGCGGTTGAACTCCTGCATCAGGAAATCAAGCTTGCGTCCCACCGGCTGATCACTGACCAAATGCTCCTCGGCAGCACTGACATGGGCGCGCAGGCGGTCAATTTCCTCACGCACATCGGTTTTCACCGCAATCAGCGCCAGTTCCTGGGTCATCCGGTCTTCATCTTGCCCGTCAACAGCGTCGATCACCCGTGCGAGGTTCTCTGCAAGTTGTGCTTTTTGCGCATCCTGGCGGGTGGCAAGCAGCGCTTCGGCCTGATCGACAAGCGTGGCCACCTCTTGAACCTGCCGGGTCAGGATGGCGATCAGCTCTGCCCCTTCACGGGTGCGGGCCGCTACAAATTGATCAATCAGATCAGGGATCTCAACCGACAGGGCCTGCATCAGTGCCTTGGCCTCGTCTTCATCGCCGGATTTCACCTCCAGCACACCGCGCATATTGGCAATGTCCGAGGCCCGCACCGGGGCGACCTCCAACCCATTGGCGCGGGCCTCGGCGCTGATGGCCTCAAGCAAGGCAAGGGCGTGGCTGAGACCGGCAGCACTGATCGAGGATTGCCCGCCTTCTTCACCGCGTGACACCCGCAGCGCAAGCGAGACATTGCCGCGTGTCACCCGGCCTTTGAACGCCTTGCGCAAAGCGTCATCCAAACCGGGGACCCAATCAGGCACCCTGAAGCGCAGGTCCAGCCCCCGGGCGTTGACCGAGCGCAGATCCCAGTTCCAGCTGTATATTCCGTCTTCGCCGCTGGCGCTGGCGAAACCTGTCATTGATTGGGCCATATCGTGTCCTGTCGTGTCCTGTCGAGTTAACCATTTGATAAGATTTCTCACCACATTTTAACAGAATATGGCATATTAACATTATGGTAAGGATTACCTCAATTTCAGTTAGCAGACGGTCGGCACTGGAACAAGCAGCCAAAAGGCGCACAGCAATCAGATACTCCGGACCGACCCGAAGCAGAACCATGAAGATCGAATACCTCAAAAACGGAAACGTCATTTCCATCGCAGCAGCCCGAACCGGCATGAAGTTCCCGGCGGTGGCGCAGGCTGAAGGCTATTGGGAAGGGTTGCGCGGCAACCGTCTGGTGCCGTCGCGCTCCGATCTTGATCCGCGTGGGATTTCGGGCATTCTCGAATATGCGTTCATTCTTGAAAAGATCGCCCCCGGCATGGCGAAAATTCGACTTTCCGGTCAGGGGCTGAATGACATTCTGGGCATGGAAATGCGCGGCATGCCGATCACCTCGATCTTTCTGCCAGAGGCCCGCGCCGAGATCCAAAACGCGCTGGAGAACCTGTTTGACAAGCCATCAACGGTGCAGGCGACCCTGACAAGCAAAGGTGGCTTCACCCGCAAGACGTTGACGGCGCAGCTGTATATGGCGCCGATGCTGGATGATCAGGGCCGTGTGACCCGCGCCCTCGGCGCACTTCAGGTGCAGGGTGGTATTGACCGGACGCCGCGCCGGTTCAGCTTCCAAAGCCTTTCGATCAATCCGATCCTGTCCGATGATCCGCTGCCCGCACCGAAAAAAAGCGACAGCCAGTTGGACCGGTATGAGCGGGCCACGCAGCGCATTCCCGGACTTTCCGAACATGCCGCCGGATTTGCGGCGCAGGCACCGAAATCAGACATGTCTTCCGCCGACATGACCGCCTCTGACAGGGGGGACTTTGAGGACACCAGTGAAACCACGCGCCGCGGTCATCTGCGGTTGGTGGAAGGGGAATGATCTGCCAATTGTCGTAATTTCGACGTGAGTGCATTGGCAGGTCATGACAGCGCACATGCGCTTGAATATACTTGAAGTTATTTTAGTATCCATTTGAAAAAAATGAAAAACCCCGGTGAAATCCGGGGTTTTTCTTTTGCAGGTATTTGGCAGGAATTTGGCAGATACTTGAACGGGCAGCCGTGTGCCTAACTGCCGTTTGATCAACCTGCCTTGCGGTTTTCGCTTGGCTGACGACGCCCCGACAGCTCTTCTGCCACCAGGAATGCCAGTTCCAGAGATTGCGACGCGTTCAGGCGCGGATCACATGCAGTGTGATACCGATCCGACAGATCTTCATCTTTTACCGCACGTACGCCGCCGGTGCATTCGGTCACATCGGTGCCGGTCATCTCGAAATGCACGCCGCCAGGGATCGTGCCCTGATCCTGATGCACAGCAAAGAATTCCTGCACTTCCTTCAGCACGCTGTCAAATGGGCGGGTTTTATAGCCCGAGGCCGATTTGATCGTGTTGCCATGCATCGGATCACAGGACCAAACCACATTGGCCCCTTCCGCTTTCACGGTTTCGATCAGGCGCGGCAGATGTTCGGCCACATTGCCAGCCCCGAAGCGCGCAATCAGGGTCAGACGCCCGGCTTCATTTTCCGGGTTCAGCTTGCCCAACAGCACCTTCAGGTCTTCGGCGGTGGTGGTCGGGCCACATTTCAGGCCAATCGGGTTGATCACGCCGCGCAGGAACTCGACATGCGCCCCATCTGGCTGACGCGTGCGATCGCCGATCCACAGCATATGGCCGGAACCGGCCACGGTTTTGCCGGTGGTCGCATCCAGGCGGGTCAGCGCCTCTTCATATTCAAGCAACAGGCTTTCATGTGAAGTGTAGAAGTCCACCGTCTGCAGCGTGTGCATGCGATCAGCGGTCACACCGGCCGATTTCATGAAATCCAGGCTGTCCTGAATGCGCTCTGCCATAGCGCGGTATTTCTCGGCCTCACCATTTTCAGTAAAGTCCAGCGTCCAGCCGTGCACCTGATGCACATCCGCCAGGCCACCGGTCGAAAAAGCGCGCAAAAGGTTCAGCGTGGCGGCGGATTGAGTGTAGGCCGACAGCATCTTGCGCGGATCGGGGATGCGGGCATTTGATGTGAAATCCAGTTCGTTGATAATGTCACCACGGTAGCTGGGCAGCTCTACGCCATCCACGGTTTCGGTCGGCGCCGAACGCGGTTTGGCAAATTGCCCGGCCATGCGGCCCACTTTCACCACCGGCACTTTGGCGCCAAAGGTCAGCACCATTGCCATTTGCAGCATCACCTTAAAGGTGTCGCGAATGCCATCCGCCGAGAAATCGGCAAAGCTTTCGGCACAATCGCCACCTTGCAGCAAGAAGGCCTCGCCACGCGACGCTTTGCCCAGCTCTTCCTTCAGGCGGATCGCCTCGCCCGCAAAGACCAGCGGAGGATACTTGCCAAGCTGCGCTTCGACCTCGGCCAAGGCAGCCGGGTCAGTATAGTCGGGCATCTGAATTCTTGGCTTTTCACGCCAGGCCGACTTTTTCCAATCCGTCATAATCGTTGCTCCATATGCAGTTCCGCCCCCTCCTCTGGGGGATCAAGGTCTACTTGATAGCGCCTCTGTGACTGGGGTGCAAACAATGTTATGTATCAAGAATGTGAATGGTTGGACGCAAAACCGCTTGAAGGGTTGCAACAAAACTGATGTGGTATTCTTCACCTTTATTTCAGCCTCATCGGACAAAGTGAGTCGCCAATGAACCAAAGCCCCTCAAAGGACAACAAGCAGGCCAATGCCCCCATTCGGTTTGTTTTTGTGCTGGTGAATGAATTCACTCTGCTTAGCTTTGCAGGGGCGGTTGATGCCTTGCGAATTGCCAACCGGGCTGCGGGTCGTGACCTTTACGAATGGAAGCTGCTCAGCGAAGGCGGGGACACTGTGCGCTGTTCTGCCGGGGCAACATTTCAGGTCGAAGGCGATCTGGAAGAGTTGAAACGCGACGATATCATGGTGATCTGTTCTGGTGTTCGGGTGCAAAACAACTGCGCGCCCAAGCTGTTGAACTGGATCCGGCGCGAGGCGCGGCGCGGCGTGCAGGTTGCCGGGCTGTGCACCGCCTCATTCATCATGGCCAAAGCTGGCCTTTTGACCGACAAACGGGCCACGATCCATTGGGAAAACCACGACAGTTTTGCCGAAGAATTTGATGATGTGGACCTGACCAAGCGGATCTTTGTCATTGATGGCCCGCGCATGACCGCCGCTGGTGGCACCGCGTCAATTGACCTGATGCTCAAGCTGATTGCCCAGCAACAGAACGAAGAGGTTGCCAATGTGGTGGCAGATCAGCAGATCTACACTTCGATCCGCACCGACCGTGACAGCCAGCGCCTGTCGGTCCCGACCCGGATTGGTGTGCGCCACCCGAAACTGTCTGAAGTGATTCAGCGTATGGAAGCCAATATCGAGGAACCGATTTCCCCCTCGATCCTTGCCTCCGAAGTGGGCATGTCAACGCGCCAGCTGGAACGCCTGTTTCGCCGCTACCTGAACCGCTCACCCAAACGATATTACATGGAATTGCGCCTGCAAAAGGCCCGTAACCTGTTGATGCAAACGGATATGAGCGTGATCAACGTGGCGCTGGCCTGTGGCTTCTCCAGCCCCTCACATTTCTCAAAATGCTACCGGTCGCATTATGAAACCACCCCCTACCGTGAACGCGGCAGTCAGGCGGGATTGGCCAAATCCTGACCAGAGGGTGGACGGGAAAGCTGGCGGGACAGATGAAGAAAATCTTATTGCGAGTGACCGTCGCTGTTGTATTGGCGGTAGGTGCATATCTGACCTGGATCCTTGTCTCATTCGGGCTGGGTGCCTACCAGCTTTATGACAAGATCTGGGGCGAGGACACCAGCCACCTGCCCCAAGTTGCAATCAGCGAATTGGTGGATCTTGACGCAGCCGAGTATATCGTGTTCCGGGATGGCCGCGACGGTTGGTATCTGATTGAAACCCCGACAGAAATTTCCTCTGTCGACATTGGCTTTCATGGCGACCGTTTCTTCGAGGCGCTATTTTCCACTGGTCACAGACCAATGTATTGCGGCGGGGACCGTGGCAAGATTCTGTGGGGCATTGCCGCCAATCAGCGTGTGGAAGAACTCGCGTTTTGTAACACAAACCGCATGGGGCTGGACAACCTGCATGCCTTTGCCGAACCGGTTGAAATGATTGATGAAGATCTGCCCAGCGGCATGGCCCAACTGCGGCTTGACGAGATCGATCAAAACCCTCGGGCAAAGTGGGTTTCGCGCCCAGACCCCAGCGCGCATTTCAGTCATGAACAAGAAATCATGCTGCCCTACATCTGGTCCACGGACCCTGACGACCTGCCCTCGGAACAAGAGCTGGCTCGGAAGTTGACCGCCCACGCCGCATCGCAAACCGGTGTCTCCTCTGACGCGTTCAAACTGACGCTGTCACTGAAGCCAACCGTCAATGACATGGGCAACAACACACCCTTGGTTTCCCGCGATGAAAAAGTGTTGCAGCTGTCCCTGCTGGCCCAGATCCTGCACTCAAAGCTGACGCTTTCTTGCAGCGCCGCTGAATGCACCGCGCTCACGCATATTGACTACACCCCAGTGATGCGCGGCTATCGCCCGGACATTCTGGATCAAGCCTTTGGACAGGCTGCCGAATATACCGAAGTTTCCAACAAAGAGCCTTTGCGCGAAAACGCATTGCGGTCCCCGGTGCAACAGGCCGGACCGTTGCGGGAAACCACATTCAAATTTCAGCATATTATTCAGCGCCACTAGCCGTCTGAAACCTTGCGCCAAACGACGGATTTGCCGTGTTTTTCTTCGTTTGCGGGCCTTTTCATTTGCCATATTCACCCCTAATGTGTCGGTCGGGAGAATTTTCCAAATTGGGAGAAAGATATATGAAAACGATGCTGATGGCGACCGCCGCCACCGCACTGATGACCGGCGCTGCACTGGCAGATGGTCATGCAATTAAACTGGGCACCATTCTGGGCTACACCGGCCCGATCGAAAGCCTGACCCCCCATATGGCGGGCGGCGCAGAGCTGGCGATGGAAGAAGTGTCCAAGTCCGGCCTGCTTCTGGGTGGCAAAACCGTGGAATCCGTGCGCGCAGATTCGACCTGTGTGGACAGCGGTGCCGCCACCGCCGCCGCCGAAAAACTGATCACCTCGGATGGCGTCAAAGGCCTGGTTGGCCCGGATTGCTCGGGTGTGACCGGCGCAGTTCTGGCCAATGTGGCTGTGCCGAACGGCATCGTCATGATCTCGCCTTCTGCCACCTCGCCGGGCCTGACCACCGCAGAAGACAACGGGCTGTTCTTCCGCACCGCCCCGTCGGATGCGCGTCAGTCGGACGTGATGGCCAACATCCTGAAGGAAAACGGCATCGGATCTGTTGCTGTGACCTACACCAACAACGACTACGGCAAAGGCATGGCCGATGCGTTCAAAGCCGCGTTTGAAGGCGTTGGCGGCGAAGTGACCATCGTGGCGGCCCACGAAGATGGCAAAGCCGACTATTCCGCAGAAGTTGGCGCCCTGGCATCAGCCGGTGGTGATCTTCTGGTGGTTGCCGGTTATGTGGACCAAGGCGGGGCCGGCATTGTGCGCGGCGCGCTCGACACCGGTGCATTTGATCTGTTCCACTTCCCCGATGGCATGATCGGTGAGAATCTGGAAAAGAACTTCGGCGCGGAAGTAGAAGGTTCAACCGGCCAGTTGGCAGGGACCGACAGCCCCGGCGCTGCCACCTTTGCTGAGCTCGCTGGCGACAAATTCACTGTCGAAAGCCCCTACACCGGCGAAAGCTATGACGCGGCGGCGCTGATCATGCTGGCCATGCAGGCTGCCGGTTCAGCTGAATCCGCGGACTACATGTCGAAAGTGGAAATGGTCGCCAACGCACCGGGCGAGAAAATCTATCCGGGTGAACTGGCCAAGGGTCTGCAAATTCTGGCCGACGGTGGCGACATCGATTATGTGGGCGCAACCGCAGTTGAGCTGATCAACGGTGGCGAAGCTTCGGGCGGATACCGTCAGATCGAAATCAAGGATGGCAAGATCGAAACGGTGAAATTCCGCTGATCCTGTTGTCATAACGCATGTGAAGCAGCCCGGATTTTTCCGGGCTGTTTCAGTAAGAAAAGCAACCATCTTAAGGTTGTGAGAGGGGAAGACATGATCGTCATAGAAGACGTTCACAAGCACTTTGGCGGCTTTCGCGCCGTGGATGGTGCCAGCCTGCGGATCGAAGACCGCTCGATCACCGGGTTGATTGGGCCGAACGGGGCCGGTAAAACCACGCTGTTTAACGTGATCGCCGGGGTGCTGAAACCAACATCCGGTCGGATCACCATGGCGGGGGAAGATATCACCGGCCTGCCGCCACATGAGCTGTTTCACAAAGGGCTGCTGCGCACCTTCCAGATTGCCCATGAATTTGGGTCGATGACCTGCCGCGAAAACCTGATGATGGTGCCGGGTGCACAATCAGGCGAACAGTTATGGAACACCTGGTTCGGCCGCAAACGCATTGCCGATGAAGAACGCGCCTGCGTGCCAAAGCCGATGAAGTGCTTGAATTTCTGACCATTTCCCATATCGCCGACCTGCGCGCGGGCGAGATTTCGGGTGGTCAGAAAAAGCTTCTGGAACTCGGGCGCACCATGATGGTCGACGCCAAGATCGTGTTCCTGGATGAGGTGGGCGCAGGCGTGAACCGCACGCTCCTTTACACCATTGCCGATGCGATCAAACGTCTGAATGAAGAGCGCGGCTACACCTTTGTTGTGATCGAACATGACATGGATTTCATCGAGAAACTTTGCGACCCGGTTATCTGTATGGCCGAGGGCAAGGTGCTTGCACAGGGCACATTGGCAGAAATCAAAGCCAATGAACAGGTGATCGAGGCCTACCTTGGCACCGGCTTGAAAAACAAGAAAGAAGACGCGTAATGACGGCCCCCTTCCTCATCGGTGAAGGGATGACCGGCGGCTATGGCAAACATGGCCCGGACATCCTGCATGATTGCACCATTTCCGTCGACAAAGGCGAGATTGCGGTGATTGTCGGTCCCAATGGCGCGGGCAAATCCACGGGCATGAAAGCCGTGTTTGGCATGTTGAACCTGCGTCAGGGCTCGGTCACGCTGGGCGGTGAAGACATCACCAAGCTTTCCCCGCAGGCCCGTGTTCACAAAGGCATGGGCTTTGTGCCGCAGACCCACAACATCTTTGGTTCGATGTCGGTGGAAGAGAACCTTGAAATGGGTGGTTTCATCCGCACCGACGACATCTCCGAGACCATCGAACAAGTGTACGAGCTGTTTCCGATTTTGCGTGAAAAGCGTCTGCAGCCTGCCGGAGAACTTTCTGGCGGACAACGCCAGCAGGTCGCCGTGGGCCGCGCGCTGATGACAAAACCTACTGTTCTGATGCTTGATGAACCCACAGCCGGCGTCAGCCCAATTGTGATGGATGAGCTATTTGACCGGATCATCGAAGTGGCCAAAACCGGGATCTCGATCCTGATGGTTGAACAGAATGCCCGGCAAGCCCTTGAAATCGCGGATAAAGGCTATGTTCTGGTGCAGGGGCGCAACGCCCACACCGGCACTGGCAAATCCCTTCTGGCCGACCCCGAAGTCCGCCAATCGTTCCTGGGAGGCTGATCCATGGACGTCCTTAACGCCCTTGTGGCACTTTCCAACTTTGTTTTGATCCCCGCGATTGCCTATGGCTCGCAGCTGGCACTTGGCGCGCTGGGGGTCACGCTGATCTATGGCATCTTGCGGTTTTCCAACTTCGCTCATGGTGACAGTATGGCCTTTGGCACGATGGTCACGATCTTTGTCACCTGGTGGTTCCAGTCGATGGGCGTGTCGATCGCACCGCTGCCGACTGCGCTTTTGGCGCTGCCCTTCGGCATCCTTGGCATGGCCCTGATGGTGCTGGCCACTGACCGGGTGGTTTACCGCTTCTACCGACAGGTAAAAGCCAAGCCGATCATCTTCGTGATGGCCTCGCTTGGGGTGATGTTTATCATGAACGGCATCGTTCGTTTCTTGATTGGCCCCGGTGATCAGCGCTTTGCTGATGGTGCGCGTTTCATCATTAAAGCACGTGAATTCAAAGAGATGACGGGCCTTCGTGAAGGGCTTGCACTCAAGACCAGCCAAGGCATCACCGTGATTGCTGCCATTTTGGTTGTGGCCGTGCTATTTTGGTTCCTGAATAGAACACGCACCGGCAAATCCATGCGCGCCTTTTCCGACAATGAAGATCTGGCGCTTCTGTCCGGCATCAACCCCGAGCGTGTGGTGATGGTCACCTGGATCATTGTCGCAAGCCTGATCACCATCGCTGGTGTGCTCTATGGTCTCGACAAGAGCTTCAAACCTTTCACCTATTTCCAGCTCTTGCTGCCGATCTTTGCCTCCGCCATTGTCGGCGGGCTGGGCAATCCGCTTGGCGCCATCGCCGGAGGGTTCGTGATTGCCTTTTCCGAGGTCACAATCACCTATGCATGGAAAAAAGTGGCGGTTTACCTGCTGCCTGACGCGTTAGAGCCTTCGGGTCTCGCACAGCTGCTTTCCACCGACTATAAATTCGCGGTCAGCTTTGTGATCCTGATCGTGGTTCTGCTGATCAAGCCCACCGGGCTTTTCAAGGGGCAATCGGTATGACCAAAGACATGCGCACGCCTATTTTATTTGCTGTTATGGCCCTTTTGTTTGTGCTGGAAGGCAGCACAGGTTTCTGGGTGTTTTCCGGCAGCTGGAACAGCTCTCTGACCATTCTTAACATGGCGCTGATTTCCGCGATCATGGCACTGGGGGTAAACCTGCAATGGGGCTATGCCGGGCTGTTTAACGTCGGCATCATGGGGTTTGTAGCCCTTGGTGGTCTGGCCACCGTGTTGATCTCAATGCCTGTCACTCCGGGCGCCTGGTCCGCCGGTGGGGTCCGTATTGTTGCGGGTCTTCTGTTGGGTGCAGGGACGGTGGCGGCTGTCGTCATGTTGTTCAAACGCTTGGCACCGGGGCGCACCCGCGGTCTGGCAATGCTGGCCCTTCTCGCTGTTGGATTTTTCCTGTTTCGCTATGTGTTTGACGGAGGCGTCGCGGCGGTGGAAGCGATCAATCCCGCCTCAACCGGCAACATCGGCGGGCTGAACCCCGGCGGACCTGCTGGCTATAAAGATCATGGCTATATGACACTGATCGCGTGGCCCGTGGGTGGATTGCTGGCCGCTGGGGCCGCCTGGCTGGTTGGCAAAACCGCGCTGGGTTTGCGCTCGGACTACCTTGCCATCGCCACACTGGGCATCGCCGAAATCATCCTTGCGGTGATCAAAAACGAAGACTGGCTGGCACGCGGTGTGAAAAACGTGATCGGCCTGCCCCGTCCGGTTCCATATGAGATCGACCTGCAGCAAAGCGCCGATTTTGTCGCACGGGCGGAACGCTTTGGCATGGATGCCACCACCGCTTCGACAATTACAGTGAAGCTCTCCTATGGGGTCCTGTTTGCCGTGGTGCTGGTTGTGCTTCTGGTGCTGGCCCAACTGTCGCTCAATTCGCCCTGGGGGCGGATGATGCGGGCAATCCGCGACAATGAAGTTGCTGCTCAGGCGATGGGTAAAAACGTCACCAAGCGCCATCTGCAGATCTTCATCCTTGGCTCAGCCATCTGTGGTCTGGCTGGCGCAATGATGACCACGCTGGATGGCCAGCTGACCCCCGGCACCTATCAACCTCTGCGCTTCACCTTCCTGATTTGGGTGATGGTGATTGTTGGCGGGTCCGGCAACAACTTTGGCTCTGTTCTGGGCGGTTTGTTGATCTGGTTCTTCTGGATCAAGGTGGAACCGATCGGAAACTGGTTGATGCAGGTGGTGACCATGGGCATGGATGATGGGTCTGCGCTTAAGACCCATCTTCTGGATTCAGCGGCCCATATGCGTCTGTTCTCAATGGGTATTGTGCTGCTGCTTGTGCTGCGTTTCAGCCCGCGTGGGTTGATCCCCGAAAGGTGATCCGAGACGTCATCGGAGTAAAAAATGACCGTTGCTTCCCCTCCCTGCGTGATGCTGCTGGCCGCTGGCCAGTCACGCCGGATGGGGGGCGACACCCCAACAGACAAGCTGATGCTGCCGATCACGCGCCATGCCATCCGCCGCAGCCTGCTGGAAGATCGGATCGCCACAGTCCTGGCAACGGGATTTGATCTTTTCCTCCTCCTCCCCCTGAAATAGAATTTCCCAAACGCTGGGCTGTGGCCCGCACCATGGGCGTGACACCGGTCGCCTGCGAGACCGCCCATCTTGCATCGGTGAAAGCCTTGCAACGGCGTTTCGCAAGAAAAGTCCGCCCCATAAAAGCACCCTCATCATGCTTGCCGATATGCCAGAGCTGAGTGCAAATGATCTGATAAAAGTTGCGAATGCCGGCCAACCAGATCAGGTCTGGCGCGGCAGTAGCGAAGAGGGACAACCGGGGCATCCGGTGCGTATCCCTCGCCGCCTCTATGGTGAGATGCGTAAGCTGACAGGGGATCGTGGTGCACAATCCCTGTGGAAACAGGAAAAGCCCGGGCTGGTTCCCCTGCCCGGTCAAAACGCGGTTCTGGATCTGGACACACCAGAAGACTGGCGACGTTATTGCACCTCAGACCGGGTTGCGACGAGCTGACACAATGCCTTGGCCTCGCGGTCGTCCAACACAATCCGGTCCTGCAGGTAATTTGCCATCGCCTGATCATGGGCCAGACGCGGCAACGCAGCGATGATTTCATCAGCCAGGTCCGGCGCTACATCGCGGGTGCGCGGCATGTCGGGCACATGGCTTTCGATCCAACAGTCCCCTGCACGGATCAGTTCAAAGCTATCAAACAACATATGACATAGGGTTGGGGTTGCCGTAGATGCAACCTCAAACCGGGCGCTTTTCAACAAACCATGCGCCGGGCACAGCACCTCGTGGTTGCCAAACATCAGTTCGGCACTTGGCGAGACTTGCAGCACCAGGTGGTCTGGTGCGAGCAGCATCTGGCTTCGGCTGCCATCGTGGTTAAGTACACGGATCAAAGCGCCGTTTTCCGATGCGTGGCGAGACTGACCAATCCATCGCAGGCATTGCATGCCATTGTCCCGGGTCTGCACCAGATCCCCAATGCGCAGTTCCCGTGCGGTGACCAGACCGCGCGCGGTTTTGATCCGTGCATTTGAGGATACCCCCGACGGGGTGAAGTTTTCCAATGACCGACGGCTGGATGGCGCAGAAGTTGAATGTCGATGGATAACATCCTGAAAACTCAGTTCATTTTCCGACACTCTGCGCGTATCTCGCAAGAAGAACATCAACGGGCCTCTATTTGACTAATTACTACAGACCCAGATTTAGTGGTCAAAGATGCTCAAACTGTGAAGCAATTGGGGTAAAACCGCGCAAATAAGGTTAAAAATCTGCGTATTTTCACCGTGATTGCCATGATTGTGCCGCAAGATTTAACCGCATTTCCCAATAAGCCCCCGGCAATTCACACCTGTGGCGACATGAATAAGGGCCCCGCGCTAACGGCGCGAGACCCTTGGTTTCAGCCCCCGCTGAAACCTGTTTGAAACAATTTTCCGCGCCCGGACTGGGACCGGGCCCAATCCGATTATTTCAACAGTGCCGCTTCGTGCTTTTTCAGGGTCCGGCGTGCAGCCGAGAAGTCCTCAAGACCTTCCTGAGTTTCCAGCTCAGGGAAGAGTTCAAAGATCTCGTTACGTTGCGCGTTGCCAATACCCTTGAGCGAATAGTCACCCGGCTGGAAGCTTTCGGTCCAGGCGCCATCCGACAACACCACTTCGTGGTTTTGGAACATGAAGTGGATATAGGTGGTACCGCGGGTTTCAACCTGGAAGATCCCTTTGTTATCAACCAGATGCTTGGCCGCCACCAGAACTTCCCGCTCATCGAAGTAAAGCGCGGTGCGATCATTGGCAACCAGAACACGGTGGTTCGGGCTCACCAGCATATCACGTTCCGGCAGGCCATTGCCCAGCGAACCAGCAGCGATCAGGATCGGCTTGAGATGGGCTGCGCCATTCATCTCTTGCCAGCTGATCGGCTTGGCACCGGCCCAGCGGATTTCCTGAATACCGTTGTCACGGGTGATGACCCGATCACCGACCTGCAGCTCTTCCACCCGACGTTCGCCTTTTGGCGTGGCAATCAGCGTGCCCGGGGTAAAGCAGGGGATGACGTTCTCAATATTGAAGAACTCCATCGTACCGGTGGTGTTGCCGTTTTCGTCAAAGAACTCGACCACACCGTTTTCATCATTGTTCGGGTCATAGGTAACATTAAGCGATCCATTGGTCGGCGCGGAACCGGTCAGATCCAGCGTATCGTAGTCATCGCCGCCTTCGTTGCCGTCCACATGGTCGCCCGCGTTCACATTGACAAATGTGTCGCGATCATCGCCACCAAACATACGGTCGTTGCCTTCGCCACCGTCAATGCTGTCAGCGCCCTGCCCGCCCAGCAGGCTGTCATCGCCTTCGCCACCAAATATGGTGTCTTCGTCGATGCCGCCGTCGATGGTGTCATTGCCATCGTCGCCGTAAAGCACATCATCATCGTCCTGGCCGTAGATAACATCATTGCCGTCACCACCATGAATGGTGTCGAGCCCATTGTCCGGGCGCGGATCAAGGGCATCAACAATATTCAGATTGTCCGTGCCGCTTCCCAGTCCCCCCAGATGGTGTCATTGCCGTCACCACCGTCAATGTCATCCGCACCATGGCCACCAATGATCGAGTCATTGTCGTCGCCACCGTCGATGATGTCATCATCCAGACCACCGTCGATGCTGTCGTCGCCATCGCCACCAGAGATGGTGTCGCGATCATCGCCCGTGGTGATGGTGTCATTGCCAGCACCGCCATCTACGCTGTCGCGATCATCTTCCATATCGGTGTCTTGCGGCACAATCGGGGCAAAGCCGTAATCCGACGCCGGGTTGGACCCGGAGGTGTCAATGACATCGTCACCGCCGCCCCCCTGAACCGTATCCGACCCGTCACCACCGGTGATGGTGTCATTGTCAGCACCACCGTCGATAACATCATCGCCCTCTTCACCATGGATGGTGTCTTCGCCGTCGCCACCGTTCAGGGTGTCATTGCCCGGCACGCCCGTCACCGGTGCGTCGAAATACACATCGGTGATGTTGATGCCAGAATTGGCATTGCCATCCTGGGTATGCACGATCTCGATTTTATCAACCGGACCCGGAATGGTGATGGTCGCCGAGTAGCTTTCGCTGGTGTCCCCAGCATAGCCACCATTGCTGTCAATGGTCTCATCTCCGGCGTGGCTGTCATTGTCCTGAAGGGTCAGCTTATCGCCGGCCTCAATCTCAACCTCAACCCGTTGGCCATCGATGTAAGCATAGACCTTAACAACACCGTCACCATCAATGTCATTGATATTAAACGAAACATCATCAACATCAGCCGAGAAGTCGAGCGTATAGGTCGCCTGGTTTCCCGAGCCATTCAGCACATTATCGAGCGAGCTGTTGTCATCGATCGGATTGCCATCGCCAACCATGTCGTTGACGTTCTGCGCATCGGTCGAGAACTCGGTTTCAGAATTCGGGCTCTGGTTGACCAGCGTAAAGCTCACATCGACATTGCCCGTGTTCTGGGTGAAATCGCCCAGCTCATCATTGTCGTCGATCTGACCGCCATCATCCGGATCCGGTGCTTTGTCCCACTCAAAGCTCTCGCGCACGGTGTTCAGACCGTAGGGGCCATCGCTGTCGCCATAGATCAGGTCATCACCGGTGCCACCTTCGACCGAATCGTCCCCGGCGCCGGCATATACATCATCGTCACCCAGGCCCGACAGGATGGTGTCATCCCCTTCGAAACCAAGCACAATGTCATCCTGAGCTGTTCACCCGGCAAGATCGCGTCGCCATTGTCGATCATGTCACCATGCGGATCGCCGGTGTAATTCACATCGATCAGGTCGTTGTTCTCAGTGCCCTGAACAATGCCATCCAGCGGTTGTTCCTCAACGTTTACAGTCACTTCCGCTGTATCGGTGCCACCATTGCCGTCAGACACAGTATAGGTGATGGTTGCCGCGCCTTCAAAACCCGGAGTGGGTTCAAAGGTGATGGTGCCATCGGGGTTGATTGTCACATCGCCATTGGGCGACGTGGCCGAGGTCACGGTCAGCGCGTCACCATCCACATCGGTGTCATTGCCCAGAACCGGGATGATCACAGCAGTGTCAAACGGCGTTGTCGCTGCGTCATCATTGGCCACCGGATCATCATTCACCGGGGTCACAGTCACATCAACCGTGGCCGCGTCTTCACCGCCATTACCGTCCGACACCTTATAGGAAATGCTGTCCGGCCCATTGTAATTGGGATCCGGGGTGTAGGTGATCGTCCCATCCGGATTGATGGTGACCGAACCATGGTCAGCCGTTGCACTGATCACTTTCAGGGGATCCCCATCCGGATCAGTGTCATTGTCGAGCACCGGAATAACAACCGAGCCATCTTCTTCGACAGTCGCGGTG